>Ga0307479_10000036_pt1 | contig 154023 bp, 128 predicted proteins | sample atmos_gasesECM4C_FD_203743 | JGI IMG/M metagenome (GOLD analysis project Ga0307479, IMG submission 203743) | Hardwood forest soil microbial communities from Morgan-Monroe State Forest, Indiana, United States - atmos_gasesECM4C_515 | ecosystem: Environmental > Terrestrial > Soil > Temperate...
CCGTCTGCGGCGTTGCCGCTCCTCGACGATGTCGGGGCATCGCCTGCGTCGCGGCGCCTGGCATCCGGCCCCGCGGCGCTCGCAACGCGGCGCACGGGCTTTTTCAGCAGCCTGCTAGCACATGCCCCTGGTGGCGGGGGCGGCCTTGCCGATACGATCATGGGGCCGCAATCCGCGCCTGAAGCACGCCGCCGGCATCGAGATCGGATCAGGACCTGCCATGGACGACGACCGCCAGCCGCCGCGCCACCCTGCCGGGGAGGGCCTCGACGCGGCGGCGGGCGCCGGCATCGCCGTCGCCATCCCGGCCTACCAGGCCGAGCCCTCGGTCGGGGCGGTGGTCGCGGGCACCTTGCGGCTGCTGCCCGAGGTGCTGGTGGTCGACGACGGCTCGACCGACGGCACTGCCGCGGCGGCGCGCCAGGCCGGCGCCCGGGTGGTGTCGCTGCCCGCCAACCGGGGCAAGGGGGCGGCCCTGGCCACCGCCTTCCGCGACCTCTTCGGCCGTGGCTTCTCGGCGGTGGTGACGCTCGACGCGGACGGCCAGCACCTGCCGGAGGAGATCCCCAAGCTGCTGGCGGCGGCTGCGGGCGCCGACCTGGTGCTGGGCGTGCGGGACCACCTCTTCGCCCAGATGAGCGGCCTGCGGCGGGCCGGCAACCGCCTGTCGTCGGCCGCGATCTCCTGCGTCGCCGGCCAGCGCCTGGGCGACATCCAGACCGGCTTCCGCCTCTACTCCCGCCGCCTGGTCGCCGCCGTCGGTTTCCCCGAGTCGCGCTTCGAGGCCGAGAGCGCGGTGGTGGTGCGGGCGGCACGCGCCGGCTTCCGCGTCGTCACGGTGCCGGTGCGGCTCGGCTTCGCCGACGGCCGGACCACCAGCCATTATCGCCCGCTGGTGGACAGCTGCCGCATCGCCGGCGCCGTGCTCCACGCCCGCTTCCAGGCGCTGGGATGGCGGCGGTCCTCGTAACCGGCGGCAGCCGCGGCATCGGCCGCGCGGTCGTCGAGGCGCTGGCCGCGGCGCCGGCGGCCGGCGGCGAGCCCGTGCCCGCGCCGGCCGTGGCCTTCACCTGGCGCTCGCACGAAGCGGCGGCGCGCGAGGTCGAGGCCGCCACCGGTGGGCGGGCTCGCGCTTTCCAGCTGGACCTGCGCGACCGCGCCCGCCCCGACGACCTGGTTGCCGAGGTGGAAGCGGCGCTGGGACCGCTCCACGGGCTGGTCAACAACGCCGGCGAGCGCCGCGAGGGGTTGCTGGCGTTGATGAGCGACGACGACTGGGAGGCGGTGCTGGACGTCAACCTGGGCGGCCTGTTCCGCTGCTGCCGCGCCGCCCTGCGCGGCATGCTGGTGCGGCGCCGCGGCGTGATCGTCAACGTCGCCTCCCTCTCGGCGCTGCATGGCGTCGCCGGCCAGACCGCCTACGCCGCCTCGAAGGCCGGCATCCTCGGCCTCACCCGCGCCCTGGCGCGGGAGGTGGGGAAGCGCCAGGTGCGGGTGAACGCGGTGGTGCCCGGGTTCGTGGCCACCGACCTGACCGCCGGCGTGCCGGCCGCCGCCGCCGCGGCGCTGCGCGCCGGCGAGTGCTTGCCCGGCGGCACTTCCGCCGCCGCGGTCGCCGAGGCGGTGCGTTTCCTGCTGTCGGACGGCGCCGCCGGCATCACCGGCCAGACGCTGGTCGTCGACGCCGGCGCGTCGGCCTGAGCCCCCGCGAGCCGCCGCCGCCATGCCGCCGCCGCACCCGCGCCCGCGCCGTAGCCTGTCGCGCCTCCTCTCGGCGCCGGTGGTCCGCCGCCCGCGGCGGGTCCTCGCCGCCTGCCTGGCGCTGTCGCTCGCGGCGCTCGCGCCGGCGGCGCGGCTTCATGTCGATTCCGACCTCGCGGCGCTGCTGCCCAACGGCGCGCCGGCGGCCGACGACTACCGCGTCTTCCTGCGCACCTTCGGCGGCTTCGAGAAGGTGTTCGTGCTGGTGCGGTCGCCGGCGCGGCGGCTCGACGACCCCGGTCCGCTCGAGGACGCCGCCGCGACGGTCGCCGCCGAGCTGCGGCGAAGCCCCGAGGTCGCCGACGCGCGCAGCGGCCGCACCGAGGAGGACGAGCGCTTCTTCTTCCGCTACCTCGCCCCGCGCATGCCGCTGCTGCTGGCGGGGGACGCCGCCGCGGCGGGCGCCGGCGGTCCGGCGCCGGCGGGTGGGGGCGGCGGCGATCCCGTGGCGGCGAGCCTGACGCCGCAGGCGATCCACCGGCGGGTCGAGATCATGCGCGAGACGCTGGCCAGCCCCGCCGGCTCGGCGCTGGCGCCGCTTTACGCCGGCGACCCGCTGGGCCTCTCGGAGGGATTGCTCGCCGCCGCGTCGGCGGCCATCCCCATGGACCCCATGTCGGGCGCCTTCCTCTCGCGTCGCGGCGACGCGGCGCTGGTCCTGGTGACGCCGGCCCGGGCCGAGATAGATCCGGCGGGCGGCAGGGCGCTGCTCGCCCGGCTCGCGGCCGCCTACGCGACGGCGCGGGCGGCCTCGCTTTTGCCGCTCGACTTCAAGGCGGTGGGCGGTCCGATCTACGCCGCCCAGGATGAAGGCATCCTGCGCGGGGACCTGGCGCGCAGCGGCATCTCGACGGTGCTGGGAGTGGCCGTGGTGCTGCTGGCGGGTTTCGAGGGGCTGCTCCTGCCGGCCGCCATCCTGGCGGCGGTCCTGGCCGGCATCTTGTGGACCGCGGGCGTGGTGGGCCTGGCGATGCCGGCGATGACCGTGGTCGGGGTCGGCTTTGCCGCCGCCCTGGTGGGCATGGGAGTCGACTATGGCATTCACGGCGGCGTCCAGTACCGCCAGCTGCGCCTGGCCGGCGAAGGCCTGGCCGCCGCCATGGCCGGCGCCTTCCGCGACACGGGACCGGGGGTATTGACCGCCTCGCTGTCCACCGCCGCGTGTCTCGCCGCCCTGGCCTCGGCGCACTTCCGACCTTTGCGGGAGGTCGGAATGGTGCTGGCATTGGGGGTGGTCGCCACCCTGCTCGCGACCGTGACGCTGAGCGCGGCGCTGGCCGCCGCCGCACCCGGGGCCGGCGGCCCCGCGGGGCGGCCGCCGGCGCCCCCGCGGCTCTGGGCACGCTGGGGCGTCCCCGGCCTGCGCGCCCTGGCGCGGACGGCCGTGCGCTGGCCGTGGGTCGTGGTGGGCGCGGCGCTGGCGCTCTCGGCCTTCGCCGCCTGGGGCCTGTCGCGCTCGGCGCTCTCCACCGACCTGCGCGCCCTGCGCCCTGCCGATGCGCCCTCGGTCGCGGCGGAGAAGCAGCTGGTCGAAAGCTTCTCGCTCGGCATCGACACCCTGTCGGTGGTGGTCCGCGGCCGCGACCTGGACGAGGCGCTCGACCGTGCGGCCGCCGCCGCCGCGCTGCTGCGGCAGCGGTTGGGGCCGGACGCCGAGGTCACCAGCCCTGCCGCGTGGCTGGTGCAGGGCGCGCGCCGGGAACGGCGGCTGGCCGAGCTGCGGCGGCTGCCGCTGGCGCGGGCGGCCGCCGACCTCGAGCGCGAGCTGGCCGCGGCGGGCTTCCGGCGCGAGCCGTTCGCGCCGGCGCTGGCGACGCTGCGCGCCCTGGCCCGCGGCGAGGATCCCGGCGCACCGCCGCTCGCCGCCTGGCCGAGCTGGATGAAGGAGCTGGTGCGCACCGGCCCGGGGGTGCCCGGGGTGCCGGCAGGAGGCGCGGCGGTGGCGGTGCACGTGCGGCTGCCGCCGGCCAGAGGCGGCGGGGTGGCGGCACTGCCGGCGGCGCTGCCGCGGGAGCTGGCGCGCGCCGCTCCCGGGGCCGCCCTCGCCTCGGCGGCCAGGGTGGGCGCCGAGCTCAAGGACCTGGCGGTCGCCGACCTGTTCCGCTCGAGCGGCATCGCGCTGGCGCTGGTGACGGCCGTGGTGCTGGTATCGTTCCATGGCCACCTCGGGCGCGCGCTGCTCGCCTTCCTGCCCCTGACCCTGGGCTGCCTGTGGACCTTCGGCATCTGGGGGGCCCTGGGCCGGCCGCTCGACCTGCTGGGGGTGTTCACGGTGCCGCTGCTGCTCGGCACCGGCATCAACCTCGGCGCGCACGCGGTGCACTGGCAGCGCCTGTACCCGCGCCGCGGACTGGCCGGAGCGGTAGAGGACATCGGACTGGCGATGATGATGGCGACGTTCACGACCGCTCTCGGTTTCGGCAGCCTGGTCACCTCGCGGGTGCCCGGGCTGGCCCATGACGGGGTGCTGGTCGCGGCCGGCATCACCGCCTGCCTGGCCGCGACCCTGATGGTGCTGCCGGCGCTCGAGGCGCTGCGCGACCGCACCGTGGCGCGGCGGACGATGCGGGCGATGCGAACGATGCGAAGGACGCGATGAGCAACGCCTCCCTGGCGGCCGCTCCCCCCGACAGCCGGCGCCAGCCGGGACCGGCGGGGCCGGCCGCGCCGCCGTCAGGCGCGCCCGGGCCGGAGCGGCCGCCGCATGCACCGGAAACGGGCTGGGTGCGCCGGCTGCTCGGTCCGTTCCACGTCACCGGGGTGTTTTGGTACCGCTTCCACGGGTGGGGAGCGAGGATCTGGCCCTCCTCGCAGATGTGGATCATCATCACCTTCTTCACCACCTTCTTCTTCCTGACGCTGATCAACATCCGCGGCGCGGTGGCGGACAACCTCGAGGCGGTTCTCGGGCCTTGTGGCTGGCTGCGGCGCCAGCTGCGCATCTATCGCACGATGTGGGTGTTCGCGTGGTGCCTGACCGAGCGCTACGAGCGGTTGGGGACCTCCCGCCCCTTCGACCTCCAGCTCGCCGGGCAGGAGCACTGGGAGGAGGCCTGCCGCGGGGGTGGCGGCTTCATCCTGATCACCGCGCACCTCGGCAACTGGGAGGTGGGCTCGATGGCTCCCGCCGCCGTCAAGGGGCGGCCGGTCCACGTGGTGCGCGAGGCCGAGACCGATCCGCGGGCGCAGGAGTACATTGCCGAGCTCATCCGCAAGCAGGGCGGCGGCCTGTACCACACCCACTTCGCCGAGGACCCGCGGCTCGGCATGTTGCTGCTCGACGCGCTGCGCCGCGGCGAGATCGTCGCCCTGCAGGGCGACCGGCCGCGCACCGGCGGGCGGATCGCCAAGGTCACCCTGTTCGGCCGCCCCTTCCCGCTGCCGGTCGGCCCGGCCGCCCTGGCGCGTGCCGCCGGCGTGCCGCTGGTGCCGGTGTTCGTGTTCCGCCAGGGCCGCCGCCGCTACCGCGTCGAGGTCCGGCCGCCGATCCAGGTGGCGCCCACCCCCGAGCGCCCCGACGGCGTCGACGCGGCCCTGTGCCGCTTCGCCGCCGACCTCGAGGAAGCCATTGCGGAAGCGCCGCACCAGTGGTTCTGCTTCCGGCGGGTGTGGCGCTGACCGGACCGCTCATGCAGTGGGACGGATATCCCCTCCCTGGCCCTGTGGCGACTCTCTGGGAATGGAGCTACCTCCCGCTGTCCTCACGCTCAGGGCTCAGCGCGCGATCGAGAAGGTCGGCGACATCCAGCGGATTGGCCCAGGCGCGCAGGTAGGAGAGGTCGAGGCGACCGGCCTGGGTTCGGACGATGCCGAGGATGTCGCTCCATTGGCGGTCGGAGATCTCGCCGCCCAGGCGGTACCAGGCGAGCTTGCGGAGGAGGGTGTCTTCGGCGGATTTGATCAGGACGGAACGCGGCGGATCTTCGCCCAAGGGGAAGGGCGCAGCGCGCTCCATCTCGGAGCGGTCGAAGGCGCCGGTGCCGGAGACGAATAGGTCTACCTTGAAGCCGGTTGCGTGGTGGATGAGGTTGAAATGGGAGCGGCGCTCGATGGCGCGGCGCATGGCCTCTTCATCCAGGTAAAAGTCGGCTTGGAGCTGGGCGGCGAAGGCCGCGACGTGGCCCGGTATCAGCTCGGCGACAAGGTCGAGATCGCGCGTCTGCCGCGGTACACCGTGGATCGAACTGGCGAACGAGCCGCCGACGTGGTGGCGCACGCCCAGGTTCTCCAGGGCGGCGATGACTTGGAGGGGTACCGCCCAGAGCGAGGGCGTCATGGCTCGCCGGAGTCTTGCGGGAGGATGCCGTAGACCTTGGTCGCCAGCTCCTCGCCCAGCTCCAGGCTGTAGAGGCGGCGGCGCAGGTCGTCGGGTTTGGCTGTGGGATGGCGAGCACGGAGGCCGGTGAGGGCGAGGTCGCGAGAGAGGTGGATGGCTTCGAGGACAAGCTGGAGCTTCTGCGCCGGCGTCATGTCGCGATAGATGGCGAGCTGCACACGCTCCGCCGCGGGATCGGTGTCCGCCGCGAGGGTGGGGTGGGGGATCTCGTGGGGTCGCAGGCGGCGAGGCTCGGCCGCGGACGGCTGGCACGCGCCAGTGGCCCCTTTCTCCTGTGGATGTAGGAGCTCGGGCGCATCGCGGGGAGGGATGGCCGCACCCATGGTGCGATGGTAGCGCACAGTACGCGACGCGAGGCCAGACTTTGGCTGGACCTCCTTCACCTCGCGGGCGACGAGCCGCTCTCCAGGAGACTGACAAAGTGCACACATCCCTGGGGTTGCGTGGCCCTTTTGTGATCCGCTTGCGGGGCCGGATTCCTTGAAGGTAGCCTTTGAAGCCGCTCGGTGCAGCTCACAAGAGCAGGCCGCGCACCCGGGCAGTGGCGGCAATCATGGCGTTATGGCAGTTCGCAGGTTGCGATCGCACGCTCCCCGGGGCCGATCACTCGCCTTCACAGCACCAGGAGATGGCGCTTCTCCGCCCCCAGGGCCGCGGTCGTGGGCACCGAACGATCGAACGTGACGAACCGGCCTCCTCGCTCCACAGCAAGAGCGAGGAGGTAGACATCGGTCACCTGGCGAGGTCCGTGGACGCGGCTCGCGTCGATATGTCCCCCGTCCAGGAAGCTCATGGATGAAGGCCAGAACTCGTGGTGCTCCGTCTCTGTCGCTCGGCGCAGAAGCTCGACCGCTGCCATCGCAGAGACCGGGCTCGGATAGCGGGGCTGGCTGACCACGCGGATAAAGCCGTTCTGCGTCACGGCGCACGAGGCCCAGCCCAAGTGGATCTCGGTCGAGATCCACTCGCGGGCGCGACCGTGATCGACGTGATCGCGATCGAGCAAGGCGAGCAGCACGTTGATGTCGAGCAGAGCGCGCACTATTCGAGATCCTCCTCGCGGAGACGGTCGACCAACTCGTTCGAGATGACGGCGCCCCGGCGGGGGAGAGGCTGGAAGCCGTGGAAGGCTTCAGGTTCGGCGGTGTGGCCGGCATGGCCTTGCCGGGTCAAGGCTTCGCGGGCGAGGTCGGAGAGCACCTCCCCTGAACTGCGCCTCTGCCGGCGCGCTCTCTCCTTCACCGCCAGGAGGACGTCATCCGCTATGTCAAGTGTGGTGCGCACGCATCGGATGCTATCACATCGCCACGCTCTCGAGGTCGCCGCCTTGCGGCCTCGGAGAGCCACTCGGCAGGATGGCAACGTATGGATGAACCTTGGGGCCGCGTGCATAAGTGTTCGTGTCCGCTTACGAGGACAGAAATTCCGTCCCGGCTGCCCGGAGGCGCCCAGACCATCGGCAAGCAGCAGAGACGGGTGCGCCTCGGCGGGGGCTGGACCGACCTCGACCTGAAGGGCCGCGGCATGAACCTTGACAAGCCTTGGCCGTATCTACACACTGTATCTATGACAACCGCGAAGCTCTTCCAGCATGGTGGCAGTCAGGCGGTCAGACTGCCGAAGGAATTCCGCTTTGAAGGCACCGAAGTGGAGATCGAAAAGCGCGGCCAGGAGGTGGTGTTGCGGTCCAAGCCTAAACCTAGCCTGAAGACGCTCGCGGATGTCGCGCGCCTAATGCGGGAGAGCTTCCCTGAAGCGGGTGACTTTCCGGATCGCGACCAGCCAGCGGATCCTCAGCTTCGAGATCTGACGCTCGATTGAGGCACGCGCTCATGTACATGCTGGACACCTCCGTCTGCGTGGACCTGATCCGGGGACGGGCGTCGGAAGCAGAGCTGCCGGCTCCATCCGAGTGTGTGCTCTCCGTGATCACCGTCGCGGAGCTCGAGGTCGGCATCCGCCGCTCCAGTCGTCCCACCGCACAGCGGCAGGCCGTTGAGGCGTTCACTAGCTTCTTTGAGATCGTCCCATGGGATCTCCAAGCAGCAAGCCACTACGGCGAGTTCCGCGTCGATCTCGAAAAAAGAGGCATGGGGATCGGTCCACTCGACCTGCTCATCGCGGCCCATGCCCATCGGCTTGGAGCAACTATCGTGACCGGCAACATCCGTGAGTTTCAACGCATCGCCGGTCTGACGTGCCTGGAATGGACGAAGGCATGAAGCCGAGCGGCGCCTGCGCTCGCCCAAGGGTCCGGGCTCTTTAAGTACCCGAAGACCGCTCACGAAGAAGCCGTACTGACTCGATCATGAGCGCATTGAACCCGATCTTGAGCCCGGTCGACAGGAATTCGCGATCCGAGGCCAAGATCGCGCTCTTCCGATCCCTCTTCCGCGGTCGAGACGATGTGTATCCGCGCCGCTTCGAGAGCCGGAAGACCGGCAAGACCAGTGGGTCCTTTCTTGCGAGCGTGCGAAGGCAGGCCGGCGCGGAGCTTCTACTGCGCCCGCTGCCTACCTAACCGCAGCCATTTGGGGCTCGGCGCTACCGGGATTCGGGAAGAAATGTGCTGATCGTGCCCGCGGCAAGGCACCCTCCGCCTTCCTTGGCTGAGACCTGCATGTCGTACGTTGCGAGGGCTGCGGCGCCGCCGGCAGGCACAGCCGAAACGCGCAGGGCTCGGTCTGTCGGCAGACCGGGAGAGAGTTGGGCGCCGCGCACGCCTACCAGGTAGCCGATGCGGGGCTCGCCGCCGACCGGAGGCCGCACCAGTGCCTGGAAGGCAGCAGCAGCCTGGGCGGCCAGCTCGATCGCCAGGAACCCGGGCGCCTCGCCGCCCTCTGCGAGCGGGTGGGCCGCTGGAATGACGCCCTCGCAGACGATGCCGCCGGCGCCGGCCGCCAGTACCGCGGCCAGCAAGAGGGCCGGGGGCGCATGCGGGAGCAGGCCGGCAACCGGCGGCAAGCCGGTGCCGAGCGCGAGGCCCTGTCGTAACAGCAACTCATCGGCTGGCGGCCGGCCGGCGCCGATGCGCACCGTCCCCTCGCTCGCCAATTCGACCGGCTGGTCGGCTCCCGATTGGCGCCACAGCTCGAAGCGGATCGCGTCCGCGGCGGCGACCGCGGCTTCGCCTGACGTGGTGATGAGGTTCAGGCGGAGCTCGAGGCGGTCGCCGGGAGAAACCAGCCGCCGCAGGCGGAGCTTGCGCACCTCGGCAATGACGGTGTCGCCGGAAGGGTCTCCGGGGAGCTCGCGGTGGAAACCCGGAAGTCCACCGCGAGAGGCGAGCTCGCGGAGAACCACGCGCAGCAGGGCGAGGTGCGCGATTCCGGGAAGCAGCGGCCGGTCCGGGAAGTGGCCGGCGAAGATCGGGCTATCGGCCGGGACCGACAGCTCCGCCACGGCGAACGGCGGTGGCGACACCGTTGCCGGCGCTGTGTCGAGCCGCAGGAGGCGGAAGCCGGCGGGTCCGGCGGCGGTCATCCTGCGGGCGGGACCGTCTCCGCAACCGCCCCCTGCCCCGTTGCGGCCGTCGCTTCGGCCTCGGCGCTGAAGAGCGAGAAGGCCTCTCGCCGCGGCGCCAGCGGCAGGTAGTGGTTGGCGCGAACCATCAGGAAGAACAGCTCCAGCCGCCAGCGCAGCGGGAACGCCAGGCGCGGGAAGACCGAGCCGGCGAGCACCGAGATCGTCGCATTGTGCACCGCGAGCGGGCCGCTGCCGCTCAGGAACAGCTCCCGGAAGGATTGCCGGTAATAGTTCCGCACCATGCGGAACAGCGGCGTCGAGCTGCCTTGGAGGTAGCGGTTGTAGCGCCGGCGCACCCGCCGCGGCGGCGCGCCCTCGCGCAACATGGCGATGATGCCGCGCGAGGCCTCGACGGCGGCCATCATTCCCAAGCAGACGCCGGTCGAGAAGATCGGGTCGAGGAAGGTGGCGGCGTCCCCCACCAGGAAGTAGCCCGGGCCGGAGTAGGGCCGGCAGCGATAGCTGAAGTCGGCGCAGACCACGTTGGTCGGAGGGCAATCCGCGGCGGCGGTGCGGTGGCGCAGCAACGGGCAGCGTGCGATACCCCACTCCAGCATGCGGTCCGCGGGCACCCCGACGCGGCGGGCGGCGTCGACGTCCATCACCAGGCCGATGCTGTCCCGCCGTTCGTCGATCGGGATGATCCAGAACCATCCCTCGTCGCACATCACCATGGTCGGGTCGCCGGCCGTCGCCCCGGAGCGGCGCTGGACCCCCTCGAAGTGCTTGAAGTAGGCGATCTTGCGGTGCTCGGGAAGCATGCGCCGGATGCCCAGGTGCTTGCCGACCAGGGTTGCCTGGCCGCTGGCGTCGATCAACATGCGACCGGCCACCCGCTCGCTGCGCCCGTTCCCCTGCTGAGGATCGGCTTCGACCGCGACGTCGCCCTCGGCGAGACGGACGATCCGGCGCACCGCCACGTCCTGGCTCACCTCGGCGCCGGCCGCGGCAGCCTCGCCGAGCAGCATGGCGTCGAACGGCGCTCGCTCGATGTTGAAGGTCTCGTTGGCCTCCCGGAGCAGGCAGTCGGCAAACAGGAAATGCTGGCTGCCGCGGCCGTGGCCGACGGCGAACTCGACTCCCGCCTTGTCCACCTGCGGTATGCGGCGCAGCGCCGGCTCCAGCCCCAGCTCGCGGATCAGCTGCAGGTTGGCGGGCAGGAACGACTCGCCGATGTGGAAGCGCGGGAAGCGGGCGCGTTCGAGGACCCTGACCGACAGGCCCGCGCGCGCCAGCATCAGCGCCGCGGTGGCGCCGGCGGGTCCGCCGCCGACGATCACCACGTCATACATCGTTTCGTTGGCTGTCATCGGCTGCAGAGGTCTGGGAGCGGAAGGAGCTTATGGGCTGCGCCGGCGGCCGTCAATTTGGCGCCCGCGGGCTGGCCCGCCGCGGTCGCGCGGCTCGCCCGCGCGGATGGCAAATCCGGGCAGGGCCCGAGGCGAAGCGCCGCGCGGTACCCCCGGGGCGCATCCTTGCGCGCTTTACTGATTTCATGGAAGCCTTGTCGCCGCCGCGGTCGCGCACCTCCGCTCGATCGCCTTGCGGCACGTTGCGCCGCAGCCAGAGGAGTGTCCCGCCGTGAAGAAGATTGCGAAGCATGTCCGATTGAGCCGCGAAACCCTCCTGGCGCTCGACGCGCCTGGCTGGCAGGGCGTCGCGGGCGGTTTTACCACCAACACCGGCTGCGGCACGGACGCCTGCCCGACGCTCCCCGTGGTTTCGTGCAAGTTCAAGTGCACCGGTTAGGACGTCGCCACGGTCAGGCCGGCGGCGAGAGGATCGGCAGGATGTAGCGGACCTTGATCGGCTTGCCGTACCGGGTGGCGGGCCGGAACCGCCATTGGCGGACTGCCGCCACCCACGCTTCGTCGCAGCCGTGGCCGAGCCCGCGCACCACCTTGACATCGCCGACCCTGCCCTTTTCGTCGACGCTCAGCTCGAGCACCATCAGCCCCTGCACCCCGGCGCGCAAGGCCTCCTCGGGGTAGACGGGCTGCACCTGGCTGCCGGCGATGACCTCGGGGCGGACGACGCCGCCTCCGGCGGCGACCGGCAGGTCGGCTTCGCCCGCCGCGGCGCCGGTTGCGCCGGCGCCGGGAACCCCAGCTTCCCTGTCGATCGGCGCGCCGGGTCGCTGCCCGGGCGCCGAGAGGGCCGCGCCGGCGCTCCCGGGAGCCGCGTCATCGGGCACGGCGGTGGGTTGCACCAGGCGGTCGAGCACGGCCTGGCGCTCGCGCGCCGCCCGCCGCTCGGCCGGCGAGGCCGGCGCATCCGGCGGCGCCGCCGCCCCCTCAATCGCCGCGCGCAGGAAAACGACGTCGATGGGCCGCTCGCCGGCGCCGAGCGCGGGGGTGCGCACCGCGGCGAACCCCAGCGCCGCGATCGCCCCGGCGTGCAGCGCCACGGAGACGGCGAGCGGCCAGAGGCTCCGCCGCCGCTCCTCCTGCCGTTGTGTCGAGTCCTCGAACATCCTGACGGCGTCCGGCGGGAGCATAGCGCCGCACCGGACGCCCCGGCGAGCCGTGGCCGGCCCGCCCCGGGCCCCGTCCCGGGCCGCGCCCCGGGCCGCGCCCCGGGCCGGCCACGACCGCCCCTAACGGATCTCGAACTGCACGGTGACGTCGAAGTACACCTTCACCGGGCGGCCGTGGAGCAGGGCGGGAGTGAACTTCCACTGGCTGACGGCCTTGACCGCCTCCTCGTCGAGCCCGAACCGCATCGACTTCTCGACGTGGACGTCGATGACGTTGCCGCGCTCGTCGATGGTGGCTTGCAGGACCACGACCCCCTGCAGGCGGGCCTGGCGCGCCAGCTCCGTGTAGCGGGGCTGCACCCTGGTGCCGGGGATGATCTGCGGCCGGCTGATCGGGCCGCCGAGCGGCAGCGGGCCGTCGTCGACGTTGTTGTTCAGCCCGTCGCCATTGCCGTCGCCTTGGCCCTTGCCGTTCCCGGGGCCGCGGGAGCCGAAGGCGCCCGGGTCGGTCGCGCCGGGCTGGGGATCGGCGGGAAGCGGATCGGCGGCGGGTTGCGGCACCCGCTCGGGGAGCGTGCGCGGGTCCGGCTGGATCACGACCTTCGCCCGGGGCTCCTGCGGGACCGGCGTCTTGGCCTCCGAGCGCGGCCTGGGGCTGTCGGCCTTGGGCTCCTGGCGCTGGGGCGGCGCCGGCAGCGCCGGCAGCGGCAGCTGCACCTCGAAGACGTCGGCGACCGGCGGTTCGGCGACCGCCGGCACCTGCCAGGCTTGGAACCCGGAGAGCGTCGCCAGGGCCAATCCGTGCAGCAGCAGGGAGGTGGTCAGGAGAACGGCGCGCTTGCGGCCGGCGACCCGGCGGTCGCCTCCCGCGGTCATCCAAGGGGTCGTGAACATGAGGCTCTCCTTCTTCACGGTTGGCGCGGCCGCCGCTTGCGGCCGCGCGATCGAGAGGCGCCTCTCTTGCCTTGCTTGGAAGGGGGGCGGGCCACGGGAGTTCCCGGCGCCCGCTCCTCGCCGCCGGCTCCGTCGTCGCGTCTCGCGTCCCAGGCCGCCCGCCAAGCGGCACCAGATAGACGGGGGCCCGCTCCGTCGGGGTCGTGGCGCGCGCGATCCGCCCCCTGTAGGCTGATCAGGACAGGAGAATGCCGATGACCCTGGAGACCACGCCCCTGACCAAGACCGCCGCCGCCGCCCCCGCCTTCTCGCTCCCCTGGGCGAGCCTGGTCGAGCTGGGCCGGACGCGCGCCGAGAGCTTGGGCGAGCAGCCGCTGTACACCTTCCTTCCCGACCGGCCCGGAGAGGAGGAAGGCCACCTGAGCTTCGCCGGCCTGGACCTCCGGGCAAGGGCGATCGGCGCGGCCCTGCAGCAGGCCGGCGCCGCCGGCCAGCGGGCGCTGCTCCTGTACCCGCCGGGACTCGAGTTCGTGGCCGCCTTCTTCGGTTGCCTCTATGCCGGCGTGGTCGCGGTGCCGGCCTACCCGCCGCGCTCGGCGCGCACGCTGCCGCGCCTGCTCGAGATCGCCCGCGACGCCCGCCCGGCCGTGGCCCTGACGACAACGGAGCTCAAGGCGGCGATCGGCGGCCTCGCCACCCAGGTGCCGGATCTCTCGGCGCTGCGCCTGATGGCGACCAACGAGGTGCCGCTCGAACAGGCCGGCGCCTGGAGCGATCCTGGCGCGACCGGCGCGACCATGGCGTTCTTGCAGTACACCTCGGGCTCGACGGCGGCCCCCAAGGGCGTCATGGTGACCCACGGCAACCTGCTGCACAACGAGGAGATGATCCGCCAGGCGTTCGGTCAGACGGCCGACTCGGTGATCGTCGGCTGGCTGCCCCTCTACCACGACATGGGTCTGATCGGCAATGTCATGCAGCCGCTCTATCTCGGCGCGCGCTGCGTGCTGATGTCGCCGATCGCGTTCCTGCAGAGCCCCAAGCGCTGGCTGGCGGCGATCTCCCGCTATCGCGCCACCACCAGCGGCGGCCCCAACTTCGCGTACGACCTCTGTGCGCGCAAGGTCACGGAAGCCGACCGGGCCAGCCTCGACCTGAGCAGCTGGGACACCGCCTTCAACGGCGCCGAGCCGGTGCGCGCCGAGACGATGGCGCGCTTCACCGAGGCCTTCGGCGGCTGCGGCTTCCAGGCGCGGGCCTTCTTCCCCTGCTACGGCCTGGCCGAGGCCACGCTGTTCGTCAGCGGCGGCGCGGGAGCCGGCGCCGTGCGCGGCGCGCCGCGGGTGGCCGCCTTCGACCGCAGCCTGCTGGAGGCCGGCGAGGCACAGCCGGTAACGGACCCGGCGGGCCGCGTCCTGGTGTCGTGCGGCAAGGCGTGGCTCGGCCAGGACCTCGCCATCGTCGATCCCGAAGCCCTGACGCCCTGCGAGGAGCGCAAGATCGGCGAGATCTGGGTGCGCGGCCCAAGTGTCGCCAAGGGCTACTGGCACCGTCCGGTGGAGACCGCCGAGACCTTCGACGGCCACCTCGCCGAGCCGGCGGCGGGATCCGCGGGCGCCGGCGGCGGTGAGGAGGACGCGGCGCCGTTCTTGCGCACCGGCGATCTCGGCTTCCTCGACGGCGGCGAGCTGTTCGTCACCGGCAGGCGGAAGGACCTCATCATCATCCGCGGCCGCAACCTCTATCCCCAGGACATCGAGCTGACCGTCGAGCGCAGCCACCCGGCGCTGCGCCCGGGTTGCGGCGCCGCCTTCTCCATCGAGATCGCGGAAGAGGAGAAGCTGGTGGTGGTGCACGAGCACGAGCGGACCGCCGACGACGCGCCGCTCGACCCCGGCAGCGTCGAGGCGATCGCCGATGCGGTCCGCCAGGCGGTCGCCGAGCAGCACGAGGCGCAGGTGCAGCAGGTGGTGCTGCTGCGCGCCGGCACCATTCCCAAGACCTCGAGCGGCAAGATCCAGAGGCGCGCCTGCCGCGCGGCGCTGCTGGCCGGCAGGCTGGTCGTGCTGGGCGCCAGCGCCCTGGGGGGGCCCGCGGCCGCTGCCCAACCGGCCCCGGCTAAGTACTGACTTCCGGAAATACGGTGACATTCGGCCGCCGATCCATCCGCCCCAGCTGCGTTTCGCTCCCTGCGGCATAGGCTTTGGCTATGCCTCAGTCGCGCGCCTTGCTGGGACGGCGGCTCGGCGGCCTCGGTGTGAGACCGTATTTCCGGAAGGCAGTACCAAGGCAGGTCCGGCCGGCCAGGGATAGGCCCGTCCGGGCCGCCCCGTCCGGGCCTACCTACAGGAGAGGCGCCCGTTCAGCGCGCGGCGCCGTTGTGGCTGGCGCCGCTGGGGCCGGTGCCGTCGGGGAGGGTCGCGGCGGGCGGGTCCACGACGGTGAAGTAGAAGGTGCTGCCGGCGCCGGGCTCGCTTTCCAGCCAGATCTGTCCGTGCAGCTGATCGATGGCGGCGCGGGCGATGGAGAGGCCGAGGCCGGTGCCGTCCGCGACATCGGGGTGGGCGCGCACGAACTGCTCGAAGATCAGGCCCTGCAGGTCCGCCGGAATGCCGACGCCGTTGTCGGCGACGCCGATGCGCCAGTGGGCCGGCTCCTGGCGCATGACCGAGATGCGGACCCAGCGGTCGGCCTTGCTCTCGTCCGAGTACTTGATGGCATTGCCGAGCAGGTTGATCAGCACCAGCTCGATCCTGGTGGCATCCACCTGCACATCGGGGATGACCTCCTGCAGCTCGATCCGCACGCCCTTCTCCTCGGCGAGCCCGCCCAGCTCCTCGACGGTCTCCTCGAGCAGCGTGCGCAAGGCCAACCGGCGGCCCTGCGCCGATTCCTCGCTCCCCTGCGCGATGGCCAGGGCGTGGATGTCGTCGGCAACCCCCTTGATGCGCTGCAGGGCGCTGCCGAGTGCTTTGAGCGCCCGTTGCGACCGCTCGCCGGCGCGCCGCCTGTTCTCCTCGGCCCCGCCGGTAGGCTCGCCGGCGTGCTCGCCAGGAGCGGATTCGGCCGTGCCGCGTCCGTCGCGGAGCTCGCCGAGGTCGTGGGCCAGGATCTGCAGGGAGGCGTCGGCGGCGGCGAGGCGGTTGCGCAGCTCGTGGGCCAGGTCGCGGCCGAAGCCGCCCAGCAGGCGGGCGCGCTCGCGGCGGTCGCGGAAGCCTTCCTCGCGGAAGGTGCCGGCGGTGATGGTGGTGATGACCATCAGGGCGCGGTACAGCCGTTCGGCGACCTCGATCGCATACTCCGCCGGGACCTTGCGCCCGAAGGAATCGGCCTCCTCCCTGAGCGCCCCGTAGAGGATCTCGCCCAGGATCTCGAACTCGGCCAGCAGCTCGTCGACGTCGTAGCCCTGCTCGCGCCGCAGCCGCGCCAGCTGCGCCAGCTCGTCGCGCACCAGCTTGGCCGCGACCATGTCGCCGCTCGAGCAGAGATAATCCGAGACGCCCTTCAGGATCTCGGGAATGTGGTTGAGCAGGGTGTCGGAGGGGAAGATCCGCCGCGGGTGGACCTCGAGCCGTTGCAACAAGCGGTCGAGCCAGGCCCTGGTCAGCTCGGAGGACCGGCGGTGCAGCTCGGCGCCCAGATGAGCTTCCAGAGCCAGAGCTTCATTGTCAGGCATGGGGTGCGTCCTTGGTGTCGCCCGCGAGGGCCTGGGCTCGGCCTTCGGGTTACGGGTTAGTTAGTTTATCAGAGTCTGCTCGTAGCGGGAACGATGGATCTGCTGGCGCAGGGCGCTGAAGACGAAGGGCATGGTCGCGGCCGTGCCGCGGTGCACCGCCCAGGCCGGCATGCCGTTGCCCGGGTCGGTGTAGAGGACACAGGTGCCCAGCGTCCGCCCGGCGCCGTAAGGCACCAGGACCCACCAACCATGGTGGTCCGCCACGTTGCCGGTTCCTGGCAGGTAGCGCCACCAGGCGCGCCAGGTCCGGGCATCGCCCAGACCCGAGACGTCGCTCCTGGCCAGGATCTTGTAGTAGCGTTTGCCCAGCGGGAACGGCAGCTCGAGCGACTGGAAGCTGACGATCGCCCCGTCGTTCCTGGGGAGCGCGTCGGAGCGCTTCACGAACGGCACCCATTCCTGGTAGTGAGCGAAGTCGACCACCGCGGCGAAGACCCTCTGCGGCGCGGCGTCGATGATGCCCCGCCCCACCTCCTCCGCCAGCGCGCGCCCGCCTGCCGGCCGCGACGCCAGCAGCACCTCGCCGGCGGCGAGCCGCGCGGCCTCGGCGGCGGTCGGCGGCGGCGGCAATGCCGGCGGCGGTCCGGCGGGGTCCGGGGCGGGCGTCGCGAGGGCGGCCCGGAGGACCAGGAGGAGCAGGAGCCAGCTCACGGCGCGGATTGTAGATTGCGGGAGGGGGGGCCCGGAGCAACGACATGACTGAAGGCCATGAAGGGGAGACCGGCGCCGAGTTGCTGACGAGCCGGACGGTGTTTTCGGGGCGGCGCATCCAGGTGCGGGTGGATCGCATCCGCCTGCCCAACGGCGCCGAGCACGACTTCGAGATGATCCATCATCCTGGCGCGGCCGCCATCGTGCCGCTGCTCGACTCGGGCGAGGTGGTGCTGCTGCGGCAGTACCGCTACGCGACCGGCGGCTGGCTGCTGGAGGTCCCGGCGGGCACCCTGAACCCCGGCGAGTCTCCCGAGCAGTGTGCCGCCCGCGAGCTGCGGGAGGAAACCGGCTACCAGGCGGGGGCGCTGCAGGCGATGGGGTGGATATGGACGACCCCGGGATTCACCGACGAGCGGATCTGGCTGTACCTGGCGACCGGTCTGGCTGGCGGGCGCCAGGCCTTGGACGGCGACGAGGTGTTGACGCTCGAGCGCCTGCCGCTGGCCCGGGCCGCGGCCATGGCCGCCGGCGGCGAGATCGTGGACGCCAAGTCGGTGGCGGCCTTGCTGCGCGCCGCGGGCCGGCCGGCAGTCCGCTAGTCCCCTAGTCGGCCTGCCGGGCGAAGAGGTATTCCTGGATGCCGTGCCGCATCAGGAACGAGCGGTCGAGCCGGAAGCCGCGCAGCAGCTCGTTGAGCTCGGCCGGCGCGTAGCGGGGGCAGGGCCGGGTCGACGCGTTCCTGGGCTCGTAGGCCAGGGTCTCCTGGTCGAGGATGCGAAAGCGCATCGGCTCCGCCGGGATCTGCTTGAGGATGGAGATCAGCGCGAACATCGTGGCGCCGGGACGGCAGAAGCGGGCGAGCTGGCGCGCCAGCGCCGCGACCTCGCGGCGCTCGAGGTAGTTGATCAGGTCCCAGATCAGCACCGCGTCGAAGCGGGTGTCGTCCGAAAACGCCAGCAGCCGATCGAAGCGGCCGCCCAGACCGAGCTCGTCCTGCTCGCCGCCCTCTTGGGGCGCGCGCGGCTCCCAGGTCTCTCGCGCCTCCCGGACGGCGGCGCGGTCGATGGTGGCGACGGTCCCGGCGCCAGGTGCCGGCGACATCGTCATCGCCGCCTGCAGGGGCGCGATCGCCGGGTAGAGGTCCTGGATGTAGAGTTTGCAACCGAAGCGCGACAAGAACTCGACGTTGCCGCCCACCGCCGGACCGAGGTCCAAGACCTGCAGACGCGGCCGCCCCGAGAAGCCCTCGAGAAGCGAGGCGAGGCCGAGAGAGCGATGGCTCTGAGGGCCGGAGGCCGCCGCGGCCGAGCCGTGGTCCTTGTCCGGCGGCTCGCGCGGTCCGGCACCGCGTGAAGAAAACCAGCTCATCCGGCGAACCTCACCCACGGGAAACGTCGGCGCCCTGCGAACGAACCTCCGCGATCCAGGTCCGCGGGCGCCGGCGACCCGGCAACCAGCCCACCCCTCTGCCCGGCCTCCGCCGTGGCGCTCAACCGCCGGAAGCGCGCCCGCTCGCCACCGGCGCCGCGGCCGGCGGGTGATGCAGTTGCGAGGCGGGCGCCCCGGCGCTGCCGCTCGCCGCGGCTGCCCCTGATGCCGGCGGGGGGGGCTGGCTCCCCGCGGCCGGCTGCGAGCCGGCGGCGCCGGCGGCGGCAGGCTTCGCCGTGTCCTTCGCTTCCATGTCGATGCTGCCCCGGAAGCGCGAGCCGTCCTCGAGCATCACCCGCGGCGCCGTGATGTTGCCGCGCACCGCCCCGGGCTGCCGCAGGATCGCCTGCTGCTGGGCGAAAAGGTTGCCATCCACCTCGCCCTCGACGATCACCGTGTTGCCGAAGACGTCGGCGCGCACCCGGCCGTTCTTGCCGATCGTCACGTTGTGTTGCTTGAGGTCGATCTTGCCTTCCACCCTGCCTTCGATGACCAGGTCCTCGTCACCGCTGAGGTCGCCCTTGATGAAGATCGATGGACCGATGGTGGCGGTGGCGCGGTCGGGTCGTCGCGGCTCCGCGGCCGGTGCGGCCGGCCGCGGGGGAGCCGGAGCCGGCTCCGGATGAGATGCATTGTCGTCGGGCTTTTTCCACACCATGCGCTCTCCTTCTGGTGGAGGATTGTTCCGGCAGGTTATGGAGCCGCATCCTTGAAGTCAAGAGCAATATGGCTCTTTTTCTATGATGACGATCCCTGAAGGGAAGCTCCGCGCCGGCGATGTCGCCGCGCCGTGACCAGGGCTCCGCCGCCGGCAGTGATCATGCCCCCGGCGTCAACCGCCAACCAGCCGGGCGTCGAGGGTGATCTCGGTGGCGGCAAGCGCCTTCGATACCGGGCAACCCTCCTTGGCCTGGCGCGCCTGCTCCTGGAAGGCGGCGGCGTCGAGCCCCGGCACCTCGGCTTCGACCTGCAGCTCGATGCGGCTGATCCGCGGCCCGCCCTCGCCGCCGACCTCGAGGTGGACCCTGGCGCTGGCGGCCACGCGCCGCGGGGCGTGGCCGGCGCGCTCCAAGCCTGCCGACAGCGCCATCGCGAAGCAACCCGCGTGGGCCGCGGCGATCAGCTCCTCGGGATTGGAGCCCTGCCCGTCCGCGAAGCGGGAGGCGAAGGAGTACGGACCCGCCCACGCCCCGCTGCCGAGAGATACCCTGCCGTGGCCTCCCTTGAGGCCGCCTTCCCACACCGCATCTGCCTTGCGAACCGGCATCTGTCTCCTCCTTCCGTAAGGTGATCCGCCTGGAACTTTTTGGGATGGGCCGCGTTTGGCAACTGAGATGTCATGCCTGCGCCGTGCCGCGCCCACCTCGTTGCCGGATCGTAGCACCGGGACGTCCGTCCGCTCCCTCGCCCGCCCGTTCTCTCGCATAGAGTGCTTCAGGGCAGTCCAACCTTGGAGGAGGCGATCATGAGCGAGCGGCGCGATTCGGCGAGTCGGGAGTCGGTGGACTTGCGTCTGGGACGTTACGCGGGGGCCGTCGATCGGCGCCTGGCGGCTTGGCAGGCTGCAGGGTTTGGCAGACGGCTGTGGGAGAAGGACCCGACGCTCTGGACCTCCGATCCCAAGACGCCGGAGATCGCCGACCGCCTCGGCTGGCTCGGCCTGCCGACCGCCATGCGGCCGCGGTTGCCGGAGATCGAGGCCCTGGGCGAGGCGGCCAAGGCGGAAGGTGTGCGTGACGCGGTGGTGCTGGGCATGGGCGGCTCGAGCCTGGCGCCCGAGGTCTTCGCCCGCACCTTCGCTTCCGCACCAGGCCATCCCAGCCTGCGGGTGCTCGACAGCACCCATCCGGACGCGGTGGCCGCGCTCGCCGCCAGCCTCGACCTGGCGCGGACGATCTTCGTGGTGTCGAGCAAGTCCGGCACCACTACCGAGATGCTGTCCTTCTTCTATGTTTTCTGGGACCGGCTCGGCAGCGGCGCCGCGGCGGCGCCCGGGCGTGATCGCGGGCAGTGCTTCGTGGCGGTGACCGACCCGGGCACACCGCTCGCGAAGCTCGCCGGCGAGCGCCGTTTCCGCGCGCTGGTGGAGGCGCCGCCGGACGTGGGAGGCCGCTACAGCGCCCTCACTCCCTTCGGCCTGGTGCCGGCCGGGCTGATGGGAGTGGATCTCGACGACCTGCTGGGGCGCGGCCGCGACATGGCGGCCGCCTGCGGCCCCCAGGTGGCGGCGGCGGACAACCCCGGGCTGTTCCTGGGCGCGGCGCTCGGCGAGCTGACCCTGGCGGGCCGCGACAAGGTGACCTTCGCCGCCTCGCCGGGGCTCGCCGCCTTCCCGCTGTGGCTCGAGCAGCTGATCGCCGAGAGCACCGGCAAGATCGGCCGCGGCATCGTGCCGGTGGCCGGCGAGCCGTTGGGGCCGCCCGAGTCCTACGGCGACGACCGCTTCTTCGTCGGCCTCGCCTTGGGCGACGAGGGCGCCGTCCTGGACGGCCGACTCGACGCGCTCGAGCGCGCCGGCCATCCGGTGGCGCGTTTCAGGCTGGCGGCCCCGGCCGATCTGGCACGCGAGATGTTCCGCTGGGAAGTGGCGGTGGCGGCGGCCGGCTCGGTCATCGGCGTCCATCCTTTCAACCAGCCGGACGTGCAGCTCGCCAAGGAGCTGGCCGGCAAGGCGATGAAAGAGCTGGCGGCGGCGCACGGCGGCGGCTTGCAGGCCGGGGGCGTGCCGGCGGCTGGCGCCGGCGCGCAGGCGGGCGGCGACGGTGGCGAGGAGGGTGACGGCGAGGTGCATGCCGGCGACCCGGCGGCACTGGGCCGCGCGCTCGCCGATTGGCTGGCCGGCGCCGGGCCTGGCACCTACCTGGGATTGCAGGCGTACCTGGCTCCCTCCGCCGCCGGCGACGCGGCGCTCGGCGGCCTTCAGGCCGAGCTCTCGCGCCGCACCCGTTTCGCCACCACGCTGGGGTACGGTCCGCGCTTTCTGCATTCGACCGGGCAGCTGCACAAGGGCGGGCCGCCGAGCGGCAGGTTCCTGCAGCTCCTGGACTCGCCGGCGGACGACCTGCCGGTGCCGGAGACCAGCTACTCCTTCGGCACCCTGATCCGTGCCCAGGCGCAGGGCGACCGCCAGGCGCTGCTGCAACGCGGCCGGCGGGTGCTGCGCGTCGAGCTTGGCGGCGACGCCACGGCCGGGCTCGCCAACTTGGGCCGCGCGATCGCCGCACTGCCGGCGGTGCCGGGCGCCGGCGGATCGCGGGAGGGAAGCGCGTGATCCTGGCCGGCGACGTCGGCGGCACCAAGGCCAATCTCGGGATATTTGCTACCGCGGGCGGCGCCCCGGCGAGCACTTTTTACCAGCCGGCCGGGGCCGGCGACGGCGGCGCGGCCGGGCCGGGCAACCTGCGGCTGGTGACCGCGGCCACCTTTGCGACCGCCGACTTTCCCGGCCTGGCGGAGGTGATCGAGGCGTTCCTGCGCCGGCTGCCCGAGGCGGGGAGCGGCGCCGGCGGCAGCCGCGACGTCGCCGCCGCCTGCTTCGGCGTGGCGGGTCCGGTCGTCGACAACCGCACCAGCACGCCCAACCTGGCCTGGGAGATCGACGGCCGCGCCCTGGCCAGCGGCCTGGGCTTGCCGGCCGTGCACCTGATCAACGACCTGGTGGCCACGGCGGAAGGGCTCCCCATGCTGGTGGCCGCCGAGGTGGCCACGCTGCAGGAGGGCGTGACGGAACCGGCGAGCGGCGGCGGCGCTCCATCGGCAGCCGGCAACCAGGCGCTGATCGCCGCCGGCACCGGCCTCGGCATGGCCCTGCTGCCGGCCGTCGGGGGTGCCCGGGTGACCATCCCCTCCGAAGGGGGGCACGCCGACTACGCGCCGCGCGACGAGGACGAGATGGCGCTGCTGCTCTACCTGCGCCGCCGCTTTGGCGAGCACGTCAGCACCGAGCGGGTGGTGTCGGGTCCGGGACTGCAGCTGATCTACGAGCACCTGCTCGCCGCGGGCTATGCCCCCGAAGACCCCGAGGTCCGCGCCGCCATCGCGGCCGGAGATCCGGCGCGGGCGATCGCGGAAGCGGCGCTGGCCGGCGGCGACCGGTTGTGCGGCCGCGCGCTGGACATGTTCATCGCCGCCTACGGCGCGGCGGCCGGCAACCTGGCATTGATCGGAACGGCCCTCGGCGGCGTCTATATAGGTGGGGGGATCGCCCCCAAGATCTTGCCGCGGCTGACCGGCGGGCCGTTCATCCGAGCGTTTCGCGACAAGGGACGGTTTTCGGGGTACCTGGACCGCATCCCGGTACGCGTGGTGCTCAACGACCGAACCGCGATGTTGGGAGCGGCGCGCTGCGCCGCGGCGTTATTGACAGAGGAGGCTGGTACCCGGACGCCGGTGCATTGAGCCGGGATGAGTGAGGGGAGCGGTCGCCGGCAGCCAGTGGCGGCCGGTTGGGCCGAGGAGGCGAAAAAACAGGTCCGGCGGCGGGTCCGGGCAGGGTGTGCCGTTTTGGCCATCGCGTCGGAGTGGCACGCCACAGGTGTCCGTGCAGGGCGGCCGCCAGGCCGCCCGGGGCGGTTGCAGGCCGGGGTTTCTCCTCGGGAGGGGTTCCTGCCGCGCGCGTGGCGAGGGCTGGCATCGCCAATGCATCTTTCCGCCCCTCGGGACGGAGAATCACCTCCGATCGTTTTCTGACAAAGGAGCGCTCGATGCGCAAGACGTTGATCCTCACCCTGGTCCTCTGCGTGTTCGCCGCCATCGCGTACGCCCAGACCGGCGCGACCAGCGGCACCACCACCACCACGACCACGACCTCCGCTGCGACCGGCACCGGCACCACCACCACCACCACCAAGGCCAAGACCAAGCACGCCACCCATTGCACCTACAAGGGCACCGTCGCCTCGGTCGACGCGACCGCCAAGAGCTTCGTCGTTCACCCGGCCAAGGGCGACGACGTCACCCTGAAGGTCAACGACAAGACCAAGTACAGCCCCAAGGGCAAGACCTGGGACGACGTCAAGGCCGACGCCAAGGTCAGCGGCACCTGCCACAAGGACGGCGCCGACAACTGGGCGGTCACCGTCAAGTTCTGGCCCGAAGCGAAGGCGAAGGCTGCGCCCGCGGCCAAGACCGGCAGGTAAGCAGCATTCGAGCAGCGTACGACCAGCGTTAAAGATCCAACGACTTCAACAGGAAGTGTCGGCGCCCTGCAACGGAGTCTCCGTCCGGGCAGCTAGCGGGGCGTCGACCGTTTCCGGCGGCGGGGAGAGGTGAGAGATCGCCTCTCCCCATCGTGTTTTCAGGGGTTTTAAGGGAGGGGTGTCGGGTCGGTCGCGCGAGGCAGCTCCCAGCGCCCGGCGCCGACCAGCGCGGCCAGGCGGCCCACCGCGGCATCCAGCGCCGCCTGGCGGCGGCGGGTCGGCCGCACCCCAGGCTCCCAGCGCACCGAGCGCACTTCGAGCCGGTCCTCGCCGCGGTGCAGCTTGGGGTCGATCCTCCCCACCAGCCGCTCCCCCTCGAGCAGGGGCATGACGTAGTAACCGTGCTGCCGCTTCGCGGCCGGCACGAAGGCTTCGAAGCGAAAATCGAAGCCGAACAGGCGCTGCGTCCGCCGGCGGTCGTGCAAGACCGGATCGAAGGGGCAGAGGATCTTGATCCGGGAGGGTGCGGCAGGCTCGACCCGCGAGCGGGCGTCCCAGTCGGCGACCGCGAAGGCGGGCCGGGGGGGCGCCCCGTCCGCCGGTTCGAGGTCCACGGCCGCGATCTCGCCCCTGGCGGCAGCGTCCGCGCACCAGGTCCGGACGGCGGCGATGGGGGCCGCGTGCCAGAAGGCCGCGATCTCGGCAGGCGTCGCGACACCCAGCCGTTCGATCGCCGTCCAGCATGCCCAGTCCAGGTTCTCACCGGGACCCGGGCGAGGCGCGGCCGCGGCCTCCGGCAGCACCCGCTCCGTCAGGTCGTAGAGCTTGTGGAAGCCGCGCCTACCGGCGATGGCCGCCTCGCCGGTCCACCATAGATACTCGAGCGCCGTCTTCTCCGGCGTCCACCCCCACCACGAGCCGGCCCCGCCGCGCGCCTTTCCGGCGGTGAGCTCGCGCGCCAGCAGCGGCCCGCCGCACTCGAGGCGCGCGCGCACCCGCGCGATCACCGCCTGCGGCCTGCTGCCCATCCGCTCGCGCCACCAGGGCCGGCGCGGCAGCTCGCGGCGGTAGCGTTCGAAGCGCTCGTGCCAGTGCGGAAACCAGGCGGTCGGGATCGCCGCGGCGTCGTGTGTCCAGTGCTCGAACAGCCGGCGCTGCCGCTCGAGCAAGCCCTGGAGCAGGCTGGGCCGGTAGCCGCGCAGGCGCGATGCAAGGATCAGGTGGTGCGCCCGCGCGACGACGTTGATGGAATCGATCTGGACGTAGCCGAGGCGCTCCACCAGCCCGTAGACACCCTCGGACGTCGCGCGTTCGGGAACATCCAGCAGCCCTTGGGCGCCTAAAAGCAGGCGGCGCCCCATGGCGGCCGAGATCCTGGGGAGGTGGGAAGGCACGCGTGCCATGCGGCTGCAAGCATAGCCGGCCTGGGCTGGCCGCGCAGCGCCGATCGGCGGATGGTGCCGGAGCGGCTAGGCGGCGAGCTGGAAGCTGAGGCGGGGGTTCTTGCGAGCCCGCTGCAGGTAGGCAGCGATGTCGCCGACCAGCGCCGGCGTGACCTGGTCGCCCTGGGCCGCCTGCTGGAAGGTCACGAGCGCGGCGGCCGCCTGCCGGTGGATGTCCAGCGAGAGCACCACGGGGACCACGTCCTCGGCGAGACGGCGGATCTCGGATCGCTTGCCCTGGTCGAGATGGAGCCTGGCCATGTCCAGCATCACCATGGCGACCTCGTAGCCGTTGCCGCCGGAGACGAAGCGCTGCAACAGGCGGCCCAGGCTGAGCTCGGCTTCCGGCCAGCGCCCGGAAAGGTGAGCGATGCGGGCCTCCAGCCACTCCATGCGCAACTCGGCACGGGGGTCCTCGTCGCCGAGCAGGTCCGCCCGGACGCGGTCGAGCTGGCGCTGAGCGTTGTCGCTGCGGCCGCACTCGACGAGGAACCAGGCCAGCTCTTGCCTGGCCGTCAGCGCCAGGCGCGGCTCGAGCTTCCGATCGAGCAACGCCAGGCCCGAAAGGATCAGGTCGACCGCAAGCTGCGGCCAGCCGGCGCGGCCGAGGCAGATGCCCTTGGCAATCAGCGCGCGGCCCTTGCGGTGCGGATCCTCGACGTCATCGTAGATCTCGACCACGGTGTCGAGCAGCTCGGCCGCCTCCTCGAACCATCCCTGGTCGCTGAGCAGCAAGGCCTTGAGGTCGAGCAACCTTGCCTCCTCGAGCGGATCGGCGGAGCCGTCCTCGAAAAGCGCTTCGGCGAAGGCCAGGGCTTGCTCGGCGCCGGTGAAATCGGCGCCGAGGCGGCGGGAGTTGCCGAGACAAGCCCAGGCCCTGGCCTTCATGTCGTGCACCACCGCCGTGCCGTAGATCAGGATGTCGAGTTGATCGGCGATCTGGATGCCGAGCTGGGCAAGAGCGGTTGCCTCGGCGCTGTCGTGGCATCCGGCCTCGAAGCTCCTGTCGAGCAGCAGGTCGCAAAGCACCAGGCTTTGGAGGTGGCGGTGGGTGCACACCAGGGCGCTCCTCTCCGCCGCCGGCCGCCGCAGCAGCTCGGCGAGCAGCCGGGGCGCCGCGGCGCGCTCGGCGACCACCTGAACGAATCTTTGCTCGACCTTGGCGAACATGCGGTCCCAGGCCTCGTTCTCCAAGTCCTTGTCCTCCAGAGGGTCGTACGGGATGCCGGCGCGCTCCCGGCACCGGTCGCTGGCCCAACCGCCGGGCGCCCCGGCGGTCAGGGCCGCCTGGCGATACGGCTCGCGGCGCGCCCGCCGGTTGGTGCCCGTGGCCCCTGCGGCGCCGGCAGGCGCGGGGTAGGGGGCAGTGCCCCCCTTGACCTGCAGGGGCAACGGGGCGAGCTGGCCACGGAACCGGGGCGGCTGCGATCTCGCCCGGGAGCTCACCGCCGAGGCCGGGGGCCCGAAGATGCGGCCGGCAGGGCGCTGCTGGCAGCGGGTGAAGTCAGTGGAATCGGTTTCATTGGCGCCCTGAAGCGCCTGGGCGGACTCGCGGGCGGTGTCGGAGGCATGGGAGTGATGAGAGCCGGGGGAGTGATGAGGGCCAGAGGCGCCAGGGCCGCCGTGGAGGCCGAGGACGTCGTACGCCGGCAGCTCGTCAAGGTGTGGCAGCAGGACATCGACCGTGGGCTGGCAGATAGGGCAGCCGGAGCGGAGGTGATTCACCAGGAGCGTCAGCTCAGTCTCGGCGATCTCGGCGCGCGCGAAGCGCTCCAAGGCGTTCCTATCTGGATGGTACTCGGCCAAGATGCCCTCCCTTCAACGCTTCAGAAAAATCATCAACAAGTACGGAACCCTGAGGTTCCGACCGGGGCCAGCCCAGCCCCTCTAGAGTTATAGTTGCTTTAAGGGCAAAAAAAGTGACACCGGCGCGGAAAAAACACCGAGATCGTTGCATCGAGGTGTCGGCCGCGTGGCTTCAGCGGGCTCGGCAGGCAACCTGCCAAACGAACACACCGAGCGCCATACGGTGTCCATCTGAACCCCAATGGGTATTGTCAGGCACCCCTACCCGGTATCGTATTGATACTCACAGGGGTATTTTTGATCGATCTTGGAGCCCGGGAACCCTCCTCGGCGCGGACACCCCGCCGGCGGGGCTAGCAGGCTGCTGAAAAATCCCGCACGCCGCGCTCTAGTGGACTAGGTGTCCCGTCTCGGACGGGACACTGGCGGCGAAGGCCACCCGGAAGAAGATCAGGCCGAAAAGGCGAAGGGGACCGGTTTCCCGGTCCCCTTGGAGAGGGCGCGCGGCCCTGGGCCGCGGTCGCGGGGTGGGTGGGTGCCGCGGTGCGAAAAATCCGCCTTGGGGTTCCGGGCCGAGGGCGGACGCTCCTCGGCGGATCCCCGGAAGGATGGGTCAAGAGCGCTTGAGCGCCCCGACTCAGGGGTAGTTATACACGATTGTGCACGTTTATGGAATAGCAATTTCACCAGAACGGGTTCGGCGTGGGTCCACGGAGGGTCCGCCACCCCTGATGGACCCTGATAGATTGGAGCCGTGGGTCGCGGAGCGCCATCTCATGGACCGGCATTGGGGCCCGCGAAACCGCCCGCCGGCCGCCATCGGAGCGTGCCGGGGTGAGCAAGCCCCCCACGGCGGCGGCCAGCCCCTCCCGGCCCGCCCGCCCGGCCCCGTCCGCCCGGCTGCGACGCTGGCGGGAGTGGGCCGCGTCGTTTGAGTTCGCCCTGGCCCGGCGGTTCGGCCTCGCCACCAGCGAAGAGCGCATCTTCTTCCTGCTGATCGGGGTGGTGGGGGTCGTGGGCGGCCTGCTGGGGATGGCGACCGAAGGCTTGATCCAGGGCGTCCAGGCGGTGCTCTGGGGCTCGCGCGGCGACCTCGGAGTGACGGTGGCGCCCTTGGCGCCTCACTGGGTGGCGATCGCCGCTCCCACCGCCGGCGGCGTGCTGGTGGCGCTGATCATCTGGCTCGCGCGGCAGCCGGTCGGCGGCGAAGGCATGGCCATGCTGATCGAGGCGGTCGCGCTGTCCGGTGGCAAGATCCCGCGCCGGCCGGTGATGATCAACGCGCTGGCCTCGATCGTCACCGTCGGCAGCGGCGGCTCCCTGGGCCGGGAAGGTCCGATGATCCGCCTGGGCGCCATGATCTCCTCGTGGCTGGCCATTCGCCTGGGGCTGCCGCCGCACCGCGTCAAGATCCTGGTCGGCTGCGGCGCCGCCGCCGGCCTGGCCGCCACGTACAACATCCCGTTCGGCGGCGCACTGTTTGCCATGGAGGTGATCCTCGGCAACTTCGCGCTCGAGATCTTCGGCCCCATCGTCGCCTCGTCGGTGATCGCCACCGTGATCGCCCGCTCCGTGGTCGGCAATGCGCCGCTCTACGAAGCACACCACTACTCTCTGACCAACGGCTGGGAGCTGGTGCCCTATGCCGGGCTCGGGGTCGTCGGCGCGTTGACGTCGCTGGTCTTCATGTTTGGGGTGGAGACGGGGAGGAAGGTCTTCAAGCGCCTCGCCTTCATTCCGCGGCCGCTGCAACCGCTGATCGGCATGCCGCTGCTCGGCGTGCTTGGCCTGTACGTGCCGCTCGTCCTGGGGCGTGGCTACGGCACCATCAACCTGGCGCTCACCGAAAAGCTCCACCGGGAGCCGCGCCTGGGGCTGACGATCCTGATGCTGCTCGGCCTGGCGGCGGCCAAGCTGGTGGCGACCGCCCTGACCGCCGGCTGCGGCGGGGCCGGCGGGTTGTTCACGCCCTCGCTGTGCTTCGGTGCGCTGGTCGGCGGCGCCTACGGCCTCTCGGCGCACTGGCTGTGGCCGCACCTCGCCTCGGAGCACTGGGGCGCCTATGCGGCGGTGGGCATGGCGGCGGTGATGGCCGGCACCAGCCATGCGCCGATCAGCGCCATCCTCATCCTGTTCGAGTTCACGCAGAACTACGACCTCATCCTGCCGGTGATGCTGGCGGCGATCATCGCCAGCCTGCTCGCCAAGCGGTTGCGGCGCTATTCGATCTACACCGAGCCGTTGCGCGGCCGCGGCATCGAGCTGCCCTGGCGGATGGAGGAGGCGGTGCTCGCCGGCCTGAAGGCCGAAGACCTGGCGCGGCCCGACTCCGACGTGCTACACCCTAGCGACCACTACCGCAAGGTGGTCGAGACGTTCCTCTCGGGCCGCCGCCAGCGGCTGTTCGTCGTCGGCGAGGATCGCCGCCTGCTCGGCGCCATCTCGCTGCACGACATCAAGCACGTGCTCGAGCACCCGGAGGCGCTGACCGCGGTGGTGGCGCATGACCTGATGGTGCCGGTGGGCACGGTGGTGAAGAAGGACGAGCGCCTGCACCGCGCGACGCAGCTCTTTGCCCAGAGCGACTACGAGCGCCTGCCGGTGGTCGACGACGAGGGGAGGCTGCTGGGGGTGCTCGCCAAGCGCGACCTGATGGCGGTCTATGCGCAAGAGGTCCTGGGACGGCCGGCGCTGCTCGCCACCTTCGTTTCGAGCCGCGACTCCGGCGCCAGCCGCCAGTATGTCGAGCTGCCGCCGGACTTCGCCCTGCGCATGGTCCCCGTACCCGAGGAGCTGGTCGGCCGCACCCTTGCCGAGGCCCGGCTGCCGCAGACGCTCGGCGCGCGCGTCATCGAGATCAAGCGCCACGGCCGCCACGGCGAGGAGCAGGTCATTCCAGACGCCGATACCACTCTGCAGCAGGGCGACCTGCTCGTCCTGATCGGTCCGACCACCCAGGTGGAAAGCCTCGCCGAAGGCAAGGCCCCGGCGCTCGACGAGGCGCTCGCCCATCGCCAGATCGATTGATGCGCCGGACCAGCCAGCCCGGCGGCGGATGGCACAAGCCATGAGCCAGGACGGCGATACGCCGGAGGCGCCTGAGGACGGCGGCGGCGGCGGCGCGGGAGGCGACGAGCAGGCGACGGCCGAGCGCCGCCGGCTCCTCGCGCGCCTGGGCGCCCCTCCGGGGCTCTGCGCCGGCTGTGTGCACCTCCGTCTGCTCGCTTCGCCGCGCAGCGTCTTCGTCCGCTGCGGGCTGGCGGCGACGGACCCGGCGTTTCCGCGTTATCCGGCGCTGCCGGTCGTCCGCTGCGCCGGCTTTCGCCCGCTGGCCGAGCCCGCGCCCTGAGCAAATTACGTCAATGATAGTGGGGAGGCCGCGTGAGCACCGCTGCGTCGAAAGAAACCATGTCTGGGGGAGAAATGTTATGATCGATAGTGTGAAGAGGCCGAGTCGAGGAGGTCAGCTGGTCGTGCGCAATCTCGAAGAGGAAATCATTCGGGCGCTCAAGCTCAGCGCCGCTCTACATGGCCGATCAACCGAGGCAGAGCATCGGGAGATCCTGCGGCAGGCCCTGCTGCCAGCGAAGGATCGCAGGCCCATGAAAGACCTGCTCCTTGCCATGCCCGATTTGGGCGACGACGCCGACTTTGAGCGCATAGGGCATAAATAGACTTGCCTCTCGCCTTCTATGCTACCGCGCAAATGCGTAGGATCGGACCCTTTCTCAAGGTTGTTCGAGGAAGGAGGTAATGGGCTGCGTTGTTTTCGAGCAGCGTCGCCGACCTCCCCGGGGTTAAGGGCTGCCGTGTTAGACTCGCTTTCTGTGTCGGAGCAAGTACATTGAACAGCCGGTGCACGCGAGGTGATCAGTGGCCCGACTACTTGGCTTTAAAATTCAGAACTATCGCTCATTGGCTAACGTCAGCCTCGGCCAAATTGGTTACGGAAGAGAGGAGCAACTCCCGTCGCTGAGCTGCTTCATCGGACCCAATGGCTGCGGTAAGTCTACTCTCCTGGATGCCTTTGGTTTTATGGCCGACTGCCTACGTGAAGGTGTCGAAGCCGCCTGCGATAAACCTCAGCGTGGCGGCTTTTCTAAGCTTCGCACGCAAGGGAAGGTCGATGCAATTCGCTTCGACTTGTACTATCGCGAGAGCGCCTCTGCTCGTCCAATCACCTACAGCTTTGCGGTTGATGAGATCGGCGGCATGCCCGTAGTAGTCGAGGAGATTCTGCGACAGAGACGCAAGGGCCAAAAGCATGGTCGTCCATATCCGTTCCTGCGACTAGAACGTGGGATTGGCAGTGTTTGGGCGGGAGGCTCCACGGAGGACGAAGAGGGAGCGCTAAAGCAGAACGTTGAGCTTGACGACATCGGCCGATTGGGAATAACGACGCTCGGCCAGCTCAAGGAGCATCCCAGAATTGTCGGACTTCGCTCCTATATAGAAAACTGGTACTTATCATATTTTATACCGGATGCTGCTCGCAAGCTACCACCTGCAGGGGCACAGAAGCATTTAGACCGAACAGGAGAGAATCTCGGGAATGTGGTCCAGTACCTCGAGAGAATTTACCCAGAGCGCTTTGGAAAAATACTTGAGGAGATCTCGCGCAAGATCCCTGGGATAAGGAGCATTACCCACGAACGCAGCCCCGATGGTAGACTCTTGCTGAAATTTAACGAGAGCGGATACGTGGATCCCTTCTACCAACAGAGCATTTCCGACGGCACCCTCAAGATGTTTGCCTACTTAGTATTGCTGGAGGATCCTGAGCCCAGTCCATTCATTGGAATCGAAGAGCCGGAAAATGGATTGTATCATAAACTACTAGAGGAGTTGGCGCGCGAATTTAGACGTCATGCCGAGGGTTCTCAGGGAGCAACTCAGTTCCTCATCACAACGCACTCTCCATATTTCGTCGACGCCCTTGCTCCTGAGCAGGTCTGGCTCATGGAGAAAGATGACTGTGGCTTCACTACCTTGAAGAGAACCGCTGATCTTCCTACCATATCGGAGCTCATAGATGAGGGTATCCCCTTAGGCAGTCTCTGGTATTCCAACCACTTCGATGAGAGATTTGCGCTTTGAAGTTACATATCCTTGTAGAAGGACCCTCCGAGGAGGCCCTCTTGAGAGTGTGGGCTCCCCGCTTCTTGCCGCAGCATGCGTTTAAGATTATCCGACACGAAGGCAAGGGAAGGCTTTCAGCACGGACATCAGACCGCCCGCTGCCCAGGCGCACTGGGCTGCTAGATCTTCTTCCGGCAACGTTGCGTGCCTATGGCAAGAGCCTAGATCCCACCACAGATCGAGTATTGATTCTCTTAGACCTTGACCATGATTCTTGCCTGGACCTCAAGCAACGCTTGACGTTGACACTCGAGACCTGCCATCCGAAACCAACAGCCCTCTTTCGTTTCGCCATAGAGGAAACAGAGGCATTCTATCTTGGAGATCAAGTTGCGATCCGGAAGGCTTTCCCGGATGCTAAACTTAAGCGGATGCAGAATTATGTTCAAGATAGTATTTGCGGCACATGGGAGGTCTTTCAGCAAGTGATCGGCGCGAAGACTGAAGACAAGCCAGGATGGGCCCGACGAATGGCACCCCACCTCGGGACCAATTGGAGGGGACCCGCTGCCAATCGATCTCTGAGCTTTCGACACCTCTGTCGAGCTCTGCGGATGCTGGCGGGGGAAAGGACAGGATAGCCCGGCGCAGCAATGCATTGCTGGTAAAAATTCTATACTGATGCGAGCTTCATATGGAAAGCGCTGAAGCAGAGAACAATAAATATCTGTACAAAGGAAGGTTCGCCTGCTCAGTGTGCCGGACCTGTTGACTATCGAGCCAGTGCGAGGTACCGATTGCCGGTGACTTTCCTGGTGCCGTGGCGGGCCGGGTTGGGTATCATCGGCCCGTGATCAGCCTGGCTCGCTATTGCCGCTTCCTGCTTGGCTACAACCTCGCGGTCATCGTGTGGGGGGCTTACGTGCGTGCCAGCGGCTCGGGGGCGGGGTGCGGCAGCCACTGGCCGTCGTGCAATGGCGAGGTGGTGCCGCCTCGGCCTTCGACGGCGACGCTGATCGAGTACTCGCACCGGGTGAGCAGCGGCCTGGTCCTGGTGCTGGTCGCGGCCCTGGTGGTATGGGCCTTCATGGCCGTGCCGAAGGGGCATCCGTTGCGGCGCGGTGCGGTCCTTTCCCTGGTCTTCACCCTGAGCGAGGCCGCGGTGGGCGCCGGCCTGGTGCTGTTCAAGCTGGTCGCCCACGACGAGTCGCTGGCCCGCGCGCTGGTCATCAGCACCCACCTGCTCAACACCCTGCTGCTGCTCGCCGCGCTGACGCTGGCCGCGTATGCCGCCGGCGCGTTCCGAACCGCGGCGGGCGCCGGATCCTCGGCGGCTGGCGCCCTGTCGAGCGCTGCCAGCGACGCCTCGTCGGGCGCGGCTGCCCGTGCTGCCTCGTACGGTGCGGCCGGCGCCCTGCTGCCGGGAGTGGACGGTCGGATCGCTTCCGGCTCGACGGCGGCCGCCACGGGTGCCGGCGGGCCGAAACGCCGGCCCATGCCCGGCTGGTCCCTGGCGCTCGGGCTGGCCGCCACCATGGCGATCGCCGCCACCGGCGCCGTCTCGGCGCTGGGCGACACGCTCTTCCCCGCCAGCTCGCTGAGCGGGGGCCTGGCCCAGGACCTGTCGCCGGCGTCGCACCTGTTGCTCCGCCTGCGCACCATCCATCCGCTGCTCGCCATCGCCCTCGGCGCCTATCTGCTCCATCTCTGCAAACAGGTGAGCGCCGCCGGCCCGGAAGCGCGCCGCTGGGCCAACCGGCTGCGCCTGCTGGTGGTCGTCCAGTGGACGCTCGGCCTGCTCAACATCGCTCTGCTGGCGCCGGTCTGGCTGCAGCTCACCCACCTGCTGATCGCCGACCTCCTATGGATCGCCCTCGTCCTGATGGCCCTCGAGGCCCTGGCCCCGCAAACCGTCCTTGAAAAGGTGCCGCCACTCATGCCAGCGCCAGCTCGGAGCTGAATCGGCGGGATTGGGGAAGGTCCCGGTCGCGAACCGGGGGGGGCGCCGACCCGGCCCAGCGCTCGGTCCCCGGGAAAGCCAACCATCGAAGGGGATGGAGGGAGTTTGTGGCAACGGACCCCGAGGCCGCGACTCGGTCGCCGTAGAGCCGACCACCGAAGGGGATGGAGGAGGTCCGCGGGCAACGGTTCCCGGAGGAGCGCTCTACGCGGCGAGCCGAGCAGGTCGCTCTCGGCAAGATCCCTGACCGAGCCTCGCAGGCGCCCTCCGAGAACCGTCGCCCGCGGGCCGGCCGGGAGGGCTCCCCGTAGGCTACACTCACGGGCGCCATGCCCAGACGCCAAGACCTGCGCTCCATCCTCGTGCTCGGCTCGGGACCGATCGTCATCGGCCAGGCCTGCGAGTTCGACTACTCCGGCACCCAGGCCTGCCGGGCACTGCGCCGCGAGGGCTACCGCGTGGTGCTGGTGAACTCCAACCCGGCCACCATCATGACCGACCCCGATATCTCCGACGCCACCTACGTCGAGCCGCTGGTGCCCGAGGTGGTCGAGAAGATCCTCGAGCGCGAGCGGCCCGACGCCCTGCTGCCCACCGTGGGCGGCCAGACCGGCATCAACCTCGCCATCGCGCTCGCCGAGCGCGGCACCTTGGAGCGCCTGGGCGTCGAGGTGCTGGGGGCCGACATCGCGGCGCTGCGCCTGGGCGAGGACCGCCAGCTGTTCAAGGAGGCGATGCTGGAGGTCGGCCTGGAAGTGCCGCTCAGCGGCTACGCCGCCAGCCTGGAGGAGGCGCGCCAGATCGCCGCCGGCATCGGCTACCCGCTGATCGTGCGCCCCAGCTTCACCCTGGGCGGCGAAGGCGGCGGCACCGCCTACAACCGCGACGAGCTCGACGAGGTGGTGGCGGCGGCGGTGGCTGCCAGCCCCGCCGGCCGGGTGCTGGTCGAGCAGTCGGTGCTCGGCTGGAAGGAGTTCGAGCTGGAGGTGATGCGCGACACCGCGGACAACGCCATCGTCGTCTGCTCGGTCGAGAACGTCGACGCCATGGGCGTCCACACCGGCGACTCGATCACCGTCGCGCCGCAGCAGACCCTCTCCGATCGCGAGTACCAGGCGATGCGCGACGACGCCTTCAAGGTGATCCGGCGCGTCGGCGTGGCGACCGGCGGCTCCAACATCCAGTTCGCGGTCGATCCCGCGACCGGCAAGCGGGTGGTGATCGAGATGAACCCGCGGGTCTCCCGCAGCTCCGCCCTGGCGTCGAAGGCCACCGGATTCCCGATCGCCAAGATCGCGGCGCTCTTGGCGGTCGGCTACACGCTCGACGAGGTGGCCAACGACATCACCGGCAAGACCTACGCCGCCTTCGAGCCCACCCTCGACTACACGGTGGTCAAGATCCCGCGCTGGGCCTTCGAGAAGTTCCCCGACACCCCGACCACCCTGGGCACCGCGATGAAGTCGGTGGGCGAGGTGATGGCCATCGGCGCCACCTTCGGCGAAGCCCTGATGAAGGGCCTCTCGGCGCTCGAGCTGGACGGCAGCCTGGCCGCGCGCGAGCGCCGCATGGGCGACCCGGTGCGCCTGCGGCAGCGCCTGGCCGTCCCCAACTGGGAGCGGCTGTTCGCGGTGTTCGCCGCCCTGCGCCAGGGCTGGAGCCCGGAGGAGGTGGCGCAGGTGTCGCACATCGATCCCTGGTTCCTGCGCGAGATCGCCGCCATCGTCGAGCTCGAGGCCGAGGTCGCGTGCTGGGACCTCGCTTCGATTCCGACGCCGCTTTTGGCGCGGGCCAAGGGCTGGGGGCTCACCGATTCCCGGCTCGCCGGCCTGCTCAACGCCGAGGAGGGCGCTGTGGCGCGGGCGCGCGCCAGCCGGGGCGTGCGCCGCATCTACCGGCGGGTCGACACCTGCGCCGCCGAGTTCCCCGCCACCACGCCCTATCTCTACTCGACCTTCGGCGACCCCGCCGACGACGAGAGCGAGCCCAGCGCCCGCGACAAGGTGGTGATCCTGGGCTCGGGCCCCAACCGCATCGGGCAGGGGATCGAGTTCGACTACTGCTGCGTCCACGCCGCGCTGGCGCTGCGCCAGGCCGGCTACGAGACGATCATGGTCAACTGCAACCCGGAGACGGTGTCGACGGATTACGACACCTCCGACCGCCTCTACTTCGAGCCGCTGACGCTCGAGCACGTGCTGGCGGTGATCGAGCGCGAGCAGCCGCGCGGTGTGATCGTGCAGCTGGGCGGCCAGACGCCGCTCAACCTGGCGCACGGGCTGGCCGCCGCCGGGGCGCCGCTGTGGGGCACCCCGCCGGAGGCGATCGATCTCGCCGAGGACCGGAAGCGCTTCGGCAAGCTGCTGGCCGAGGAAGGCATCCTGCAGCCCGAGAACGGCACCGCCTCGTCGCTGCCCGAGGCGATCGAGGTGGCGCACCGCATCGGCTTTCCGGTGCTGGTGCGGCCGAGCTACGTGCTGGGCGGGCGCGCCATGGCGATCTGCTACGACACGCCGACGCTCGAACGCTACATGCGCGAGGCGGCCGAGGTCTCGCCCGGGCACCCGGTGCTGCTCGACCGCTTCCTCGAGGACGCCTTCGAGGTGGACCTCGACATGATCGCCGACCGCGGCCAGGCGGTGGTGGCCGGCATCCTGCAGCACATCGAGGAGGCCGGCATCCACTCCGGCGACTCGGCGGCGGTGCTGCCGCCGTACAGGATCTCGGCCGCCGACCAGGACGAGATGCGCGGCATCGCCCGCCGGCTGGCCCTGCGCCTGGGGGTCGTCGGCCTGATGAACGTGCAGTTCGCGCTGAAGGACGGCCGCATCTACGTCCTCGAGGTCAACCCGCGGGCCTCGCGCACCGTGCCGTTCATCGCCAAGGCGGTCGGCGTGCCGCTGGTGGCGATCGCGTCCAGGGTGATGGCGGGCGAGAGCCTGGCCGCGATCGGCTTCGTCGACGAGCCGCGGGTGCCCGGGGTCTTCGTCAAGGCGCCGGTCTTCCCCTTCCGCCGCTTCCCGGGCGTCGATCCGCTGCTGGGGCCGGAGATGAAATCCACCGGCGAGGTCATGGGCGCCAGCTCCAACTTCGGCAGCGCCTTCGCCAAGGCCTGGCTGGGAGCCGGACACAAGCTGCCGCTGGCCGGCGTCACCTTCCTGTCGGTGCACGATCAGGACAAGCCGGCACTGTTGCCGGTGGCTCGGCGCCTGGCCGAGCTCGGCTTCGAGCTGGTGGCGACCGCCGGCACCATGGCCTTCCTGCGCGCCCACGGCCTCACCGTCCGCCTGGCGAAGAAGGTGCACGAGGCGCGGCCCCACATCGTCGATCAGCTGATCAACGGCGAGATCGCCCTGATCGTGAACACTCCCCTGGGCCGCGAGTCCCACGAGGACGACACCGCCATCCGGCGCACGGCGATCCGCTACGACATCCCCTGCATCACCACGCTGTCGGGCGCCATGGCCGCCGCCGAAGGCATCGCCGCCCTGCGCCGCGACGGCCTGTCGGTCGCCTCGCTGCAGGAGATGGTCGCCTCGTTGCAACCGGCGTCGCCGCGGGCCGAGACCGCTGCCGCTGCCGCCGAGCCGCGCCAGGTGGGGGAGCTGACCGGACCCTGAGACGGAGGTCTCCGCGCCGCTCGCGCGAACCGGCCCTGCGCCGCGGCCGAGATAGGCCGGCGCTCAGGGGCAGGTGGCGAGGAAGACCATCGCCTCGCCGTGGTGCGCGGCGAGCTCCTCGCCGGTGTAGTCCCCCTGGACGGTGACCGCGCCGAACCCCGCTGCCGCCAGGAGCTCGAGGACCTCCGCTTTCTCGTACCAGTGGAACTGGCCGCGCAGCGACTGGCGCTGGCGCAACCGGGAGCCTGCGTAAAGGTCGTAGCGGCGCTCCTCGGTGACGCGGTGCGCGGCCTGATCGATCGCCGTCGTGCGCTGGCGCACGGCGAGGCGGCCGCCGCCGGCGTCGAGGTCCCTTTCGACGCGCAGGCGCCACGGCGTGGGGAACTGGCGCCCGGTCCAGCCGGGGATCGACTCCTCGGTCGGGAGATAGAGGTTGAACGCCAGCAGGCCCGCCGGCTCGAGGTGCGCGCGGCAGCGCCGCAAGGTCTCCACCACCGCCGGCCGGCCGAGGACGTACTTGAGGCTGCCGCAGGGGATGAGGATCGTGCGGTAGCGGCGGGGCAGGGCCAGCTCCTGCATCGCCTGGTGGTAGAGCACCGGCGCCAGGCCGAGGCGCTCGGCGTCGCGGCGGCAGAGCGCCAGCATGTCGGCGGAGAGGTCGCAGCCTTCGACCGCCAGACCGGCGCGCAGGCAGGAGAGCAGCAGGCGGCCGGTGCCGCACCCCAGCTCGAGGGCCAGCCCGCCGCGGCGGGCCAGGATGCCCTGGAAGAAAGCGCGGTCCGCCCCCTCCCCGGCTCCCGCCGACCAGGCGACCGCCGCGAGGCCCTGGAAGAGCTCCTCGCCCGGCACCGGGCTAATCATCCTCCGCCGGCCCCAGACCCTGCGCGTACGGCGCGGCGGCGGCGCCCTCGATCTCGCGGTTGAGGTCGTCGCAGCCGTAGAGGAGCAACCGCGGGGCGGCGGCGGCGATGGCGCGCACCCATCGCCGGTAGATCCCGCGCCGCTGCTCGGGGCCGTAGTGCCAGAGCGCGTAGGCGCTGTAGAAGACGTTGCTCCACCAGGCGATCGCGGCAGGCTCGTCGCGGACGTGCGCCGCCGCGCGCTCGCCCTCGCTCAGCAGGTTGGCGTGCACGTAGGTATGGGCGAGCCCGCGGTAAGCCTGCCAGTGGCGCGCGAACTCGCGGGCGCCGCCCCAATCGGCGAGCTCCTTGTCCCACAGCTCGGCGACGCGCTCCCAGTCGGGGCTCCCGGACGCCTCCATGCCCGGCAGGTGGTAGAAGGTGGCGCCGGGTGGAAACCGTTCGAGCATGGCGCGCAGGACGGCGGGGAAGTCGCGTCCGTCCCAGACCTCGATGAGCCAGCGGCGGATGTCGAGGGCGTTGGCGCTGTAGTCGAAGAGCACCACGCGGGTGGCGGCGTCGAAGCCGTGATGCTCGAGGATGGCGTTGGGCTTGAACCCGGCGGCGACCGCATAGAGCGAGGTGACCGGTCCCCGGAACGACGCCGGCGGCGCGACCACGTCCTCGTAGCCCTCGAAGTTCCACGGGAAGATGCCTTCCGGGCTGCGCACGACCAGGGTGGCCAGCCGCCGCAGGAACGCCTGCGCCGTCTCGTCGAGGGCATGGCGCGCCAGCACCGCTTCGACCTCCTGCAGACCGCCATGCGCCAGCTCGAGGAGCGCCGCCCCGTGGCCGGCGTCTTCGGGATGGAGGTCCACGGCGCACTCGCGGACCGCGGCGGAGAAGGGCGCGACGGCGTTTCGTTCGGCCTGCCTGACGGCATCGGGCGCATCGCCGGTACCGCGGCCGAAGCGCAGGACGCCCGCCGCCTTGTCCCATTCGACCCGGGGCCGGCCCCGGCGGGCCCAGCCGTCGAGATCGACCAGCAGGCTGCGGTCGGCCGCCGCGCCGCCGCCGCCCGCCGCGGCGTTGGCGCCGTTCGGCGCGGCGCTGGCGTGGCCTGGCGCGGCGTCGGCGCCGCTCGAGTCAATGCTCTCCCCGAAGGCGAGCACGCCGTCGTCCCCCGCCTCCCGCGCCTGCGCCAGCAGACGATCGAGGAATGCCGTCGCCCCGGCCCCCTTGGGCCCCGGCGCGCGGGCGATGACGTGCCCGTAGGTTTGCAGGAAGAGGTAGCGGCAGCCGGCGGCGAGAGCGTCGTCGAAGAGCCTGGCGACGTCGCCGCCCTCGAAGAGCGGACCGCGGAAGTCCCGGCGCGACCACGAGAGCGTGAGGTTGCGGCAGAGCCGCGCCACCTCGGGGTCGGGAATGCGGGACGAGCTGTCGAGCACGCCCAAGGCGAGAGCGTCCGCGGTCATGCCGGTCATCAATTGGCGCTGTTGGCGCCAACGGCGCCAGCGGTGCCGGGGCTGCAAGGGGCTGCGTTCTTGCCGCCAGGGACGACCGGGGCGCCGGCGCCAGCGCCGGCGAGAGCCTGGCCGAGGTCGCGCTCGATGTCGCCCGCGTCCTCGATGCCGACCGAGAGCCGGACCCGGCGCTGGTGGTACTGCACCAGGCTGCCGGGGTCGCCGAAGCTCATCCACGGCCGGCACAGCCGCAGGCCGCCGGTGAAGCGGTCCCAGGAGAAGGGTTCCTGGGGCTCGAAGCTGATCAGCCCGCCGAAGCGCGAGAGGAAAGCCGACGCCACCTGGTTCTCCGCCGTGGCCGGCAACCCCGGATACCACACCTGCCGCACGGCCGGATGCCGGGCCAGGAACTCCGCCACCTCCCCGGCGTTGCGGCAATGCCGGTCGATGCGCATGGGCAGGGTCTTCAAGCCCCGCATGATGAGGAAGGCGCTGTGCGGCGAGAGGTGGCCGCCCAGGATGCGGCGGGCCTTGTGGACCTTCTCGCCGAGGGCCCGGTTGGCGCAGGTGACGGCGCCTCCCAGCGCGTCGCCGTGGCCGGAGAGGTACTTGGTGGCGCTGTGCACGACGGCGTCGGCGCCGTGCTCGAGCGGGCGGAAGAGGCAGGGCGTCAACGCGGTGTTGTCGACGATCGCCCAGGCGCCGTGGGCGTGGGCGGCGGCGATGATCTCCGGCGCCGGCAGCACCTCGAGCGTCGGGTTGACCACGGTCTCGAAGTAGACCAGGCGGGCGGGCCGCGACAGGGCGGCAGCGAGCTCCTCGGGGCGCGTCAGATCGACCCGCGCCACCTCGATACCGAGCTCCGAGACGAAGTCGTCGAGCAGGGTCTGGACCCCGACGAACACCCGGTCGTGCACGATCATGCGGTCGCCGGCGCGCAGCAGCCCGAGGAGCGTCTGGCTGACCGCCGCCATGCCGCTGGCCGTGGCGATCGTCATCGCTTCTCCACCGCCGCCCTCGAGTAGGCGGATCTTCTCCTCCAGCGCTTCGACGGTGGGGTTGCTCGCCCGGATGTAGCGGCCGTCGACGGACGCGGCCTGGAAGATGGGGAAGGACGGGCTGCGGGAGCTCTCGCCGGCGTGCACGGCGCGGGTGGCCTCGCCGGCGTCCATGGCATTGCCGGCGGCGCTGCCGCCTATGGCATTGCCGGCGGCGCTGCCGCCCCTGGCGTCGCCGGCCTTCTCTCTGTTGACCTTTTCTTTGCCGGCCTTCTCGTCGCGCGGCTTATCGTCGTCATACACGTCGTAGGGACAGAGGACCACGCCCCAACCGTCGGGGTCGTAGAAGCACGGGGCGCCGTGCTCGTTCCAGTACGGATTGAGGGCCGGTTGCGGCGGATAGCCCATGGCGGTCAACCGCGAAGCGATGCTCGCGATGGCCTCGAGATCGCGGAAGTAGAAGACCAGCAGGTTGTCCTTGTTGGGACAGGGGTTGGGCTCGCCCCCGTCCAGGCGCACGATCTCCAGGTGATGCTCCATTCCGGGGAGGCCGAGCATCACCCCCTCGTAGCCCTGGTGATCCTTGAACCAGTCGAGCTCCACCAGCCCCACGCCCTCCTGGTAGAAGGCGCGGACGCGAGCCCACTGGGTCGTCGGCCTGACGATGCGGAGCATGACGGCCGGCACCGGGCCTGGCCACGTGACGAGCTTCATGACGTCGGTCTCCTGATGGGGTCGGGCGGAAAAGATGGCATCACAAAGGCGGCGAACAGCTCGAGCGTGCGCAGGGCGGCGTCGATGCCAAGGTTGCCGAAATCGACGGCGCCCAGCAGGTAGTTGCAGCCGCTCTCGGAGAAGTAGCGGGCGACTTCCGCGGTCACCGTGGCGGGCGAGCCGACCAGGGCCACCCCCTGCTCCATGGCGGATTCGAGATCGGGGCAGAACCGCTCCGGCGGCGCGCCGAAGTCCCGCCACAGCTTGGTGAGGTTGTCGTACCACAGGGCGTAGGCCGGCGCGGCGATGCGCACCGCCTCGGCATCGCTTTCGGCGACCACCAGCCGGCGTACCGCACCGATCCGCGGGCCGTCCGCGGCCGGGTGCGCCGGGGCAGGCGCGGGGGCGTCCGCCAGGGCTTCGCGGTAGACGTCGGTGGCGCGGCGCAGCTCGGCCAGCGGCCCTCCCGCGACGACGTTCCATCCCTCGCTCGCCACCCATTGCAGGCTCTTGCGGCTGGAGGCCCCGTACCAGAACGGGGGAAAGGGGTCCTGCCGCGTCCGCACCTCGATCGGCACGTCGCGGAAGGTGTAGAACTCGCCGGCGGCGCTCACCCGCCCCCGGGCGAGGCCGCAGCGCAGCACGCTCACGGCTTCCTCGAACATGGCCTGCGCGCGCTCCGGGTCGACGCCGCAATAGGCAAGCTCGTACGGCGAGCCTCCCCGTCCCACCCCGACTTCCAGCCGCCCGCCCGTGAGCTGGTCGAGCATGCCGATCTCCTCGACCAGGCGCAGCGGGTTATAGAGCGGCAGGGGGTAGACGAGCGGGCAGAGGCGGATGCGGCGGGTGCGCTGGCTGGCCGCGGCGAGCAGGAGGCCCGGCGAAGGCGCGAGCCCCAAGGGCGTCGCATGGTGCTCTGCCAGGTGATAGCAGTAATACCCCAGGCGGTCGGCCTCGGCGAGCAGGCGCAGCCGCTCCTCGAAGATCTGCGCGAGGGGCGCCGCGAAGCGATCGACATGGTCGAAGAGGCCGAAGCGCGGATGCGGGAGCGCGCTCATCCGCCGCCGCCGGTTTCCGGCTGCGACGGCAGGCTCGGCGTGCGCGGAGCGCGCGGCGGCGAGGCCGCGGTATACGCCGGTCCCACCAGCTCCCAGGCATCGAGGACCTCGCCGACCACCGACGTGTCGCCCGTGGCGCAGACGAGGTCCCCGGGAGCCGCGATCGCCAGCGCCCGGTCCAGGGCGTCCGGCACGCCGGCGGCCGCGACGCCGTCGAAGCCGAGCTCGCGGGCGAGGGCGAGCAGCTCCGCCGCCGTCGCCGCGCGCGGATGGCGGTTGGCGGTGAGGACGATGGTGTCGGCGAGCGGGAAGAGAGCGCGCATCATCCGCGCCAGCTCCTTGTCGGCGGGCACGCTGAAGATGAGGTGCAGCCGCGCGAAGCTCCACTCGCGCCGCAGCTCGGCCGCCAGCATCTCGGCCGAGGTGCCGCAGTGCGCGCAGTCCACCACCAGCGTCGGCCTGCCGGGGCCGGCCAGCAGGGTCTGGAGGCGCCCCTTCCACTCCACCGTGGCGAGTCCCCGGGCGGCCGCCGCGCCGGTGACCCCGGGGAAGCGCCGCCGTGCCGCACCGAGCGCCGCCAGCGCCACGGTGGCGTTGACCAGCTGGTGCTCGCCGCGCAGCGCCAGCGGCAGCTCGGCGCCCGCGGGCACGAACGCCGGATCGGGCGACCGCTCCACGCGCAGGCGCCGGCTGCCGCCGCCCGCCCGCCAGTCGCGCCCGACGACCGTGAGGGGGCAACCCTGCCGCGCGGCGATGGCCTCGAGGCGCGCCAGCGCCGCCGCCGGCTGCGGCGCGGTGACGGCCGGCACGCCGGGCTTGAGGATGCCGCCCTTCTCGCCGGCGATCTCCTCCAGGGTGGAGCCCAGGACGTCGACGTGATCGAGCCCCAGGGTGGTGATGACCGACACCAGCGGGGAGACGACGTTGGTGGCGTCCAGGCGGCCGCCAACCCCCGCTTCGACGACCGCGACGTCCACGGCCTGGCGGGCGAAATGGAGGAAGGCAAGGGCGGTCGGGATCTCGAACCAGGTGAGCCCCGGGGTGGCGGCGATCAGCGGCTCGATCTCGCGGTACAGCGCCGCGAAGGCCGCCTCGCCGATGCGCCCGTCGCCGTCGTCAGGAGTCAGCACCCGGATGCGTTCGCGGAAGTCCTGCAGGTGGGGAGAGGTGTAGAACCCGACCCGCAGCCCGGCGGCGCGCAGCCCGGCGGCGCACATCGCCGACACCGAGCCCTTGCCCTTGGTGCCGGCAACGTGAACGGCCGTGAAGCGGCGGTGAGGGCTGCCGAGCGCGCGGAGCAACGCGTCCGCGGGAGCGGCGGCGGTCCTGTCCACCTGGTACAGGTGGACAGGCATTTTCTCGACCCAGACGAGCCGGTAGAGAGCGGCGATCACATCCTCGTAGTCGCCGCTTGCGGGCGGCCCATCTTCGGCTATCAACATGCGTGGTCACTATGATATCTAGAACCTCGCAAGCACTCCAATAGGACGACCTTTCGACGCTTAAAGGAGGAGTTACAGATGAGTGTCGATACCGCGAGCCCGGTCCATCGCTTCCTCCGGCACCGCGGACCGGTGACCGGCGTCGCCCAGCTGGCGGGCTCCGACCTGACCGTCACGTCCGGCTACGACGGCGCGGTCGGGATCTTCGACCTGCGCACGCACGCCGTGGACCTCCTCGGCTATCACCAGCACCTCGTCAACCGGGTGGTGGCCGACCCGGCGGGCCGGCGGGTCGCCTCGTGCTCCTCCGATTACACCATCGGGCTGTGGGACCCGGCCGGCCGGCGCCTGGAGCGCACGCTCAAGGGGCACAGCGACGACGTGGAGGACTTCGTCTTCGCCGGCGAGTCGACCGGGGTCTCCGCCTCCCGCGACCGCCGCATCCTGGTCTGGGACCTCGATACCGGCGCCGTGCGGCTGGTCTTGGAAGGGCACGAGAAAGACGTGCTGTCGCTCGCCTACCACGACGGCCGCATCTACTCCGCGGGCGACGACATGACGCTGCGCGTGTGGGACCTGGCGAGCGGGAGGTTGCTGACCACCTGGGGCCCCTTCGACACCGAGACCGACACCTGCGCCATCGACCCGCTGAGCGGCCGCGCCGTGCTCGGCTGCGACGACGGCTGCATCCGCGTCTTCGACATCCACAGCGGCCGCCTGGAGCACGAGGTCGCGGCCCACCGCTCCGGCATCAAGAAGGTGGCCGTCTCTCCCGCCACCGGCGACATCCTCTCCTCCGCCTACGATCAGCGGATGATCGTCTGGGACGCGCGGACACTGGCGCAGAAGCTGGTGCTGGACAAGATCCCGTCCACCTGGGAGCGCTCCCTGACCTGGTCGTCCGACGGCAGCCACATCCTGGGCGGCACCTTCGAGGGCACCGTGCTGCTGTGGGACGCCTTGCAGGGCAAGGTGGAAGCCGAGATCGGCGAGGCCGGACCGTCGCCGGGCAACGCCTGCTTGAACGACGTGGCGGCCACGCCCGGGGGCGACATCGCGCTGGTGAGCGACGACGGCTGCGTGCGCCTGGGCCGCCTCGCCCCCGGCCGCTCGGCGCTGCGCTCGCGCACCGAGCCGCGCTCGGGCCGCATTCTGATGAACGCCGTGGCGCTCGACGAGGAGTACGGCATGGTGGTCTGCGGCGCCCACGACAACCGTCTCCACATTTTCCGCTGGGATGCCTCGCGGCACCCGCAGAGCTTCGACGGCCGCGATCGCTCCGCAGACCCCGGGCCCGATGAGCTGCGCGACGAGATCGAGGTGAACCTGGGAGAGGGGCCCATCAACTCGATCCGCATCGCCCGCCATCCCGGCCACGCGCGCGAGAGCTTCGTCGCCTGCTACAGCGGCGCCATCCTGCGCGTGGACGCGGGCGGCGCCGTGCGCGGCCGCATCGCCGTGCACGAGGGCGCCGTCAAGTCGCTGCGCCTCCATCCGGAGCGGGAGATCGGAGTGAGCTGCGGCGCCGACGGCCGGCTCGTCTCCTGGACCTTCCAGGGCGAACGGCTCGAGCGCTACCAGGGGCACATGGCGATCATCAACGACGTCGATCTGTCGCCCGGGGGAGACCGGCTGGCGAGCGTTTCGCGCGACTTCTCGGTCAAGGTCTTCGAGGTGTCGAGCGGGCGCCTGCAGCATTCCGTGGCCATCGGCCGCAAGTCGCTCAAGTCGGTCTGCTTCTGGGACGATTCGACGGTGATCGCCGGCGATTACTGGGGAGGCTTGATCCGGGTGGACCTGGCGACCGAGCGCAGCGTGCGCCGTCCCATCGCCAGGAACGGCCTGAGCGCCCTGGCCCGGTCGGGCGAGCACTTGGTGGCGGTGTCCTACGACGGCAAGGCATACCTGGTGCGCCCCGCCGACCTGGCGGTCGTCCAGGAGCTCCAGATGATGCAGCAGCGGCTCGACCTCGACTGACTCGACCGAGCCGACCGGGCCGAGGCCGACCGAGCCGAGATGGAAGAGAGTCGAGCGTGAGAGCGAGGGCGTGACCTTGCACGATGCGTGGCGAGAGCTGGCGCGCGGGCGGCCGGTGGTGTTCCGCCTCGAGGCGCAACCGGGACAGGGTTACCTGATCCTGGCGGCGGAGAAAGCCGCCGCACCGACCATTGCCTTCCTGGCCCGCCACGGCACCGGCGACCTCGCCCTGGTGTTGACGCCGGAGCGCTTCGAGGCCCTGGGCCTGCCGGTGCAGCGGCCGGTCGGCGAGGAATCCCGGTTCCTGGCCGGCCTCAACGGCGGATCGCGCGGCGCGCGCGCGCCGGCCGCTCACCCCGAACCGTCCGGGGTCATGCTCGAAGCCATCTCGGCCCTGGTGCAGGCGCGCCTGCCGGCCACCCTGCCGGACGGCCTTCACCTGCTGCGCTCACATTGGGGAGGCGTCCTGGTGAGCCCCACGCCGGTCGATGCCGGCATCGACATGGCGCGCCTGGCGGGCCTGGTGCCGGCGGTGGCGATGGCGCGCCTGCCGCAGCCCGAGCCAGCCGGCCCTGCCGCGGCCCTCGAGCCCCTCGCTTTCGCCGCCCACCACGGCCTGGCCGTCCTGTCGCTGGGCGAGCTCATCGCCCTCCGGCGCCAGCGCGCCGGCAACCGCGTGGTCGCCGCCGACTTCTCGACCGAGCTGCCCACGCCCTTCGGCACGTTTGAAACGCGGATCTTCGAAGATCCCCTGACCGGCTACAACCACCTGGCGCTCCTCATGGGCCAGGTGCGGGACGGCGAGCCGGTCCTGACCCGCGTGCATTCGGAGTGCCTGACCGGCGACGTGCTCGGCTCGCTGCGCTGCGACTGTGGCCCGCAGCTCCACCTGGCGCTCGAGCGCATCGGCGCCGAGGAGCGGGGCGTCGTCGTCTACCTGCGCCAGGAGGGCCGGGGCATCGGCCTCTACCACAAGCTGCGCGCCTACCGCCTGCAGCAGGAGGGCCTGGACACGGTGGAGGCGAACATGGAGCTCGGCTTCCCGGCGGACCTGCGGGACTTCGGCCTGGCGGTGCAGATCCTCGACCAGCTGGGCGTCGCCAGGGTCCGCCTGCTCACCAACAACCCCGACAAGATCGACGTCCTGCGCCGCAGCGGCCTCGAGGTGGTCGAGCGCGTGCCCTTGGAGGTCAAGGCCGGCGCCGACAACCGGCACTATCTCGCGACCAAGCAGGCCAAGCTGGGGCACCTCCTGCGGATGGACGAGTGAGCCCGGCGTCCGGCCCCGACAACCCCAGCCTGTTCTTCACCGGCCCGGGCGCCGCCGAGGTCCGATCCCTGGCGGTGCCGCGGCCGGGCCGCGACGAGGTCCTGATCCGCACCCGGCGCAGCTTGGTCAGCACCGGCACCGAGCTGACCGTCCTCTCCGGCACGGCTGGAGGCGAGGAGTGGCGGGCGCTGGGCCGCTATCCCTTCCAGCCCGGCTACGCCAACGCCGGCGAGGTGCTGGCGGTGGGCGAAGGGGTGGACCCGTCGTGGCTCGGCGCGCGGGTCCACAACCACGGCAAGCACCAGGCCTACACCCTCTCGGCCGCCGACCGCCTGGCCCGCATCCCCGACGGCGTCGGGGACGAGGAGGCCGTGTTCACCACCCTCGCCAAGGTGGCGATGAACGGCCTGCGCCGGGTGGCGGCGACGTGGGGAGAGAGCATGGCGGTGGTCGGACTGGGGCTGCTGGGCCAGCTCACCTGCCGGCTCGCCGCCGTCATCGGCCTCGGGCCGGTCTTCGCCGCCGAGCCCTCCGTCTATCGCCGCGGGCTCCTCCCCGAGCGGCCCGGCCTGCACCCCTGGGGCGCGGGGCTCGCGGAGCTGGCGGCGGAGATCCGGGAGCGCAACCGGGGCCGCCTGGCCGACCTGGTGGTGGAGGCGACCGGCGATCCGGATCTCCTTCCCCAGGAGCTGCAGCTGCTCCGCAACCAGGGGCGCTTCCTGGTCCTGAGCAGTCCGCGCGGCGCCAGCCGCTTCGACTTCCACGACCTGTGCAACCGCCGCAGCCTGACGCTGGTCGGGGCCCACGGCTTCTCCCACCCCGGCGTCGCCACTCCCGACAACCCGTGGACCTCGGCCCGCCACGGCGAGCTCTTCCTCGATCTCCTCGCGGCCGGGGCGGTCGAGACCGCGAGCCTCGTCTCCCACCGCTTCCCCTACTCGCGCGCGCCGGAAGCCTACGAGCTGCTCCGAGCGGCACGCGCGGGCGGGGGAGAGGCGATGGGGGTGATCTTCGAATGGTGAGGTTCGTCGTCCTCGCCGCGCCCCGCACCGGCAGCAACTGGCTGTGCAGCCTCCTCGACTCGCACCCCGAGGTCGTCTGCCATCACGAGCTGTTCAATCCGGAGCGCATCCTCTACGCCGTGTCTTGCCGCGCCGGCGTTGCCGGCGGGCTCGATCGCGACGCCTTCGGCACCGTCGCGGCGCGCGACGCCGACCCCCTGGGCTTCCTGCGGCGCGTGTGGCGCGAGGGCTCGCTGGGCCGCCCCATCGTGGGTTTCAAGCTCAACCGCGGCCAGCAGCCGCGGGTGTTCGCCGAGGTGCTGGCCGACCGCCGCATCCGCAAGCTGCTGTTGCGGCGGCGCAACCGGCTGAAGACCTACGTGTCGGAGGAGATCGCCCTGCGCACCGAGGTTTGGGAGAGCTACGAATGGTCCCGGCCGGCGGCGGCGCCGGGCGAGCGCCCGCGGATCGAGGTCCCGCTCGACGATCTCGCGCGCCACATCGCCCGCAACGACGGCTACTACCGGGAGCTGCGCCGCGGCCTGGAAGGCCAGGGCTACCTCGAGCTCGACTACGAATCCCTGGGCGATCCGCGCCAGCACGTCCGCGCCCTCGCCTTCCTCGGCGCCCGCGAGCCGGAGATCCCGCTGCAAGGGGCGACGCGCAAGATGAACCCCTGCGACCTGCGCGAGCTGGTCGCCGGCTACGACGAGCTGGCCGCGGCCCTGCGCGGCACCGAGCTGGCGGACGAGCTGAGCGATCCGGGTCCGTGACCGGTGCGCAATGAAGGTGCTTCGCGGCGCCGTCTCCGCGACGTTCGCGACCATCCCCGACGCGAGCAACGTGAGCAGCCCTGGCTTGACGCCCCTGGGGGGCCGTGATAGGTTCTCCCGTCCCCGCCCCCGTGTTCGGGGGGAACTCCCTTGGAGAGTGCGTCTATGTTTGCAGTCATCGAGAGTGGTGGAAAGCAATATCGCGTCGAGCCGGGCGACGTGCTTGACGTCGAGCTGCTGGGATCCCTGGCGGACGCGGAGAAGGGCGCCGCGGTGCGCTTCGAGCGGGTCCTCGTCGTCGGAGGGGCGGACTCCTCGGCGGCCGCCACGATCGGCAAGCCGCTGATCGAGGGGGCGCTGGTCACCGCCTCGCTGGTCGGCGAGTCGAAGGGCCCGAAGATCCGGGTGTTCAAGCACAAGAAGCGCAACACGCAACGCAAGACGATCGGCCATCGCCAGCACTACACCCGCGTCCGCATCGACGAGATCCAGCTGCCGTAGGCGCCGCACACATCGACACCGCACCGGGAAGACAAGGAGCAGCTGCTCATGGCACACAAAAAAGGACAGGGCTCGAGCCGCAACGGCCGCGACTCCAACCCGCAACACCTGGGGGTCAAGCGCTTCGGCGGCGAGGAGGTCAGCGGCGGCTCGATCATCGTCCGCCAGCGGGGCACCCGCTTCTTTCCCGGCACCAACGTCGGACGGGGCAAGGACGACACCCTCTTCGCCATGCAGGGAGGCGTCGTCAAGTTCCAGAACCGCGGCCGCCGCGGCACCTTCGTGCACGTGCTGCCGGCCGCCACTGCGCCGGCTGGCGCTCCAGTTGCCGCGCCGGCCGGCGCCACCGCTCAAGCGGACACTGCCGCGGCTGACGTTTCCTCCTAGTCGTTTCCGCGCCCGGCCCCGGCGCGCCGCGGCGCCAGGGCTGCCGATGCCTGGGCTTTCGAACCGCGGCGCCTGGCTTCTGCATCCATTGCCGGCGCGCCCCGTCACGGCGCCGGCCTCCCAACCGTGATCTTCTTAGACGAAGCCGCCATCCACGTCAGGGGAGGGCGCGGCGGCAACGGCGTCGTGGCGTTCCGCCGCGAGAAGTACGTGCCCCGCGGCGGTCCCTCCGGCGGCGACGGCGGCCATGGCGGCAGCGTCTGGCTGGTCGGCGACCCGGGCCGCAACACGCTCTACCACCTGCAATTCGCTTCGATTTACCCGGCCGAGCGCGGGCGCCACGGCGAGGGCTCGAACCGCACCGGCCGCAGCGGCGCCGACCTGGCGGTGCCGGTGCCCCTGGGGACCGTGGTCTACGAGCGCGACAGCGGTGCGCTGCTGGGCGAGATCGTCGCTGCCGGCGCGCAGCTCCTGGCCGCCGCCGGCGGCCGCGGCGGCCGCGGCAATGCCCGCTTCGCCACCGCCACCAACCAGGCGCCGCGGAATGCCGAGCCGGGCGAGGAAGGGGAGGAGCGCCGGCTGCGGCTGGAGCTCAAGCTGCTCGCCGACGTCGGGGTGGTCGGGCTGCCGAACGCCGGCAAGTCCACGCTCATCAGCACCGTCTCGGCGGCCCGGCCCAAGATCGCCGACTATCCGTTCACCACGCTGGTGCCGCAGCTCGGGGTGGTGGCCGAGGGGCCGCTCGCCGAGCCCTTCGTGATCGCCGACCTGCCGGGGCTGATTGCCGGCGCGGCCCAGGGCGCCGGGCTGGGCATCCAGTTCCTGCGCCACGTCGAGCGCTGCCGGCTGCTGGTGCACCTGGTGGATCTGTCCCAGGCCGGCGAGGCTTCCCCGGCGGCGGCAGGAGGCACCGCCACCGGCCCCGGCGGCAGCGTGGACGCCGACCTGACGGTCGTCGAGCGCGAGCTCGGCGCCTTCGACCCCGGTCTGCTGCAGCGGCCGCGTTTGATCGTCGGCAGCAAGCTCGACGCGGCGCTGCCCGAGCGGCTCGCCGAGCTGCCGCGCGCCGCCGCCGCCCGCGGTCTGGACTGGCTCGCCGTCAGCTCGGCGACCCGCCAGGGCTTGGACGGGCTGGTGGCGACGCTGAGCCGCAAGTTGCATAGCGCGCCGGAGGGTTCGAGATGAAGGTTGGCCTCTTCGGCGGCAGCTTCGATCCGATCCACTGCGGCCACCTCGAGCCGGTCAAGCAGGCGTGGCGGCGCCTCGGGCTCGAGCGGGTGATCTACCTGCCGACGGCGGTGCCGCCGCACAAGCCGGGGCGGCGGCTGGCGCCGCCGCTGGCGCGCTATGCCATGGTCGAGCTCGCCATCCTGCGCGAGGAGGGCCTCTTCGCCTCGCCCTACGAGCTGACCCTCGACCGTCCCGCCTATACCGCCGAGACGCTCGAGCATTTCCAGCGCCTGCTGCCGGACTCCGAGCTGCACCTGCTGATCGGCGCCGATTCGTTCCTCGAGCTGCCGCACTGGTTCCGCTGGCATGACGTCGCCGCCGCCGCGCGGCTGGTGGTGCTGCCGCGGCCGGGCTGGGACCTGAAGGGCCGGGAATCCCGGGAGCTGGCAGCGCTGCTGGCGAGCGGCCGGGCGCAGGTGATGGACCAGCATCCCTCCGAGGTGTCGTCGACCCGGCTGCGCGAGCTGCTGGCCCGGGGCGAGCGCCCGCCCGCGGGCTGGATGCCGGATTTGGTGGTAGACTTTGTGCACAAGTACAGCCTGTATCGATGAAGGCCCAGCCCCAGACCCTCCCCGACACCGCTGCCAAAGTCCGCGAAGCCGTCGCTGCCGCCGAGGATCGCAAGGCGATCGACCTCAAGGTCCTGCACCTCGAAAAGGTCAGCGACTTCACCGACTACTTCCTGATCTGCAGCGGCGGCAGCGAGCGCCAGGTGCAGGCGATCGCCGACGCGGTGCAGGAGCGGCTGCGCAGCGACAAGGTGCGCCCGCTGCACGTCGAAGGCTACAACCGCGGCCAGTGGGTGCTGCTCGATTTCGGCGACCTCGTGGTGCACGTCTTCCAGGAGGAGCCCCGCCGGTTCTACGCCCTCGAGCGTCTATGGGGCGACGCGCCGGACGTGACCGCCGCCTTCCGGTCTTGATCCCGGCACCCTTTTCCCTGCAACGCCTGCTGCGTGACCATCCGGCGCTGGCCGCCGGGCTGCGGGGCATCGAAAACGCCGCCGCGACCGATGCGCCGGTGCTGATCCTGGGCGAGTCCGGCACCGGCAGGTCCAGCCTGGCGCGGGCGCTGCATGCCGCCAGCCGGCGGGCGGCGGGGCCGCTGGTGGAGGTGGACCCGGGGTCCGTGCCGAGCGCGCTCTTCGAGAGCGAGTTCTTCGGCTACCGCGCGGGGGCGTTCACCGGCGCCGCCGCCGCCGGCGAGGGGCGCGTGGCGCGGGCCGCCGGCGGCACCCTGGTGCTCGACCACCTGGAGGAGCTGCCCCTGGCCAGCCAGCCCAAGCTGCTGCGGCTGCTGGCGGAACGGCGGTACGTGCCGCTGGGAGGCGAGGAAACCGCCGCGGACGTCCGCTTCGTCGCCATCGGTCCGGAGGACTTGACCGGCCGGGTGGCGCGCGGTGCCTTCAGGCCCGACCTCTACTACCGGCTGGAGGTGGTCGCCTTCCGGCTGGCGCCCCTGCGCGACCGGCGCGCGGACCTGCCGGCACTGCTCGACGAGCTGCTGGCCGATCTGGGCGAGCGGTTCGGGCGTCCCGGCCTGGCGCTGGCGCCGCCGGCGCGGGCCTGGATGCTGGAGCACCCCTGGCCCGGCAACCTGCGGCAGCTCAGGAACGCTCTCGAGCGCGGCCTGATCCTTGCCGGCCAGCCCGCCGCCGCGGCGGACGGGGAGCGCACCCCTCCGGGCGTCATCGACCCGCCGCCGCCCGACCGGCTCCCGGCGTTCGACGCCACGCCGCGGCCGCTGATCGAGATCGAGCAGGAGCACATCCGCTCGGCGCTGGCCTTCACCCGCGGCCACCAGGGCCGCGCCGCCAGCCTGCTGGGCATCAGCCGCAAGGCGTTGTGGGAGAAGCGGCGCCGCTACGGGATTCCCTGAGCAGGCACCAGGAAAATCAAGCCCTGAAGGCAGGTAGTAGCAGGAAAATCAAGCCGGCGGGGCGGTCCGCCCTCTGCTCACCCGCTCGAGGGGAGACGCCTCGTCGAACCCTTGCAGGGCCTCGGCGGTGGGCTCGGTGAGCGCGTCGAGCAGGTCGTCGGGAAGGCTCAGGCCGGGATGGACGTTGCGGCAGCGGTCGGTGAGCTGCCGCAACTCCAGCTCGGTGAGCTGGCTGAAGGCGGCGACGATCGCCGGATCGAGCTGCTGGCCGGCGGCCCGCCGCAGCTCGGCCATGGCGGCGGCGTGGCCGCGGGCCCGCCGGTAGGGACGGTCGGAGGTGATGGCGTCGTAGGTGTCGGCCACCGCAAAGATGCGGGCGACGAGGGGGATCTGGTCGCCGGCAAGCCCCCGCGGGTAGCCGTCGCCGTCCCATCGCTCGTGATGGCTGTAGACGATGTCGATGGCGGCAGGCTGCAGGAAGCTGACCTCGGCCAGCATGTCGAAGCCCCAGGTGGGGTGCTGCTTCATGATGTGCCACTCGTTGGCGGTGAGCGGACCGGGCTTGCGCAACACGCCGTCGGGGACCGCCATCTTGCCGACGTCGTGGAGCAGAGCGCCCCATTCGATGGCCTTGAGCTGGTCGGGAGGCAGGCCGAGCGTGCGCGCCAGCGCCATGGCGTAGAGCGCGACCCGGAAGGAATGGCCTGTCGTCTCGTGGTCGCGCGCGTCGGCGGCGGTGACCACCGCGCCGACCGCTTCGACGTAGGAGCGCTCGCGCGCCCGCTGGGATTCTTCGAGCGACACCAGCAACGCGCGGAAGGTCTCTTCGATGAGGCGCACGTCGCGGTTGCCGCCGGAGCTGCGGAAACCGCTCTCGAGCTGCCCGGTCCTGGCCATCGCGGTCATCGTCTCGGCGAGCCGCCGCAGGGGCACCGAGATGCGCTCGACCGCCAGCCAGGTGGCGAGCGAGGCGAGCAGGGTGGCGCACAGCGCCGCGAGCAGCACCTCTTCGGTGCGCGGCTCGAAGCGGCGCCCCAGCAGGGCGAGGATCGCCACGAGGCTGGCCGACACCACAGTGGCGGACGCGAGGAGGCCCTTGAATCGCAAGCTCACCGCAACTCCCCCGACAGGTTACGTAAACGTCAGAGCATTTAACTGTTCTACGGAACCGTCTCCGTACTCGAAGCCAAGGTAGACGGATCTCTACCATAGACAGTGCAACGAGGAGCGGAATTCGTGGCAACGGTTACAGCGACAAGCAGGGAGTGCCGCGACTGGCGACAGGCGGTCGCGGCTCCGATGGTCGCCAGTCGCGACACTCCTGCTGGTCGGAGCCGCGGCCCGGCGCCACGGCTGCCGGCCGGGGCGGCGCGGCTAGCCGGCGGCCGCCAGCTCCTTCAGCGTGGCGATGGCGTGATCGCACTCCTCCGCGGTGTTGTAGAAATGCGGCGACAGCCGGATGCCGGCGCGGGGCCGGTAGTCGCACATGATCTCGCGCTGCAGCAATTCCTGGCAGAGGCGCTCCGCCTGCTCGTGCCAGATCGAGACGGTGCCGGCCCGGCGCTCCGGGTCGCGCGGTGTCCGCACCTCGAAGCCGGCCTCCTCCGCGGCGGCCATCAGGTGCGTGGTGAGCTGCAGCGAACGCTCGCGGATCCGCCGGGCGCCGACGCCGGCGACGATGCGGTAGCCGGCGCGGCACGAGTAGAGGGCCGGGATGTTGGGCGTGCCGTTGAGGAACCGCCATGGAGTGTCGGCCAGCCGGACCGGGCCGGTCCGAAAAGCGAACGGCTCGGCGTCCGCCTGCCAGCCGGTGAGCGCTGGCCGCAGCTCCGGCGCCAGCGCCGGCCGCACCCACAGGAAGCCGGCGCCGGGACCGCCGCAGAGCCACTTGACGGAGCCGCCGACCGAGGCATCGACGCCCCAGGCGTCGAGCTCGAGCGGCAGCACCCCCGCCGACTGGTAGACGTCGAGCAGCAGCACCGCTCCCACCTCGCGGCAGCGGCGGGCGATGGCGGCGGCGTCCTGGACGAAGGCGCTGCGGAACAGCGTGTGGGAAACCGGCACCAGCCGGGTGTGCTCGTCGATCGCCGCCAGCAGGCGCTCGGTCGGCACGCCGATGCCGTCGTCCGAGGGCACCACCACGATCTCCGCGCCCTTGCGCCGCTCGCCCTCGGCCAGGTACATCACGTTGGGGAAGTTGAGCTCGGTGTAGACGATGCGGTTGCGATTGGGCGGATAGTCGAAGCACGAGAAGAAGACCGCCGCCGCGACCGAGACGTTCTGATGCATCGCGACCTGGCCCGGGCCGACGCCGAGCAGCGGCGCCAGCAGGTCGCCGGTTTCGGCGGACATCTCCCACCAGCCTTCATGCCAGGCGCGCACGCCCCGTTCGTCCCACTGGCGGGCGAAGGTGGCGAGCTCGTCGCGCACGCCGCGCGGCATGGCGCCGAGCGAGTTGTTGATCAGGTAGGTCGTGCGCTCGAGGATCGGGAACTCACGCCGCAGCGCCAGCAGGTCGTCCATCGGCTCACCTCCCCTGCCATTGTGCCGGCCGCTTCTCGAGGAACGCCTTGACGCCCTCCTCCTTGTCGGCCGAGGAGAAGCACAGGCAGAAGAGGTCGCGCTCGTAGACGATCCCGTCCTCGATGGACAGCCGCTCGCCGGCGCGCACCGCTTCCTTGGCGATGCGCACCGTCAGCGGGCTCTTGCTCGCGATCCTGGCCGCCAGCTCCAGGGTGCGGGCACGCAGCTCGTCGTGCGGCACCACCATCTCCACCAGCCCGATCTCGCGGGCTTCGGCGGCGCCGATCATGTCGCCGGTCAGGATCAGGCGCATGGCGTGGCCGCTGCCCACCAGGCGCGACAGGCGCTGGGTGCCGCCGCCGCCCGGGATCAGGCCGAGGTTGATCTCCGGCTGGCCGAAGCGGGCCTTCTCCGACGCGATGCGCAGGTCGCAGGACATCGCCAGCTCGCAGCCGCCGCCCAGGCAGAAGCCGTTGATCATCGCGATCACCGGCTTGGGAAAGGCGGCCATCACGTCGAAGACACGCGGGCTGCGCATCGCGTACCGCTGGTCGAACGGCGTGCGGCCGGCGAACTCGCCGATGTCGGCCCCCGCGATGAAGGACTTCTCCCCGGCGCCGGTGATGATCACCACGCCAACCCCGTCGTCCTGCTCGCTCTGCGCGAGCGCCGCCAGCATGTCGGTGCGCACCTGCTCGTTCAAGGCGTTCAGCTTGTCCGGGCGGTTGACGGTCAGGATGGCCACCCGGCCCTCCCGCTCCAAAAGGATCGTGTCAGGCATCTGTGGTCTCCAAGGGATTATTCCGAAACCACCGGGTCCCAACCCGGTGGTGCGGGGGGAGGGGACGCCCTCTCCCCTACGCTTCGGCCAACCGTTTCTCAGCAATGGCGCCATCGCGGCGGCCGCTTCTCGAGGAAGGCGTCGATTCCCTCGCGCATGTCTTCGAGCCGGGTCAGCTCGTCGAGGTAGATGCGTTCGGCGGCCGCCAGGGCCTCGGGCAGCGGCAGGTCGCGCCCGCCGGCGACCGCGCGCTTGATCAGCCGCAGCACGGGCGCGCTCTTGCCGCCGAGCTCCTCGGCCAGGCGGGCGCAGCCGTCCTCGAGACGCCCGGCGGGCAGGAGGCGCTGGACCAGCCCGAGCTCCGCGGCACGGCCGGCGCCGATCGGATGGCCGGTGGCCAGCAGCTCGAGCGTGCGGGCGGGACCCAGCCGCGCCGGGTACAGCGCCGCCGCCACGGGCGGATAGCAGCCCAGGTCCACCTCGGGCTGCCCGAAGCGCGAATCCTCGGTGGCGATCACCAGGTCGCAGGCCATGGCCAGCTCCATGCCGCCCCCCAGGCAGTGGCCCTCGACCGCCGCCACGGTGATCGCCGGCAGGGCGCGCAGCCCGACGATGGCCTCGCGGAGCGCGGCGAGCATGGCGGCGACTCGCTCCGGGACGTGGTCCTGGACTGCGGTGCCCGCTGAAAAGGCGCGCCCGCCGGCGCCGCGCACGAAGACCAGCGCCAGCTCGGCGTCGCCCGCCAGCTCGCCCACGGCGTCGCGCAACGCCGCCAGCGCCGCCAGGTCGAGCACGTTGAGCGGCGGCCGGTCGAGCGTCACGGTGGCGGTCCGTCCGGCGCGCCTGACGGAGATTGGCGAGATTGGCGAAATCGGCGCGGCCGGCGAGCCCGGCGCGATCGGCGACGCGGCCCCCCGGGGCCCGGCCGCGAGGTGGGAGTGCGGGTCGTGGGGCGAGCGCATCAGGCCTCGCCGCCCGCGGCCGTGCCGCCGCCCGGCCGCCGGCTGGCGGCGAAACCGGAGACGGCAGCGGCGAAGTCGTGCCAGAGCGCCAGCTGTTCCGGCAGGGCGAGCAGGTTTTCGGGATGCCACTCGACGCCGCGCACCCACCAGCCGTCGCCGCCCGCCGCGCCGGCGCCCCCGGAACCGTCGGCCAGGACGGCGGCCTCGATCAGGCCGTCCTCGGCGGCGGCAACCGCCAGCAGCCCGGCGGCCAGCCGCTTGACTCCCTGGTGGTGGCGGCTGTTGACCCGCGGCGCCGGGCCGGCCGCCGCGAGCCGCTCGCCGATGGGCGCCTGGGGCGCGAGCAAGCGCACCGCGTGGGCCAGCCGGTCGCTCGGCGGCCCCGGGTCGTGCGCCGTCGCGGACGGCCTCTGCAGCGGCAGGTCCTGCCAGAGCGTGCCGCCGAAGAAGACGTTGAGCACCTGGAAGCCGCGGCAGACCGCCCACACCGGCAGGCGCCTGGCCCGGGCCGCCGCCAGCAGCTCCCATTCGAGCGCGTCGCGCTCCGGCACCGGCTCGACGCCGGCATCCGGCAGCAGCGCCTCGCCGTAGCGGCCGGGGTCCACGTCGTCGCCGCCGCAGAGCACCAGGCCGGTGGCGCCGGCGGCCAGCTCGGCGACGTCGCGTTCACGGCTGGCCGGGGCCACGGCGGTGGCCGGAGCCTGCACCGCCGCGGGAGGGGTGGGCGCCCCGGCGCCGCCGGCAGGCGCGCCGGACACGGCGCTGGCGGCGGCCGTCGTGCTGGCGGCTGGGCCGCCGATACTGGTTGCCGCACCCGCCCCAGCCTGCGCCGGCGCGCCGGCCGGCGTGACGACCCGGATCGAGCCCGCGGGAACGCCGGCGGCCGCGAGCGCCGCGACGTAGGGCGCTGCTTTCACCGCGTTGGTGGCCGCCACCAGCACGGTGCCGCCCGCCGCGGCAGTCATCGCGCCGCCGCTCCGCGCTGCCGGGCGGCGCCGCCGCTGTTTCCGGCGTCGCCGGGCGTGCCGGCGCCGCCGGCATCGCCGCCGCCGCCGGTGCGCAGGGTGCCGTCGAAGCCGTCCTCGCGCTCGACCAGCGCCGCCAGGCCCATGCCGCCCGAGACGCAGAGGGTGGCGATGCCGCGCCGCTGCCCGCGCGCCGCGAGACCGTGCAGCAGGGTGACCAGGATGCGGGCGCCGGTGGCGCCGATGGGGTGGCCGAGGGCGATGGCGCCGCCGTCCGGGTTCACCCGCTCGCTGTCGGCGGGCAGGCCGAGCCCGCCCAGGCAGGCCAGCACCTGGGAGGCGAAGGCCTCGTTGAGCTCGATGGCGTCGATGCCGTCGAGCGCCTGGCCGGCACGGTCGAGCAGGCGGCGCACCGCCGGCACCGGACCGATGCCCATGATCCGCGGCTCCACCCCGACCACCTCCCAGCCGAGCAGCCGCGCGGCCACCGGCAGCCCCAGCTCGGCGGCGGCGCGGCGTGAAGCGACGATGAGCGCGGCGGCGCCGTCGGTGATCCCCGAGGCGTTGGCGGCGGTGACCGTGCCGCCCTGGCGGAAGACCGGCGTCATGCGCGCCAGGGCCTCCAGGGTGACGCCGTCGCGCGGATGCTCGTCGCGATCGATGATCAGCGGGGTCAGCGGGGCCGGCGGGGTTGCCACAGCCAGGCGGGCCGCGGCGCCCTTCTTGCCCGCCACCTCGACCGGCACGATCTCGGCGGCGAAACGGCAGGCGGCGCGCGCCCGCGCGCAGCGCTCCTGGCTGCGCACCGCGTAGGCGTCGGCGGCGCCGCGGTCGATGCCCGCCTCGATCGCCAGCTCCTCGGCGGTCTCGCCCATCACCATCCCGGAGAGCGGATCGTCGAAGCCGTCGCGGTACATGCCGTCGACGATCTCGGCGTGCCCGAGGCGGTAGCCCCAGCGCGCCCGCGGCAGCAGGTACGGGGTGTTCGACATGCTCTCGGTGCCGCCGGCCAGCACCACCCGCGCCTCGCCGAGCCGGATGGCGCGGGCGGCGCAGAGAACGGCCTGCAGCCCCGAGCCGCAGGCCTGGTTGACGGTGAAGGCGGGGCGGTCGTCCGGCACCCCGGCGCGGTGGGCGATCTGGCGTGCCGTGTTGGGGCCGCCGCCGGCCTGGCGGGCATGGCCGAAGATCACCTGGTCGATGAGGTCGGCGCGGCCGGGCGCCAGGCCTGCCCGCGACAGGGCGGCGGCGGCGGCGGCGGTGCCGAGGTCGGCGGCGGACAGCGCCGCCAGCGCGCCGCCGAACTTGCCGATCGGCGTGCGCACGGGGGCCGCCAGGACGACGTCGTCGTCGGCTGGCGGCCTGGGCGGCGCGAGCGGCGAGGGATCGCGGTTGGGCACGCGGGCCGGCCCTACCTGCCGACGTAGACCGACTTCGTCTCGGTGTAGGACTCGAGCGCCTGCTTGCCCAGCTCGCGGCCGAAGCCGCTCTGCTTGTAGCCGCCGAAGGGGGCTCCGGAGTCGTACCAGTTGTACTGGTTGATCCACACCGTGCCGGCCTGCACCTGCCGCGCGACCTGGTGCGCCTTGCCGACGTCGCGCGTCCAGACGCCGGCGGCGAGGCCGTAGATGTTGGCGTTGGCCTGCGCCACCGCGTCGGCGACGTCGCGGAAGGGGATCACCACCACGACCGGCCCGAAGATCTCCTCGCGCGCCACGGTCATGTCGTTGTTCACCCCGTCGAGGACGGTCGGCTGCATGAACCAGCCCTTGCCTCCGACCGTCGCCGGCACGCCGCCGTGCGCGACCCGCGCCCCCTCGCGGCGGCCGGTCTCGACGTAGCCCAGGACGCTCTCGCGCTGCTTTTCCGACACCAGCGCGCCGAGCCGCGTCTTGGGGTCGAGCGGATCGCCCGGCACCAGGCGGCGGGTGCGGTCCACCAGCCGCTCGACCACCTCGTCGTGGACCTTGTCCTCGACGAACAGCCGCGAGCCGGCGGCGCAGACCTCGCCCTTGCCGTAGAAGATGCCGTTGTAGGCGCCCTTGACCGCGGCGTCGAGGTCGGCATCGGCGAAGACGATGTTGGGAGACTTGCCGCCCAGCTCCAACGTGACCCGCTTGATGGTGTCGGCGGCGCCGCGCATGATGCCGCGTCCGACCTCGGTCGAGCCGGTGAAGGTGATCTTGGCGACCCGCGGGTCCTGGACCAGGGCGTTGCCGACCGCCGCGCCGCCGCCCGGCACGACGTTGAGGACGCCGGGCGGCAGGCCCGCCTCGCTCGCCAGCTCGGCGAACTTGAGCGCCGTCAGCGGGGTGTAGGAGGCCGGCTTGTGCACCACGGTGTTGCCGCAGGCGAGCGCCGCCGAGATCTTCCACATGGCCTGGATGAGCGGGAAGTTCCAGGGGGTGATGGCGGCGACCACCCCGACCGGCTCGCGCAGCGTGTAGGCGAGCACGAACGGGCCGGACACCGGCAGCGTGTCGCCGGTGATCTTGTCGGCCCAGCCGGCGAAGTAGCGCAGGGAGTCGATGGCGGTGGGCAGGTCGACGTAGCGCGACTCGAAGATCGGCTTGCCGTTGTCGAGGGTCTCGGCCAGCGCGAACTCGTCGATGCGGGCTTCCAGCGCGTCGGCGATCTTGTACAGCAGGCGGCCGCGGTCGCGCGCCGACGTCTTCTGCCCCCAGTCGCCCAAAAGCGCGGCGTGGGCCGCCTCGACGGCCCGGCCGGCGTCGGCGGCCGAGGCCGAGGCGACCTGGCACAGGACCTCCTCGGTGGCCGGGTTCTCGGTGGGGAAGGTGCGCCCGCCTTCGGGCTCGACCCACCGGCCGCCGATGAACAGCGCCGGCGGCGGCAGGCGCGCCGCGTCGGCCTTGGCGGCCAAGCTTGCAGTCTCTTGCACCGCGGTCATCGTCACACCCCCTTGAACTGCGGCTGGCGCTTGGCGACGTAGGCGTCCAGGCCCTCGCGCGCATCCTTGCTCTCGAACAGCTGCTGCTGCAGCTCGCGCTCGATCGCCAGGCCGCTCTCGAACGGCACCTCGGCGCCCGACTGCACGGCGCGCTTGATGCGGCCGACCGCCTTGGCGGCGCGGTTGGGCGGGCAGAACTGGCGGGCGAAGGCGTGGACCTGGCCGGCGAAGTCGTCCGCTTCGAAGATCTGGTTGAGGATGCCGAGCTTCTCGCCGTCCTCGAAGGAGATGAGGCGGCCGGTGGTCATCAGCTCGATGGCGCGGGACTTGCCGATCAGGCGCGCCAGGCGCTGGGTGCCGCCGGTGCCGGGGAGGACGCCGAGGTTGATCTCGGGCAGCCCGAGCTTGCCGGCGTTGCGCTTGGCGATCCGCAGGTCGGCGGCCATGGCGATTTCGAGGCCGCCGCCGACGGTGTGGCCGTTGAGCGCGGCGACGACCAGCTTGGGCGTCTGCTCGAGACGGTTGAGGGTCTCGTTGGCGTGCAGGCAGAAGTGATATTTGAAGTTGGGCTCGGCCTCGGACAGCATCTGGATGTTGGCGCCGGCGCAGAAGAACTTCTCCCCCTGGCCGGTGAGGACGATGACGTGGACTGAGGCGTCGAAGCGAGCCTCGAGGATGGCGGCGTCGAGCTGCCGCATCATCTCGTGGGTGTAGGTGTTGGCAGGGGGATCGTCGAGGGTGAGGTAGGCGATACCGTCGCGGACCTCGTAGCGGACCAGGGTGCGCTGGGGGGCCGCGGCCTTGGGCTTGGCGACCTCGTTGACCTCGTTGACCTCGGTGGCGTGAGCCATGCTTATCTCCTCATGTCCTTAGAGTGCGGGTAGAGCGGGTGATTGCTGCTGAAAAAACCGGCGGGACGTCGCCGCCGGGCATTGTACGCCTTCCCGGGTGGACGGCGCGAGCCGGGAGAGACGGCGCCGATACGGGCTCAGCCCCCCTGGGCTCAGCCCCCTATTTCCATGAAGCTGACCAGGTTGCCGTAGTTGCCGCTGGTCAGCTGGTGCTCGGCCGGTTTCTCTCTCAGGACCCTGAGGATCTCGGCCTCGATGGCCTGGGGGCCTTCGGGTAGGAGGTGGCGCAGGGGGTAGACCCGGTCGGCGAAGAGACAGAGGCGCAGCTCGCCCCTCGACGTCAGGCGGAGCCGGTTGCAGTCGGCACAGAAGGTGTGCGACAGGGGCGTGATGAAGCCGATGGCTCCCGTGGCCCCGGCCAGGCGATAGGCGGCGGCAGGCCCGGTGCGCCGAGCGGCCGGCGCTTCCGGGGTGAGGCGCCCGAAGCGCTCCTCGATCCTTTGCTTCACCACCTCGGCCGAGACGTACTCGTCGGGTTGCAGGTGGCGGTTGCTGGCGGTGGGCATCATCTCGATGAAGCGCACCGACAGCGGACGGTCGAGCGTGAGCTGCACCAGCCGGTCGACGTCGTCGAGGTTCTGCCGCGAGAGCAGCACGGCGTTGAGCTTGACCGGGGAGAGGCCGGCGGCGAGGGCAGCTTCGACGCCCTCCCAGACCGCCTGCAGGTCGCCTCGCCGGGTGATGGCGCGGAAGCGCTCGGCGTCCAGGCTGTCGATGCTGACGTTCACCCGATCGACGCCGGCCGCGCGCAGCGGTCCTGCCAGGCGCGCCAGTTCGGTGCCGTTGGTGGAAAGGGCCAGGTTTTCGACGCCCGGCAGGGCCTTGATGCGGCGTGCGATCTCGAGGATGTCCTTGCGCACCAGCGGCTCGCCGCCGGTCAAGCGCACCCGGCGTATGCCGAGGCGGACCAGGGCGCCGACGATGGCCGCGAATTCCTCGGGCCGCAGGAAGTCGCGGTCCCCGAACGGGAACTCGGCGTCCTCCGGCAGGCAGTAGGAGCAGCGCAGGTTGCAGCGGTCGGTGACCGAAACCCGGAGATAGGTGAGGCGCCGGCCGAAGGCGTCGGTCAGGGGATGCGGCGTTGCGTCCTCGCGGGGCTGGTGGTCCTTGTGGGGCTGGTGGCCGAGCGCCGCCCGCGGGCCCATCGCCGCTCTCGGTCCGCCGGCGGCGCCGCCGGCCACGGTGGATTCGGTGGCGGGCTGGGCAAGGATGCGCAGTCCAGGGGAGGCGGGGCGTCGGGTTGTCTTTGGTCGGCTCATGGTCCCCGGACCGGCGCCGCGTCGAGAGCCGGCGGCGGTCACATCGGTGGCACGTCGCTGGCACATCGCCGGCACCTGCATCGCTTCTTGCCGCGGGGCCACACCGGAGACAACCGCACGAAGGGCAAGGACTTGTCCTTCGCAGGCCCGCCTTTCCAAGCACGGGAGGCGGTCCGGTTTCCCGGGCCACCCTGTCGGCCTGCCCCCCCGCCGCTTGCCGGGTAGGGTGGAGCAGGCTCGGTGGGCCTCACGGTATTGTACGCCCGGCAGGCGTTTGATTCCAAGGCACGCTGTCCATAGAATCAGTCCGCCCAGCCAAATGCCCTGGTGGCTGCAACGAGTCCTGCGGCGCCACGAATGATCACCGGTTACAACACCGACGTCCGCCACAACGAGGTGGTGTTCCACGTTCAGACCGAGGACAAGGGGGCGGCCAACCCCTTCATCGAGAGCCTCGTCTACGTCGGCGGCCAGGTGCTGGCCAGCAAGCGGGCCAACTACGCGGACCTGCTGGCGGCAGGGCGCGACGAGAAGGAGATCGTCGCGCTCATGGACCATCAGCACCGCACGATGATCGCCGCCATCCGCCACGGCAAGCTCGACGCCAAGCTGGCGGCGCTCATCCGCCCCAAGACCTCGCCGCAGCCGGTGCTCGAGCAGGTGCCCGCCGGCGGCAGGCAGGTGCCGGCGGGCGCCGGCGCGGCCAGCCGTGCGGTCAACCCGACAGCCACCCCGCGGGCCGTGCCCGTCCAGGCGCCGCCCGCCGAACGGACGCTCGACCAGGTCATCCTCGAGTACCTCACCAACGAAGCCGACCAGGAGCAGCTGGTGCTGGTGCTGGAGGCCGAGGCGGACCTCGCCCTGGGCCGCCGGGCCAGCCTGGCGCTGCGCACCAGCTCGAGCAAGAGCGGGCAACCGATCGCCGGCGCGCAGGTCTCGGTGCGCATGATCTCGACCATCGCCGAGCCCCGCGTGCTGGCGGTGGGGCGCACCGACGAGTATGGCGGCCTGCCGCTGCGCTTCGAGATCCCCGCCCTCGACCGCGGCACCGCGGCCTTGATCATCAGCGCGGTCAGCGCCATCGGCCGCGCCGAGCTCAAGCATCTGCTCTGAGGCAGCAGGCGGGCAGCACCCCCCACCCCCCAATGGACCCGATGGACCAGCCGCCCCGGCAACGTCTCGCCCTGTTGCTCAACGGCGAGCCTTACGAGGTCGCCGCGGGCTCGACCGTCCTCGACCTGCTGGCCGGCCTGGGCCGCGACCCGCGCAGCGTGGCGATCGAGCGCAACGGCGAGCTGCTGCCGCGCGCCGCTTATCCGCACACGCCGCTGGCCGCAGGCGACCGGCTGGAGGTGGTGCATTTCGTGCAAGGCGGGTAGGGGGGTGAGGGGTGGTGGTGGGTGAAGTGGGGCGCTCACCGCTTGGAATTGAGCGGCGAAGCGGGAGGTTGAACCAACGGAGCGCAGCGGTGTTGTCAGCAAACCGCCTCTTTGAGTATGATCCACGTGCAAAGGGCCGCTAGCTCAATTGGCAGAGCAGCAGACTCTTAATCTGCGGGTTCTAGGTTCGATTCCTAGGCGGCTCACCACTCCCTTCAACTCAGTCATCCTCAGTTGGTCCGCGAGGAGGACTTCACCGCGAAAGTGGCGGAACTGGTATACGCGCTAGACTTAGGATCTAGTCCCGAGAGATCGGGTTGGGGGTTCGAGTCCCCCCTTTCGCACCAACCCCGGGGGTCTGAGAGCGCATGAGCGTGGTGTTATCGACGAAGGACGTTGGCCCTTGGCGCAAGCAGCTCACCGTTGAGGTGCCGGCGCCGGCCGTGGAAGCCGAGACCGAGCGCGTGGTCCGCGAGCTCGGGCAGCGCGTGCGGCTTCCCGGCTTCCGCCGCGGCAAGGTGCCGGCCGAGCTGGTTCGCCGCCGCTTCGCCAAGGACATCGAGCGCGAGGTGATCGACCGGCTGGTGCCGCGCTACTGGCGCCAGGCGCAAGCCGAGAGCGAGATCGAGCCGCTGCTCCCGCCTTCGGTGGAGGAGGTCGGCGACTTCGAGCCGGGCGGGCCGCTGACCTTCGTCGCCACGGTCGAGACCCGTCCCCGCGTCGAGCTGGGCAACCTCGGCGACTTCCACCTCCCCGACCCCCAGGTGGAGCCGGGCGAGCTCGACGTCGACAAGGCGCTCGACGACCTGCGGATGCGCTTCGGCGAGTGGGTGCCGGTCGAGCGCCCGGCGGCGCGCGGCGACCTGGTCAACGCCCAGATCACCGAGCTGCCGCTCGCAGCGGGCGGCGCCGGCACCGGCGCCGCCGAAGCCCGCCACGGCGACGCCGGTGCAGGCGGCGGCGACGACGCGGCGGCAGAGACCGCGCCCGCGAGCGCCGCGAAAGAGCCCGCCGTCAATCCCGTCGAGTTCGAGGTCGGCGACCAGCGGGTCTGGGACGAGCTGTCCCTCGCCGTCTCGGGTCTCGCGGCGGGGCAGGAGTCGAGCTTCACGCGCGAAGCCCCGCCTGCCCCGCCCTCCCCGCCTGCCCCATCCTCCGACGCCGCGGGCGAACCCGCTGCCGGCGAGGAGGGCCAGGAGGGCGCTGCAACTGGCGCACCCCGCCGGCGTTTCAAGGTGCAGGTGACCGCCGTCAAGGAGCGGGAGCTGCCTGCCCTCGACGACGAGCTCGCGGCGCGCGTAAACCCGGAGCTGGGGGGGCTCGCCGAGCTGCGCGAGATGGTGGCCCGGCGCCTGCGCGAGGCGCGCAGCGAGGAACGCGACGAGCAGCGCCAGCGCGCATTGCTCGAGCAGCTGCGGGAGCGGCACCCGATGGACCTGCCGCAAGGAGTCGTGGAGCGCGAGGTGGAGCACCTGGCCGCCGACTATGCGGAGACCTTCGCCCGGCGCGGCGTGCGGCCGGAGCAGGCGGGCATCGACTGGCAGCGCGTCCGCGAGGAGATGCGGCCGCACGCCGAGCGCCGGGTGCACTCGCGGCTGCTGCTCGACGCCGTCGCCGACGCCGAGCCGGTCGCGGTGACCGACGAGGAGTTCGAGCGCACCCTGGCGGCCCTGGCGCGCGCCCAGAAGACCACCACGCCGGCGCTGCGCAAGGCGCTCGACGAGAACGGCCGGCTGGCGACGCTGCGCGAGCAGCTGCGGCGCGAGAAGACCATCCGGCACCTGCTGGGCGAACCCGACCCGGCAGCTGCCATCGACCCTGGGGCTGGCGAGACCGCCGCGGATACCGCCCCCGCCCATCCCGAGCCGGGAGCGGACCGGGCGCGGCCCGCGGATTCGTGATGCCGCACGGTGGCGGCGCGGCCCATAATGACGGAAGATGGCGCCGGCGGCGGACAACGGCGGGCGACGACGCACTCACACAAGTAGGGCCCGCATAGGAGAATGGACCGAGAATGCTGATTCCGATGGTTGTCGAGCAGACGAGCCGCGGCGAGCGCGCGTACGACATCTACTCCCGCTTGCTCCGGGACAACATCATCTTCCTTGGCCGTCCCATCGACGACGACGTGGCGAGCCTGATCATTGCCCAGATGCTCTTCCTCGAGGCCGAAAACCCCGAGAAGGACATCTCTCTCTACATCAACTCGCCCGGGGGCGTGACCAGCGCCGGGCTGGCGATCTACGACACCATGCAATACATCAAGCCCGACGTCGCCACCTACTGCGTCGGGCAGGCGGCCTCGATGGCGGCGGTGCTGATGGCCGCCGGGACCAAGGGCAAGCGGACGCTGCTGCCCAACAGCCGCATCCTCATCCACCAGCCCTGGCTGTCGGGGCTGCAGGGCCAGCAATCCGACATCGAGATCCATGCCAAGGACATGTGGATGCTGCGCGACCGCATGGACGAGATCCTGGCCTTCCATACCGGCAAGACCAAGGAAGAGGTCCATCGCGATACCGAGCGGGACCGCATCCTGGACGCGCCCGAGGCGCTGGTCTATGGGCTCGCCGACCGCGTGATGTCCCGCCGCGGCCCCGGCACCGGTCCCGGCCCGGGAGCGGCGGGCCCGATCGGCGCCATCGGGCCGGGCGGCGCCATCGGCCCTGCCGGTCCGATCGCTCCCGCGCCGGCAGGCTCGGGACGCTCGGGGGAGGGGCGGTGAGCCGCCGGCGGACCGGCCCCGCCGGTCCGATCGCCGCCGCGCCGGCCAGGCTCCCGGATGAACCCCGGGACGGAATTGCCGGAATAGCCTCGGCCCGGGCCCCTGTTCTGACAGCCGGAGGACATCGAGAGCACAATCGGGAGCACAGTTGACAGGGCCGGAAGTTCGCTCCTAGCATGAGGCCATCCCTGAGCCTGCGGTCCGGCGAGCAATGGAGGAGAGATGCCGAAGAAAGACAGCGGCGATGAAGTCCTGAGGTGCTCTTTCTGCAACAAGAGCCAGCGGGAGGTCAAGAAGCTCATCGCCGGCCCGACGGTCTTCATCTGCGACGAGTGTGTCGACATCTGTCTCGACATCATCGCCGAAGACCGCATGCTCGAGCAGCAGCAGGACACCACCCTGCCCAAGCCCAAGGAGGTCAAGGGTCTCCTCGACGAGTACGTGATCGGCCAGGAGCAGGCCAAGAAGAAGCTGGCGGTGGCGGTCTACAACCACTACAAGCGGATCGACTTCGCCGAGAAGGCGCATGGCGACGTCGAGCTGCAGAAGTCCAACATCCTGCTCATCGGTCCGACCGGCACGGGCAAGACGCTCCTGGCCCAGACCCTGGCGCGGCTGCTGTCGGTGCCCTTCACCATCGCCGACGCCACCACCCTGACCGAGGCGGGCTACGTCGGTGAGGACGTCGAGAACATCATCCTCAAGCTCTACCAGGCCTCGGGCAACGACAAGGAAAAGACCCAGCGCGGCATCGTCTACATCGACGAGGTCGACAAGATCTGCCGCAAGAGCGACAACCCGTCGATCACCCGCGACGTGTCGGGCGAGGGGGTGCAGCAGGCGCTGCTCAAGATCCTCGAGGGGACGCAGTGCAACGTGCCGCCGCAGGGCGGGCGCAAGCACCCGCACCAGGAATTCCTGCAGATCGACACCACCAACATCCTGTTCATCTGCGGCGGCGCCTTCGTCGGCCTGGAAGAGGTGATCGAGCGCCGCATGAACCAGAAGTCGCTGGGCTTCGGCGCCGAGATCAAGAGCAAGCGTGAGAAGAAGAGCACCCAGCTGCTCGAGCACGTGCTGCCCGAAGACCTGATCAAGTACGGCCTGATCCCCGAGTTCGTCGGCCGCCTGCCGGTGGTGGCGACGCTCGAGGAGCTGGACGAGGCGGCGCTGGTGCGCATCCTGCACGAGCCCAAGAACAGCCTGATCCGGCAGTACCAGACGATCCTCGAGTTCGAGGGCGTCGAGCTCAAGTTCACCGACGAGGCGCTGGTGGCGATCGCCAAGGAAGCGCTCAAGCGCAACGTCGGCGCGCGCGGCCTGCGCATCATCCTCGAGGAGCTGATGCTCGAGCTCATGTACACGATCCCGTCGCAGCGCGACATCAAGCAGTGCCTGATCAACGAGGAAGTCGTGGCCAGCCGGATACAGCCGATCATGCTGTACAAGAAGGCCGGCTAGCGGCCGCCCTCCTCGCGACCACCCATCGACCGCCCGGCAGCCTTCCCCAGGAGCCCGCAAAGAGCATCAACCCATGGCTTTATCATTCGTCGCCAAGAAACGCGAAACCCTGCCGCTCGTGCCGCTGCGGGACATGGTGGTCTTCCCGCACATGATGGCGCCGTTCATCGTCGGCCGCGAAAGCTCGGTGCGGGCGCTCGAGCAATCCCTGGCGACCAGCCAGAAGCGCATCTTCCTGTCCGCGCAGAAGGACCCCCGCATCGACGATCCGGTGCGCGACGACATCTGCGACCTGGGGGTCGTGGCCACCGTCATCCAAAACCTGAAGCTGCCCAACGGCAACGTCCGGGTGATGGTCGAGGGCGTGCAGCGCGGCAAGATCGTCAGCGTCGAGGAAACCGACGGCGCGCTCAACGTCCTGGTGGAGACCTTCGAGGTCAACTACCCGATGAGCGAGGAGCTGCGGGTGTACATGAGCAAGGTGCTGTCGGCCTTCGAGCAGTACGCGAAGATGTCGCACCACCTCGCCTTCGAAGGCCTGATGTCGACGCTCAAGCTGGACAACCCTGACCGCGTCGCCGACATCCTCTCCGCCCACCTGATGGTATCGACCGCCGACAAGCAGTCGCTGCTCGAGCTGGTCAATCCCTACGAGCGGCTGCAGCGCCTGCACGACCTGCTGGACGTCGAGATCGAAAAGATCAACATCGACAAGCGGATCAACGTCAAGGTCAAGAAGCAGATGGAGAAGGCCCAGAAGGAGTACTACCTCAACGAGAAGATCAAGGCCATCCACCAGGAGCTGGGCAGGAAGGACGACCGCGGCGACGAGCTCACCGAGCTGCGCGAGAAGATCGAGAAGGCCGGCCTGCCGAAGGAGGTCAAGGAGAAGGCGGAGCAGGAGCTCAAGCGGCTCGAGGCGATGCCGCCGGTGTCGGCCGAGGCGACGGTGTCGCGCAACTACATCGACTGGCTGGTGTCGGTGCCCTGGCGCAAGAAGAGCAAGGAGCGCAAGGACCTGGACCACGCCGAGAAGGTGCTCAACGAGGACCACTACGGCCTCGAGAAGATCAAGGACCGCATCCTCGAGTTCCTGGCGGTGCGCCAGCTGATCGGCCAGACCAAAAGCTCGATCATCTGCTTCGTGGGGCCGCCCGGCGTCGGCAAGTCGTCGCTCGCCAAGTCGATCGCCCGCGCCACCGGCCGCAAGTTCGTGCGGTTGTCGCTGGGCGGCGTGCGCGACGAGGCCGAGATCCGCGGCCATCGCCGCACCTACATCGGCGCCTTCCCCGGCCAGATCGTCCAGATGATGCGCAAGGCGGGCACGGTCAACCCGGTGTTCCTGCTCGACGAGGTCGACAAGATGTCGATGGACTTCCGCGGCGACCCGTCGGCGGCGCTGCTCGAGGTGCTCGATCCGGAGCAGAACCACTCGTTCCTCGACCACTACCTCGACGTCGACTACGACCTCTCAAAGGTGATGTTCATCGCCACCGCCAACGTCACCCACACCATCCCGGCGCCGCTCAAGGACCGCATGGAGGTGATCCCGCTCTCGGGTTACACGCTCAACGAGAAGCTGGCCATCGCCCAGCAGTTCCTGGTGCCGCGGCAGGTGAAGAACCACGGCCTGGCGACCGACAAGATCGGCTTCGAGGAGGAAGCCATCCGGGTGCTGATCGAGAGCTACACGCGCGAGGCCGGCGTCCGCAGCTTAGAGCGCGAGATCGCGTCGGTGTGCCGCAAGATCGCCCGCCGCGTGGTCAAGGAAGGCTCGGGGCTCAAGGTCACGGTGCGGTCGGAGATGATCTCCGAGTTCCTGGGCAAGGAGCGCTTCCGCGCCCGCCGCAAGAACCAGCAGTCCGAGATCGGCGTCGCCACCGGCCTGGCCTGGACCGAGGTGGGCGGCGAGCTGCTCGAGACCGAGGTCGGATTGATGCCCGGCAAGGGCAAGCTGACCCTGACCGGCAAGCTCGGCGAGGTGATGCAGGAGTCCGCTCGGGCGGCGGTGTCCTACCTGCGCAGCCGCAGCGAGCTGTTCGGCATCGATCCTGACTTCAACGAGAGCATGGATCTGCACCTCCACGTGCCGGAGGGGGCGATCCCCAAGGACGGTCCGTCGGCCGGCATCACCATGGCCACCGCCCTGATCTCCGCGCTGAGCAAGATCGCGGTGCGCAAGGACGTGGCGATGACCGGCGAGATCACCCTGCGCGGCAAGGTCTTGCCGGTGGGCGGGATCAAGGATAAGGTTCTGGCCGCCTTCCGCGGCGGTATCACCGAGGTGATCCTTCCCAAGGAGAACGAGAAGGACCTCGAGGAGATCCCGGTCGAGGTGCGCGAGGCGATGGAGATGCACCTGGTCGAGTCGATGGACGAGGTGCTGCGTCTGGCCCTGGACGGCGAGACCTCTCCGCTCCTCAAGACCGCCAAGAACAAGTTCAAGGAGGCCCCCTCAGAGCCTCCCGTGGGGTCGGATTCACTGGCCCATTGACACACCCGGAGGGCACCCCCGAGGTCGCAGAGTTCGTCGCGGGGGCTCGAACGCGCCAGCCTGTCAGGCCGGCGCGGTCCCGCGGCCAATCAGGTTGAAAAGTTTCCCGCGGCCGCCGCGCTGGCTGGCGATTGTTCGGACGCCGGCGGCCGCTGGGGCGGATGGTTGCCGCCCGGCAAAGGACCCTTGAAGGTCGAGACCGCGGAATACGTCAGGTCCGCTCACCAGAGCGGAGACTTCCCGCGCGACGGGCGCCCGGAGATCGCATTTGCCGGCCGCTCGAACGTCGGCAAGTCGAGCCTGCTCAACCGCATCCTCGGGCGCAAGGGCCTCGCCAGGGTGGGCTCGACGCCGGGCCGCACGCGGGCCGTCAACTACTTCCTGGTCAACGGCCGCTGCTGGTTCGTCGACCTGCCGGGCTACGGCTGGGCGCGCGCCGGCAGGGCCGCGCGCCGGGAGTGGGCGGAAGTGGTGAACAGCTATTTGCGGCATTCGCTGCCGCAAGCGCAGGTGATGATGCTGGTCGACGCCGAGGTCGGAGCGACGCCGCTCGATCAGCAGGCGTACGAGTACTTGTCGAGCCTGGGCGCCAAGATCGCGGTCGCCGCGACCAAGATCGATCGCCTGCCCCGCGGCCGCCGCGCCGCCGCCCTCCGCGGCATCGCCGCCGCGCTGGGCCTGGCCAAGGCGGCCCCCCTGGTCCCGGTCTCCGCACATTCAGGAGAAGGGATAAAGGAGCTGTGGAGCGTCATCGACGACCACCTCGAAGCGAGCACCAAGTAGAAAGGACCCAAGGAGCAACATGGCTAAATCAACAACGCAGAACCCAGTGGAGAAGGGAAGCTCGGTGGAGGCGCTCGACATCCGGGCGCTCAAGGAGATGAGCATTTCCCAGCTCACCCAGATCGGCAAGGACATGGGGGTCGAGGGCGCGACCGGCATGCGCAAGCAGGAGCTGATTTTCAAGATCCTGCAGGCGCAGACCGAGAAGAGCGGCCTGATCTTCGCCGAAGGAGTGCTCGAATGCCTGCCTGACGGCTTTGGCTTTCTGCGCGCCCCCGAATACAACTACCTGCCCGGGCCGGACGACATCTACGTCAGCCCGAGCCAGATCCGGCGCTTCGACCTGCGCACCGGCGACACCATCTCGGGCCAGGTGCGGCAGCCGAAGGAAGGCGAGCGCTACTTCGCCCTGATCAAGGTCGAGGCGGTCAACTTCGAGCATCCCGAGGTCGCCCGCAACAAGATCTTCTTCGACAACCTGACGCCGCTCTATCCCGACGAGCGGATCAAGCTCGAGGTCGCCGGCGACATGTCGTCGCGCGTGATGGACCTGGCGACGCCGATGGGCAAGGGGCAGCGGGCGCTGATCGTGGCGCCGCCGCGCACCGGCAAGACGATGCTCCTGCAATCGATCGCCCATTCGCTCGAGAAGAACCACCCCGAGGTGATCCTCATCGTGCTGCTGATCGACGAGCGGCCCGAAGAGGTGACCGACATGCAGCGCTCGGTCCAGGGCGAGGTGGTGTCCTCGACCTTCGACGAGCCGGCGACGCGCCACGTGCAGGTGGCGGAGATGGTGATCGAGAAGGCCAAGCGCCTGGTGGAGCACAAGAAGGACGTGGTGATCCTGCTCGACTCGATCACCCGCCTGGCGCGCGCCTACAACACCGTCCAGCCGCCTTCGGGCAAGGTGCTCTCCGGCGGTATCGACGCCAACGCCCTGCACCGCCCCAAGCGGTTCTTCGGCGCCGCCAGGAACATCGAGGAGGGCGGGTCGCTGACCATCGTCGCCACCGCCCTGGTCGACACCGGCAGCCGCATGGACGACGTCATCTTCGAGGAGTTCAAGGGCACCGGCAACTCCGAGATCCATCTCGACCGCAAGCTGGTCGACAAGCGCGTCTTCCCGGCCATCGACATCAACAAGTCGGGCACCCGCAAGGAAGAGCTGCTGATGCCCGAAGGCGAGTTGCACCGCGTCTGGGTGCTGCGCAAGGTGCTCAATCCGCTGTCCACGGTCGAGAGCATGGAGCTGCTGCACGACAAGCTGTCGAAGACCAAGAGCAACCAGGAGTTCCTGAACGCGATGTCGAAGTAGGGGAGACCTTGCCCAAGCTGCGCGTCGGCATCGTCAACTTCTTGAACAGCAAGCCGCTGGCCTGGGGCTTCCTCAAGGGACACCATGCGGACCTCTTTGCGCCGAGCTATCATCCACCGGCGCTGGTGGCCAGGCTCCTCGGCCAGGGCAATCTCGACATCGGCCTGATCCCCTCGATCGAGGTGCAGCGCATCCCGGGGCTCGAGGTGCTGCCGGACCTGTGCGTCGCGGCGCATCGCGAGGTGCGCAGCGTGTTGATGGTGTCGCGCTGCCCGCCCCAGGAGATCCGCAAGGTGGCGCTGGATCAGAACAGCCGGACCTCGGCGGCGCTGCTGCGCATCCTGATGCGCGAGCGCTTTCACGCCGATCCCGAATACTCCCACGAGCGGCCGGACCCCGAGCGGATGCTGGCCGACGCCGACGCCGCGCTGATCATCGGCGACCCGGCGCTGCGGGTCGACCGCGAGCGCTTCCAGGTTCACGACCTGGCAGCCGAATGGTTTGCCCTGACCGGGCTGCCGTTCGTTTTCGCGGTGTGGGCGGTGCGTCCCGAGGTGGCGCTGCCCGACCTCTCCTTCTATTTCAAGAGCAGCCTGCGTTACGGCTTGTCGTCGCTGGACAACCTGGTGCGCGAGTCGGCAGCCGAGCTGGGCCTGGACAGCGCGGAGGTGCGGTCGTACCTGACCGACAGCCTGCACTTCTTCCTGCGCCAGGAGGAGATCGCGGGCCTCGAGGAGTTCTACCGCCGCGCCCACGCCCACGGATTGATTTTGGAACCGAAGCCATTAGACTTTTGGGACTGAGATGGTATGACTGTGCTTATGCTTTCCGCTCCACACTTGTCATCATCATCCAGCAGCCTTCAGCACCTTGACGATCTTCCCGTTGTTCGCTACCATAGGTATGGTGAGAAATACACCGACCAATCGCACCCAACGCAGGGTTCGGATGGTTCGGATGGTGCGAACCCAATGATTAAGGCTGACGGAAAGGAGTACCCCACGATCGCGGATGCCCGAAGCGAGTTGGGCGGAGTCTCGCAGAAGACTATTCGGCAATGGATTGACCTGGGGATAATTGATCAGCCTCCTAGGATTGAATGGGGTCTTCGATATGTTTCGGTGTTCCCGGCAGGGTACATCGCGAAGGCGAAGGAGGATCTGGCTCGCTACCGCAAGAGTCACGCTCGAAATAATCAGTCAAGCTCAGGCAGGAGTTAGCCATGCCCGAAACCAATTTGAGCCCGTTTGACTTTATTTCCCCCGTGGACTCCCGTTACTACGGACCCGAGAAAGATTTCTTTCGTGATCTCCATCCGTACCTATCTGAGGCGGCTACCATCCATTATCAGTTGTGCGTAGAGCAGGCCCTCCTCGCTGAGCTAGAGGCTTCGGGTGTAGCTCCGTTTGGAACATCCAGGGTTCTCGCCGATGCCCTGGAAAGGGATCCGATAACTCCACGCGAAGTGTACGAAGAGGAGGAAAAGATACATCACAATATTAGAGCTCTTGTGAATTGTATCCGCAAGAGGCTCGACCCAAGTGCTCAAGGCTACGTCCACCTTTTTGTCACTTCTAACGACATCATGGACACAGCGAGAGCACTTGCGCTTCGTGATGTAACGAGGGGCGTAATACTGGTAGAGCTTCACGCCCTGATGAAGATGCTGGTGGATCTTACGAAGGAACATGCCGAGACTGCCCAGATTGGCAGAACTCATGGACGCCATGCGGTCCCATTGACGCTGGGCTATTGGCTGGCGAATTACGTGGATCGCCTTGGGCAGCGGATGGAGCTTATTGCTAACACCGCAGGAAATCTTCGAGGCATGATTTCAGGAGCTGTTGGAGCCCATAACTCGTTTGCGCTTAAGTGGCCTGAGAATCCTGGGGCATTTGAGCTTCGTGTCCTCGCCCGTATGGGGTTGAGGCCGTCGGAAGGATCTGTTTCTACTCAGATCGTTCAGGGTGAGTATGTTGCAGACTATGCGCATGCCTTAGTGTCGACATTCTCGGTTCTAGCAAATCTTGCTGACGACTATCGGCACCTAATGCGCAGCGAGATAGAGGAGGTGGTTGAAGATGCATACTACCGAGTTGGTTCCTCGACCATGCCGCATAAGGTAAACCCGAAGAACTTTGAGAACGTGAAGAGTTTGTGGAAGGCGTTCATGCCGCGGATGACGACAATTTATATGGATCAGATCAGTGAGCATCAGCGTGATTTGACAAACAGTGCGAGCGGGCGCTTCTTCAACGAGCTTGTCGCGATGTTTACCTACGCCGTCCGCCGGCTAACAAGGGCGATTGGAGCAACAGTCGTTAGTAAGCCATCCTTGGAACTCAACCTTAGCAACGGAAAGGGATGGACAGTTGCAGAGCCCCTCTACATCGCGTTGGCGTTGGCCGGAGAACAGAATGCTTACGAAATATCGCGGGAACTGGTAAAAAGGTGCCGCAATCTCAAAGGTGGCCTTCTGGGATATCTGCACACAGCCGAGGGAAGTGCGATCATTGATCGTCTTCCGCCCGAGATGCAGAGGGTGGTTCTCGATCCCGCTCAGTATCTTGGCGACTCCGCAAGCGGTGCCCGCAAGGTCTGCCAACTCTGGTGGGGCGGCGATGGAGTCTGCGGCCGTATCAACCCACTTGACCCCCTGACGCAGCCGCTGGCGCGGCCGCAGGACGAGTACGCGTTAGTAGCGGAAGGCTTATCTGCTTGAAATAATGCGGCTGGGGCATTCGGAGGCCGATTCTGTGACCCGATCAGGAAATCGCCCAAACTTGGGGCCCGTCGGCTTTCTTCATCCCGGGTGCCTGGCCTGGCCTGGCCTGACCGGCTGGCTCTCGCCAGGTCCGGGCGCCTTGGGCTAAGATCGAAGGATGGACCTCGAGCCCTCCTCCCGCCCGGTGGCGCAGATCCTGGACGACGCGGTGGCCGGCCGCCGGATCACGGCCGGCGACGCGCACCGGCTGCTGCGCGGCTCGGCGGCCGAGGTCGATCTGCTGGACCTGGGGATGGCGGCGCATGCCGTGCGCGACCGCTGGAACGACCCCCAGGCCGCCACCTACAACGTCGACCGCAACATCAACTACACCAACGTTTGCGTCTACAAGTGCCGGTTCTGCGCCTTCTACCGGGTGCCGGGCGACGCCGAGGGCTACCTGCTGCCGTTCGAGGAGATCGGGCGCAAGGTCGAGGAGACGCTGGCCCTCAACGGCACCGGCATCCTGATGCAGGGCGGGGTGCATCCCGACCTGCCCATCACCTACTACGAGGACCTGCTGCGCTACCTGCGGGAGCGTTACCCGGCGCTGCACATCCATGCCTTCTCGCCGCCGGAGATCAAGTTCATCGCCCGCAAGGAACGGATGAGCTTCTATGACGTCATCGCCCGCCTCAAGGATGCCGGGCTGATGTCGATCCCGGGCGGCGGCGCCGAGATCCTCTCCGACGACACGCGCAAGCGGGTGCTCGCCTATCCCAAGTGCTCCGCCGAGGAGTGGATCGACGTCATGCGCCAGGCGCACCGCAACGGCCTGCGGACGTCGGCCACCATGATGTACGGTATGGGCGAGGAGGTGGCGGCGCGGGTCGAGCACTTCCAGCGCATCCGCGATTTGCAGGACGAGACCGGCGGCTTCACGGCCTTCATCTCCTGGACGTTCCAGCACGAGCACACCGAGATGCCGGACGTGCCGGAGACCTTCGCCGACGAGTACCTGCGGACGCTGGCGGTGTCGCGCCTGTTCATCGACAACATCGCCCATTTCCAGACCAGCTGGGTGACGCAGGGCAAGAAGATCGGCCAGGTGGCGCTCGCCTTCGGCGCCGACGACATGGGTTCGACGATGATCGAGGAGAACGTGGTGGCGTCGGCCGGCACCTCCTACCGCATGAGCCAGGACGAGATGGAGCACCTCATTCTGGCCGCCGGCTACCGGCCGCGGCAGCGCACCAACCTCTACGAGCGCTTCGTGACCCGCGAGGACACCGCCGCCCTGGCCCGGCAGTACCGCCACGCCATCACCCCCGCCAACCGCGACCTCGCATCGCCGGTCGGGGGTGGGGAGGGAGAGGCGGCAGGCGCGGCGTCGCCGGCCGGCAACGCCCTGTTGCCGGTGCTGGCCTCCTGAGTAAGGGGCTCCCCCGTTCTCCCTGTAGAGCGCGTTCGAGACCTCGAAGAAGACCAGCGTCGGCGCCGCGGCTTCGCGTCCCTCGTCTCCCATTGGTGCCAGAGCGCACGCAGCTGCCGGCTATTGGCGTCGGTCACGAGCCGGACGATCAGGGATGCGTCAACGCAGACGACCGGGGTCGAAGAGCTGGGCATCGCGCTCTTCTCGCATCTCCTGGATCACACTTCCAACGTCGGGCAGCTTTCGCTTGCCGAGGTCGGCCGCGATGGCCTGATGCGCCCGATCGAGCAGACCCTCCCAGTCCGGGCGGGCCTCCTGCCCGGACTTCAGGCGGGCGTACTCCGCCATGGACAGGATCGCGACCTGCGGGTTGCCGTCCTTCTCGACGATGACGGTGCCTCCGCTCTCGACGACACGTCGCATCAGCTCGCCAAATCGGACCTTGGCCTCAGTTGCCGTGACCACCCTCTCCATAGATTCTCCACGTTCATCGACCAGACCATCGGTCAGTATGCGACGAGGATCCATATCTGTCTAGACGGAAAAGGGGTGGCGTTCGCGCGCGCCTGGGGCGGAACCGGGGGACGCTCGCGTTTGCCGAAGGAGCTCGCCGGGCGCTCTGCGGCCATTGAACGTCCAGCTGACGCTGTAGGGGGTAGTGGCGCGTGCCGGTTCAGGCCGGAAGGATCGAGACCTCGTAGGCGCGGAAAGCGAGGTCTTTGGTGACGATCGTCAGGCCCTCGATCTGAGCCTGGGCGATCAGCATGCGGTCGAAGGGGTCTTCGTGATGATGCGGCAGGTAGGCCGCGGCGAGCGAGTGCCGCGCTGTCATCGGCAGCTCGACGAAGTCGTTTTCCGCGATCTCTTCCACCAGGTCTGCGCCGTCGAGATCCAATTTGCCGATGGCGGCCTTGAGCGATAACTCCCAGATCGTCGCTGCGCTGACATAGACGATCGAAGTCGGGTCGGCCATCGCCTGCCGGGGCCCAGCGCGCAGCTTGCGATCTCCAGCGAGCCACCAAAGAAAGACGTGGCTGTCCAGCAAGAGCTTCACTCCCTTTCCCCGCTGAACGCAGCCTGGATCTCCGCCGGAAGGGGCTCGTCGAAGTCGGGGCCGAGGCGGATCCGGCCCTTGAGGCGTCCGGGTTTGCGAGCCTCGACGGCCACTCGTACCAGCTTCGCCACGGGCCGTCCGCTCTTCGCGATGATGATCTCCTCTCCCTGGGCGACTCGCTCGAGAAGCCTGGAGAGATTGGTCTTGGCGTCGTGTACGTTGAAGACTCCCATACCCACCTCCTTAGCTAACTTAGTTTACTCTTGGAGGTTTCGGGCTGTCGAGCATCGGCTTGCCACGATTGCCGCGAGGCGGGATTTCGGCCATGGCCTAGCGGGTGGCTACGTCTATGACGGCGGTCCTCAGCACGGCGTGCCGCCGCCGGCCGTGCCCGGCCGGCGGCGCGTCCTGCCCCGGTCAGTCCGTGATGGCGGCGCACGGATTGCTGTCGCTGCCGATCTCGTTCGCGCAGGCGAACGACCACGAGAAGTCCATCTGCAGGTACTTCCGGGTCGGAGGGGAGGTCGAGAAGTCGTCGTAGAGGCTTGGGTCGGGAGCGCCGCTCGCGCTCTGGGGCCGGCCGTTGCCGGCGTAGAAGCCGTTGAAGATCGGGAGGCGCCCGGCGCCCAGGACCTTGTCGCTCGTGTGCGGCCCCACCGTCGACCGGGAATGGCAGGTGGCGCAGCTCGAGGTGGTCTGAAAGCCGTCCTCGGCGATCGAGTTCCCCAGCAGCACCGGCCGCCCCTCGGTGTCGGTGAAAGACGTCTGGACGCCGCCCAGCCGGTAGTGCGACCACAGGGCGGGGTCGAGACCGGCACGCCGGAACATCGCCAGTAGCCGCGCGCTCGGCCGGCCGGCGGCGGTGACGCCGAAGGTGTCCTGCGGCGCCTCGTAGCGGGCAAAGCAGGGATTGTCCACGTGCTCGAAGGAGGCCCAGACCCAGGTGGGGCTCGCTTTCGCGATGAACAGGAACGAGGCCAGGCCGTAGAGCTTGCCCTTCGACTCGGTCCAGTGGTACTTGCCACGATCGGCCGGCGCGATCGGCCGCCACAGCGCCTTGACCACCTTGGCATCCGTGGGAAGCTGGATCGGCTTCTGCGCCATGAACGCCGCGATCTGCCCCTCCACGTACCAAAGGCGATTCCCGACCACGTATTCGAACTGCGGCCGATTGAGGAAGACCTGCTGGGTGGTGTCCGGGTCACAGCTTTGAGCGTCGTAACGCGGCTGCGGCGCGTTGCCGCCCGAGGAGGAAGAGGAGGAGGAGGAAGAGGACGGCGACGACGACGAGGACGAGGAAGACGAGGAGGAGGAGAGAGCAGCCATCAGCTCGACCCTCCTCTGGAAGCGGTCACGGCGGGAGGTGCCCGTTGCCACCGCCCAGGTCGGAGGATGGTTGGGGTCGGGGCGCGAGACAAAGACGTCGAGCTGGTTCGCCCAGGCCTGCCAGACCCGCTGCCGGCCATGGCCGGGGGAGGGCTGGTTGAGCTCGGAGAAGGTTTGCCAGGCGTAACGGTCCGGGTCCTGGAACGCCGGCTCGGTGACGGGACCGCTGGGCTTCGTGCCCGCGGCGCACACCTGGTTGGCCTGCATCGCCGGGCCCTCGGGCCCTCCCTCGGTGGTCGATCCGCAGGGGGCCTGGCGGAGGGCCTCCTGCTGGTCGCCTCCGCCGGCGGCGGCCGCCGGGGCGTTGCTGCCCGCGCGCCCGAGCGCGCTCGGCGCCGCGGCGCCCGGGAAAGTCGAGGTGGACGCTGCGAGCACGAGCGCGAGCAGGCCGAGCGGGAGCTGCTTCGTCGTCGAGTGGGGCATCGCTGTCTCCTTGCTGCGGCGGCGGCTCCGGAAGCGGGGCCGCGCAAGGAGACCGTAGCGGCCCGGCCGCCCGAGGGTCCTGTGCGTTCTCTCTGCCAGTTCTCTGCGAATTCTCTACGGCCCTCAACGACCTGTAAAATGCGGGTGAGCGAGGGCCCGCAAGCGATGGACCTGCGAGAGTTTCGGCTCGGGGACTTCCGCGTCGTGCCGCGCACGCGCGAGCTGATCGGCCCGTCGCGGACGGTGCGCCTGAAACCGAAATCGATGGAAGTGCTTGTCGATCTGGCGGCGCACGCCGGCGACCTGCGCACCCGCGAGGAGATCCTGGACGCCGTCTGGGGCGGCGTGGCGGTCGGCGAGGAGGTGCTGACCCATTGCGTCTGGGAGCTGCGCCAGGCGTTGGGCGACGACCGGCGCGAGCCGCGCTTCATCGCCACCCTGCACCGCGGCGGCTACCGGCTGATCGCCCCGGTGGCCGGGCCGGCCGAGGAGGCCGCTGCCGCTGCCGCGCCGCCGGCGCCCGCCGGCGACCGTGAGCTGGCCTTGCTGCGGGAGCGGGTACAGCGCTTCTGGGTCGAGCAGGTGCTCGAAACGTCCCTCCCGGAGGCCGAGGTGCTGCCGCTCGTGGCCGAGGAGAGGCCCGAGCTGGTGAGGCATCCCTGGGCCGGCGAGCGGCAGCCGCTCGCCGTCGGCGGCGCCCCGGCGGCGCCGCGCCGGCCGGTGCCGCGGGACGAGACCATCCTCGCCACCTGTGAGCGGATGGGCGGCGCCCTGCTCATCGTGGGCGGCATCGGCGCGGGCAAGACCGTGACCTTGTTGCAGCTCGCGCGGCTGGCGCTGGAACGCGCCCGCCGCGATGCCGCCGCGCCGGTGCCCGTGGTGCTGCCGCTGGCGTCCTTTAGCGAGCGCGCGCTGCCGCTCGAGCGCTGGGTGGCGGCGGAGATCCGCGGCCGCTACTTCCTGCCGCGCCGGCTGGCCGACGGCTGGCTGCGCGAGGGCCGCCTGCTGCTTCTCCTCGACGGCCTGGACGAGGTGGGCGCGGCGCGGCGCGCCGAGTGCATCGCCGCCGTCAACCGCTTCCGGCGCGAGGTGCCGCTGGCGGCGCTGGCCGTTACCTGCCGCGACGAGGACTATGCCGGCGCGATGCTGGCGGGGAGCGCGCTCGAGCTCGACGGCGCGATCGGCCTGCTCCCGCTCAGCCCGGCCCAGGTGGCGGCCGCGCTCGACCGCGGCACGGCGCCGGCCGGAGCGGAGGGGCTGGAGCAGCTGGTCACCTCGCCGCTGCTCCTCGGCCTGGCGCGCCGCGTCCTCGACGGCGAGGAACGGGCGGTGGCCCAGGCCGAGCGCGGGCCCGCCGCGTTGCAAAGCCGGCTCCTGCGCCAGCTCGTCCACGAGAGCCTGCGCTCCGATGGGACGGTCCGCCGCGGCTACCTCGAGTCGGAGGCGGTCCGCTGGCTGTCTCGCCTGGCGAAGACCATGCTCGATCGCAGCCGCACGGTGCTGGCGGTGGAGGACATGCAGCCTTCCTGGCTGGTGGCGCCCGGATTCCGTGGCGCCTACGTGCTGCTCTCCCGCCTGATCGCCGGCATCTGGCTGGGCGGCGCCGCCGGCTGGTTCCTGGGCTTCCTTGCAGGCAGCTCCGGGCTGGCTCTGGCCGTCTTCCGCGACGGCATCGCGGGCGGGCTCGCCATCGCCGTGCTCGACGGCGCCCTCCTGGCCCGCCGGACGCCGCCGCGCGGTGCGGCGGGGGAAGGCGTGGGAGGCGCCGCCGCCTACGCGGCGCTGACCGCCGCGGCCGCCGGTGCCGCGGTGTTCGCCCTCCACCGGGCGCTGGGCAGCCACCTGGTGGCGGCCCCCATCTTCCACGGCTTCCTGTTCGCGCTGGTGCTCGCCCGGCCGCTCGGCACCGTGCGGTACGACCGCGACGTCCGCGCCGTGGAGGCGCTGACCTGGTCGTGGACCGCCGCGCTGCGAGCGTGGCTGGCGGTGGGCGTCCTGACCTGGGGCCTGGTGGCGCTCAGCGGGCTGGCCGGCCGGTGGCCGCGGGTCGCCGCCGGGAGCGCGGTGCTGTCCACGCTGCCGAGCTCTCTGTTCTTCGCCATGCTGCCGGCCCTGCTGCTGGGGCTCGTGCCCGGGGTCGTGGGGGGGAAGACGCGCCCCAATCACGGCATCTGGCTCTCGGCCAGGAACGCGGCGCTGAGCGGCGGGCTCGCGCTCGCGGGGTGCCTGGTCTCTGTGGCAGCCGGCTGGCTGCTCGAACGCACCGGCTGGCGGGGTCCGGTGCAGGTCCTGCGTGGCGTCGAGATCCGCCCCGGGCCCCGCCTGTTCGCCGCGCTCGCGGGTTGTTTCGGGCCGCTCGCCGCCCTGCGCTTCGGCGGTCTCGACGTGCTGAGGCATGCCGTGCTCCGCCTGCTCCTCTGGCGGCAAGGGTTGTGCCCGCTCCTGCTTCCCCGCTTCCTCGATCACGCCACCCGCCGCGGCCTGCTCCGCCGCGCCGGCGGCGGCTATCTCTTCTTCCACAGCACGCTCCTGGCCTACCTGGCAGGCCGGGCGGAAGAAGGCGAGGGCCGCATGCCGCTCCTGCCGGGCGCACCACCCACGTGAGGCGCGCGGCTCGCCGCGGCGCCTCGGTACCTGGTGCGCTAGGGACAGGTGAGGGCGGAGGTGTCCTGGATGGGAGCCGCGGCGGTGAGATCGGGATTGCTGTAGGTCGCGGTCTGACCGGTCTTCGTGTCCTTGACCGTGACGTGGAACCCGACGTTGGTGACCGCGGCGTAGAAGACCCAGAAGTGATTGTTGACCGCGCAGCCGTTGAGCACCTTGATCAACATCTCGGGATTCGCCGAGTTGAAGAACCAGAAGAGGCCGCCCTCGGTGACGCTCACCGGCGTCAGGTCGATGGCGCCGCCGTTGCCGGAGTGGCCGCCCCCTTGGGTGGTCGAGAATGAGCTGGTGATCTGGAAGCGATGATCGCCTGGCTGGTCGCTGATGCACAGGGTCTGGTTGCCGGGCGTGCAGCCGCTTGCGGTCTGCGTGTTCTCGGCGATCGTCACCGCGACGCTGAAGCCGTTCGAGTCGGAGCTGGTGCCGACCGTCTCGACGTCGCCGGGGCAGAGCGTCGGCTGCGTGTTGAACTGCACTCCGCCGGGCCCGCTGCTGAAGGTATGGGTGAACGCGACCGTGTGCCCGGGCGTGAATGGGGCATCGCCGAAGGACCACGTCACCGGCGTGTCCACGCCGCTGCTCAGGAAGACCATCTGGCTCGGCGACCCGATCTGCGGGCCGGCGTAGGAGCCGTCGCTGGCGGTCAGCTGCAGGTCGTAGGTGCCGTCCGTGTCGGTCGTGTAGTCGATCACGACCTCGTGCAGGTTGACGGCGTTGAGGTTCTGCACGAAGAAGCCGTTGGTTACCGAGTCATGGTTGCCCGAGCTCCCGGAGCTCGGACAGCCGTAGACCACCGACACCGTGGCCAGCGAGGGAGCGGCCGAGGCGAGAAGCAGCACTGCCAGCAGCGGCAAGGCAGCCGACGGCCGCTCGCCGAGCTGCCGCGTCCTACGGAAAGCGATGACCATGAGCAATCTCCTTGTCGTGCTGGTTGTGCGGGTGTGCGAGTCTCCACGAAATGAGGCGCCGCACGGGGTGGGATGTTACTCGCCTGCCGGCCCGCAGCTGGGTGAGTGGCCTCAGTTCTACTCCCACGGGATGTCGGGCATGCGCAAACGCTCGACTTCCTTGCCGCCGCCGGCGACGGTGGTGGTCAGGATCTCGTCGACGTCCGCCATGGTGACACCGCTGTACCAAAGGTTGTAGGGCCACACGGCGACGGTGATGCCGCGGCTGCAGTGCTTGAGGCAACCGGTGCGGGTGACCATCACGCGGTCGCGCATGCCCAGCTCACGCACCCGGTCCTTGAAGCGGTTGTAGACCTCGAGCGAGCCGCGGCGGGCGCAGCTGGGCTTGGGGGCCTCGGGCGGACGCTCGTTGAGACAGACGAGGATCTGGACCTGTGGATGGGGCATGGCGGGGATCATAGCCCGGCAGCTGTGGTAGCGTCTGCCGGTCTCTCTCTTGTCCCAGGAGGTGATGTGAGCGCGGGAGCTGCGGACGCGGCCACCGGACCTGTGCGCTTCCTGCTCAATCCGGCGGCGGGGCGCTTCGGGGCGGCTGCGCGCCTGGCCCGGCTGCGCGTCCTGGCCTCGGCGGCCGGCGCCGGACTGGTGGTCAGCAAGAGCGGCGCCGACATCGCCGTGCAGGCGCGCCGCGCCGTCGAGGACGGAGTGGCGCGGCTGGTGGTTGCCGGCGGCGACGGCACCATGCACCAGGCGGCCCAGGGCCTGGCCGGGAGCGCTTGCGCGCTGGGGGTGGTTCCGCTGGGCACCGGCAACGACCTGGCAGGCACGCTGGGCGTCCCGCGGGACCTGGAGGCGGCGGTGGCGCGGGCGCTCGCCGGCGGCGTGCGTCACCTGGACCTGGCGCGGGTCGGAGAGACCGTCTGCATCGGCTACGCCGGCGTGGGCTTCGATTCGGCGGTGACGCGCTTCGCCAACGAGGAGGTCAAGCGCCTGCGCGGCCCGCTGGTCTACGTCTACGCCGTGCTGCACACCCTGGCGACGTTCAAGCCGCCGCTGATGCGGGTCTCCCACGACGCCGGGACCTTCGAGGGACGGGCGATGTTCGCGGTGGTCGCCAACCTTCCCCGCTTCGGCGGCGGCATGCGGATCGCTCCCGCGGCGCTCCCCGACGACGGCTGGCTCGACCTGGTGATCGTTCGCGAGCTGTCCAGGTTGCGCCTGCTCGCGGTCTTCCCCAGGGTCTATCGCGGCACCCACGTCGACCACCCGGCGATCCAGATCGTCCGCACCACCAAGGTGGAGATCACCCTCGATCGCGAGATGACCCTCTACGGCGGCGGCGAGCCGGTGGCCACCCACGCTGCCGGCCGCCCCTTCGCCGTCGAGGTCATGCCGGGAGCCCTGCGGGTCGTGGCTTGACCGCCGCCGGCGAGCTGCGGCCCCGACCAAATCGACCCCAAACTGCCGCGCAAATGGCTGCTGGTCGCGCGAGAGATCGGCATCCCCAGCCCCCGACCAGGGAGAAGTACGGTGGGCTCTCGATCACCTCTTTCTCGACCAGGACGGCGTTCCGACCCTTGTCGAAGTCAAGCGCGGAGGCGATCCGCGCGTGCGGCGCGAGTGGGTCGGCCAGCTTCTCGACTACGCGGCCAACTCCTGGCGGTCGAGATCCGCCAGTACGGCCGCGGGGTTGCCCTGTTGGGCGCCTCTCGTCCGCGCAGACCGAGCGGATCACTTGGACAGGTGAAAGGCGTGCTGGCTATAATCTGAGGTGAATCACGAGAGCTCTTGCGCATGGTCGCTGTGCAAGAGCCGGGGGCTAGGTATCAATGGACCCAGCTGACCTCAAGGCGCGCATCCTCTTCATCCGAGAGTTGCTGAAGAAGTATAACGTCGCACTCGTTCCTGGAGAGGGGCTGCAGTCGGCTCTTGACAGGGCCGAGGCGTGGTCGGATGCAGCAATAGGTGCTGCGCCAGGATCTCGTATGGCATCGAGACAAACGGCGGATGCTGCCGCCATTGCATATTCACTTGCGGAGACGCTTGAGCCGTGCTTTCGTGCCGGCCTGCCTCTGGGCTCGCATCTTTCGAACATTGCCACCGGCAGCACGGACCATGGCGTACCAGCGGACCCTGCCACAGCAGCGAAGAAGATTTACTTCAAGGATTTCGAGCTGGAGCTGTTCGTTGCGTCCTGGTGCATTCAGCATGGCATGAAGCCTTGCCTCAGCGCCATGCCAAACGACCCTCTGGCAGACCTCTTTGTGGGGCGGGTGGCGATCTCGGTCAAGCATCCTGACTCTTTCTCTCGACTCGAACGGCACATCAAGAAGTTCAACACCACATTGAGGGCAAGAAATCGATTTGGAGTATTCGTCGCCGGCCTCGAAGATGCGTTCGAGATGGGGAATGCTCCACTCTTCCCAACCGAGGAGGATAAAGAGCGATGGCTTCAAGAAGCGCGAGGGAGGGTCGAGGCCTTCGGTAGCAGGTTCATGGAGTATGCGGAGAAATCTGAGCGAGTGTTAGCCGCTGTACAGGTCGCCACGTACCCCATGGTCGTAGCAGGCGGCCTTACGCTGGAAAGGGACGGCAACGCAGTTCTGTTCGACCGAGAGGTGGATACCGAGAGTGACGATGCTCGCGATGCTCTCTCTGTCGCTCGCGCCTTCAACCCGGAGCCGGTGCGTTGGAAAACGGTTGGTGGTCGCGAGACGGGCAACTCCGTGCACCGCCTGTCGATCCCGCCCGAGCAACTCGCGCAGTACTGCCAGGCGCACCACATCCGCCGTCTCTCTATCTTCGGCTCCACCCTTGCCGGCACCGCCCGCCCCGACAGCGACATCGACCTCCTGGTCGAGTTCGAGCCGGGGCGCGAGCCCGGCCTCCTCGCGCTGGCCGCCATGGAGGCCGAGCTCACCGACATGCTCGGCGGTTCCCGCGTCGACCTGCGCACCGCGCAGGATCTCGGCCGCCACTTTCGCGACCGCGTGCTCAGGGAGGCGGAGCTTCAATATGCGGGATGAGGACCGCGACCGCATCCTCCACATGATCGAGGCGGCCGAATCCATCGCGCGGTTCATCGCGGGTCGCTGCCGTGACGATCTCGATCGCGACGAGATGCTGCTCTTCGCCATCGAGCGAGCAATCGAGATCCTCGGCGAGGCCGGCGGCAGGGTCTCTCCTGACCTGCAGGCTACGGCACCGGAGGTGCCATGGCGCGCCATCGCCGGCATGCGCCATCGCCTTATACACGCCTATTTCGACATCGATCGCACGATCGTCTGGAAGGCCGCGACAGTGGAGGTGCCGGCGCTCCTCGTTCAGCTGCGCGCGCTCGCCGCCTACTCCACCTGAGACATCGCCGCCAAGCGAACTGCGGCCGGGCGCCGCAGGGGGCCACTTAGCAGCGCATGAACTGAGTCAGTACGGCTTCTTCGCAAGGGCCCCCGGAGGCGGAGCCTGCGACGGAGAGCACTCGTTCAGAGGCAGGCAAGTCGGCCGTCGTGCGAGCACCGCGTGGTGGGCAAAAAGCATCCGTGGTGCAATGTCTTGCGCTCACGATGGAGCTGATCACGATCAATCGACTTTGAACTCGACTCCCTGGGCCAGCGGCAGGTCGGTGCCCCAGTTGAGGGTGCAGGTCTGGCGGCGCATGTACGCCTTCCAGGAATCGGAGCCGGCTTCGCGGCCTCCCCCGGTCTCCTTCTCGCCGCCGAAGGCGCCGCCGATCTCCGCTCCGGACGTGCCGATGTTGACGTTGGCGATGCCGCAGTCGCTGCCGGTCGCGGACAGGAAGCGCTCGGCGGCCCTGACGTCGAGCGTGAAGATTGCCGAGGAAAGGCCCTGGGGCACGGCATTGTGCAGGCGGATGGCCTCGTCGAGAGAGTCGAACTCGAAGAGGTACAGGATCGGCGCGAAGGTCTCCTCGCAGGTGATGCGCATCTCGGCGCGGGCCTCCACCAGGGTCGGCTCGACGAAGCAGCCCGGGCCGGGCAGGGCATGACCGCCAACCAGGATGGTTCCGCCCTCGGCCTGCGCCCTGGCGAGAGCGCGCATCATGTTGTCCACCGCGTTCTGGTCGATCAGCGGACCCATCAGCGTGCCGGGCGCCAGGGGGTCGCCGATCGTTATCGAGCGGTAGGCGGCGACCAGGCGCCGCTTCATCTCGGCGGCGATGCCGCGCTGCAAGAACAGGCGCCGGGTGGTGGTGCAGCGCTGGCCGGCGGTGCCGACGGCGGCAAAGAGGACGGCGCGCAGGGCGAGGTCGAGATCGGCGTCGTCGAGCACCACGATGCCGTTGTTGCCGCCCAGCTCGAGCAGGGGACGGCCCAGCCGTTCGGCCAGCACCTTGCCGACCTCGCGCCCCATCTTGACCGAGCCGGTGGCGGAGATGAGCGGGAAGCGGCGATCGGCGACCAGGCGATGGGCGGCGCCGTCGCGGCCTGCCACCACCAGGTTGAAGATCGGCGGGGCCGAGTTGGCCGCCAGCACGCGCGCCGCGATGCGGGTGACCGCGAGCGCGGTGAGCGGCGCCTGGTGGGAGGGCTTCCACAGCACGGAGTCGCCGCACACCGCGGCGACGGTGGCGTTCCATGCCCACACCGCCACCGGGAAGTTGAAGGCGGTGATCACGCCCACCGGGCCGAGCGGATGCCACTGTTCGTACATCCGGTGCAACGGCCGTTCGGAGTGCATGGTCTTGCCGTAGAGCTGGCGCGACATGCCGACCGCCAGGTCGGCCATGTCGATCATCTCCTGGACCTCCCCGAGGCCTTCGGAGAGCACCTTGCCGACTTCGACCGACACCAGGCGCCCAAGCTCCTGCTTGTGGCGGCGCAGCTCCTCGCCGAGTTGACGCACCACCTCGCCGCGGCGCGGGGCGGGCCAGCTTCGCCACTCGCGGAAGGCCGCGTCCGTGGCCGCCGCGACCCGCTCGTACTCGTCGAGGGTGGCGAGGCGCACGGCCGCGATGGGCTCGCCGGTCGCCGGGTTGATCGATTCGACCCGCTCGCCCGTGGTGTGGATCCAGCTGCCGTCGAAGCCGCCCGGATTCTCGGCCTCGAGGCCGAGCGGACGGAGGGTTTCGGCCAGGCCCGTCGTGGTATCGACCGTCATCGTCAGCTCTCCTGAATACCTGAATACCTGAATGCCCGGGATGCCCGCGGCAGGCGTCGCCGCCAGGGCCTCACGGGTTACCGAGGATATCGCAGCCGGATGTCCCGCCGGCTCTCGCCGGGCTCCCGCCGGCTCCCGCCAGGCTCGCCGCGTAGAATCACGCTCCATGGGGGCATGGGTGGGGCTGGTCCCGCCGCTCGTGGCGGCGCTCTTCGCCGGCTGGTGCGGCAACCTGCTCGGCGGCGTCACGGCCGGCGGGAGCGAGACGGCGCTGGCCTCGCTGTTGCTGATGCCGGTCGTTTTCGGCGTGCCCTGGCGCGACCCTTTGCGGCTGGGGCGGACCTGGCGGCTGGCGCCGGTCGGGCTGTGGATCGCGGCGGCCGCCAGCGCCTGGCTTTCGCCGGTGCCGCGGGCCGGGCTGGAAGCCGTGGTGCTGCTGCCCGCCTACCTCTGTCTGCCGGGGGCGTTCGCTGGGTGCTGGAAAACGGTGGACGCCAGGCGCCTGGGAGCGCGGGGCATGGCCGCGGCGGTGGCCCTGCTCGCCGCCTGGGCGCTGTTCGCGCAGCGTGGCGGCGGCGAGGCCGGCCCCGGCGCGAGCGTGGCACCGGGCGGCGCCTGGGAAGGGCCGGTGCACCGCGCCGGCGCCACCCTGGCACCGCTGGGGCATCACACCCTGCTCGCCACCTGGCTGGTGACGCTGCTGCCGCTCGCGCTCCTGACCCTGCGCGAGAAGACCGCGTGGCGCTGGCTGGGGGCCGCGGCCGGCGCGCTCGGCATCGCCGGGGTGCTGGCCGGCCGGTCGCTTGCCGGAGGAGCGGGACTGGCCTGCGAGGCGCTCGCGGCGGCCCTATGGCTGGCGAGCCGCGCCGCCGCGGCGCCGTCCCCGGCGCCGTCTCGCGAAGGGGGGGCCGGGATTGGCAGCCCCGGCACCGGCCGGCGTGCCCGGCGGCTGGCCGCGGCCCTGGCGGTGCTGGGCCTGGCGCTGGCGGCGTCGCAGCTGCCGCGGGTGGCGCGGATCGCGGCCGGGGAGGACCCTTCGGCGCTGGCCCGCGCGGTCTACATCCGAGCCGCCTGGAATGGCTGGCAGGAACGGCCCTGGCTGGGATGGGGTCCAGGCTCGGCACCCTGGACGGCTGCCTGGTTCCTGGTGCCGCGGCCCGGCCTCAATCCGTGGGGAGAGGCCGTCGGCGAGCTGCACTCGCTTCCCGTGCACCTGGCCTACGAGACCGGCGCCCTGGGCCTGCTCGGGGCCCTGATCACTGGCGGCGCCTTCCTGGCGCGGCGGTGGCGCGAGCGGCGCGGCGCATCCGACGCAGGGTTGCTGGCCGCCGGCTGCCTGGGCCTCGCCGGGGCCGCCGCGGCATGGACGGGGACGGCGGCGATCGCGGTTCCGGCACTTCCCCTGGCCCTGGCGGCGGCGGCCGGCGCGGCGCTGGCCGGCGCGGCACAGGCCGGCGTGGCGAAAGCCGGCGTGGCGCAGGCTGGAGTGGCGCAAGCCGGCGTGGCGCAGGCTGGAGTGGCGCTGGCCGGCGCGGTGCAGGCCGGCGGAGTGGCACAGGCCGGCGTGGCGCAAGCTGGAGTGGCACAGGCCGTCGCGGTGCAGGCCGGCCTCGCGGAGGCTGGCAGCTTCGGCGCAGGCCCCGGCCAGGACAAGCCCCCTCGCCGGTTGGCCAGGCCCGCGGGCGCACCGCCGCTGCGCCTGAGCAGGGCGGCCGGCATCTATGGATTGGCGGCGGCGACGGCATTGCTGGCGCCGGAGATGGCGCGGTGGCACTACGACCGTGCGGTGGCAGCCAGCCAGGCCGGCCGGCAGTCCGCCGCCTGGTCGGAGCTGGCCGCCGCCGTCAGGCTGGACCCGCGCTTCCCGCTCTACCGCATGCGGCTCGCCCTGTTGCCCGCCGGCGGCGGGCCGGGGCCCGGGGCCGCCGCCCTCGCGTTGAGCGCGGCCCGGGACGCGCGAGGAGTGGGCCTGTTGTGGCTGGTCGCCGGCATCCTCGGGCGGGCGGACGGCGAGGTCTGGGCGCCGGCGGCGCTGGAACAGGGCTGCGCCCTCGACCCGCTCTCGCCGTTCCCCCCTTTCTACCTGATGGCCTCGGCTCCCGATGCCCCCGGCGCGCCGCGGCTCGGCGCCCGCGCGCTTCTCGCCGAGCCGCGCCTCCTGGCCGCCACTTTCTGGGAGGGGCGCGAACCGCTCTTCCGCCAGGCGCTGGAGGAGGTTCGCCGGTGGCCCGGCCTGAATGCAGGATGGAAGCTGGCCCTGCTGCGCGCCGCGCCCGGGCCGGACGCGCGCCGCGGCGCGATCGTACGCCAGGAGCTGATCATCGATGCCGGGGTCTTCACCCAGGCAACCTCGCTGCACCTTTTCCGCCGGCTTCCCTGGCTGGCCCGGTGGCAGCTCGTCAGGCTGCGGCAAGACCTGCTCGCGCGCCTGGACATCCCACCCGCGACCGCGTTGAGGAGCACCGAGGGCGCGCTGACGGTCTCACGGGATTGTGGCCCCGGGGTTGACCACTGATCGATCAGTGATCAGTTTCTTGGCAGCCACTGACCATTATTTGACCACTCGGCGTAGAGGGGAAAATCTCCGCAGGCGCTGTGGAAAAGCTTGTGGGAAACCCGCTTGGACGAAAGAAAAATGCGCGGTGCGACAGCGGTTTGACACGCTTTGAACAGTTCTCTGTGCAATCGAAATAAGTCCTTTGTTTCTAGCATTTTGAAAATGTTTACACAGTCGTCACCCGAGGTTACACGGGTTCCCAGGGCGGCTATTCGTGTCGTTTCCACAAAATGCCAGGCGGCAACGGTGTCAAATTGACTCGGTAGGCCGAGAACCGACGCGGCTCGCCCAAGGCCTGGTTGGACACCAGCGGTAGGACGAGCTGCTGGCCGAAGCGAAGGGGAGGGGGGTATCCCGAGGGGCGTCCTCTCCCCCCGAGGGGTGGGGGAGGGCCGGACCGACGAGGTCACGGTGGGTCAACGCGGTCCGAAAATATTGCCGACGAAGGGGCCGCTCAGGAAGCGCTCGGGGTCGACCTGGCTTTGCAGGCAGACCCCGTGACAGCCGCCCTCGAGCAGCAGGCGGGCCGACTCGGCGAGCCCGGCGGCGGTGGTGGCTTGGATGGCCTTCAGCTGGCGGGCGCCGACGCGGCAGGGGCGGATGACGCGGGCATCCTCAAGCCGGCGCAGGGAGCCGTCGGCGGCCCTGCCCTCGACCGCGGCGTAGGTGGTCACCAGGTCGTCGTCGACGTACGGCACCTCTTTCTCCATGCGGCGCAGCAGGTAGTCGGCGCGATCGACGCCGGCGGGGGTCTCGTCGAGGATCGATTGCACCCAGGCGTAGTGGCCCGGGTAGCGCAGGGTCTTGTAGTCCAGCCGGTCCACCCGGCCGGCCAGGACCTGCGGCAGGTCCGCGGCGCCGCCCGAGGTGAGGGCCTCCTCGTAGAGCACGCCGTGGATGAGGATGGTCTCGCGGTCGGAGAGGGAGGGACGGGTGGTGCGCTTCCCGTCGCGGATCACCGTGGCCGGTTCGACGTACTCGGTCGCGACACCGATCGAGCTCCAGGTGAAGCCGTAGTAGTGGGGCGGCCGGGCAGTCGTGGTGAGCGCCCCGACGCGCATCTGCACGACCTCGGCGCTGGAAGCCTGGTTCTCCTGGCAGAAGCGCCGGAACAGGCCGTTCGCCAGGACGTCGATGAAGCCCGGCGCGAGGCCGGTTTGGAGCACGAATCCGTGCGCGGAGCCGGCGGCCATGGCGATCACCTCGCCGGTCTCGCGCACGTGCTCGGTGAGGTTGGCATAGTGCAGGCGGTGGCGGAGAGCCAGCCGCGCCATGCGCGGAGCCTCCTTGCCAGGCAGGCAATCCAGCAGCAGGTCCGAGGCCGCGAGGGCTTCCTCCAGATCGGAGGAGCCGCCGGCCGCCGGCAGGTGGAACGGCCGGACCTCGCCAGGCCGTTGCGAGCCCTCCCGGATCCATGCTGCCGCGGCCTCGGCCCGGACCAGGTCCGAGTCGCCGACGAACAGATCGACGTCGAAGGTCCCCAGCTCCCGCAGCAGCAGACCGACCGCGCTTCCCATGCCGCCGGCGCCAGCGATCAACACGCGTTTTCTGCTCATCGCTCGCTCCGCTCCCCAGGCGATCTCGAGGGAGTCGCCGGCTGATGGTCCCAGGCCGGGGATTTGAGGGAGGCGGATTGCTCCCTCGCAGGAAAGGAAGATGCTAGCACAGCCCATGGGCTTGGCCGCCCCGCGGCATGCAGCCGCCAAGCCGTGCGGGCGGAGTGGTTTCATGGGCCGATCGGGCTTTCATGTATCATCCCTGCAAGTCATGGGATCGGACCAGCAGGAGCTGTGGGGGCGATGGGCCTCCGCCACTGACCGCCCTGACCGCCCCGACCCCGACAACCGGATCGACAAGGTGGTGACGGACTACTCCAACACTCCGCGCGACCAGACCCGCGTGCCGCTGGCGCACCGGATCCAGCTCAAGTTCGACCGCTTCAGCGGCTTCATCAACGAGTATTTCTCCAACATCTCGCCGGGCGGGATCTTCATCCGGACGGACACGCCGGAGGCGCCGGGACAGCTGCTCGAGTTCGAGTTCAGGCTGGGCGACGGCTACGAGCTGATCCATGGGCGCGGCGAGGTGGTGTGGGCGCGCGAGCGGGGCGAGGGCCCGGAGCGGCCTCCCGGCATGGGCGTCCGCTTCCTCGACCTGAGTCCGGGCAGCAAGGACCTGATCTACAAGATCGTCGACGACTACGTGGCGCATGGCGGCAAGCCATTCGACCCGAGTCCGCCGCCGGCCCTTGCGGGACCCGAGGCCGGCGCCGCGGAACCCCATGGCGAAGCTCCGGCGCCTCGGCAGGAGGCGCGGGCCGCAGCCCCGGATCTGCCGGCGGGTCCGCCGGAGGCGCCCGCGCCCGGCGCGGAAGCGCAGCTTGCAGGCGCCTCCGGGTTGCCGCCCGGGCCTGGCGTGCCGCGTTCCCCTGCGGTGAGCGCGCCCGGCTCGGCGCGGGCCGCGGCCGCGCCACCGGCCGATCCGTCACCGCTGCCGTGGCGGCTCGAGATTCCGGCGATCCAGCCGCTGCCCGGCGTGCCGGCGATCACTCCCCGCTCGCCTCTCGAGTCCCTCGGCGCCGGGGGCGCCGGGGGCGCCGCCGCCGACGCCGGCGAGGCGATGCACGGCGCGCTGTCCGAGACGGCGCATGGTGCCCAGTCCGAGGCGGCTGGCGATGGCCTTTCCACCGGGCATCACTTCGACCCGCTTGCCCAGGTGGCCGCGGCGTTGCCGCCGCTCGACGAGCTGGCGCCCGACGTGCCGGCGCTGCCGCCGCTCGACGAGCTGGTGGCCGGCGTGTCGGCGCCGCCACCGGCACCGGCAGCGGCCCCCGGCGCCACGGCCCCCGCCGCCGCGGCCCCGGCGTTCTCGGCGTTCGACTTGCGCACGCCGCGCCGGCGTTCGCGCCTGCCGCTGATCGCCGCGCTGCTGGCCGTCGCCCTCGCGGGCCTGGCTGTCTACCTGCTGCGTGACACCGCGCTGGCCTGGATCGAAGGACGGGAGGCAGCCCAGGCGCCGGCGAGGCCGGTGGCACCGGCCAGCCCGGCGGCGCCGGCGCCCGCCGCCGGCGGCGCGGGTCCGCGAGGCCCACGCTCGCCGGCCGACCGCCAGGCGGCCGCGGCGTCCTCCTCCACCGGAGCCGTGCAGTCCCCTGCCGGCGGCCCGAATGCCGGGGTCGGGCAACCCCCGGCGAGCGGTGGCGCCACATCCGGGCCGGACCTGCGGCAACCGCCGGCGGGCGCCGCGGGCGCCCGGGGCGCGGGCGGCGCGCCGCCTGGCGCCGGCGCCACCGCCGCCGGCAAGGTGGCCGGCACGCCTGCGGCGGCGGGGGCCGCCACCTCGCCTGCCAGGGGCGGTGGCACCGCGCCTGTCCACACCGGCGCTGCCGCCTCGCAGGCGGCGGCCGCGCCGCCAGCGGCCGCGTCCAGCTCGACGCCGCCGGGGGCCGGCGTGTCGCCGGCTGGCCGCGCCGTGCTGGAGCCCCTGGCGCCGGCAGGCAACGGGCGCGGCGCCGGCGCTCCTGCCGGCGCGCGGCTGACGTCCGTCCTGCGGATCACCTTTCAGCCTGTCGCGGACGGCACCGAGGTGGTGCTGTGGGGCAATGGCGAGTTCCCCAGCCAGTCCTACACCCACGTCCGGGTGAGCGGCTTGCCGGTGCGCGAGGTGATCCGGATCAACGGCATCGACCGGCCGTTCCCGTCGCCGCGCCTGGCGGTGCGAACTCCGGAGCTGCTGCAGATCCGCACCGGCTACCATCCGCCGCAAGAGCTGCACGTCGTGCTGGACCTGGGCAGTCGTGACGTCCAGGTGACCGGCTTCGAGCCCGGCCCCCGCCAGCTCCGCATCCACCTGCGCGCCAGGTAGCGGCGTCGCCATCGTTTCGCCCGAGTGCCGCCGTGCGGCCGCCTGGGACCGGTGGGACCGGTTGGCGAAACGCCTGCAAGACCGACCTGTAGTACACTTTCGAGCCCTGGAGCTTTTTCCCATGCGAGGTTAGACCGCGGCCCGGCCCGCGGGCGGCGCGTCTGCCGTCGCACCTGGAAGCTCCCTACCGCGGGTTGCCGGATGCTGCAGTCCAAGGCCAACGTCGATCGGCTCAAGCGCCGCCTGGTGCAGGACCTGGTGCAGCAGAACGTCGAGCTCATCCACGGCCGGATGCCCCGCCCGCGGCGCCAGCGCCGCCTGCCGACCACGCGGCTGCTGGGTGCGCTCGCCCTGCTGCTGGCCTCGACGGCGCTGGTCGGCTCGACGCGGCTGCTCTCGACACTCGCCGCCGCGCCGCGGACGCCCCCACAGCCAGCATCGCTCGCGCCGACGCCGGGAGGGCCGCTGGCCTCTTCCCTGGCAACGTCCGCGAGCCTGGCGCGGCAGGACTTGGCGCGGCTGGACCTGGCGCGGCTGGAGCTGGCGCCGGCTCCGCCGGCCATTGCCGCGGGTCTGGCCGCGGGCGCGGCGGCGCCGATCGACCCGGCGGTGCTCCCGCTCGCGGTGCGCAAGATCGCACTGGACGCCGGGCACGGCGGCGAGAGCCACGGCACCAGGACCCCGCTCGGGCTGCTCGAAAAGGACATCACCCTGGACGTCGTGCGGCGGCTGCGGCAGCTGCTCGAGGCGCAGCACGATTTCGCGGTCGTCATGACCCGCAACGACGACAGCTCGATCTCGCTGGCCGAGCGCGCCGCCATCGCCAACCGGTCGGGCGCCGACGTCTTCGTCTCGGTGCACGTCAACTGGATCGAGAACCGTGCTTCGCACGGCGTCGAGACCTATTTTCTGGGCCCCACCAACGATCCTTTCCTCAACCGGCTGGCGGCGGTCGAAAACCGCGACTCCGGCTACTCGATGGCCGACATGCGCCAGCTGCTGGACGGCATCTATGCCGGCGTCCGCCAGGACAAGTCGCGAGAGCTCGCCCAGGTGATGCAGCGCGCCCTGTTCCGGTCGCTGGGCCGGGTGAACCCGAAGATCGAGGACCGCGGCGTCAAGTCGGCCCCCTTCATCGTGCTGCTCTCGACCCGGATGCCGGCCATCCTCGCGGAGGTCTCCTGCGCCTCCAACGCCGACGAAGCGCGGCTGCTCGCGCGGCCGCTCTATCGCCAGTTCATCGCCGAGGCGCTGGCCGGCGGCCTGCGGGCCTACGCCAGCACCGCCCGCGGCGCCGCCGCCGGCAACGGCGGGTAGCGGGCTGCCGCCTCACCGGATCGATCAGAAAGGAAGCGAACTGCATGACCGAGAGCAAACCTGTCCTCCACGTGGGCATCGACCTGGGGACGTCGCGCAGCTCGATCTCGGCGTCCACCGGCCAGCGCCACGTGGTCGAGAGCTACGTCGGGTGGCCGCTCGACATGGTGGCGCGCAAGGTGTTGAAGAAGCCGGTGCTCATCGGCCAGGAGGCGCTCGAAAACCGCTCGATGCTCGATCTGCACCGGCCGCTCGAGGAGGGCCTGATCAAGGACGGCTCGGAAAAGGACGAGGCCGCGGTGCGCGAGCTCCTGTGGCACCTGCTGTCGCTGGTCGGCGTCGCCCGCGAGACGCGCAACGGCATGAAGGTGCGGGCGGTGGTCGGCGTCCCGGCCGAGGCGCTGCGCGTCAACAAGCAGAACGTGCGCAAGGCGATGCAGGACGCGGTGGACAACCTGATGATCGTTTCCGAGCCGTTCGCGGTGGCCTACGGCCTCGAGGCCCTGCTGCACAGCATGATCATCGACCTCGGCGCCGGCACCACCGACTTCTGCGTCATGAACGGCCGCCTGCCCGCCGACGAGGACCAGCGCACCCTGACCCAGGCGGGCGACTGGGTCGACGAGCAGCTGTCGCGTCTCACCCGGGAGCGATTCCCCGAGGCCCGCTTCTCGATCCACATGGTCCGTGCCTGGAAGGAAGAGTCGAGCTTCGTCGGCACCACGCGCACGCCGGTCGTCGTGACCGTGCCGGTCAACGGCAAGCCGACGCAGATCGACATCACCCAGGAGATGCGCCAGGCCTGCGAAGGTCTGCTGCCGCCGCTCGTCGAGTCGATGCTCGACCTGCTATCGCGCGTGCAGCCGGAATACCAGGAGAGGGTGCGCAACAACATCATCGTTTCGGGTGGCACCGGCCTGATCCGCGGCCTGGGACCTCGCCTCGAGCAGGAGCTGGCGGCGGTCGGCGGCGGCAAGGTGAAGGTGGTGAAGGACCCCGTGTTCGTCGGCTCGGACGGCGGCCTCTCGATCGCGCTCGACGCTCCGGACGCGGACTGGGAGAAGCTCACCTCCTGAGAAGCGCGGCGTGCGGCGTTTTTCAGCGGCCCGCTGGGCCGGAGCCCCGCAGGCGAGGACCACGGGGTACCGTCGCAGGACGCCGACCTGCTCAAGGGTCGGTCGCCGCGAGCGCTGGCTGACCGGCCAGGCGCGCCAGCGCGGCCCCGGCGCCGTAGGTCAGCAGTGCCCACGCCAGGCCGGCCGCGGCGGCGAGCGCCACCCCCACCCAGACCGGCCAGATCGGCTGCACCGCCGCGTCCGCGATCGCCTGCAGGCGGCGCCACAGGTCGTCGCCGCGCAGCAGCCGGCGCGCCGCCGGGCCGGCCCAGGGCGGCAGGCGGGTGACCAGGATGGCGCCGATCTCGTAGGCGTCGCCGGTCAGCGACAGGAAGGGAGCCAGCGCCACCGGCAGCGCGGCGCCAAAGGCGAAGGCGCGGCGGCCGCGCGCGGCGCGGCGCAGCCACCAGACTCCCGGCGCCAGCGTCAGCAGGAAGGGACCGAGGTCGGTGGCGAGGTAGGCGAGGTCGCTGCCGTGCGTGTCGAAGCCGGCGAGGCGCCCGGCGTACTCGCCGCCGGCGGCGACGAACGGCAGCAGGTGCGCGAGCGCCGCGCCGCCGTAGAGCGGCGCGATCTCCAGCCGGCGCACCTCGCCGCCGGCGGCCACGCAGGCGGCGGCGTGCAGCAGCTCGTGCACCGGCACGTAGACCCACCAGCCGGCAAGCAGCCCGGCGAGGACCCGGGCGACGGCCCAGGCGCCGCGTTCGAGACAGCGGTCGAGGCCGCGCCAGGCGTCGGTCAGCGGCAGCAGGATCGCCCGCGGCCGGCGCCCCGGCCCCGGTTCCCGCCGGCCGCTCACGCCCCGTCCGGGGTGCCGCCGCCGGTCCCGCCGGTCCCGTCAGCCCCGTCCGGGGTGCCGCCGCCGGTCCCGCCGGCCCCGCCCGCGCCGGCGGTGATCGCCGCCGCCATTGCCGCCACCTTGGCCGCGGCATCGAGAGGACGGACGGCGGCAGGGGACGCCGCGCCCTCGCGGGCGATCACCAGCAGGGTCAGGTCGTCGCGCAGCGGCTCGTCGCCGACGTGGGCGTCGAAGGCGGCCAGGATGCGGTCGTGCACCTGCTGCGGCGTGCCGCCGGGCAAGGTCAGCGCGGCGATGCGCTCGTAGCCGAAGGCTTCCGCCTGGGCGTTCACCGCCTCGGCCAGCCCGTCGGTGTAGAGCACCAGCAGGTCGCCGGGCGCGAGCGTCGTGGTCTGCGGCTCCGGCGCGAGCTCGTCGCGCACCCCCAGCGGCAGGCCGCCGTGCCCCAGCTCCTCGAGCCTGCCGTCGCCGCCGCGGCGCAGCAGGGGGAAGGGGTGGCCGGCGCAGACCGACACCAGGTCGCCGGCGGCCGGAGCGAGCAGCGCGTAGAACACGGTCATGAAGGTGCGCCGCGTGCCGGTGCGGCAAAGGGTGCGGTTGAGCAGCGCGATCACCCGCCGCGGGTCGGGGTCGAGGTCGAGGGCGGTCTTGAGCGTGGCGTTGGCGATGGCCATCACCAGGCCCGACGCCATGCCGTGCCCGGTGGCGTCGCCGACCATCAGCGCCACCCGTCCGCCGGGCAGCGGCATCACCTCGTAATAATCGCCTCCCACCTCGTTGGCGGTGCGGTAGGAGTGGGCGACGCGGTACCCCGGCAGCTGGATCGCGCCGTGCGGCAGCAGCTCGGCCTGCAGCTCGCGCGCCACCTGCAGCTCGTCGCGCACCCGCACCCGATCCACCAGCTCTAGCGCCAGCAGGAACGTCAGCCCGCCGCTCGCGAGCAGGAACCAGAACGGCGAGAAGTCGACGCTGACCTTGACGGTGTGGCCGTGCTGCACCGTGCTGTAGGTGTAGTCGCCGGTCATCAGCGCGATCACCAGGCAGACCAGCGACAGCGCGAAGACCGCGCGCCGCGCCGGCGTCAGCTTGTACGACAGGCCGAGGAAGGCCAGCCTGGCGCGGAACAGGAAGCGCTTGCCGCGGCCCTTCGGCTCGGGCAGCTGCGCGTGATCGCGCGTCAGCACCGAGTAGGCGCTGGCCGCGTCGCGGTCGAAGAGGCGCTTGATGTCGCGCCGGTTGAGGCCCGCCGTGTATTCGCGCAGGAACTTGCCAAAGCCCTGCGCCCGGGTCCCCCAGGCCTGGCCGCGGTGCCGCCGGGCGGGGACCGCCAGGCCGGCGGCGTCCTTCCGGCGCGAGCTGCGGCGCTTGCTCATATCAAGGCGTGGATACGGCGGGAACGGCGGCGAGTTTCGGGCTGTCCGGAGAAGGAGCGCCGGCGGCCTGGCCGTCGGCGGCGGCGCCGGGCCCGGCGGCGGCAAAGTGGGCGATCGAATTGGCGTAATAGCGCAGCAGGGGCAGCTCGGCCTCGCGGGCGGCGTAGAGGCCCTGCCGCTCCTCCACCAGGTGACGCAGGGTGAGCATGCGCAGGCCGGCCTCGATGGCATATTCCTGGTCCTGCCGCGGCACGTAGACGCGGGCGCCCGCGGCTTCGAGCTCGGCCATCCGCCGCCACGCCGCCGCCTTCAGCTCGAGCAGCGACAGCGGTCCCGGGCAGGCGCCGGCGCCCCCGGCGCGCTCGACGAACACGGAAGCCACCAGCGCCACCGGCACCACCGGCACCACCGCGCCCACCGCCGCCATCAGCTCCTCCCCGATCGCCGCCAGCCGTGCGGATTGCTCCGCCGGCGCCAGCGCGCGGAAGTCGAGCCGGCGCTCGCGCAGGTGCCGGCGCATCGAGATGGGGGCGCCGAAGGTGACGCAGGCATAGCCGAAGCGGTGCCAGCGGCTGCGCGCCGCCAGCAAGAGCTGGCGCCAGACGAAGCCCACGGTGGTGGCCAGGGCGCGCGCCGGGCCCGGCCCGGGACGGCGCGAACGGCGCGGGGGCGGCGCGGGCGCCGTGCCGTCCGCGGCTGCCGGCGGCGCATCGAGCAGCAGGGTGCGGTCCTCGAGAGTGCGGTCGTAGTTGATGCCGACCGGGATGAACACCAGGTCGCGCTCGCCCGCGGGATCGAAGGTGCGCAGCATGTAGCCGAGCAGGCCCAGCTTGGGCGGCCGCAGGCGGCCGTCGCGGGTCAGGCCGCCCTCGGGATAGACGGCCTGCGTCACCCCGGCGCCGGTGGCCATCTGGATGTAGCGCTCCAGGACCCGCCGGTAGAGGGGATCGCGCGAGTTGCGGCGCACGAAGTAAGCGCCGGTGGCGCGGATGAGCGTCTGCAGCGGCCAGATCCGCGCCCACTCGCCGACCGCGTACGAGAGGGCGGTGCGATCGGCCGCCAGGTACGCCACCAGCACGTAGTCCATGTTACTCCGGTGGTTCATCAGGAAAACGACCGTCGATTCGGCTGGCACCTCGGCCAGCGCCGCCTCGTCGCTGGCGGCCAGCCGCACGCGGTAGAGCAGGCGCGCGACCCGCCGCGAGATCCAGGTGCCCAGCCGGAAGTAGAAGTAGGCGTTGAAGGCAGGAACGATCTCGCGGGCGTAACGCTCGACCTCGGCGAGCACCACCTCGCGCGGCATCTGCCGCTCGCGGGCGCTGGCCTCGGCGGCCTGCACCACCATCGGATCGTAGAGCAGGCGGTCGATCAGCACCTGGCGGCGGGTGCGCTGGAACGGCTGGATGCCGATCTTCAGGCGGGTGTTGAGCTCGTCGATGACGCGGTTGACGCGGCGGCGCAGGTACCAGCGGACGCTTGGGACCAGCAGCCGGTCGAGCGCCGCCCAGGCCGCGAGCCCGAGCAGGAGCACGACCAACCAAAGGGGCAGCACGACGCGCGCGTTCATGAGGAGATTGGGCTGGCGCCCGCACCATTATCGCCTATCGCCAAGAACGAAAACCGTTGGCCGAAGCGCAGGGGAGGGGGCGGCCGTGGGAGCCAGGAACAAAAAGCCCCGCGTCGTGGAGGGAGACGGCGCGGGGGGAGGAGAGGGAGCTTTAGGAGATTGTCGGAGGAAGTTGCCTCCGCAGACGGGCTCAACTCCCAGAACCCGTCTCTCCCTTTTCAACAGGGTAGGTCCCCTGGTGATTCCCTTTGGTTCAAAATCCTGGATCGATGCCGGTTCGGCGCCGGGTCCGTGGCGGGACCTCCGGAATGTCCCGGCGGACCGGGATAGAATCCCGCGGGCGGCGGGACCGCGCGGGGCCATGCACACGATCTTCAAAGACTTCTCGTTCGCCGCCGCGCATGCCATTCGGGGTCATACCCGGGGCTGCGAGAACCTGCACGGGCACAATTACCGGGTCCGCGTCCACCTGCGCGCCCGGCGCCTGGACGCGCTTGGCATGGTGCTCGACTTCGCCGACCTGAAGGCGATCGTGCAAGACGTCCTCGGCCCCTTCGACCACCGCGTGCTCAACGAGGTGCCGCCCTTCGACGAGCGCAACACGACGGCGGAGCTTTTGGCGCAGTACGTCTACGACGAGGTCTCGAAGCGGGTGTCTGCCGCCGCCCTGGCCGCCCTGGCCGCCGATGACGCCGATGGCGCCGATGAAAATGGCGGGCCGGCCGAGTCTGACAGGGCCAGGCGGGGAGACGGGAGCGCAGAGGCTGGAAGCCAGCGGGGGGGCCGAGAGGTTGAAGCTGCTGGCGAGAGCGGAGGGGAGGGCCCCCGGGGCGAAACCCGGCGCATCTGGGTGGCACGGGTCGAAGTCTGGGAGAATGACACGTCGTGCGCGGCCTACGAGCCTTGAGCGGTCCGCGCCCGGTCGTTCGGCGGGCGACGGGCCGCAACCCCATCACCGGGTCCCCGTAGAGAAGCCTGGCGCCGCGCAAGCTCGCGTGGCGCCGCGGCGGCGTTCGGCGCCGCCTGGCGGCGGCCGTGCCGCCGGCGGCTCACCCTCGACGGCGATCGGCCGCGGCGGTTCGTCCCGACGACGATCGGCCCGGCGCTCGGCGCCGACGGATGGTCGAGACGGGAAGGGTTGGAAAGGAGGCGCTTTGAGCAGCGAGCTCGAGACCCAGGTTGAGCCGGCCGACCGGCAGGGCGCACCCCGGCCGGCGGCAGGCGGAGCTGCGGCGGCCGCACGCGAACGCGCCCCGCGCCCGGACCTCGCGGCCCTGCGCATGGCTCCGGACGAGCTCGAGTACCGGCCCCGCCGCCGCTGGATCGGCTGGCTCGTCGCCCTGGCCGCCGCCGGCGGGCTGGCGGCCTGGGCATGGCTCGCGCCCGCGCCGTTCTTGCTGCCGCGCGTGGAGACCACCACCGTGCAGGTGGTGACTCCCACCGAGGCCTCGACGGTGCTGACCGCGACCGGCTACACCTACGCGCGGGATCGCGCGGCGGTGGGCGCCAAGATCATCGGCCGGGTGGTCGAGCTGCGCGTGGACGAGGGCGATCAGGTGAAGCAGGGCGACGTCATCGCGGTGCTGGACAGCGCCGATCTGCGCGCCGCCATCGATCAGAACCGGGCGGCGCTGGCCGAAACCAGGGCGAAGCTCGCCGACGCCAGCCGCGAGCGCGCCCGCCAGGAGAAACTGGTGACCGGCGGCGCGTCGCCGCAGGCCACGCTCGACGCCGCACGCACCCAGGAGGCGGTGGCGGCGGCCGAGGTGGGCACCGCCGAGGCCCGGCTGCGGTCCTCGGAGGCGCAGCTCTCCTACACCGTCATCCGCTCGCCGCTGACCGGCGTGGTGATCCAGAAGAACGTGCTGGTGGGCGAGATGGTGGCCCCGGGCGGCTTCACCAGCCAGCAGTCGACCGGCGCCATCGTGCGCATCGCCGATCCGCGGTCGCTCGAGATCGAGGCCGACATCAACGAGAGCTACATCGCCCGCTTGAAGCGCGGCCAGCCGGCCGAGATCAAGATCGACGCCGTGCCCGACCGGGTGTACCACGGCAAGCTGCGCCAGATCGTGCCGACCGCCGACCGCGCCAAGGCGGTGGTGCAGGTCAAGGTGACGGTCGACGATGCCGACGAGCGGCTGGTGCCGGACATGAGCACGACCGTGACCTTCCTCGGCGCCGGCATCGACAGCGCGGCGCTCGCCGCCAAGCCCAAGCTCTTCGTGCCGCGCGGCGCGGTGCGCAGGGAAGGCGCCGCGGCATTCGTGTTCAAGGTCGTGGACGGCCGGCTGCGGCAGACCGAGGTGGCACTGGCCGGCGCCACGACCGGCAGGAATGCGGCGGCCGCCGGCGGCTCTCCCGACGCCGCGGGCGACCGCGTGGAAGTGATGTCCGGCGTCCAGGGCGGTGACACGATCGTCCGGACCGGCGTCGAGAAGCTCGAGGATGGAAGGAAAGTCCGAGTCGCCCAGAGCTCCTAGAGGTCGCTCGGGGAGGTCGCCGGGCTCGTGGAACCGTGAGACTCGTGGAACCGTGAAAGAGGAGGCCAGCGCAGACATGAGCAACGTCGTGGAAGTGCGAGACGTCGTCAAGACCTACCGTCGCGACGACTTCCTGATCAAGGTGCTGCAGGGCGTCAACCTGCAGGTGGCGGCCGGCGACTTCGTTGCCCTGATGGGGCCGTCGGGCTCGGGCAAGAGCACGCTGCTCAACCTGCTGGCCGGCATCGACCGCCCGACCTCCGGCGAGGTGAAGGTGGCCGGCCACGACATCGGCCGCCTGTCGGAGAGCGACCTCGCCATCTGGCGGCGGCGCAACATCGGCTTCATCTTCCAGTTCTACAACCTGATCCCGGTGCTCACCGCGTTCGAGAACGTCGAGCTGCCGCTCACCCTCACCCGGCTGTCGCGGGCGCAGCGCAAGGTCAAGGCCGAAACCGCGCTCGCGGTGGTCGGGCTCGCCGACCGCATGGATCACTATCCCAGGCAGCTGTCGGGAGGCCAGGAGCAGCGCGTGGCGATCGCCCGCGCCATCGTCACCGACCCGACCCTGCTGCTGGCCGACGAGCCGACCGGCGACCTCGACGCGGCGAGCGCCGCGGACGTGCTCGACCTGCTGGTCGAGCTCAACCGGCAGTTCGGCAAGACCATCGTGATGGTGACCCACGACCCGCGCGCCGCGGAGCGGGCCCTGACCATGGTGCACCTCGAGAAGGGACAGCTCGCCGCCGCAGCCTAGCTGCTGGCCTCCCGCGGGACACTGACAGGAGACGTGATGCAAAAGCTCGCCTTACGCAACCTGCTGCGCAACAAGCTGCGCACCACGCTGACCGTCGCCAGCCTGATGTTCGCGCTGCTGCTGCTCAGCCTGTTGATGGCGTTCCTCGACCTGCTGGGGTCGACCTCCGGCGCCTCCGACAACCGCATCATCGTGCGCAGCGCGATCTCGCTGGCGACGCTGCTGCCCGAGTCGTACTGGCGCCAGGTCGAGACGCTGCCGCACGTCGCGGCGGTGACGCCGCTCAACTGGTTCCAGGGCGTGTACAAGGACGACCGGCCGGAGAACTTCTTCCCGCGCTTCGCCGCCGACCCGGCGACGGTCTTCAAGGTCTATCCGGAGCTCTCGATCAGCCCCCAGGAGCAGCAGGCGTGGGCCGCCGACCGCCGCGGCTTCGTGGCCGGCAAGGCGCTGGCCGTCAAGTACGGCTGGAAGGTCGGCGACTCGATCTTCATCAAGGGCGACATCTATCCGATGGATCTGGACCTCGTGCTGCGCGGCATCTTCACCCAGCCCAGGAACGCCGACCAGGAAAAGGTGATCTACTTCCAGCGCCAGTACCTCGAGGAGGGGATCGGCAAGCGCGGCCTGATCGGCACCTACGTGCTGCGCATCGACTCGCCGGCCAGCGAGGTGGCGGTGCGCAAGGCGGCCGAGGCGAAGTTCGAGAACTCGGACTTCCAGGTGCGGGCCGAGACCGAGAAGGCCTTCCAGCTCTCCTTCGCCGAGATGATGGGCAACGTCAAGCTGCTGTTCACGGCGATCGGCCTGGCGGCGGTCATCTCGATCTTCTTCATCACCGCCAACACCATGGCGATGGCGGCGCGCGAGCGCACCGCCGAGGTCGGGGTGCTCAAGACGCTCGGCTTCGGCCGCGGCCAGCTGCTGCGCCTGGTGCTCGGCGAGTCGCTGGCGGTGGGCGTCCTGGGGGCTGCCCTCGGCTGCGGGCTGTGCGCCGTGCTGATGCCGGTGGTGGGGGCGCTGCTCGCCAAGATGATGCCGATCTTCGGCACGCTGCGCATGAGCGGCGGCAACTGGGCGACCGGCTTGAGCATCGGGGTGGCGATCGGCCTGCTCTCGGGGGTGGGACCGGCGCTCGGCGCCGCCCGCCTGCGGATCGTCGACGCGGTGCGGAGGGTGGCATGAAGATCCCGCTCAAGTACAACGTCCGCAGCCTGTTCGTGCGCAAGGGCACGACCCTGATGACCATCGGTTCGATCGCCTTCGTGGTGCTGGTGTACGTCGGCGTGCTGGCGATGGCCGGCGGTCTGCGCGCCGCCTTCTCGGCCGCCGGCGACCCCAGCAACGTCGTGGTGTTGCGCGACGGCGCCCGCAGCGAGGTGGAGAGCTTCTTCGGCCAGGACAAGGAGCGCCTGCTGGTGTCGCTGCCGGGCGTCGCGCGCGACGCCCAGGGGCAGCCGCTGGCCACCGGGCAGGCGCTCATCCTGCAGATCCTCAAGCATGCCGGGGGCGGCGAGACCAACGTTTCGATCCGCGGCGTCGAGCCGGCGGCCTTCGTCATCCGCAAGCAGGTGCGCCTGATCGACGGCCGGCCGTTCACGCCGGGCAAGGCCGAGGTGATCGTCGGCCGCAAGCTGGCGGCGGCCTATCCCGCCCTGCGGCTCGGCGCGAGCGTCAACTTCGGCCGCGTCCCCTTCCGGGTGGTCGGTATCTTCGAGGCGGGAGGCAGCAGCTTCGAGTCCGAGGTATGGGGCGCGGTGGCCGACCTCAACGGCGCCTTCCGCCGCATCAGCAACTACTCCTCGGCCCTGCTGCACGCCGCCTCGGCGGACGACGCGCAGGCGCTCGTCGCCCGTATCAAGGGGGACCAGCAGCTGCGCCTCACGGCGCTGGCGGAGCCCCAGTACTACGCCGAGCAGGCCAACGTCGCCTCGGCGCAGTTCATCGTCCTCGGCAACGTGCTGGCGTTCTTCCTGGCGGTCGGCGCCTGCTTTGCCGCCGCCAACACGATGTTCGCGCAGGTATCGGCGCGCGGCCACGAGATCGGCACCCTGCGCGCCCTGGGCTTCCGCCGCCACACCATCCTGCTCGCCTTCATGATCGAGGCGGCGGTGCTCGGCGTGGTGGCCGGAGTGGCCGGCAGCCTGCTGGCGCTGCCGCTCAACGGCGTCACGGCGGCGACCATGAACGGGGTCACCTTCAGCGAGATCTCCTTCAGCCTGCGCACGGCGCCGTGGATCCTCGGCATGGGGGTGCTGCTGGCGCTCGGCACCGGCATCGTGGGCGGCTTCCCGGCGGCGTGGAGCGCGGCGCGCCGGCCGATCACCGAGCTGCTGAGGGAGCATTAGGCGGCGGCGCGGTGAGCGGCGGCCCGCGGGCGGGCCTTTCCTTGCTTGTCCTCGGCGCCCAGGTCTAAAATCGCCCCGGGTGGACGGCGCGGCGCGGGCCGCCGGGACACGCCCTCTTCGAGGAGAATCACCATGTCGCAGCAGACGCGAGAGGCCGTGCTCGGGGCGGCGGAGGCGGTGGACGTGGCAGCGGGCGCTCGCCCGGCGCCGGCCAGGGGCTCGGCCCGGCTGATCCTGGACGGCAGGGAGCACGAGCTGCCGGCGGTGGTCGGCAGCGAGGGCGAAAAAGCGATCGATATCACGCAGCTGCGGGGGCAGACCGGCTACATCACGCTCGATCCCGGCTATGGCAACACCGGCGCGTGCGAAAGCGCCATCACCTTCATCGACGGCGAGAAGGGAATCCTGCGTTATCGCGGCTACCCGATCGAGGAGATCGCCGGCAAGACCGATTTCGTCGACGTCTGCTTCCTGCTGATCTACGGCCATCTGCCCAAGCAGGACGAGATCAAGCAGTTCCGCCAGGGCCTGACGTATCACAGCCTGCTGCACGAAGACATGAAGAAGTTCTTCGAGGGCTTCCCGGCGGGCGCGCACCCGATGGCCATCCTGTCGGCGATGGTGGCCAGCCTCTCCGCCTACTACCCGGAGCGGCCGGAGGAAGTGGACCTCAACCTCATCCGCCTGCTGGCGAAGGTCAAGACGATCGCCGCCTTCTCGCACAAGAAGAGCATCGGCCAGCCGTTCATGTATCCGCGCAACGACCTGTCGTATTGCGCCAACTTCCTGCACATGATGTTCGCGGTGCCGGCCGAGCCCTATACCGTCAACCCGGTGCTCGAGCGGGCGCTCAACCTGCTGCTCATCCTGCATGCCGATCACGAGCAGAACTGCAGCACCTCGACGGTGCGCATGGTGGGGAGCAGCCAGGCCAACCTGTGGGCCTCGATGTCGGCCGGGATCTGCGCGCTGTGGGGGCCGCTGCACGGCGGCGCCAACCAGCAGGTGATCGAGATGCTCGAGCACATCCAGCGCGACGGCGCCAATTACAAGAAATATATCGACATGGCCAAGGACAAGAGCGCCGGCTTCCGGCTGATGGGCTTCGGCCATCGCGTCTACAAGAACTTCGATCCGCGCGCGCGCATCTTGAAGCAGACCTGCGACGAGGTGCTTGCCGAGATGGGCGTCAGCGACCCGCTGCTCGACATCGCCAAGTCGCTCGAGGCGGTGGCGCTCTCCGACGAGTTCTTCATCCAGCGCAAGCTCTACCCCAACGTCGATTTCTACAGCGGCATCATCTACCGCGCCATGGGCATCCCCACCAACATGTTCACGGTGATGTTCGCCCTGGGCCGGCTGCCGGGCTGGCTGGCGCACTGGAAAGAGATGCGGGAGGACCCCAAGACCCGCATCAACCGGCCGCGCCAGGTCTACACCGGCGCGCCGCAGCGGCCGTTCGTGCCGCTTGCAGAGCGCGGTTGATGGATTGAGGATCGAGCCCTGCGATTTTTCAGCTAGCCAAGGAGGTCGTACGTCCTACTCGAAGCCGCGCAGGCTCTCGGCCCGGGCCACCCGGTCGATGGCGATCAGGTAGGCGGCGCGGCGCAGGTCCACCTGCCTCTCCTTGTGGACCGCCAGCACCTCTCCCCAGGCCCGCTCCATGCGCTTGGCGAGCTCGCGGTTGACCTGCTCCTCGTCCCAGTAGAACTGCTGCAGGTTCTGCACCCACTCGAAATAGGAGACGGTGACGCCGCCGGCGTTGACCAGGATGTCGGGAGCGACGATGACGCCGCGCTCCGCCAGCTTCTGATCGGCGGTGGGAGTGGTCGGCGCGTTGGCGCCCTCGATCACGAAGCGGGCGCGCACCTGGTCGACGTTGCGGCGGTTGATCACGCCGCCCAAGGCCGCGGGGATGAGGAAATCGCACGGGACGGCGAGGATCTCCTCGTTGCTGACCGCCTTGCCCTGCGGGAAGCCGGCGATCGTGCGCCGCCGCGCCGCGTGCTCGAGCAGCGCCGGCACGTCGAGCCCCTGCGGATCGTGGAGGCCGCCGTTGATGTCCGAGGCCGCGACCACCTTGCCGCCCAGCTCGTGGAAGAAGCGGGCGGCGAAGGCGCCGACGTTGCCGAAGCCCTGGATGGCGGCGGTCGCGCCGGCGAGATCGACCCCCCATTCGCGGGCCACGTGCTCGAGCACGAAGATGGCGCCGCGGCCGGTGGCCGCCTCCCGCCCCTGGGAGCCGCCGATCTCGAGCGGCTTGCCGGTGACGACCGCCGGGGTGTAGCCGTTTTTGCGCCCGTACTGATCCATGATCCAGGCCATGGTCTGGGCGTTGGTGTACATGTCCGGCGCCGGGATGTCGCGGTTGACGCCGAGGATGATCGAGATGCGCTGGATGAACTTGCGGGTCAGCCGTTCGAGCTCGCCGGTGCTCATCTCCCAGGGGATGCAGGCCACGCCGCCCTTGGCGCCGCCGAACGGGATGTCCATCAGCGCGGTCTTCCAGGTCATCAGGGCGGCCAGCGCGCGGATCTCGTAGAAATCGACGTCGGGATGGTAGCGGATGCCGCCCTTGCAGGGACCGCGGGCGCCGTTGTGCTGGACGCGGTAGCCGACGAAGACCGCGCCGGTGCCGTCGTCGCGGCGGATCGGCACGGCGACGCGCATCTCGCGGAAGGGCGTCTTCAGCAAGACGCGCAGCTCGTCGCGCAGGCCCATGATCTCGCTGGCGATGTCGAACTGCTCGGAGGCGATCTGGTAGTCGGTCGTCGAGCGCGCCTGTTCACTCGTCATGATGGGAGGGCAGACTCCTTGGCGAGAAAATCGGTATGGCCTGCGTTTGGAGCGTCCGGGGCAAACGGCGGGATGGCAGTGTATCACCGCGGCGTTCGACAGGCAGGAGGGTCCGGGCGGTCCTTCGGTGCTTCGGGGTCCGGAGTGTCAGGTCAGGGTCTGGTTGACGGTCCGGTGAGTCCGGTGAGGGTCCGGTTGACAAATAGGACCACCGCGGTCCAGAATAGATCTGCCTATTGAGATATGATCTCAATAGAGATGGGTCGCGACGGGCGACCACGAGACGACGATGTCCGAGATGGCGAACCGCGAGAAAGAACGCTTCCTGGCCTTCCTCAGGGAGCGCCGGCAGCGGGTGACGGCCGAGCGGCTCGCCCTGCTCGACGAGGTCTTCCGCCAGCACGGCCACATCGACGCCGAGCAGCTGCTGGCGGCGGCGCGCGGGCGCGGCCTCAAGCTCTCACGCGCCACGGTCTACCGCAACCTGGACCTGCTGGTGGCGAGCGGGCTGGCGCGCAAGCAGCGGCTGGGGCGCCGGCGCTACCTCTATGAGCACGTTCATGGCGGGCAGCGGCACGATCACCTGGTATGCACCGTCTGCGGCCGGGTGGTGGAGTTCCTGAGCCCGGGGATCGCCGCGTTGCAGGCGGCCATCTGCCGCGCCCACGGCTTCGTTCCCAGCGCCTACAGCCTGCAGATCAACGGCCTCTGCCAGGGCTGCGCCCAGCCGGCGGGGGCGGCAGCGGACCCGAGCGCCACTCATGTTTGAAGCCCTGGTCGTGACCCTGCGCGAAGGGGTCGAGGCGGCCCTGGTGGTGGGCATCATCGCCGCCTTCCTGCGGCGGGAAGCGGCCGGCCGTCACCTGGGCGCGGTGTGGGCCGGCATCGTCGCGGCGCTCGCCGCCAGCATGCTGGGAGGGTACCTGCTGCACCGGCTGGCGGTCGACGAGAACATCCTCGAAGGGTTCCTCTATCTTGCGGCGGCGGCGGTCGTCGGCTCGATGCTGGTGTGGATGTGGCGGCACAGCAAGGCCCTGTCCGGCGAGATGAAGGGCACGCTGGCGCGCATCCTGACGCGCGAGCGCGCCGCCGCGGTCGGCCTGGGGATCTTCCTCTTCACCTTCCTGATGGTCTTCCGCGAGGGCATGGAGACGGTGCTGTTCCTGTCGGCGCTGTCGCTGACCAGCGGCGGCCTGGCGACCGTGCTGGGAGTGCTGGCCGGACTGGCCGCCGCCTTCGTGTTCGGCCTGCTGTTCGTGCGCGGCAGCCTGCGGGTCGATCTCGCGCGCTTCTTCAAGATCACCGGCATCGCCCTGCTGATCTTCGTCGCCCAGCTGCTGATCGACGGCTATCACGAGCTGGCCGAGGCAGGTTGGCTGCCTGCCAACCAGGCCTCGATGGCGGCCATTGGCCCGCTGGTCAAGAACGAATTCTTCTTCATCGTGGCGGTGCTGGCGCTGCCGCTCCTGATGCTGCTGGTTCCGGGGAGCGCGGCGCGCCCGGCGGCCCCACCGGTGGCCGGCACGGTGGCCCAGCCCGCCCCATCGACGACCGGCGCGGCGGTCCGGCTCGAGCGCGCCACCGCGCAGCAGCAGGCGCGGGCGCGCGTCTGGGGCGGCAGCCTGGGCGTGGCGATCCTGGCGGCGCTCGGCCTGGGGTTCGTCTACTCGCGGCCGCCGGCCGCGCTGTCGCCGGCGATCGCGGTGCAGGTGGGCGCCGACGGGTTGGTGAGGCTGCCGGTCGCCGGCTTCCAGGGCAGCACCGCGCTGCGGCGCTACGTGGTGACCATCGCGGGACGAGGCGGGCGCGGCGAGACCGGGACCGTGGTGCGCTTCATTGCCGTGCCCTTGGACGATCCGCGCCAGGCCTCGACGAGGATCGCGACGGCTTTCGACGCCTGCGAGATCTGCGGCCCCAAGGGCTATTACCAGGAGGGCGGCAACATCACCTGCCTGCATTGCGGCTCGGCCATCTATCCGCCCAGCATCGGCCAGCGCGGCGGCTGCAACCCGATCCCGCTGCCCTCGCGCCGCGCGGGTGACGAGCTGCTCCTGCGGGCAGCCGACCTGGCGGCGGGCGTGCCGCTCTTCGGCGGTCCGCCGGGAGCCGCGGCGCCGCATCACGCGATGTAGGGCCGCCGGTCCAGGCCGACACCTTCATGTACGCCCGCCTGTTGCTCGAATCGCTGCGCCGCGGCACCCGCCGCAAGCTGCTCGCGGTGACCGCGGTGGCGCTGGGAACGCTGGGCGCGACCGCGCTCGGCGAGGTGATGCTGGCCTCGGGCGATCGCGTCGCGGCCGAGCTCGCCTCCTACGGCGCCAACCTCGAGCTGGCGCCCGGACCGGGACGCGAGACGCTGGCGGTCGGGCGGCTGCCGGCGGTGCGGCGGATCTTCTGGCGCAACAACGTCGTCGCCCTGGCGCCGCTCTATCCGCTGCGCCTGCGCCTGTCGGCGGCCGGCGGCGGCGGGGCCGGCGGCGCGGCGCGGCCGGCGGCGATCGCGGAAGTGGTCGGCACCTGGTTCCACCACCCGCTCGAGCGCGGCTTCGCGACCGGCCTGCCCGCCACCCGCCCGACACTGCAGGTCGCCGGGCGGTGGCCGGTCGACGATCTGGCGGACATGGACGGCGCGGCGGCGGGAGGTGCTTCCGGACCGGCGGCGCCGCGCGGCGCCGGCGAGCCGCCGGAGCGGGCGGAGGCGGTCGTGGGGCGGCGCCTGGCGGCGCGGCTCCGCCTGGCGGCCGGCAGCCGCTTGCGGGCGTCGCTCGGGGACCGGTCGGCACTGCTGGCGGTGACCGGGATCGTCACCAGCGGCGGCGAGGAAGACGACCAGGCGTTCGTGCCGCTGGCGGCGGTGGCGCGTCTCGCCGGACTGCCGGGGCGGTTCGTGCGCGCCGAGATCTTCGCCCAGACCAATCCCGAGAGCCGCAACCGGCGCGATCCGCGCCTCATGACGCCGCGGGAGTACGAGAAGTGGTACTGCACAGCCTACCCGTCCTCGGTCGCCTTCCAGCTGCACCAGGCGCTTCCCGAGGCGGAGGCGCGGGTGGTCTCCGGCGTCACCGCCGCCACCGCCGACGTGCTGGGCAAGCTGCGCGTCGTGCTGCTGGCGCTGGCCGTGGTGGCGCTGGTCGGCGCCGCCGTGGGGGTCACCGCCGCAATGACCGCCACCGTGCTCGAGCGGCGGCTGGAGGCCGGGCTGATGGTGGCGATCGGCGCCGCCCGCCGGCGGGTGGTGGCCTTCTTCCTGCTGGAGGCGGCGCTGCTGGGCGGCCTGGGCGGGCTGCTGGGCGGCGGCCTCGGGCTCGCCGCCGGCCGCCTGCTGGGGTCCGGCGCACTGGGCATCGAGGTGCCGTTCGAGCCGGTGCTGCTCCCCTTCGCGGTCCTGCTCGGTCTGGCCGTGGCCGTGGTCGCCAGCGCGCCGCCGGTCTTCCGGGCGCTCGGCCGCTACCCGGCGGCCCTGCTCAAGCGAGCCACGGCGTGATCGCGCGCCTGGTGCTCGCCAGCCTGAGACGGCGGCCGCGGCAGCTGGCCCTGATCCTGGCCGCGGTGATGGTGGCGGCGGGGACCGTGGCCACGCTCGCCGGCTTCTCGGCGCGCGCCGCGACACGAGTGGGCGCGGGCCTGGCGGCATTCGGCCCCAACCTGGTGGTGCGCCCGCAGATCGGGGAGGCGGCCGGCATCCCGGCCGCGGCGGCGGCAAGGATACGGCAGATCCCGGGGGTGCTGTCGGTGCTGCCGGCGCCGTCGGCGCTGTCGGCAGCCACGCCGGCCGCCGGCGGCGGCGCCTCAGGCGGCGACGAAGGGCAGCAGCGCCTGGAGGTGCGTGCCGAGCCGGCGCGGCTCGAAGCGGTGGCGAAGGCGATCGAGGAGCGGATCGAAGGGGTCGAGGCGACGCCGCTGCGCAGGGCCAGCGCCTCCGACGCGCGGGTGACGCGCCGCCTGACCCTGGTGCTGCTGGCGGTCAGCGGCGTCTCCTTCCTGCTGGCGCTGGTTTCGGTCGGCGCCGCCACCGCGGCCCTGGTCGGCGAGCGCCGGGTCGAGGTCGGCCTGATGCTGGCGCTGGGCTACTCGGCGCGGCGTGTCGGCGGCCTGCTCGCGATCGAGCTGCTCGCCGCGGCGCTGGTCGCGGCGCTCGCCGGCGAGCTGCTGGGCGAGGCCGCGGCCGGCGGGCTCGAGCGGCACCTGCTGGGCGGCGCCGGGGGGCTCGTCCTCACCTGGAACGGCCTGGCCGCCGCCGCGGCGACGGCGGTGCTGGTGGTCGGCGCCTCGCTGGCGGTGGCGCTGCAGCGGATCGGGCGGCTGGACGCGGCCGTGATCCTGCGGGGGGAGTGAAGAGAGCCATGCCGCTGGTCGAGATCGAGGGCCTGAGCCGACGCTTCGGATCGCTGCTGGCGCTCGACGAGCTGTCGCTCGCCATCGCCTTGGGCGAGTGGGTGGCCGTCACCGGCCCGTCGGGCTCGGGCAAGACCACGTTGCTCAACGTCCTCGCCGGCCTGGACCGCCCGTCGGCCGGCAGGGTGCGGGTCGGCGGCGTCGACCTCACCGCGCTCTCCGGCAGCGACCTGGCGCGCTACCGCCAGCAGACGGTCGGGCTGGTGTTCCAGCAGTTCCACCTCATTCCCTACCTCAACGCGCTCGAGAACGTGATGCTGGCCCAGTACGTCCACAGCACCACCGACCGCGGCGAGGCCGAGGATGCGTTGCGCCGGGTGGGCCTTGGCGAGCGGCTGGATCATCTACCCAGCCAGCTGTCCGGCGGCGAGCAGCAGCGCGTCTGCCTGGCGCGGGCACTGATCAACCAGCCTCCCATCATCCTTGCCGACGAGCCCACCGGCAACCTCGACGCCGTCAACGAGGCGGTGGTGATGACGCTCCTGGCCGACCTCAACCAGCGCGGCCATACCCTGGTGCTGGTGACCCACGACCCGTCGATCGCCGCCCGTGCAGGCCGCGAGATCCGCCTCGAGCACGGCCGTCTCGCCCGTCTCGAGGACCCCGGCGGCGCCGAGCTGCAGGGCGTCCTGGTCGAGCTGTGGCGGGCCCTCGCCGAGGACGACCGCCCGGTGCCGGTCACCGCCCGCGGCATCGCCGACCTCTTGGCGCAAGGCCTGCTGGCGTTCGCCGATGGCCGCATCGCCTTCACCGACCGTGGACGCGGCCAGGCGGCCGCCGCCGTGCGCCGAGTCCGCCTGGCCGAGGCGCTCCTGGCCAAGACCATCGCCCCCGGGGCCGTCGCCTCGCAATGCGGCCGGGCCGCCCCGATCGCCGCCGGCTTCGAGGACCAGGTCTGCGCCTTCCTGGGCCATCCGACGGTCTGTCCCCATGGGCGCCCCATTGCGCCGGAGGGCGAGGGCTGCTGCCAGCCGCCGGCGGCTGGCGCCCAGCCGGCGGCGGCCAGCTCGCCGCCCTGAAGGCAGGCGAGCCGGCCGCGGGAGGTGCGGCCTCAGGGGCAGGTGGCGAAGGCGTTGGTGTCCTGCACCGGCGCGGCCGCCTGGTTGAGGGGATTGAAATACACCTTGGTCTTGCCGGTCGAGACATCGACGACGGTGACGGTGAACTGCACGTTGGTGGTGGCGGCGAAGAAGACCCAGTAGGTATTGCTGAGCGAGCAGCCGTTGATCACCTTGATCAGCATCTCGATGTTGTCCGACGAGAAGAAGTAGAAGAGCCCCGAGCTGGGGTTGGCGGCCAGCGGCACCGAGGTGCCGACGCCGTTCATGCTGCTGGTCACCCAGGATGCGGTGACCTTGAAGCGCCCGCCGAGGCACAGGGTATTGGCGTCGGCGACGCAGGTCCCGGGCGTCGTGTCGGTTGCGGCATCGGCCTCGGCGCTATAGGCCGAGTCGCCGGCCGCGTTCTCCGCGCGCACGCGGAACCCGTAGCCGGTCGCCGGCAGCAGCCCGGAGACGGCGGTGCTGGCGCTGCCCGCCGGGGCGAGGGGCAGGACGTCCTGGAACGGGCTGCCGTCGAGCACCCTGCTCTGCACCCGGAAGCCGGTCTCGTCGGTCGAGTTGCTCTTCCAGGCGAGGTTGATGGCGGTGGTGCCGGCGCTGGCCGCGGTCAGGTTCGAGGGCGCGGCGGGCGGGCCGCCCGAGCCGCCGTCGGTGTTGGTGATGGTGAGCACGGCCGCGGACTGCGTCCCCAGGCTCGCCCCGCCCTGGGGCGCGCTGAGGGTCAGGTTGGCGGTATGGCTGCCGTCCGCAACCCCGTCGTCGAGCACCGCGACGCTGAACGTCTTGGCCGCCGTGTCGCCGGCTCCCCAGTTGAGGGTGCCGGAGGTCGCCGTGTAGTTCTTGCCGGCCGTGCCGGTCCCGTTGCTCGTGGCGTAGTGGACGCTCACCGCTCCCGAGCTGCCGCCGGCGCGGCCGACGGTGATGGTGACGGCGCCGGCGTTCTCGGCGACGCTGTAAGCGGCGGCGCTGAAGGCCAGGCTGCCGGCGGCGGCCGGCCGGTCGTTGTCGGTGATCGACAGGACCGCCGTCGCCTGCCCCAGGGTGGCGCCGCCGGTCGTGTTGCTGAGCGTCAGGTTCACGGTGTGAGTGCCGTCCTGCACGCCGTCGTCGATCACCGGCACGGTGAAGCTCTTCTGCGACGAGTCCTTGTCGGCCCAGGTGACGGTCCCGGACGCCGGCGTGTAGTTGGTGCCGGCGACCGCGGTGCCGCTGCTGGTCGCGTAGCTGACGCCCACCGCGCCGCTGCTGCCGCCGGTGCGCTGCAGGGTGATCGTGGCGTGGCCGCCGGTCTCGGCCTGGCTGTAGCCGGCGGCGGTGAAGCCGAGCGCCCCCGGCGAAGAGGAGCCCTGCACCACGATCGCGCCCATCATGTAGTAGGGAGCGCCGCCGTGGACCTCGCAGTGGTAGTTGATGGTGCCTGCCTGGTTGAAGGTCAGCGTGAAGGTCCAGTTCATTGCCGGGTCGCCGTTGCCGCCGTGGCCGTCGCAGCCGTTGGCGCAACGGAAGCTGCCGTCGTCCGCGGCCACGTTGTGGTTATAGGGGCTGGAATTGGTCCAGGTCACCGAGTCGCCGACGTTGATCGTCAGGTTGCTCGGCACGAAGGTGAGAGACGCGGTGGCACTCACGTTGTAAGTCGTCGCCTGGACAGCCGGGGCGAGCGCGAACGCGAGAGCGAGCGCGAGAACGATGCCGGTGACGGCGGCAAGCCGCCCCTCCGGCCACGAAGCACTGTAGCTGCGCATGATCGATGCCTCCTAGGAACGTCATTGAATGAGTCCCTGAAACCAGGCACCAGGTTCAGATCCGAGAGGAAACGGCAGGTCGGCTCGACGTGGACCGGCGTGCGCCGGCGCCCGCCGTGGTGCGCGGCCGTGCTCCGGTCCGGCTGGCTGCTAAGGCGCTGTGGTCAGCGGACCGCTTTGGGGTCGCGCTCTCGTGCCAGGCGGTCCAGCTCGGCGGCGAGGTCCTGGTGGGCGCTCTCGGTGCGGGCGGTGAATTCGCCGGCCTTGCCGAGCTCCTCGAGCTGCTGCGCGCAGGCGACCACCGCGCCGGCCTGGAACCACCCGGCCGATCCGACCAGGCGGTGGGCGGAGCCCTGAAGCGCCTGGCCGTCCCGGCGAGCGATGGCGCCGCCGATCTCGGCCGCGAGCAGCGCGGCGTCGGCGAGGAAGGCGTCCACGTCGAACCACGGGACGCTCAGGGCCCCGGCGCCGGCGCCGCTGTCGCTGCCGGCGGGAGCCGGCCCGGGGCCGCCGGGTGGCGCCGGCGGCCCACCCGCCGCCGCCCGCAAGCCATCGGGTCGCTGCTCGACGGCCTTGGGCCCGCCTCTTGCACCTCACTCAAGAATAGCGCCGCCAGCCTTCGGCGGGCGGTCCCGGCTCGCCGCGGGAGCCTCAGCCGTCGAGTCCCGGCCACGAACCACTCGTCAGGAGGCGGAAGGAGGCGGACATGTCGCCAGTCAGACCCGCCGTTTGGATCTTCGCCGGCATCGTCTGCCTGACTGCGGACATGGCGGACATGAAGGCAGAGAATGCCGCGAAGAAGATCCTGATCGGCGACACCAAAGTCGAGGTCCTCGCGAAGTACCAGGGTGACCCACTGCCCAAGCCCGAGAAGGTTCTGATCGCCGATTTCACCGTGCCTCCGGAGGTGGTTTCGGTCGACGAATCTCCCGCGACCAAGGTGCACCGTCCGAAACGCCAGGTCCAGGGAGCAGATCCCGGGTCGCCGGCGGCGGTGGCGCAGCAGGTACAGGAGAGCTTTGCGAAGGCGCTCCTGCGCGAGCTCCAACAGGCCTCGGTGCCGGCGGAACGGGCCGCGGGAGGGGACGCCGCGGCGCCGCCGCACACCCTGCTGGTGCAGGGTGACTTCACCGCCATCAACCAAGGCAACAAGACGAAGCGGATCCTGATCGGCTTTGGCAAGGGCGCCAGCGACGTGCAGGCGCACGTCAAGATCTCGCTCGCGACCGAGGACCCGGAGCCCGTCGCGGTCCTCGAGTTCAACGTGAAGTCGCAGAGCGGCAAGAAGCCCGGGGCCGCGGCGACGGTGGGCGCGGGTGCGGCCACGGTGGGCACGGTGACCGTGGGCTCGGCCGCGGCCGGCGTGGCGACGGGTGGTGTCGTGGACCGCGCGGCCACCGTGGAAGCCGACGCTTCCCGCATGGCGAAGGGAGTGAGCAAGCAGATCGCGGACCTGATGAAGTCGCAGACCTGGGCCTCCGCGCCGCAACCGGCCGCGGCGCAGCCACCCCCTCCGCGCAGTCACTCCTCGACGAGCTGGCGCAGCCGGCCGAGAGCGGCGTCCCACTGCTCGGAGATCCGATCGAGGTAGCGTCGCACGTCTGCCAGGCGTTGCTGCTCGAGTTGCCAGACGCTTTCGCGGCCGCGCCGCGCGCCGCGCACCAGGCCTGCTTGCTCCATCACCCGCAGGTGCTTGGTGATCGCCTGGCGCGTGACGTCGGAGCCCGCGGTGAGCTCGGTGATGGACATCGGGCCGCCGCCCTGGCAAAGGCGGGCGACGAGGCGCAGGCGCCGCTCGTCACCCAGGGCGGCGAAGACCGGCGCGCACCCCTTCTTGGCCGCCATCGCCATGGTGTCACGCCGCCCGGGCGAGATGCTTCTCGAGCAGCGTCACCTGGATGGTCCAGCCCTGCTCGTTGGCCTTGAACGCCTCGGCGCGGCGGGCCAGCGGGATGCTCTCGAACCCGGACTCGGTCACGGTCACCATGACGCCGTCCGCGCTCTCCTCGAGGGCGAAGACGATGAGCGTCGTGGGCTCGGCCGAGTAGTCGACCTCGCGGTCGATTGCATATGGATGCCAGCGCAACGAGAGCAGCCGTTCGGGTTCCACCTTCTCGACGGTGATCTCGAAAATCAGGTCCGTGTATTCCTGCTGCGCCTTGGCGACCTCGGCATCGACCGCGGTAGGCACGATCGCGCCGCGCAGGCGCGCGCCCGGCGTGAACGGACCGTCGAGCCTCATGCCGAACCAGGTCCCGAATTCCGCGGCATCGGAAATCGCGCGCCAGACGCGGGCCAGGGGCGCTCGCAGCAGGATCTTCTTCTCGATGCGGTCTGTGGTCATATGCAACCTCCTGATTGCATGTTAGCCCGGGCGCCGGAAAAACGCAACCTCCGGGTTGCGGATGTCACGCTGGCGCATCGGATGGCTTCTCGCTGAAGCCCCACACCCGACTCGCGGTCCGCCCGTACGCCTCGGCGCTGACATGCCCCTTTTTACAGCTGGCATGTCCCGCTTGACACCTGGCGAGCACTATCACTCTTAGGAGTCTTTACGAAATCTTAATCATCGATTCCCGAGGCGCGCTTCGGGAATCGGTGGCGCACCTGCCCTCGGCGGGAGGGGTAAGGTGCGGCCCACCCCGCGCCGTGAAGCGATGCGGCCGCGGTCCCCCCCCGTCGCTCGCTCCGCAGGCCTGCGTGCCTGCAAGCGGACCTGGTGTGCGTTTCCGGTGTGTTGCCGCTTCGCGGCAAGGAGATGAACGCATGTATTACAACGCATTGGGAGAAAAGGTTTCCAGGAGGCGCTACCGCGAGATGCTCGCCGCCGCGAAGAACCGGCGGGAGTTGATCGCGGCGGGTCTCCACAACCGGCGAGACCTGTTCAAGATGGGGCTGCTGACCGGGACCGGCATGCTGGTGGCCAAGAACGGCCTGAGCTCCCGGGCCTGGGCCCAGCCGTTCCAGCAAGGGGCGCAGAACATCTGCGCCGGGGCGGGCCTGCCTGCCAGCCCGCCGACGAGATCCTTCATCGTGCCGCTGCCGATCATGCCGGTCGCGCAGACGGTCTCCTCGCTGACCCCGGCGCCGACGATCGCCCCGAACACCGGCGCCGGGGAGGTGCGCGCGGCGCCTCACCAGGCCCCCGGCCTCGGGTTCCCGTTCCCGCCGCCGAAGCTCTACCGCTTCACCCAGCAGGCGATCCAGGTGTCACAGTCGCCGGACCTTCCCCTGCAGACGATCTGGGGCTTCAATGACGGCCATCACGCCACCAGCCCCGGTCCGACGTACGTGGCCCAATACGGCGTGCCGCAACTGACACGGAACATCAATGCGCTGCCACCGCTGAGCCAGAACGGCGGCTTCGGCATGCCGTCCGTCACCACCCATCTCCACAACGCGCACAACCCGTCGGAGAGCGACGGCAATCCGTGCGATTTCTACGGGATCGGGAACTTCTGCGACCAGTACTATCCCAACGTCCTGGCCGGTTTCAACTCCGACCACCAGCCCAACGGCGACATCAACGAGGCGCTCAGCACGCTGTGGTATCACGACCATCGCGTGGACTTCACGTCGCAGAACACCTACAAGGGACTGGTTGGCTACTACCTGCTGTTCAACCAGTTCGACACCGGCAACGAAGAGACCGGCTTCCGCCTGCCGAGCTTCCCGCAGTTCGACGTGCCGCTGGTATTCGCCGACAAGGTCTACGATCCGATCAGCAAGCACCTGGCCTTCGACCTGTTCAGCCTCGACGGCATCATGGGCGACAAGTTCCTGGTCAACGGCCAGATCCAGCCCTTCTTCCAGGTGGAGCCGCGGCGGTATCGCTTCCGCCTGCTGGACACCGGCCCCTCGCGCTTCTACGAGTTCTTCCTGACCGACCTCAACAACCTGGGCGCCACCAATCCGTTCTACGTGATCGGCAACGACGGCAACCTGCTGCCGGCGCCGGTCCAGGTCCAGAGCGTCCGCATCGGCGTCGCCGAGCGCGTGGATGTGGTCATCGATTTCAGCGCCTTCGCCGGCAAGACCATCTACCTGGAAAACCGGCTGAACCAGCTCAACGGCATGGGACCGGTGAACGCGGGGCAGTGCACGGACAGCAATGGCAACCCGGTCCCGACGATGCTGGCGGCCGGACAGGGCAACCTGCTGCTGCAGTTCCGCGTCAGCGGGACGCACGTCCAGGACAACAGCGGGAATCCTGCGACGCAGACCTTCTACCAGCTCCCGAGCACCGACGCGGAGCCCCGGATCACCCGCACGTTCAAGTTCGACCGGTTGAATGGCCAGTGGTCGGTCAACGGCCAGTTCATGGACTGCCACACCTTCCGGTTCCAGGTGCAGCAGAACAGCGTCGAGAACTGGATCCTGACCAACGCCACCGGCGATTGGACGCACCCGATCCACATTCATCTCGAAGAGCACCAGATCCTCTCGCGCAACCGGCAGCCGCCGCCGCTGGCGATCGAGCGCTCGCGCAAGGACGTGACGCAGCTGCACCCCCAGGAGCGCGTGCTGCTCTTCTTCCGCTTCCGCGACTGGCTCGGCAAGTACCCCATCCATTGTCACAACGTGGTGCACGAGGACCACGCGATGATGGGGCTCTGGCACGTGCAGGCGGAGGGGGATGACGTGCTGGTGCCGTAGGCGCCGGCACACCTCCGCACCCTCCGGGAAGAAAGCAGAAAGGAGACAAGCGAGTCATGTACCAACCTTCGAGAAGGAAACTGTTGAGCCTGGCGGGCCTGGCGTCGTTTGCCCAGGTTGCAGGCATCGCCGGCGTCGCCGGCGGGCTGGCCCAAGCCGGGACCGCCGGAGCGGAGGAGGCCGTGCCCTCGCCGCGCGAGCGTATCCGCCGGTTGTATTTCCCCAACGTGGTGCTGCACACTCAGGATGGTAAGCAGGTGCGCTTCTACGACGACCTGGTCAAGGACAAGGCCGTCACCATCAACTTCTTCTTCGCCAAGTGCGAGGAGATCTGCCCGCTGGTCACGGCCAACCTGGCGAAGGTCCAGAGGCTGCTCGGCGACCGGGTCGGCCGCGATCTCTTCATGAATTCGATCTCGCTCAAGCCCGAGGAGGACACGCCGGCCAAGCTCAAGGCCTATGCCGAGAAGCACGGCGCGCGGCCGGGCTGGACCTTCCTGACCGGGGCGCCCGCCGATGTCGAGCTGTTGCGCAGGAGCCTCGGCTTCACCAATCCGAGCGCCAAGGTCGACAAGGACCTGAACCAGCACATCGGCAACGTCCGCTACGGCAACGAACCGCTGATGCTGTGGGCGGCCTGCCCGGGCCAGGCGCGCGCCGAATGGATCGTCGAATCGGTTTCGTGGGTCATGCAGCCGGAGGCGAAGCCGGCGATGGCCCCGGGTTGAGACCAGGCGTGGACGGTCACGAGCACGTGGACGCGAGACGCATGGACGATCATCCGTCAAGGACTTCTTGATTCCGGGCCCCCCGCTGCGCTCAGCGGACCCGGGAGGAGGACAGAGTCGTGAAAAGCATAAGCAGACACGCGCCGGCCGCTGGTGGTGTGGCGTGGCTCACCTGGGGAGCCCTGCTTCTCCTGGTGCTCGCCGCACCGGCCCCCCGGCTGTCGGCGCAGACCACGGTCGACGCCCCCGAGAGCCCGCTCTTCACCACCTTCAACCCACCGGCTTTCGATTTCAACGATGCCTTCTACACCGCGAACGGCATCAACGTGACGCAGCTCGACACCCCCGGAGCAGCGCGCTTCGGGTTCTTCAGGCAGACGGGGCCGCCCGCCCCGCCCGGGTTCGTGAACTGGGTGGTCGACAACACCGGCACCGATCCCGACCGCAAGAACGTCCGCATCCTGGCGACCACCGGCGGTTACATCGACGACGGCACCGGCGCTCCGACGCAGTTCATCTCCATCCTCGCCTTCCTGCTCGACCAGACCTTCTTCACCGGCGTCGCCAACGCCCGCGGCGTCCAGATGGCCGACATCGTCAACAACTTCGAGGCTTACGCGGCGCTCCGGCAGGTCGACTCGCACGGCGTGTTCGCGCCCACGCCCTGCGGCACCATGGGAGACGGCACCACGCCCTGCTTCCCGGTGACCAGCGTCGCCACCCCCGCTCTGCGGCAGGACTGGCGGTTCGCCACCAACCGGAATGCCATCGACGGCAGCGCGCCGTTCGGCTACTTCTGCGACGACATCCTCGGCATGTGGATCATCACCTACTTCTGGTACGTGGATACGGGCTTCGGCCCGCATCAGACCGCCCAGTGCCACCAGATGCTGGCCGCCCTCGGCGGCAAGAACGGACTGACCCTGGACGGGAGTCCCATCATCAAGACCGCCGACGAGCTCAACTTCCTGGAAGGGAGCGTGGTCGGCTCGAATCCGATTCCCGGGTTCCTGGGCACCAATCCGCCGAGCCCGCCCTGCACGGCCGAGGGCAAGGAGGACATGGGCGGAGCCGACCACGGTGCGGTCTGGCTGATCTGTCCGGCGCTCCCCGACCCCCGCAACGGCGCGATCACGCTGGATGCGTTCCTCGACCAGGTGCACCGGCCCAACGGCCTCCCGCTCGATCCGGCATTCACCGCCAACTTCCTCTGCCTGCAGATCTTCGGGGCATTCTGCAGCGAGCTCACGCCGGCACAGCGCCAGTCGATCTCGCAGCAGGTGGCGGTCACGCGGTAGCTGTAGCCGTGCGATGAGTTGATTTCTAGATGGACCGCCCTGCCGGGGCTGGTGCTCCGGCAGGGCCTGTCGCGTGGGGGGAGACCGTCGTCATGCCCAGCAGCAGAGAAGAGAGGGTCTCGCGCCGGAAGTTCGTGAAGCTGGCGGCGGCCGCCGCGGCGGCCGGGCCTCTGCTGCGCTTTCCCGGCGGCGCGTTCGCAGAGCAGTCCCGGCGGAAGACGCTCAGGATCGCCAAGTGGGCCCACTTCCTACCCGAGTACGACCGGTGGTTCGCAGGCGTGCTCGCCAAGCAATGGGGCGAGCGGCACGACACGGAGGTGATCGTCGATCACATTCCGGTCGAAGAGGTCGGAGCGCGAGCCGCCGCCGAGGCCGCGGCGCATCACGGCCACGACCTGTTCATGTTCCCCTGGCCGCCGGCGGAGTACCGGCAGCACGTGATCGATCATACGGAGATCTACCAGGCGGTGAGCTTCGGGCACGGCAACGTGGATCGCCTGGGACACAAATCCACGTTCGATCCCGGGACGAAGCGGTACTTCGCGTTCGCCGATTCCTGGATGCCGGCGCCGCTGTGCTACTTCGAGGACTGGTGGGCCGAGGTCGGGATGCCCCTGGGGCCCTTGCACTACGGTAGCCTGCGCAGCGGCGGGCAGCGGCTGCGGGCCAAGCTGGGCATCCCGTGCGGGCTGGCGCTCGCACCGAGCCTCGAGAGCAACGTCACGTTGCACACGCTCCTGATGGCGTTCCACGCCGGCGTCCTCGACGAACAAGGCAACGTCGTCATCAACACGGGTGCCCGCACCGTCGCGGCCCTGAAGTACGTCAAGGCACTGTACGAGGACGCGGGCTCCCCCGAGCAGCTCGGCTGGGGCCCCGGGGGCAACGTGCAGGCCATGCTGGCGCGCAAGAGCTCCTGCACCATCAACGCCATCAGTCTCCTGCGCGCGGCGGAAGCCGCCGATCCCGCGGTGGCGAAGAAGATCCGGATCTGCCCGCCCCTGGCCGGTTCGGCTGGGGTGATGGCGGTGCCCCACGTCACCAGCTGCTCGGTGGTCTGGAAGTTCGCCGAGAACCCGGCTGGCGCCAAGCAGTTCCTGACCGAGCTGATCGACAGCTCCAAGGCCATCTACGAGCAGAGCCAGGGCTGTAATTTCCCGATCTATCAGAAAACGGTCCCGGACCTGATCGTCCGGCTCGAGAACGACCCGCACGGCGACCCTCCCTACAAGTACAAGGAGCTGAAGGACGCGCTGCACTGGACCGCCAACCTTGGCTTTCCGGGTTTCGCCAACCCCGTGGCGATGGAAGCCTTCAACACCTTCGTCGTGCCGCGGATGTTCCTCCGCGTGGTGAAAGGTGAGGCCAGCCCGGAGGACGCCGCGCGGGCTGCTGCGGCGGAAGTGACGCGGATCGCCGAGAAATGGAAGCAGGCCTAGCGGATAGCCGTTGACTCATGTAAGGCAGTCGCTTCACCATCCCCTTCTCCGGTAGCAAAGACCGGCGCAAGAGCGCCGTTGCCCTGCCTGCCGCCTCCTCTGCCATGGGCGGATATCGGGAAGAATCCGTATTCTAGGTAGAGAAGCAAGCCGGCAGACGCTTGACGACCCTTGCCGCCCGGCCGGCGGCGGAGAGAGAAGAGGCGGACGATGGAGGGATTGCCAGCAGCAAGCCGGCGTTTCGCCGGTGTGGCCCTGGTGGTGGCTGGGATGCTGGCGGCGCCGCGCGCCGGCGCGGGACAGGGAGCGTGGACCCCGACGGGACCCCCCGGCGGCGTGGTCACCGGGCTGGCAGCCGATCCGGGATCGCACCCCACCCTCTACGCGAGCACCGCGTTCGGGGGCGTGTTCAGGAGCGCCGACGGCGGCCTCACCTGGGCTCCGGCCAGCTCCGGGCTCGACACCGACGGCCTGCAGACGATCGCCGCCAGCTCGCGGGGAGTGCTCCTGGCAGGCGCCGGCAGCAGCATCTTCCGCAGCCTCGACGGTGCGGTTTCGTGGCACCGGGCCACCCTGCGCCGCCAGTACGCCCAGGCCCTGCAGTTCGCCTTCGATCCCTTCTCGCCGCTCACCGTCTACGCTGCCGGCTCGACCGGCGGCGCCTACAAGAGCACGGACGGCGGTGCCACCTGGACGCGGATCGCCGTGGGTCTCGGGACGCCGCCCGGAATTTCCCAACCGCCGGTGGTCCAGACCATGGCGGCGGGTCCGCGGCGCGGCCTGCTGATTGCCGGCAGCGACTACGGCGTGTACCGCAGCGCCAATGGCGGCGCCACCTGGCAGCAGGTGTTCTCGACGACCTGCGCCGCCAAGGCCCTGCTGTGGGACCCGGTGCGGCCGCTGCGGGCGTACGCCGGATGCGCCAAGACCTTGACCAGCTCGGGCTCGAGCAACCAAATCATCGTCACCGCCGACGGCGGCCTCACCTGGCGGACGCTCGGCGGCCCGCTGGGCAAGCAGGGCATCTTCACCCTGCTGGCCGTGCCGCATACGCACTCGCTGCTGGCCGGCACCGACCAGGGGCTCTACCTGAGCCATGACTCCGGCGCCACCTGGACGTTCCTGAGCTCGTTTGCCGCCACGGCCATCCCGGCGCCGGCCGGCGCCGCGGCGGTGGCGGTGGGCGCGCTCGCCCTGGCCGCGACGCCGGCGCCGGTGATCTATGCCGGCACCGGCCTTTCGCGTGTCGGCGCATTCGCGCCCGGTTCCGGTGTCTGGACGAGCGCCGACCTCGGTGCAACCTGGGCCGCGGCCAGCGCCGGGCTGTCTGCGACCGACGTTCAGGCCATGGCCATCGACTTCAGCGGCGGCGGCGCGAGCCACGCCAGCCTCTACGCCGGCACGGCCCTGGGCGCCTTCCGCTCCCGCAACGGCGGCGCCTCGTGGCGGAAGATCGACAACGGCTTGACCGACCCCAACGTGACGGCGCTCGCGGTATGGACGCCGGGCACCCATCCGCCGGCTCCGCCGCCGCCCGGACCCGCGCCACTGTATGCGATCAGCTCGTACTACCACCTTGCGGTTTCGCTGGATGGTGGCAACAGCTGGACGGAACGGGCGCCGCTGCCGACTCTCGGCAACACGGTGGACCCAACCCCGGTGACCAGCGTGGCGGTCGATCCCCTCGACGCGACGCACATCCTGGTCGGGGCGGGATACCTCGTGTACCAGAGCCACGACGCCGGCGTCACCTGGGACACCGAGTCCGGCCTGCCGCCCGAGGGCTCCGCCTACTTCGTCAATGCGATCGCCTTTGCGCCCTCCCAGCCGTCGACGGTCTACGCGGTCGCCACCTGGGAAGCACCGTTCGGCATCATCCCCGCGGACGCGGTCTACAAGAGCCTCGACGGCGGTGCCACCTGGACCGGGAGCGGCTTGAACGGCGGGACGCTGCAGTCGGTGGTGGTCGATCCCGTGGATGCCGGCACCGTCTACGTGGGAGGCAACGGGGCCGCGTACCTGAGCAGCGATGGCGGCACTACCTGGTCCTCGCAGGACTTCCCGACGAGCGGCGCGTTCACCGGCCTGCTGCTGGTCGGCGGTCCGAGCGCCTCCTTCCTGATCGCGAGCCTCGATCTGCCGACGTTGTTCCTCGGGCCCGACGTCAGTCTCACGGGGCCGGCGGTCTGGATGTCCACGCCGCCGGGCCCGTGGGGAGTGCTCGGAACCGGCTTGCCGGTATTGCCTTTTGCGGGCGTGTCCTCGCTGGTCTACGACGCTCTGCGGTCTCGGCTCTATGCCGGGGTCGAAGGGGCCGGCGTCTGGTCGCTCGAGCTGCTGCCGCCATACTGAAGCCGCCTGAAGCCGCCTGAGGCCGGCTGAAGCCGCCTGAAGCCGCCCTGGATGCCGCCGGCCGCGCCCTGCCGCCGCCACCGAGCTACTGGGCGGGTGCCGGCTGGCCGCGGCGGTACTTCCGGTGCTGCGGCGGCGTCTCGGCCAGGCGGGCGAGCTGCGGGGCCAGGTCCTTCTGCGGCACGACCACCTCGACCAGCGCCGGCACGTCGGTCAACGCCTGGAGCTCGGAGAGCACCTTCGCCAGCTCGCCGACGGTGCGTGTCCGATATCCCCTGGCGCCGAAGGCCCGGGCCAGGGCGAGGTAGTCCCAGGGCGGCAGCAGGTCGAAGGGGGCGAACGCGCCGCCGGGTTGAAAGGCGCTCAGATCGACGAATGCCTGCTCGATCGCATAGGCGTCGTTGCTCATGACGAACACCACGGCGTTCGACTTCTGCTCGGCGAGGCTCGAAAGCTCCTGGCAGATCATCCTGAATCCGCCGTCGCCGGCCACGACGTACGGGCGCGTGCCGGTGGCGAGGGCCACGCCGAGCGCACATCCGGTCTCGTGCCCCAGGGAGCCCCAGGCCGCCTGGGCGACGAAGCGGTTGGCCGGCAGGCCGAAGAGGTTCCCGAACACGTAGAGGGAAGTGCTCTCGCCAAGGATCAGGGTCACCTTGCCGAGCACCCCCTCGCTCGCGAGATAGCCGGTCAGCTCGCGGTAGAAGACGTTGTAGGAGAGGGCATCGTCCGGCCGGGAGACGGCCGGCGATCCGGAAGCAGGGCCGGCGCCCTGCGGCGATGCCTCCGCGGTGCCGGTTGCCGGGGCGCCGGCGGGCTCGGCAGGCAGGGCATAGCCGCGCGGCCCGCCCGGCAGGGCCCGAAACCGCGCCAGCAGGGCGGCGAGGAAGTCCGCCATCGCCACCTGCCGGTAGTACCGGTAGCCGATGCGGGTCTCGGCGTCGGTGACCTCGATCATCGCGCCGAAGCTCGAGGCCATGATGTTCAGGTAGTCGTCGGTGATGATCGTGCCCAGGGCGATCGGGCAGTCGGACGCCGCCATCACCGTCCGCGTGAGCAGCGGCGAAGCGGGGCCGGCATAGGTGCCGAGGAACCTGGGCTGGGCCTCGTCGAGCACGGTCTTGCCGAGGCTCGTGGTCGTGAAGTGGAGGCCGCTCGCGTCGACGATCTGCTGCAGCGTCGCCTGCAAGCCGAAGCGCTGGATCTCGACCCCGGCCCAGAGGACAGGCAGGCGGGCCGACTGGATGCGGGTCCAGGCATCGTCCACCGCCGCGGCGAGCGATGCGGGATCGCTCGTGAGGACTGCCGGGGCGAGCGTTCCCTGGGGGGACGCGCAGGGCAGGGTCCAGACGTCCTGGAGCACCTCGATATAGATCGGGCGCTTGTAAGTCAGCAGCGCGACGATCGCGGCGTCGATCTCGGCCGGCGCGCTCGCCGGGTCGGCGACGACCACCGAGGCCACGGTGACCTTGGCGAACACCTGCTGGTCGGCGAGCAGGTTGCCGGTGCTGTGATGGAAGAGGATCCCTTGCGTCCGCTCGAGGCGCCGGTCGGCGGTGCTCGGGCTGGCGGAGATCACCACCACCGGCACCCGTTCGACGAAGGAGCCCGCCGTGGCATTGAGGATGCTGAAACCTCCGACTCCGTACTGCACGCACGCCGCGCCGATGCCCTTGAAGCGCGCGTAGCCGTCGGCCGCGTACCCGGCCCCCAGCTCGTTGACGTTGGCGACCCGCGCGATGCCCGGCGCCGCGTCGAGCGCCTGAAGGAAGGCGCCGGCGTAGTCGCCGGGGACGGCGAAGAGATGCTCGAGGCCTGCCTGCTGCAGCCGGGCGATCAGGTACTCGGCGACGTTCATCCTCAGCCCTCCTCGACCGCCTGCTGGCAGTTGGGGGTGACGCCGGCCAGGGTCTTGCCGCAGTCAGGGCATTCGATGCAGCCCTCCAACGGGCCGCAGCCCGGGCACGGATTGGGCATCAGGGCGTAACCGGGCTTGAGCCACGAGGGCCGCTTCAAGCCGAAGAAGTCCTCGAGCGTCGACTCCGCCGTGTCCAGGGCGCCTTCGACCCACCCCTGATCGAAGGAATAGGCCTCGCCGACGACGTGGATGTCCAGGTCGGGGACCGGCTTGCGCATCCGGCACATCACCTCGTCCAAGCGGTAGGCCGCCTTCCATTCGTGCCAGCCGCCGCCATAGGGGTCCTCGTTCCAGCTGTGGTAGACCGCGGAGTACGGCATCGGCAGCTCGGGCAGGGCGTGGAGCGCCGCGACCTGCTTGTTGGCCACCTCCACCATCAGCTCGGTGGCCGGGAACTGCATCTGCGGCACGATGCGCTCGACGCCCGGCTCCAGGCACGAGGGCCGGTAGCCCGCGAACGGCGTGCCGAGCTCCAGGCCCTTCCAGAACGGCACCGTGCTGATGTCGTTGTAGCTTGCCATCAGCAGCGAGTTGAGGAACGGGAGCCCATTTTTCTGCTCGCATTCGCTGCCGAAATAGTAGGTTTGCCGGATCGGCAGATCGGTCACCGAGCGGCCCGCCACCAGCCCCAGGGCACGCCACCAGGGGCTCTCGTAGGCCAGGAAGAGCTTGAAGGCGCTCTGGATGAGCACGGAGCCGAGGTTGACCTTCAGCCAGGGATCGTCGAAGAAGGTGCTCTGGATCAGCTCCAGGGACCGGCGGGGCATCGCCAGGATGACCTTCCTGGCCCGCACCACGATCGGCTCGACGCCCGCCGCCCGGCTGGTGCGGCCGGACACCGTGACGGTGGGCTCGAAGCGGAGAGTGTAGGGATGCTTTCCCGAGCCGATCACGATCTCGGCGAGGCGGTGGTTCATCAGCACCCGCTTGCCCTTGGCCAGGCCTCCGGGCAGGGTCCGGTTGAAGCGGTCGGCCAGCTGGATGGGCAGCTGGTCGTAGCCGTCGGCGAGGGTGAGGAATTGCGTGTCGTCGCTGTACTCGGTCGCGGGCAGCTGGGTGACGGCGTTGGCGTTGGCGACGTTCGCGTCGTAGCCGCCGGCGTCCTTCATGAACTGGTAACCCTCGTTGCTGAGGGACTTGAACATCAGGTCCCAGAAGCCCCACTGCCAGAGCGGCCGACCGAAAGCCCGGATCTTCATCGTGTCGCACAGGTCGAGGTTTGCCATGCCGGGATAGATGTTGTTCATCACCTGCACCTGGAGGTTCGTCGGTCCCAGGCCGCGCTCGTTCCAGGCGAGGTTGTAGGGGACCTTGGCGGGGTCGGCCAGCTGGTGGAGGCGCAGGTGCTTGCCGCGCAGGTAGAAAAGGTTGCAATTCGAGCCCACCGGCTTTGGCGCCCCCATGGGGAAGGGCTTGGTCGCGAGCTTCAGGTGATCGACGAGGCTGGCGACCATGATGTGCTGGCTCGGGATGTAGCGCATGCCGCCGACCTCGGCCTTGACGTGGGGCAGGCCGGGCAGGGTGACCGTGTACAGGCGCCCGCCGATGCGGTCGCTGTATTCGAAGAGGGCGATGCGCGCCGCGGCGCCAAGCTGCTGCTGCAACCGCCAGGCGCAGTAGGCGCCGGAAACGCCGGCGCCGACGACCGCGATATCCAGGTCCATGGTCTCCTCCCGAGGGCGAGCCGCGAAGCTCTGAGTCTCCTCGGCTCCGAAGCTCGATCGATCTAGATTCGTATTGTCCCGCTGCAATTTTGCAGCATATTGTCGCGTGGATTGAGAAGTCAATGCGCGGATAAGTTCGGCCAGTCTGCCTGGCGGCAGGTCCGGCTCGGGGAGGTGGCAGGACGGCGCGGCCTCCGCGCAGGCACGTGCGCGGAGGCCTGGCGCCGTGGCTCGGCTCGAGTCCGGCAGGTCGCGCTACGGGATGCAAACCTCGCAGATGCCGCTGTGGGTGCTGGTGATGAAACTGGTCTTCGATCCCCAGCAACCGGCCCCCGGGCAGGGTCCCGAGGAGCACTCTCCGACGATCCTGGTGTGGTTGGCGTCGGACCAGTAGACGGTGATGATGTTCTCGCCGAAGAAACACTGGCTGAGCGGCATGGCAAGCGGTTCGGGCATGGCACAGGCATTGGCCTGCGGGGCGATGGGCTGCAGGGTGCCGGCCTGCGCCGGGACGGTGCTCGCGCACCAGGTCAGGGCCAACAGGGCCAGCACGCCGAAACTCCTGAGCGGCAGCGAACGCAGGGCACCGAGAGTTGCCTGGCTCATCCTGTATCTCCTTTTTAGTTGAATGGCTCCTATAGGTGTACGGTGCCGCGGCCCGCGACAACGTGACCCGCAGGGCGTTCGACCACGCCCGAGGTACTGACTCAGGAGGGGCCGGCACGGCCTGGCGGCGGGCATCGGGGGGCTGCCAGGCTTGATTTCGACCTCGTCAGGGTCCATCCTCAAGCCATGAGCACCAAGACCATCGAGCTCGATGCCGAAGCCTACGGGGCGCTGGCCCGCGAGAAGCGCCCCGGCCAGACCTTCTCCGAGGTGATCAAGTTGCATTTCGGCCGCGGCGCGTCCGCGGAGGAGCTCGATCAGCTGGCCGCAGAGCTCAAGGTCTCCGAGGACACCCTGGACGCCATCGAAGCGCAGATCCGATCTCGTCAAGAGAGCCCGGCAACTGCCGCCGACCTGTGATCCACTTCGACACCTCGTTCGTGGTGGATTTCCTGCGCGAAGGCACGCGCGGCGAATTGGGACCAGCGAGAGCGCTCTTCAAGAGTCTTCCGCGGCAGCCTCACGCCATCAGCGTCTTCGCGCTCTGCGAGCTCCTCGCCGGGGCCGCGCAGGCGAGCCGAGGTGACCAAGAGCGCGAGAAGGTGCGGCTCTTTTGCTCCCGGCGGAATGACACGAAGACCGTCGCGAAGGCGGCGCTCTATGAGCGCGGGGATCTCCTCCCGGCAAATGAAGTCGGAGTTGAGGAAGTCGGCCGAAATGATGAGGACCGCGACGTGCGCATTGGCGATTGCAGCCTCGATCTCGGGCAACCAGTCGGCCCCAGCTTGGATGAGGCCGTCGTGCCAGGTTGCCAGAAGCCCCTCGCGCTCAAGAACCGCCAATTGGACGGCGAGGCGGTCTTTCCATCGGACATCCTTGTGGTTGTAGCTGACGAAGGCTCTTGGCGGCATGGCACGCGCTGCGCGATCCTCAGACGACCTGCGAGATCCGGCTTCCGCAAGCCAATACTCTCATTCTCAATCAACGGAGATCGATTATACCTCGGAACTCGGCGCGCCGGGCTGACTTCACTCAGCGCTTGGGCACTTCGGTCCAGCGGTAATCTACCAGCACGGGCATTCCGGTCCCTGTTCCCATCAGCCAGAGGATCGAGGGGCGGGGGCGGATGGAGCCGGTCAGGATCTCTCCTTCCTGGGCGCCGGTGATCGACATGGTGGCGGCGAGGGCCTGGGCGTCGGCGGCCAGCTCGGTTACGGTGAAGACGGCGAATACGCCCTCTTCGGCGGGCTGGCCGGTGCGCTGGTTGATGAAGTGGGAGGCAGGCCGGCCGCCGACGTCCAGGGGTTGGTCTTCGCGGAAGGCCGCCGCCAGCGACTGATCGCGCAGGAAGATGCGGCCCAGGGGCTCCTTGAGCCCGCCCATGGCGGGCAGCTCGATCACCCAACCGCGGTCGTTGCGGCCGGCGCCGATGCCGCGGCGGACCTCGCGGATCTGGACGAAGGCGTTGGCCGCACCGTGCTGGCGCAGCACCTCGATGGCGCGGTCGACGGCCATGCCGGTGCTGAAGTCGACCAGGTCGAGGGCGCTGCCGGCGACTAAGGCGGCGGTCTGCTGCTTGCCGTCCAGAACCAGGTTCTTGCAGTCGGCGGCAGCGATCGCCTGACGCAGCTGGTCCGGAGACGGGGCGTTCGCCACCGGTTCGCCGGCACCGCGGCCCCAGAGGCGGTGCAGGGCGCCGGCGAGCGGCCCCTCCTTGCCGCTGGACCAAAGGCAAAAGTTGCGCGCGCGAACGAGCGCCGGAAAGAGGCGAGGGTCCACCCGGTGCGGCCCCTTGCCGGCGGTGGCGTTGAGCAACGCCACCTCGCCGCCGGAACGACTGGGGTCGGTCAGGCGCTCCATCTCGCCGACCTCGGCGGCGGCGGCCTGGATGGCGGCGTCCGCCGCGTCGCGCGGCAGATCGCGGACCTCGATCTCCATCGTGCCCCCGAACGCCGGGACGCTGGTGCGCAGGGGGTGAACGGGAGCCGCGGCGGTTGCCGCCGCGGGGACGGATACCGCCGCGGAGGCGGGACCCGCCGCGGGAGTAACGGCGGAGACCCGGGCGGTTGGCGCCGAGACGAGGGCCAGGGCGGCGGCGAGCAGCGGCCCTGTCAGGCGGTCGAGATGCGCCGGCATGGCTCCCATGATGCCAGTTCAGGGCCGCTTTGTCGCTGCCCGGTGCGGCTGCCGGGCGAGCCTGGCGGGTGCCGCCGACGTGACCTCAGTGGATGCGGACGCGAGCGAAGCGCCGCTTGCCCACCTTGAAGAGATAGGGCTCGGTGCGCGGCGGCAGCTCGTGGAAGGGGTCGGCGGCGCGGGCGCCGTCGATGGCGACCGCCCCCTGCTCGATCAGGCGGCGGGCCTCGGCGTTGCTCGGCGCCAGGCCGGTCTCGGCGAGCAGCTTGAGCAGGGTGCGCGCGCCTTCCACCTGGTGATCGGGCACCTCGTCGGGCAGGCCGCCGGCCGAAAACACCTTGGCGAACTCGGCCTCCGCTTGCCGGGCCGCGGCTTCGCCGTGGTAGCCGGCCACCAGGCGGGAGGCCAGGTCCTGCTTGACCTTCTTGGGGTGCAGGTCGCCGGCGGCGACTGCGGCCCGGCGCTGCTCGATCTCGTGGCGCGGCAGATCGGTGAGCAGCAGCAACCAGTCCCACATCAGCGCGTCCGGGATGGACATCGCCTTGCCGTAGATCTCCTGCGGCGGGTCTTCGACGGCGATGGCGTTGCCCAGGCTCTTCGACATCTTGTCGCTGCCGTCGGTGCCCACCAGCAGCGGCACGGTCAGCACGACCTGCGGCTCGAGCCCCTCCTCCTTCATCAGGTCGCGGCCGACCAGCAGGTTGAAGATCTGGTCGTGGCCGCCCAGCTCGACGTCGGCCTTGAGCGCCACCGAGTCGTAGCCTTGCGCCAGCGGGTACAGCAGCTCGTGCAGGTGGATCGGCCGGTTCTGCTCGAAACGCGTGCGGAAGTCCTCACGCTCCATCATGCGCGCCAGGGTGTAGCGCCCGGCGAGGCGGACAATGCCCACCGCGCCGAGCGCCAGCAGCCAGCGGCTGTTGTAATCGACCACCGTCTCCCGCTCGTCCAGCACCTTCCACACCTGGCGCTTGTAAGTCTGCGCGTTGGCCTCCACCTCCTGCGGCGACAGCTGGGGGCGCGTCGTCTTCTTGCCGGTGGGGTCGCCGATGAGCGCGGTGAAGTCGCCGATCAGGAAGATCACGCGATGGCCGAGCTGCTGGAAGTGCCGCATCTTGCGCAGCAGCACGGTGTGCCCGAGGTGGAGGTCGGGAGTCGACGGGTCGAAGCCGGTCTTGACGGTGAGGGGCTCGCCGGTGCGGGCCGAGCGCTCGAGCTTGGCCCGCAGCTGCGCTTCGTCCACCAGATCGACCGCGCCGCGCGTCAGCAGCTCCATCTGGTCGGCGACCGGCGCGAACTCCCGCCTTGCCTGGGCGGCCTTCGGTTCCATGGGCGCGCAGCTTACCAGAGGCCCCTCGTCCCGGGTCGGTGCAGGTCCCGGGTCGGTGCAGGTCCCGGGTCTGTGCAGGTCCCGGGCCGGTGCAGGTGGCGAAGGTATTGGTGTCCTCAACCGGCGCCGCGGCCGGGTCAGGCGGTGGCGCCGGCGAGCAGCTCGCCCGAGGCGACGAGGCGGGCGTCGCCGGCGAGCGTGAAGCGTTGCGTGGCGGGGTCGCGGTCAACGGTGAGATCGAAGCCGCCGCGGGTCGCGACGGTCACCGGCGCGGCGAGGCGGCCGAGCGCCAGTCCGAGGGCGGCGGCGGCCATCGCCCCGGTGCCGCAGGAGAGGGTCTCGTCCTCGACCCCGCGTTCGTAGGTCCGGATGTCGAGCCGGCGATTGCCGTCGAAGCTGACGAAGTTGACGTTGGTGCCGCCGGGCTGGAAGGCGGCGTGGTGGCGCACGGCTCGTCCCACCTCGTAAACCGGCGCGGCGGCGAGATCTCCCGGCCACGCCATCACGAAGTGGGGGACGCCCACCAGGATGCGCCAGCCCGGATACCGCGCGCCGTCGAGCTCGACCACGAGCTGCAGCGGCGCCGAGACCTCGACGTCGAGCGCGAGCGCGATGCGCGACGGATCGAGACGGCGGGCGAGGAACGCTCCGGCGGCGGTCCGCACGCGCACTTCGCCCTGCGCCCAGCCGAGGTGGAAGGCGAGCTGCGCCGCGCAGCGGGTGCCGTTGAGGCAGAGATCGGCGGCGTCGCCGCCGGCGTTCCAGTAGGCCATCGCCACCTCGGGCACCGCCGTGGACGAGGCGAGACCGTCGCCGCCATCGCCATCGCCAGGGGCGCCGCCGGTTGAGGGCTCGCCCCGGCGCAGCACGAAAACTCCGTCGGCGCCGAGCGAGACGCCGCGCCGGCACCAGGCGCGGATCTGCTCGGCCGTGGGGTCGGCCGCCGGACCGGCCAGTGCCACGAAATCGTTGCCGCTGCCCGAGACCTTGAAGAAAGCGGTCATGGGACCGCCACGTGCACCTCGTTGCCGGGAGCGCTCTCGTTGCCCGTCTGGTCGATCGCCGTCACCCGGTAGTCGTAGGCCTGGCCCGAGGCCACCGTGGTGTCGACGTAGCTCGTGACGGCGATCGGCTTCGCGGTGAGGCGCACGAACTCGCCCGTGGCCGCGCCCTTGCGGTAGACGATGTAGCCGGCGAGATCGGGCGCCTCGCTCTGCTGCCACACCAGGCGCACGCGGCCGGCCTCTGCCACCGCGACCAGCTCTTCCGGCACCGGCGGTGGGTAGCGGTCCACGTAGTGGATCTCCTGCTCGGCCTTGATCGCGCTCTCGACCAGCGGTTGCTTGGCATCCACGGCGGTGACCGAGTAGATGTAGCTCTGCGCGAAACGGGCGGTCTGATCGAGATGCCGGGTGGTGGGCGGCCTGACCACGGCGAGCGGCTTGCTGCTGAAGCGCTCGGTGGCGGCGCGCCGGTAGACGGCATAGCCGCCGGCATCGGGAACCGCTTTCCATTCGACCAGGATGCCGTCGGCCTGCGGCGCCACGGTCACTTTCTCGGGCGGCGGCGGCGGCGTCTTCGGCCTGAGCAGCGCCTGGTTCGAGAACGCGGACCGGTCGCCCTTGGGGCCGTAGGTGCGCACCGCGTAGTCGCGGGTCGGCCCGCCCTCCGCGGTCGCCGGCAGCGGCTCGGGCAGCGGCAGGTCGGCGATCAGCAGCTTGCCCAAGGTCGCCGTGCCCAGGTCCTTGCTGGTCAGGGTCAACCGCAGCTTGGCGAGGGATTCGAGCTGCTTCGGATCGAGCGCTTCTGGAGCGGGCGCGGCAGCGCCAGGAGCGGCCGGTTTCGGCGCCCCTGGTGCGGCAGCGGCGCCGGTGCCGGCACCGGCGGCACCGCTGGTGCCGGCTGCGGGCGCGCCGCCCGTGCCCGGTGCGGCCGTCCCCGTGGCTGCCGCGCCAGCGCCTGCCGCGGCCGCGCTTCCCGCGGCCGTGCCTCCCGCGGCCGTGCCTGCCGCGGCCGTTCCTGCCGCGGCCGAGCCGCCCGTGCTTGCCCCCGCGGCCGTGCCGCCCGCCCCCGCCGCAGCGGCTCCGGTTCCGGTTCCGCCTCCGGCCGGGCTGGCAGGCTTGCCGGTGAGAGCCGCCGCCGCCCCGGGTTTCGCTCCGGGCGCTTGCTTTGGCGGTGGCGGGGGTGGGATCACCGCTTCGTAGATCTCCACCTTGGTGACGCCGTTCAACGCGCTGCCGCCGGGAGTGGTCTGCGGGTAGGTGAAGCTCAGCAGCACGCGGTTCCCCCGCTGATGGGCGGCGAGGTCCTTGGTCGGCGCCGGCACCGCGCGCAGCGGCGGCGTCGGCGGGCCTTCCTTGCCGCAAGCGGCCGCTGTCAGCGCTGCCGCCAGCGCCGCCGCCACTGCCAGCTTCGCCTGCGTCCGCCGCACCGGGTCATAGGACATAGCGGGAGAGATCCTGGTTCTTGACGATGTCGGAGAGTGCCCGCCGCACGTACTCGGCGTCCACGCGCACGTGGACACCGGCCATTTCGGGGGCCGCGAAGGAAACCTCGTCGAGCAGCCGCTCGAGCAAGGTGGACAGGCGACGGGCGCCGATGTTCTCGGTGGTGGAGTTGACCTCGACCGCCAGGCGCGCGATCTCGGCCACCGAGTCGTCGGTGAACTCGACGGTGACGCCCTCGGTCGAGAGCAGGGCCGAATACTGCTTGGTCAGCGCCGTCTCGGGCTCGGTCAGGATGCGCACGAAATCGTGCTCCGTCAGGGCATCGAGCTCGACCCGGATCGGAAAGCGCCCCTGCAGCTCGGGGATCAGGTCGGAAGGCTTGCTGACGTGGAAGGCGCCGGCGGCGATGAACAGGATGTGATCGGTCTTGACCATGCCGTACTTGGTCGAGACGTTGGTGCCTTCGACGATCGGCAGCAGGTCGCGCTGCACGCCCTCGCGCGAGATGTCCGGGCCGCGGCCCCCCTCGCGGCCGGCGATCTTGTCGATCTCGTCGAGGAAGATCATGCCGCCCTGCTCGACCCGCTGGCGCGCCTCGCGAGCGACCTGGGTGCGGTCGATGAGCTTCTCGGCCTCCTGCTGCTGCAGGATCTCGCGCGCTTCGACCACCGACACCGACTGCTTCTTCTTGCGGCCGAACAGCCCGGGCAGCATGTCCTTGATGTTGATGCCGACCTCCTCGACCCCCTGCGGCGTGAACATCTCGAGGCTGGGGTACGAGGACTCGTCCACCTCGACCTCGACGCGCCGCTGGTCGAGCGCGCCGGAGCGCAGCTTGTCGCGGAACTTCTCGCGGGTCGCCGCCAGCTCGTCCTCGTCCTCCTCGGAGTCGTTCTTGAGGTAGCTGCTGATCGGGCGCGGCGGCACCAGCAGCTGCAGCAACCGGTCCTCGGCGCGGGTCGCCGCCGCCTCGCGCACCGCGCCGCGCTTCTCCTCCTTGACCATGCTGACCGCGATCTCGACCAGGTCGCGGATCATCGATTCGACGTCGCGGCCGACATAGCCGACTTCGGTGAACTTGCTCGCCTCGACCTTGAGGAACGGCGCCTTGGCGAGCCGCGCCAGGCGGCGGGCGATCTCGGTCTTGCCGACGCCGGTCGAGCCGATCATCAGGATGTTCTTGGGCGCGATCTCGTCGGCGATATCCGGCGGCAGCTGCTGGCGTCGCCAGCGGTTGCGCAGCGCGATCGCCACCGCGCGCTTGGCCGGCCGCTGCCCGACGACGAACTTGTCGAGCTCGGCGACGATCTGCCGCGGCGTCATGTTTTCGAGGACGAGGCCCGGCTGAGTCTCGCCCGAGATCTGGATGGCCACCGCTTAGAGCTCCTCGAGCGTCAGCTTGTCGTTGGTGAAGATGCAGATCTCGGCGGCGATCTTCATCGCCTCGCGCACGATGCCGGCGGCGGGCAGCTCGGTGTGCCGCAGCAGGGCGCGTGCCGCGGCGAGAGCATAGTTGGCGCCCGAGCCGATGGCCAGCGCCGCGTCGTCCTCGTCGGGCGACAGCAGCTCGCCGGTGCCCGAGACCAGGTAGGTGCGGTCGCGGTCGGTGACCAGGATCATCGCCTGCAGCTGGCGCAGGGCGCGGTCGGTCCGCCATTCCTTGGCGAGCTCGACCACCGCGCGCTCGAGGTTGCCGCCGAACTCCTCGAGCTTCTCCTCGAGCCGGGTGAAGAGCGCGAGCGCGTCGGCGCCGCCGCCGGCAAAGCCCACGAGCACCTGGCCCTTGCCGGCCCGCCGCACCTTGCGGGCGCCGCTCTTGACGACCGTGCTGTTGTTCAGGGTGACCTGGCCGTCACTCGCCATGCACACCCGCCCGTTGCGGCGTACCAATAGGACAGTCGTCGAGGCCAGGGAGTCCATGGAGGCTGGATTGTACCAGGGGCAGCAGCAGGGGGCCGCGATTGCTGACGGCGGTGCCGGCGGTGACGGCGGTTACGGGCTCAGCCAGCGCCGCGGCGGGCCCGGGGATGCGCGCCGCGGTAGACGGCGAGCAGCCTCTCCACCTCGACGTGGGTGTACTTCTGGGTCGTGGACAGGGAGGCGTGCCCGAGCAGCTCCTGGATCGCCCGCAGGTCGGCGCCACCCTCGAGCAGGTGGGTGGCGAAGGTGTGCCGCAGGGTGTGCGGGTGGACGCCCCGGGCGAGCGCCGTCTGCTCGATCCAGCGGTCGATGATGCGCCGCACCGAGCGGTCGCTCAGGCGGCCGCCGCGGTGATTGAGGAACACCGGTTCCTCTGTGCCGCCGCGGCCCTGGCGCTCGCGCACGCGCTCCCAGACGTCGAGCCACTGCCGCAGGGCGCCCGCCGCCGGGCGGCCGAAGGGCACCATGCGCTCCTTGCCCCCCTTGCCGACGACCCGCAGCACGCGGGCCGCCAGGTCGATCGCTCCCCAGTCGAGCCCGACCAGCTCGCCGACCCGCAGGCCGGCGGCATAGAGCAGCTCGAGCAGCGCGCGGTCGCGCCGCGCCAGGAGGGCGTCCAGCGCCGCTGCGGCGGCGGCCGGCGCGTCCCCGGGCTCCGCCGCACGGCCGGGGGCTTCGAGCAGGGCCTCCACCTCGCCGGGCCGCAGGTGGCGGGGGAGGGTCTGCGGCAGCCTGGGCGTCGGCACCCCCTGCGCGGGGTTGGCGGCCAGCGTCCCCTCGCGGCAGGCAAAGCGCAGCAGGCTGCGCAGCGCCGACAGCGCCCGCGCCTGGCTGCGGCGCTCGAGCCCCTGGGCGTGGAGCGAAGCAAGGAACGACCGCACCGCGAGGCCGTCCACCGCCTGGGGGCGCACGTCCTCGGGAGGCAGGGCGAGGAAGTCGCGCGCCAGGAAGTCGAGGAAGCGCAGCAGGTCGCCCTCGTAGGCACGCAGCGTGTGTGGCGAAAAGTTGCGCTCGCCCTCGAGGTGCTCCAGGAAACGATGGATCAGGCGCCTCATGAGCCTCTGCCGCCGGCAATCTCCTGAACGGGTTCAGGCTCTCCTGGCGCCGGCGCCGCCGCGGGCTCGCAGGACGAAGGCCCCTCGGCTGCGGCGAGCGGCTCGTGCCGCAGCGCCACCTGGTGGCGGGCGGCCCAGGCGGCCAGCTCCCGGACGGCACGGGCGGCGAAGGCGGCGCGGCGCCCCTGGGCGGCCCCGCGGCCAACCGGCGGCGCCGCCGGCGCCGCCGGCGAGCGCCGCGGCGGCGGCTCCCCCAGCTCGGGGAACAGGCCGTAGTTGACGTTGGCTGGCTGGAAATGCCGCGGGTCGGACTCGGTCAGGTGGCGGGCCAGGGCACCCAGGGCGGTCGCGGCCGGCAGGCGCTCGACCGGCCGCCCATGCCGCTCGAGGCTCAGGTAGAGCCCGATCGCCAGCCCCGTGGCCGCCGACTCGAGATAGCCCTCGACGCCGGTGATCTGGCCCGCGAGGCGCACCCGCGGTGCGCTCTGCACGCGGTAGAACGCGTCGAGGTGGCGCGGCGCGTTGATGAAGGTGTTGCGGTGGATCTGGCCGAAGCGGGCGAACTCCGCCCGTTCGAGGCCGGGAATGAGGCGCAGCACCCGCTGCTGCTCACCCCATTTCATCCGCGACTGGAAACCGACCATGTTGAGCTGGCGGCGCGCCAGGGTTTCCTGGCGCAGCTGCACGACGGCCCAGGGGCGCCGGCCGTCGGGGCCGCGCAGCCCCACCGGCTTCATCGGCCCGTACCGCAGGGTATCGGTGCCGCGGCGCGCCAGCTCCTCGATCGGCAGGCATCCCTCGAAGAAGATCGCCTGCTCGAACTCGTGCGGCGCCAGCACTTCGGCGGCGAGCAGGGCGGCATGGAACTGCTCGTAGCGCTCGCGGTCGAGCGGCGCGTTGAGGTAGTCGTCGCCGCCCTTGCCGTAGCGCGACTGCCAGAAGAGGCGGTCCTGGTCGAGGCTCTCGGCCTCCACGATCGGCGCGATGGCGTCGTAGAAGTAGAGGTACTCGCTGCCCAGCAGGCGTTGCAGCGCGGCCGCCATCGCCGGCGAGGTCAGCGGTCCGGTGGCGACCACCAGGTCCGTGGCAGGGTCCGCTGGGAGGTCGGTCATCTCGGCGCGCCGCATCTCCACGCCCGGAAGGCTGGCCAGGGCGCCGGTGACGTGGGCGGCGAAGCGCTCGCGATCGACGGCCAGGGCGCTTCCCGCCGGCACCGCCGCGGCGCGCGCCGCGGCGATGATCAGCGAGTCGAAAGCCTCCATCTCGCGCTTCAGCAGCCCGGCGGCGTGGAGCGGGTCGTCGCTGCGCAGCGAGTTGCTGCACACCAGCTCCGCCAGGTCGCCGGTCTTGTGCGCCGGCGTGGAGGTCCGCGGCCGCATCTCGTGGAGCACCACCGGCACTCCCCGCCGGGCGAGCTGGTAGGCGCACTCCGAGCCCGCCAGGCCGCCGCCGACGACGTGAACGGGATCCGGCATTGTCCGAGCGGGCGCGTGGCTCAGCGTCGTGCCGGCGGCCAGTCGCCGAGCAGCCGGCGCAGGGCGACGATCTGCCCGACGTGGTAGGCGTTGTGGTCGGCGGCGAGCAGCGCCTCGCGCAGCAGGGTCTGCCCCTTGCCGTGGGGGAACGGCGCGAAGAGGTCGGAGGCCGGATCGGCGACCAGTCGCTCCATGGCAAGGAGGTCGCGATCGAAGGCGGCGACGGCGTCGTCCCAGGCAGCCTCGGAAGGAGGCTCCGCACCGCCGGCCGGCCAGTAACCGGCGGGCCAGGCCGGCGACTCGTGAGAGGGATTGCGGCTGAACTCGAGGATGTCAAACTGCGCCAGGCGAAGGTGCTCGAGCAGCTCCCAAAGCGAATGCTCCACGCCCTGGGGCTTGGCACCGCGGAGAGGCGGCGGAACGTCGCGGATGGAAGCTGCAAAGGAGACGTGGGCATGCTCGCCGGGGAGGAGCTCGACGAGATGCTCGCGGAGGGCGGAATCGTGGTCCTTGGCAGAGTTGCTCATGGGGCCATTCTAGCCTCTCTGGCCTACTGGCCTTTCTGGCCTTCTGATAATGACCGTGACCTGCCATTCCCTGGCAAGGTGCCCAGGCGCCCCGGCAGGATGGCCCCGAGCAGATCCAGATGATCCCGAGCAGATCCGGGAATGGTCTGGCCGGCGGGCAGGACGGAGGGCCGCAGTGCACGGGGTCCCGGGGCGGCGGCTCTAAGAGGCGAGGCAAGACACGCCGATCGCGGCACGTACCCTCGACGAGCCGATAGGCCGCCGTCCCCGGGACCCCGTGCACATGCAGGCGGCCCGGCCGCTGAGCTGGCACCCGGCCGATAGGTTGCCCGCCGCCCGTTTGCCGCTCGGTCTTCGAGCGCCCCGTTCGGGGTGCTCAGGGTCAGGCGGCGGGTTCGACCGACTCGGAGTGGCCGCAGCCCGGGGTGTTGCAGATCAGACGCGTGCCGGCTCGCTTGGTCGTCTTCTCCAGAAGGAATGGGGCTCCGCAGTCGGGACAGGGCTTCTGGATGGGCCGGTTCCAGAGCGCGAACTTGCAGTCGGGATAGCGGTTGCAGGAGTAGAAGAGCTTGCCCCTTCGGGACCGCTTCTCCTCGATCTCCCCCTTGCCGCATTCGGGACAGGCGACCCCGGTGGGCTTGGGAGGCTCGGCCTTGGGCCCGATCTTGCGGATCCCCTTGCAGTCGGGATAACCCGTGCAGCCATAGAAGGTGCCGAAGCGGCTGCGGCGCAGCGCCATCGGCCGGCCGCACTCCTCGCAAGGAGGGATTTCCTCGGCGGCGCCATTGGCCGTGGCGGGCTGGTCGCCGGCGGCGGCCTGCGCTTCGCCTGCTGCCGCCGCGGTGGTGCCGACGCCGGCGGCCGGCGCGGTCGGTTCCAGGTCCCTCGTGTACTTGCACGCCGGGTAGGTGCTGCAGCCCACGAAGGTGCCGTAGCGGCCGAAGCGCATCAACAGCTGAGACCCGCAGTCCGGACACTTTTCGTCGAGGGGCACGCCTTCGCGCTTGACGTTGGGCATCTGCTCGCCGGCAGCTTCAAGATCCTGCGAGAACTTCTCGTCGAAATTGGCGACCGCTTGCCGCCAATCGAGATGCCCCTCTTCGATCTCGTCGAGCTGCCCTTCGAGCGCCGCGGTGTAACCCTCGTTGAGGATGTCGTGGAAACCCCGCTGCAGCATGCCGTTGACCAGCCGGCCCAGGGCGGAGGGCCGGAAGCGGCCGTCCACCTTCTCCGCGTAATCGCGCTCGCTCAGGGTGGCGAGGATGCTGGCGTAGGTCGAGGGGCGGCCGATGCCGTTCTCCTCGAGCGCCTTGACCAGGGTCGCCTCGTTGTACTGGGCCGGCGGTTGAGTGAACTTCTGCTCGCCGACCACTCGCCGCAGCTCGAGCGCTTCGCCCTCGCGCAGGGGCGGCAGTGCCGCGCCGCCTTGCACGGCCGACTCCGCCGCCGGGCCGTTGCCGTTGCCCGCGGCCGGGGGGGCGCCTTCCTCGTCGGGCGTGTCGCGGTACACCGCAAGGAAGCCGGCACGCTTCAGCACCCGCCCCGCGGCGCGCAGGACGTAACGGCCGCACTCGACGTCGACCTGGGTCACGTCGAACAGCGCCGGCACCATCTGCGAGCCGATGAAGCGTTCCCAGATCAGCTTGTAGAGCTTCCACTCGTCGGCCTTCAGGTAGTCCTTCACCGCCTCCGGCGGCAATTCGAACGTGGTGGGCCGGATCGCCTCGTGAGCGTCCTGCGCTCCCTTCTTCGAGGCGTAGCGGTTGGCGGCCTCGGGAAGCAGCTCCGATCCGTAGGTGGCGGCGATCAGCTCGCGGGCCGCCGCCAGCGCCTCTTCGCTCACCCGGGTGGAGTCGGTGCGCATGTAGGTGATCAGGCCCACCGCGCCGCTGTCGCCGATCTCGCGCCCCTCGTAGAGGCCCTGGGCGAGCGCCATGGTGCGCTTGACCGAGAAGCCGAAGCGCTTGGCCGCCTCCTGCTGCAACCGGCTGGTGATGAACGGGGCGCCCGGCTTCTGCTGGGCCTCCTTGCGCTCGACGGTCCGCACCACGTAGGTGCCGCCCTCGAGGTCGCGCACGATGGCGCCGGCCTGCTCGCCATTGTCCACCTCGGCCTTCTTGCCGTCGATACGGTGCAGGCGGGCGGTGAAGGGAGGCGGCACGCCGGCTGCCAGCTCGGCGGCGATGTTCCAGTATTCCTGGGGCTCGAAGGCCTCGATCTCGGCCTGCCGGTCGCAGACCATCTTCAGGGCGACGGACTGTACGCGGCCCGCCGAGAGACCCTGCTTGACCTTTTCCCACAGCAGCGGCGACAGGCGAAAACCCATCAAGCGGTCGAGCACCCGCCGCGCCTGCTGGGCATCCACCTTCTTGAAGTCGATGTCGCCGGGATGCTCGAGCGCCTGCAGCACCGCCCCGCGGGTGATCTCGTTGAAGGTGACTCGCCGCACCGACTCCGGCGCCTTGCCGAGCACCTCGAAGATGTGCCAGGCGATCGCTTCGCCTTCACGGTCGGGGTCGGGAGCCAGGTAGACGATTTCCGCTTTCTTGGCAGCCTGCCGCAGCTTCTTGACGACCTCGCGCTTGCTGGCGAGCACCTCGTAGTGCGGCTCGTAACTCGGCCCGATCCCCATGTCCTTCTTGACCAGGTCACGGATGTGTCCGACCGACGCCTCGACGGCGTATTGCCTGCCCAGGAACTTCTTCAGTGTCCGGGTCTTGGCGGGACTTTCGACAATCAACAGGTTCTTGGCCACGGTGCTTAGCAACGCCGCGAGGCGCCCTCCTTATTTCGAGTGGACTGGCGGGACGGCTCGGAGCGCGGACCTTACCACCGGCCCGGCGGCGGCCGCAAGGAACGTCGGAAGCAGCATCGACCCGACCCCTTGCGCCGCTCTGCCCCGAGCGCTCTCTCGTCGGTTGTCCGGTTGACCGCGAGGTCATGGCGCGCGCGCGGCGGCCCGTGCCGCGGCGCGCCGCCGGGCGCTGGCCAGCCGCCACGCGTTGCCGTGCAGGCGCTGTACCCTGCCTTCGATCTCGAGCTCGAGCAGCGCGGCGAGGACGGTGCCGGGTGCGAGCCCGGTGGACGCCGCGATCTGCTCCGCCGAGTGCGCGGCGCGGGGACGCAGCGCGGCAAGCACCGGCCCGCCGGCGCCTGCCACCGGCGCCGACCTTTCGCCGAGATCCGCGGCAGCCACGGCATCCGCGTCACGGCCGGCCACGGCATCCGCTTCACGGCCGGCCACGGCAGCCGCTTCACGGCCGGCCACGGCAGCCGCTTCACGGCCGGCCACGACCATGGCATCCGCTTCACGCCCGGCCACGGCCACGGTATCCGCGTCACGGCCGGCCACGGCAGCCACGATATTTGCGTCACGGCCGGCCACGGCCGCGGCGTCCGCCCGGGTTGCGTTCCAGGTGGACAGGGCGTCGAGGACGTCCTGCGGATGGCCGGCGAGCAGCGCGCCGCGGCGCAGCAGGCCGTGCGGGCCCCACGACAGCGCCGCGAACACCGATCCGGGCACGGCGAGCACCCGCCGGCCCAGGCCGCCGGCGTGGCGGGCCGTGTCCAGCGCGCCGGATCGCGGCGTCGCCTGCACCACCAGGGTGACGGCGGCGAGGCCGGCGATCGTTCGATTGCGCACCGGGAAACGCCAGGTCCGCGGGCCGGCGTCGCAAGGGAATTGGCTCACCAGCGCGCCCCGGTCGGCGATCGCGGCTGCCAGCCGCGCGTGAGCGCGCGGGTAGTCGAAGCCCACGCCGCAACCGAGAACGGCGACCGTCCGTCCGTACGGCATCGCCAGGGCGCCCTGGTGCGCCGCCGCGTCGACGCCGTGCGCCATCCCCGAGACGACCGCCACGCCGGCGGCCGCCAGGCAGCGCGCGAAATGTGCGGCCGCTTCGAGGCCATAACCGTCGGCATGGCGCGCCCCGACGATGGCGACCGCCGGCCCGGCCGGCAGCCGCCCGCGTACGGTCAGCACCGGGGGCGGCTGGGCCATCCCTGCCAGGAGCACGGGATAGTCCGGGTCGAGCAGGGTGATCACGCGGGCCCCGGCGCCGGCGGCGGCGGCGATCTCGGCGGCGGCCGCCGCCACGGCGCCGGTCGGCGTCGACCATGCCGGCGGGGGGACCGGCGCGGCCAGGCTCTCGCCGCAGGCGGCCATCTGGACGAGCTGCCCCAGTAGCTCGGTCAGCGTTGGCACCGCCGACAGGCCCGGCAGTGCCGACAGGCCCGGCACCGTCGACAGGCCCGGCACCGCCGACAGGCCTGGCACTGCCGACAGGTCCGGCTCCGCCGACAGGTCTGGCAGCACCGACAGGTCTGGCACTGCCGACATGCCCGGCAGTGCCGCCGGCGTGTTCGGCGTGGCGGCGGCCTGTCGCCCGCGTGCCCAGCCGATCACCTTGCCGGCCAGGCGTCCCACCTGCGGCCGGGTCAGCCGCCGGTCGGCATGCAGGGCGATCAACAGCTCGCGTGGCGTTGGCAGGTCGCTCATCTGGGATCCATGCAGGTCGGCCGGGTCAGCCACCGGTCGGCATGCAGGGCGATCAACAGCTCGCGTGGCGATGGTAGGTCGCTCATCTTGGATCCATGCAGGTCGGCCGGGTCAGCCGCCGGTCGGCATGCAGGGCGATCAACAGCTCGCGTGGCGATGGCAGGTCGCTCATCTTGGATCCATGCAGGTTGGCCGCGTCAGTCGCCGGTCGGCGTGCAGGGCGATCAACGGCTCGCGTGGCGTTGGCAGGTCTCTCATCTGGGATCCATGCAGGTCGGCAGGGTCTGCTCGTCGAGTCGGGCCGCCTCGTCGAGCAGGCTTCCTGTCTACCCCCTTCCTATCTAGTAAGACGTAAAAAGGGCGCCCGCCGTGGACCGATTTTCCGCGCGGCGTCGAGGGCAGGCCCGCCGCCGGCGATCGACCTGGCCCGGGCCTTCGGGTACCCGCGAGGGGACGGTCGGGTCGCCAGGAGTGGACGGCTGCGGGCCGGCGATCTCCCCGTCGCCGCTCCGGGCGAGGCGGTGGCAAGGTATGTGTATACTTGCCTCGGCAGATACTTGCCTGGGAGGAGTGTCCGAGTTGAGACGCTACCCGAAGCCACTCGTCGTCCTGCTGGCCCTTCTGGCCGGCGCCCTGCCGCTCGCCTCGTGCGCCGGCTACGGCAAACCGAATCAACCTGGAACCGAGCTCGCGTTCGGCGTCGACATGGCCCGCCGCGGCCTGTGGAACGAGGCCCTGTTCCGCTTCCACGAGGCGGAACGCGGCGACCCCGAAAATCCGCGCGTGCAGAACAACCTCGGCGTCGCCTACGAGGCGCAGGGCGACTTCGAAAGCGCCCTCGCACACTACAAGCGGGCGCTGCAGCTGGCTCCGGAGAACCGCGAGGTGCGGGCGAATTACGCGCGCTTCGTCGAGTTCTACCAGGCCTACAAGGCGCCGGACAAGAAGGGGAAATCGGGCCTGATCATCCCCAAGGCCAAGGAGGCGGCGGGCAAGACCGGCACGTCCGGCCGTCCCGGCGATCGCCCGCCTCCCAATGCGCCCCCGTCCGGCCCGCCAGAACCGTCGAATTCGCCGCCCCGGCCCGGCGGCGTGTCAGGACCTCCGGCCGCCGCCGCGCCGCCGGTGCAAAACCCGGCTGCCAACCCGCCGCCGTCGGCCGCGCCCTCGGACCAACCGCCGCCGCCGTCAGGCGCCGCCCTGCAATCCCAGCTGTCGTTCGACGCGGCCCGGCCGCCGGTGACCGAGGGCCGACGCCCTGGCGGTTCGACGTCTGCAGGACACGCCACCGGCGACGCTTTCTCCCGGGAGGTTTCATCGTGAACCAGCGCTCCTGGCTCTTCATCCTGCTCTGCTGCCTCGCCGCCGCGCCGCTGTCCGCCGGCTCGGTCGAGGTGAAGCTCAAGCTGCCGCAGCGCGCGCGGCTCAACCTGCAAGGCCGCAAGTCAATCGCCGTCACTCCCTTCGTGGTGGTCAGCAAGGAAGGCGAGAGCAAGGTGCAGGGCAAGAACATCGACGTCCAGAAGGAGTTCGGGCGCTACCTGTTCAAGGTGCTGCGCCGCGAGACCGAGCTCAAGGTGCTCGATTCCGGCCCGGTGGAGTTCCCCACCTATGACCTCGAGCAGCTGCCGCGGCAGGCCGATTTTTGGCGCGCCATCGGCGAGCGCACCAACGCCGATCTCATCCTGACCGGCGGCATCGACTTCGACATCCAGGACCGCACCGGCTACCGCACCGAGGAGTACTCCTCGCCCTTCAACGGCCAGCAGTACTACCGGCAGGTGCTGGTGGAGCAGACCGGCTTCCAGTACGACATCCTGATGCAGGTGTACGACGGCAAGACCGGCCAGCTGCTCTACCAGGACAACTTCAAGGACTTCCAGAACTTCCAGGGCCAGCACGCCGACCCGATGGCCGGCATGTTCGAGAACCTGGCGTCGCTCGAGGACCGCATCCTGAACGTCTTCACCTTGAAGGAAATCGAGGCCAGCCGCATCCTGTTCACCCAGTAAAGCGCAAAGGAGGACGCGTTGAACCGCCCATCCCGGTTGTCATCCCTTTTGTCGCTCGCTGGACCGGCTGCCAAAGGCGCCGCCCGTGTCGCCTGCCTCTTCGCGCTCGCCGTGCTGCTGGCGACGCCGCCGCCGCTCGGCGCGCAGCAGAGCTTCGGCCCTTCGATCTCGGGTTACGGCTTCGGCCAGAACAAGATCGCCTACCGGACCTTCGACTGGCACATCTATCACTCGCCTCACTTCAACGTCTACTACTACTCGGCGGAGGAGTCGTCGCTGCAGAAGATCGTGTCCTTTGCCGAGAGCGACTACGACGACGTCTCGCGGTTCCTCAATTACCAGATCAAGGACCCGATCCCGCTGATCTATTTCGCCACCCACTCGGCGTTCGAGCAGAACAACATCATCCTGGACTTCATCCCCGAGGGCATCGGCGCCTTCGCCAGCCCCGTCCGCTTCCGTATGGTGATGCCGATCGACGATCCGGACGGCACGATGATCGCGATCATGCGCCATGAGCTGACGCACATCTTCCAGTACCACATGCTCTTCCAGGGCAGCCTCGCCAAGGCGCTGGCCAACGGCCCGCCCACCTGGTTCCTGGAAGGCATGGCGAGCTACGTCGGGCGCGACGAGAACGTGCGCGACACCATGTTCCTGCGCGACGCGGTGGTCAACGACATCATCCCGCCGATCACCCGCGTCAACATCGAGGGCTTCTTCGCCTACCGCTTCGGCCACGCGGTGTTCTCGTTCATCGAGGACCGCTGGGGCCATGAGGGTTTCCTGGACTTCCTCTTCGAGATGCGCAACACGCTGGGCGGCCGTGTCGACCGCGCCGTCAAGCGCGCCTTCAAGCTGGATCCCGAGGACTTCGACATCGAGTTTCGCCGCTGGCTGCGCAAGAAGTACCTGCCGCAGCTGATCGTGACCGGCGAGCCCGGGGACTTCGGCCGGGTCTTCCGGGTCAAGCCCGACCGCAGCACCTACGAGACCTCCCCGGTCGCCTCGCCGTCCGGCGACCTGGTGGCGGCGTTCAGCGCCTATCACGGCAAGGTGGACGTGGTGCTGTTCGACGCGCGCAAGCGGACGTTCATCCGCAATCTCACCAAGCCCTTCTCGAGCAAGTACCAGTACCTCGTTGCGCAGGAGCTGCAGCTCGGCCGCCGCCTCGGCCGCGACCTCGCCTTCTCCCCGGACGGCAACACCATCGCGGTGTTCGCCAAGCGCGAGCGGGGGCGCAGCCTGATGCTGCTCGACGCGGTCAACGGCGGCATCCGCCGCATCATCGACATGGACGAGATCGAGCAGCAGCAGGCGCCGAGCTTCAGCCCGGACGGCAAGAGGGTGGCGTTCTCGGGCAACAAGGACGGCAGGTTCGACATCTTCATCCTCGATCTCGCCACCGACACCATCACCCGGTTGACCGACGACGACATCTTCGACGGCGCCCCGTCGTTCTCGCCCGACGGCAAGTCGATCGTGCTGGTCTCGGTGGTCGGCGCCGGCGCGCACGGCAAGGTCTTCCGCATGGACCTCGACAAGCCGGGGGTGCGCATCCCGATCACCACCGGCGACAGCAACGAGAACGACCCCATCTACTCCCCCGACGGCAAGCGCATCTACTTCACCTCCGACCGCGGCGGCCGCGAGAACATCTACAGCCGCGACCTGACGACCGGCGAGGAGCGCCAGTACACCAACGTGGTGAGCGGCGCCTTCATGCCGGCGCCGCTCAAGGCGCGCGACGGCGAGGAGCGCCTGGTCTACACCGGTTACTGGAAGATGTCCTTCGACATCTACGAGACCGGCACCAACGAGCCGGTCGCCAAGACGCCGGCGCCGGCAGCCGCGGCGGCCGCGGGCGGCACGCCGGCCGCGCAGCCGCCGGCGCAGACGGCAGCGGCACCCAGCGCCGGCGCGGCACCCGCCACCGGCGCGGCACCCGCCACCGGCGAGGCCGCTGCCCAGGCGTCACCGGCGCCGCCGGCCGCGGCGCCCGCTGCCGGCGAGGCGGCCGCCCAGCCGCAGGCGCCGGTGGCGGGCCCGGGAGGCAACGATGCCATCGCCAAGCCGCAGGCGGCCGCCGCCGCGGCGGCCGCGCCCTCGGGCGCCGAGACGGACCTGGCGAAGTTCGAGCCGGACATCCAGGTCACCATCGATCCGGCGAACCGCGAGCAGTACCACGGCTACAAGTTTTTCCTCGAGGACGCGCAGGCCTACGCCGGGGTCGATACCAACCAGACCTACACCGGCCGCATCCTGCTGACCTTCTCGGACAACCTGGGGGACAAGCGCATCATCGCCGACTTGTCCGCGATCGAGACCTACTCGAACTTCAACCTGATCTATGCCGACCTGTCCCACCGGATGCAATGGTACGTGCGTCTCTTCGACGAGCGCGCCTTCTACATCGGGCAGGACATCGTCACCGGCAGGCTGGTCCGCGGGCAGCAGAGCTTCCAGGAGAGCGGCGCCATCGGCACCATCGTGTATCCCTTCTCCTTCTATCACCGGATCGAGATCGGCGCCGGGTACATGATCCGCAAGATCAACTTCACCGACGTCGAGCAGAACCTCCAGGGACAGAACGTCGTCGCCATCGCCCCGTCGAGCGACAACTTCCCGGTGGTGACGGTGGGGCTGGTCGGCGATTCGAGCCAGAATGCCTACTACGGCCCGGTGGCCGGCCAGCGCTACCGGGCGGACGTGCTGTGGGGGCCGAGCGTCAGCGGCGGCGGCACGATCTACGAGAACGCCACGCTCGACGCCCGCAAGTACTTCCCGCTCACCCTGCGCAGCAACTTCGCCTTCCGCATGTGGGGCGGCATCGCCGGCGGCCAGCGCCCGACGCCGTTCTTCCTGGGCGGCCTCGACACCATCCGCGGCGTCGACTTCCGCTCGCTGATCGGCGACCGCGCGTTCTTCGGCAACGCCGAGTTCCGCTTCCCGCTGATCGACCTGCTGGCGACGCCGGTGCTCGGTTTCGGCGGCATCCGCGGCGTGATCTTCTTCGACACCGGCGCCGCCTGGTTCAACAACGTTCCCTTCCAGTTCTACTCGGGCAAGAATCATCAGCTGATCGACGGCATCGCGGCCTACGGCGCCGGCTTCAACTTCGACCTGCTGGGGCTGGAAGCCAACGTGGACTTCGCCAAGGTCACGACCTTCAAGACCACCACGGGGCTCAAGACCGACTTCTGGATCGGCACGCGATTCTGAGTTGATCCCCTGACGCGATCCGGCCGGCCGCCCTCCATCCGACAACCCGGAGGAGGGCGGCGGCGCGGCCGCGCCGCCGCGGCGATCCGCGCCCCGCCCCGTCGAGCATGGCGTTTTGTTGTCTGGGCGGCGGCAAGAGAGATACGATCTCGTCAATATATGCGGATCGAGGTCCTAGGGGGGTACGGGGGCGAAAGCCCGGAGTGCCGGATGACCTGCCTGCTGATCAACGGCAGCATCGCCCTGGACGCCGGCTCGCTGACCCAGACCCTCTCCATCGAACGGCAGGTCGGCGTCCATACGATCCTGCTCAGCCACTCGCATATCGACCATACCAACTGCCTGCCGTTCTTCATCGAGAACGTCTACGGCAAGGCAGATCGCGCCATCGACCTGCACGCTTCCGCGCCGACGCTCTACGCCATCCGCAAGTATCTGTTCAACAATGACACCTGGCCCGATTTCACGCGCTTGCCCAACCACCTGCTGCCGGCGATCCGCTTCCAGGAGCTCGAGAAAGAGCGGCCGCTGGTGGTCGACGGCGTGAGCTTCACCCCGATCGCGGTGGACCACCTGGTGCCCACCTTCGGCTTCCTCATCGAGCAGGACGGCGCGTCGGTCCTGTGGTCGAGCGACACCGGCCCGACGACGCGCCTTTGGGAGTTGGCGAACTCGACGCCGAACCTGAAGGCGCTCTGCCTCGAGACCAGCTTCGACAATTCCCTGCAGGACGTCGCGGACGTCTCGTTGCACCTCACCCCGCGGACGCTGGAGATCGAGCTGCGCAAGCTGCATCGCCGCCTCCCCGTCCTGCTCCACCACCTCAAGCCGCCGTGCATCCCGCGGATCTACGAGGAAGTCGAACGCCTGGGCAACCCGGACGTGAGCTTCCTCGAGCAGGGCAAGGAGTACCGGTTCTAGCAGGCTGCTGAAAAAGCCCGTGCGTCGCGTTGCGAGCGCCGCGGGGCCGGATGCCAGGCGCCGCGACGCAGGCGATGCCCCGACATCGTCGAGGAGCGGCAACGCCG
>Ga0307479_10000037_pt1 | contig 151714 bp, 59 predicted proteins | sample atmos_gasesECM4C_FD_203743 | JGI IMG/M metagenome (GOLD analysis project Ga0307479, IMG submission 203743) | Hardwood forest soil microbial communities from Morgan-Monroe State Forest, Indiana, United States - atmos_gasesECM4C_515 | ecosystem: Environmental > Terrestrial > Soil > Temperate...
AAGACCGCGAGCTCTTCGCGCAGAGACTCCATCCTGGAACGGGTAGCCTCGCGCTGTCGATCAATCTCGGCCAGGCGTGCTTGCTCACGGGCCAACTCGTCAAGTAGCTCCTGTCTCGTTGCAGGCATCGCGGCTACGGGCCACTAAAGAGATGCAGCAAGCACGTTAACAGTGAGGGCTTCGCCGACGGCCTCCTGGATCACGGGATGGCACGTCTTGGAAGCAAATAATAGCGTAAGCCGGCAAGAGTCACGCGCCCAGGCCCATCTTGATAGAGATCTGGTGGCATCTAGCCCAACTTCCGCAGTTCGCCGAAGGCTGATCTAGTGTTTTCAGACACTTAGCCTTAAAAAGGGTGGCGGGTCGGCACTACATTTCGGAGCGGCAGGGCGATCCGTAGGCGGGTGGGCAAGCGGAGACCGAGGTGGTCGAGGAGCAGGGCCTGGCGCGGTCGGGCCGGACCACGCAGCGTAGGCGCAGCTCGCGAGGCTCGAGCTCCGCAGTCGGCAAGACGATGTCGGCCCTGCGCAGCTGGCCAAGCTCGGCGAGCAAAGTCCTGGGGCAATGCCCCAGACTCGCCGTAACGTTTGCCAGGTTGAGACTGTTGGTCTCCCCGTGAAGCTTTCGTTGACGCACGTAGGCGGGTTCATGGTCCCGTCGTTGATGACCGTCTTGACGACGAGCGTGGCCGGGTTATTGAACACCGTCTGTTGTGAGCAACAGTCGCCGATCGCCGAGCGGCTGCCGCGGCTCAGATGAACGCGAAGGCGCGGTCGAAGGCGGCCTCGGCGCGGTCCGGGTCGCCGGTCATGGCGGCGCCCAGCTCGATCAAGCTGGCGCGCAGCTGGCGCGGGCTCGCCTGGCACGCAACTCCGACGACCTGCGGCATCGCCACTCCGCTCGCCGCCCGCGGCGAGAGCACCTGCACCCGCTCGCCCGTCTCGCCGAGCTCTCCGGTGACAGGCACGATCAGGGTGTCGGCCCGCTGTCCGAGCGTCCGCAGGTAAGAGACCAGCGGATCCGGAGCGGAGTCGGGAGCGGGATCAGGAGCGGGGTCAGGAGCGTTGCCAGGCCCGAGGTAAAGCCTCTCCTCTCCGATCTGCGCCAGCTGTTCGCGCAAGGTCACCACCTGGATGCCGAGCTCGCAAAAGAAATGCTCGAGCGAGCGTCGCAGCCTTCCCTCCCCGAGCAGCGGCGCCAGGGTGAGCGTCCGCACGCCGGCCCGCCAGCGTTCGGCGAGCGCATAGCCGCGCGCCTCGAGGGCGCTGCGCCACGAGGGTCCCGCGAACCAGCGCGCGACTTGCGGCTGGATGCGCCGCAGGGGCTCGAGCGCCGGGGCCTCGCGGACGCACGCCCGGATCGCGTGCTCGGCGCCGGCCAGGTCCGGCGACAGGCCCGTGCGAAACTCCGGGCGCAGACGGCGATGCAGACGCCTTAGCCGCCGCATCGCCTGGTTGGCATGACGGTGCAGAACCTCCTGCAGCCCCGCGCCGGGTGCCGCGGCAGTGGCGGCCTCGCGCTCGCAACGGTCGTAGTCGGTGCGGGCCGCCGCGCAGAAATCGTGCGCGGCAAGGGTCTGCCGCGTGAACTTCTCGAAGTGCAACCCCATGATCGCCAGGCCAAATGCCATTGGCAGCTGCCGCGGACGCCGCAGCAACGTGCGCAGCAGGAACCCGAGATAGGCCGGCGCCTGACGCGAGAACAGCTGACGCCGCAGGGAACGCACCAGGGCCAGCAGCTCGCCGGACTGCACCTCGCGGCGCCTGCTGGCCACCCCCGGACCGAGGTTCGAGAGGAGCGTCCAGCAACGCGCGAAGTAGTTCCTAAGACCGGGCTCGTAGAGCGTCGCGAGCACTCGCCGGTAGCCTTCGATCAACACGCCGGGCTCGAGCTGCGGCCGGAAATTGAGCGCGACCTCGCCGTTGTTGCCGCTGCCCTCGCCGAGCAGGCGGCCCTCGGCTTCGAGCCGTGCGTAGAGGTCGGTCCCGCGCAAGGCGGTGAGCAATCCGACCATGGCCCTGGGGATGCCGGCCTCCTGGATGAAGGCGACCTGCGCCGCGAAGACCTCGGGACCATCGCCGTCCAAACCGAGGATGAAGCCGCCGGAAACCTCGATCCCCTTGCGCTGGATCGCCCGCACCGCGTGCAGGAGGAAGTCGCTGTCGCCGCGGCGGACGTTCTGCGACTTCTTCGTCAGCTTGAGCGCCTCCGGGTTGGGGCTCTCGATGCCCAGGAACACCATCCTGAACCCGGCCTGCGCCATGGCGTCCATCAGCGGCTCGTGCTGCGCCAGGTTGACGCTCGCCTCGGTGAACAGGTCGAAGGGGTAGGACCGCTGCTGCTGCCAGGCCGCGATCGCGGGCAACAGGCGCAACGCCTCGCGGCGGTTGCCGATGAAGTTGTCGTCGACGAGAAAGACCGACCCGCGCCAACCGACTTCGTAGAGGGCGTCGAGCTCGGCGAGCACCTGGTCGTTCGACTTGGTGCGTGGAACCCTGCCGAAGAGCTTGGTGATGTCACAGAATTCGCAGTCGAAGGGGCAGCCGCGCGAGAACTGGAGCGCCATCGACGAGTAGGCGTCGAGGTCGAGCAGATCGAGGCGCGGCGCCGGCGTCGCGGTGATCGGCGGCTTGCGCTCGGGCCGGTAGGTACGCTGCGCCGAGCCCGCCTCCCAGTCGGCGAGAAAGCGCCGCAAGCTCTCCTCGACCTCGTCGAGCACGAAGAAGTCGGCGCCGATCTCGTCGGCAAAGGAGGTCGGGTGGGGCCCGCCCACCGCGACCGGTTTGCCGCGGCTCTTGCAACGCGCGATCACCTCCTGCAACGAGCGCCGCTGGACGATCATGGTGGAGGTGAGGACCAGGTCGGCCCAATCCAGATCCTCATCGGAGAGCGCGGAGACGTTCATGTCGACGAGGCGCAGCCGGTAGTGCGCGGGGAACATCGCCGCCACGGTGAGCAGTCCCAGCGGCGGCATCGCCGACCGCTTTCCCAGCAGCTCGATCGCGTACTGGAATCCCCAGTAGGAGGGCGGGAACCGCGGATAGACGAGTAGCGCGTTACGGGTCGCCAGTTCGTGCATGACGTTACCGTCCTTTCCGGAGTGTCCCCACCTGCTGAACCTGCCATCACACCACCGCGGCGGCCGGCTCCGCTGGCTTGCCACCGGGGATGCTCGTCCGAACGCACCGCGCCCGGCGAGGATACATGCAAAGGACAGACCTCCCCGGAGCTCGGGGGGGCGGGGAGAAGGACTTGCGTTTCCGAGCGATGAAGATACCATGAACCGATGCCGGCAGCCGGAGACTTGTTGCGCGAACACATGACCCGCGCAGCCGAGGGCGTGGATCGGCCGTGCCTGAACGGCAGTCCCGCCCGCCCACCCGCGCGCCCTCGGCTTCCTGCCGCGATGATCCGGCGGCCGCATCCGAGACGCCAACCGTGAGGATCGTCCACACCAGCGACTGGCACGCAGGCCGCCGCTGGAAGGGGCTCCAGCGCCTCGACGAGCTGGAGGCGGTGCTCGAACACCTGGCCGCTTTCGTCGAGAGGGAATCGATCGACCTCGTCCTCCACACCGGGGACGTGTTCGAGAGCCGCAACCCGCCGGCGGAGGCGGAGCAGCTGGTGAACCGCTTCCTGGTGCGCGTGGGCCAAGCCGGCGCGCACATGCTGGTCATCGCCGGCAACCACGACGATCCGGCGCGGCTGGATGCGCGTTCGTTGCTCACCGAGCTCGTCAACGTCCGCATCGTCGGCCGCCCGCGCAGCGCCGCGCGGGGAGGGAGCTGCATCGTCGAGACGCGTGGCGGCGAGAAGGCGGTGCTCGCGGCGCTGCCGTTCGCATCCCCGGGCTCCTGGGTGTCGGCGCTGGACCTCGCCGGCGACGAGGAGGCCGCGCGCCGAAAGTATGCGCGCATGTTCGAGCTCGCCGTGCGCGATCTGTGCGGCGCCTTTCGGCGGGACGCCGTCAATCTCTTGCTGGCGCACACTCACCTCGAGGGCGCCCTGTTCGGCGAGTCGGAGCGCCGCGTGCACATCGCGGAGGACTGGGCGGCCTCGCCGCAGGCACTGCCGTCGGCGGCGAGCTACGTCGCCCTCGGCCACCTGCACAAGCCGCAGAAGGTCGACGTCCGGGTGCCCGCCTACTACGCCGGATCGCTGATCCAGCTGGACTTCGGCGAGGCGGGGGAGGAAAAGACCTTCAACGTCGTCACGGCGTCGCCCGGCAAGCCCGTCAGGGTCGAACAGGTGCCCTACGAAGGGGGGGTGCCGCTCGTCGACCTGCGCGCCTCGCTGGCGGAGCTGGAAGCGGCCGCGGACCGGTACCGCAAGGGTTGGCTGCGGGTGACGGTGCCGCTGACGGCGGCGGATCCCGATCTCAACCGCAAGGTCCGCGACCTGCTTCCCAACGCGCTCGTCGTGCGCGCCGAGCTCCCAGAGGTCGAGGAGCCGGCGGAGCGCCCGCTGGAAACCGGGCTGCCGCCGGTTGGCCACTACGCCGCCTATCACTTCCGCGCGCATGCGCAAGCGGCGGACCTGGCCGTCCTGGATACGTTTCAGGACCTCTATGACCAGGCATCCGGAGACGACCGGCTCTAGCGGAGCTCGCCGCCCCCAGGGACCGCCAGGGCAAGTGAATACCGTGCGAATCGGCCGATCGGGACCCTGAGCGTTTGCGCCCCGTCCATCTCGCCGTCGAAGGGCTCGCCTGCTTCCGGGAGAAGCAGCAGATCGACTTCCGCCTGCTGGAGCTGTTCGCCATTTCAGGGCCGACGGGGGCCGGCAAGTCGACCCTGCTCGATGCGATCATCTTCGCGCTCTATGGCGAGATCCCTCGGGTCAACCTCCAGAGCCGGACCGAAATGATCTCGGCGGCGCGGGACCGGGTCACCGTGGTGCTGGATTTCGACGCCGGCGCGAGCCGCTACCGCATCACCCGCGTCCTCAGGCGCAATGGCGTGCAGATGGTCCGCCTGGAGGAACGGGACGCCAGCGGCTCCTTCCAGGGCCTGGCGGACCAGGTGCGCACCGCGACCGACCGGGTGGTTCAGATCCTCGGGCTCGGCGCCGCCGCGTTCATGCAGGCCGTGGTGCTGCCGCAGGGCGAGTTCGCCCGCTTCCTCAAGGCGCCGCCGCGGGACCGGCGCAGCATGTTGCGCACGTTGCTGCGGCTCGACGTGTACGAGCGGATGCGCGAGCAGGCACAGCGCCTGTCCGTCCTCGAGAAGGGCGCCGTCGATTCGCTGCGCAAGCTCCTGGCGGACGAATATGCGGGAGTCGACGAGTCGGCGGTCGCCGGCCTGGCGGCAGAGCTCGCCCGGGTCGTCGAATCGCTCGCGGCGTTGCGGCGGCGGCGAGACGAGATCCAGGCGGCGCTTGCCCGGATGCGGAGCCTGCACGCGAAGACCCGGGAGCTGCGCCAGGTCGAGGCCAGGCGGGCCGCCTTGCAGCAGCAGGCGAAGCAGGTACAGGTCGAGCGGACGAAAATCGCCGCGGCGGCGCGCGCGGCGCCCCTGGTGCCCTTGCTCGACGAGGCGGCGCGCGCCTTCGGAGCCGCGAAGACGGCGACCCATGCGGCGGAGGAAGCGAAGGCCCGTCATGACGTCGCGCAGCAGGATTGGCAGGCGAAGGCCGGCGCGCTGCAGGCAGCGGAGAAAGCCGTCAAGACGATCCAGGCGCTGCGGACGCAGATTGCCCGCCTCCACCAGGCGGTCGGACGCCTCCCCGAGCGAGAGCAGCTCGCGGCGACACTCGACCGGCAGACGCAAGAGGCCGCGGCCCTGAAGGACCAGGGGACCGCGCTCGCGGCGGCGGTCGAATCGGCGCTCGCGGCGCAAGCGGAACAGCAAGCAGCCGTCCGTGCCGCGCGGCAGGCCGCCGCGGCTTCGGGCTACGACCTCGAGCTCGACGAGCTGTTGCAGACCGAGCGCGACCGCGCCGTCGAGCTGGGCGCTGCCCGCAGGGTCGCGGCGGAGCGCATTGCCGAGCTCTCCCGGAAGCGCAGTGCGGCGGCCGGGCATGCCAGGGAGGCCGCCCTGCTGAAGAAGCGTGTCGAGTCGGCCAGGAGGACCGCGGCGAAGGCGAACCGCGGCTTCGCGGCGGCCGAGGAGGCGCTGCATCGCGCGATCAGTCTCGACGAGGCCAATCACCTGCGCGAGAAGCTGGTGCCCGGCCAACCCTGTCCGGTGTGCGAGCAGGTCGTGGACAACCCCCCGGCGTTCCATCTGGCACCCGAGGTCGCAACGAAGAGGGCCGCGTTCCGGGCGGCGCGCGACCAGCGCGCGGCAGCCGACGCGCTCGCTCGGCAGAGCGAGGCGGCGCTCACGGGGGAAGAGGCGCAGCTCCTCGCCGCGCGCCAAGGGCTCTCCGAGCTTGAGGCGCGCTGCGCCGAGATCCACGCCAGTGTGGTGGCCGCCGAGGCGGCGATCCGCCAAGCACTCGGCGCCCGTTCCCCGCAAGGCGGCGGCGTGGTCGAGGCCTGGATCGAGAGACGGATCGCGGCGCTGGCCAAAAGCCGCAAGGTGAATGCCGAAGCACAGGCGCAGCGGGCCGCGGCTGAAGGAGCCCTCGAGAAGGCCAGGGCCGCGGAGACCAGGGCCCGGGAGCGGCTCGGCGAGAAGGCAGCTTCGCTGACGCGGCTGGAAAAGGAGCGCCGCGCGGGCCTGCAGAGGCTGAAGAAATTGCAAGCCGAGATCCGTGCCGTCACCCGCTCTGCCGACCCGGCCGCCGAGGCCGGCGCCCTGGAGGAGCAGGTCCGGCAGATCGAAGCCAACCTGAAGGCGGCCGCAGAAGAGGCGGCGACCGCCCGGAACCGCCTGGCGACCGCCGAGGAGGCGCAACGGCTCACCGCCGAATCCGCCCTGGCAGCCCTGGAAGCCGCCCTGGGGAGGGCGGAGAGCCGGGACCAGGAGATCGAGCGCGCCGGCTTCGAAAACGAGGCCGCCGTCCGCCAGGCACTGCTCGACAAGGCCACCGTCGACCGCCTCGAGGAGCAGGTCCAGCGGCACCTGCAGGAAACCCACGCCGCCGACCAGCGTAAAGCCGCGCTCGGCGCCGAGCTGGGGGATGAGCGGGTCTCCGACCAGCAGCTGGCGGCGGTCGACAAGCGCGCGGCCAGTGCCACCGCCGAGGTCGAGGCCGCGCTCGGCCGGGAAAAGAGGCTCGAGGAGCAGATCGGGCGCGCCAGGGAGCGCCTCGAACGCTTGCAGGAGCTGCGCGAAGAGCTGCGCCGGCAAGAGGCGGCCCTGCACGTGCACGAGCTGCTGGCCGCCGACCTGCGCAACGACCGCTTCCAGGCGTACCTGCTGCAGGAGGTGTTCACCGAGCTGGTCCGGGGCGCCTCCGCCCGTCTCCTGACCCTGACCGGAGAGCGCTACTCCCTGCGCTTCGACGACGACGCGATCCGGGTCGTCGACCACGACAACGCCGACGAGACGCGGATCAGCGACACCTTGAGCGGCGGCGAGACCTTTCTGACCTCCCTGGCCCTCGCCCTGGAGCTGAGCGACCAGGTGCAGCGCGCCGTCGGCGCGGTCAACCTCGACAGCCTCTTCATCGACGAAGGCTTCGGCACCCTCGATCCCGACACCCTGTCCCTGGTCTCCGAGACCCTCCAGAACCTGCGCATCGGCGGCCGGATGGTCGGCGTCATCACCCACATCCCGGAGCTGCGAGACGAATTCGCCCAGCAGGTGATCGTCATCAAGCACCAGGGCTACTCGACCGTCGAGGTCCGCGGCCTGGCCGAGCCGGCGTGATCCCCGGCTGGCGCCGCGAAAACCATGACCGCAACGAGGCCGCAACCAGCAATCCGAGCAATCCGGCGTCTCCTTGACCGAGCAAGTTCAGGGCGTAATGATAGGCGGCACGCGGGCGCCTGGCAGGTGCCTGCACGGGTCTATGCATGGAGAGCGGGATTGCACGGCCGACGACGTAGGATCTCCCCGTGCGGACGCGCGGGCGGCTCCGCGGCGGCAAGCTGCCGGCGAGCTTTTGCCGCACCTGGTCGCGCTGCCCGGCGCGGAGTGGGCACTATGGCGCCGGGCGGGCCTGCGCAGCGCCGGATTCCCGGCGGAGCTGGCAAGCCGTCTTGCGGACCCGGCGTGCGCCGCCGCGGCGGATGAGGCGCACGCGGCCGATGCGGCATTGGCCCGCGAGCGCCGCCGAGGGCGCGGCAGGCCGGCGGCCGCGTTCGACCGGGCGGCGGCGGCGCGGGAGAGCTACCGCCAGGCCTATGACGAGGCCCTGAGACGCCAGTCGCAGGCGATCGAAGAGCTGACGAGCTCGGAGCGTTGCCGCGTCGCCATCCTCTGGCAGAACCGCGGCGTGTTCCACCATGAGCTGACCCATCGTGCCGAGGGGGGAGAGTCCGGGCCACCGCCCGGCGCTCGCCGGCGGAAGCGCGAGAAGCTCCTCGCCAACTATCTCCAGCGCCTCACCGTCAAGAACGACACCATCGGCTTCTTCGGACCCATGGCCTGGGCGAGCCTCGCCGCGGACGGGCCCGCGGCGCGGATCCGCGTCGGTCCCGACGTCATCCGGTCGCAAGAGGTGTACCTCGATTCCTGGTGTTTCGAGGAGATCGCCCGCGCCCTGACCGCAAGCCACCCGTCCCTGCGTGCGTGGCTGGCGCCGCTGCGCCTGCCGTTCGCCCGCGTCGACGGCGAGCTGCTTCAGCTGCCCCTTCGCCCGCCGATAAGGCTGGACCCGGCACGCGCCGCGCTCCTCGCTGCCTGCGACGGCCGGCGCCTGGCGCGGGAGATCGCCGCCGACCTCGCGCAAGACGTGCGGCTCGGCCTGCGCGGCGAGCCCCAGGTCTTCCAGCTGCTGGCGGAGCTCGCCGCTTCCGGCCTCATCGATTGGAGCTTCCGGGTTCCCGTCCACCCGCGGGCCGCGGAGGCGTTGCGACGGCAACTCGAGCGCGTCGCCGACCCGTCCTCCCGGCACGCCGCGCTGGCGGCGCTCGAGGAGATCGAGACGGCCCGGCAAGCGGTGGCGCGCGCCCGCGGCGCGGAGACCCTGGACCGCGCCCTCGGCGACCTCGAAGGCTGCTTCTCCCGCCTCACCGGCGCTGCTGCCACCCGCAACCAGGGGATGACCTACGGCGGCAAGACCCTGGCCTATCTCGAGTGCAGCCGTGACCTCGAGGTCGAGCTCGGCGCCGACGTCCATGCCGCCATCGCCGAGCCGCTGGCGCTGGTGCTGCAGAGCGCGCGCTGGTTCACCTTCGAGGCCGCCCGGATGGCGCGCGAAGCGCTGCTCGGCCTCTACCGCGAGCTGGCCCGCGCCGGTTCGCCGCCGGTAGACATGCTGCAGTTCTGGGTCCGCTTCCAGCAGCTCGACCAGCAGCTGCCGCTGGCGCGGGAGATGCGGAGCCGTCTGCACCAGCGCTGGGAGGAGCTCCTCGCCGTGCCGCCGGGTGAGCGGCGGGCCCGCTTCACCTGTGCGCAGCTGCGTGACCGCGTGCACCAGGTCTTTTCGGCTCCCGGCCCCGGCTGGCCGCTGGCGCGCTACCACAACCCGGACGTGATGATCGCCGCCAATGGCGCCGAGGCGATCGCTCGGGGCGACTACGAGCTGGTGCTGGGGGAGCTGCACGTTGCCGCGTGCAGCTTGAACATCTGGGCGCTGTTGTTGCAGTGCCCGGAGCGTGACGAAGTGTTCGCCAACATGGACGCCGATTTTCCGCAGCCGCGGGTCGTCTTCCTCGAACCGCGCAACCTCGACGGTGTCACCTCGCGTACCCGGCGCGCCTATTTTCGGTCCGCCGACGTGCTCGTCACGCCGCTCGAAGGAGCGGTGCCGCTGCCTGATCGCCAGGGCCTGTCCCTGGCGGACATGTTCGTTCGCGAGACGGCCGGGCACCTGGAGGTTTGCACTCGCGACGGCCGGCTGCGAGCCGAGATCCTCGACTTCCTGGGCGATCTCCTCACCGTTCGGCTGACCAGCCAGTTCAGCCTCCTGGCGCCGCGCCCGCACACGCCGCGCATCACCGTAGATCGCATGGTGGTGGCCCGGGAATCCTGGCGCATTCCCGCCGCGCAGCTGGATTTCGCCCAGCGGCACGAGGGGTCGGAGCGCTTCCTCGCCGTGCGCGGCTGGGCGCGGCGCCTGAACCTGCCGCGCACCGTCTTCGTCCAGGTGCCCGTCGAAGACAAGCCTTTCTACGTCGACTTCGACAGCCCGGTCTTCGTGGACCTCTTCACCCGCGCCGTCCAGCACACGCGGCGGGCGGCCCTCGACGACCCCGAGATCCGCCTCACCGAGATGTACCCGGACCTGTCCAAGCTCTGGCTCCCCGACGCCCAAGGCCGGCGCTTCACCAGCGAGCTAAGGCTCATGGCGGTGGACCTCACCGCGACCCCGGCCACGAAGCTTTCAACAGCACCGGCGCACCCCCTTTCTAACGGTAGTTAGAAGGTGTAGATTGACTGCCATGAGACGGCATCGGAAAACAGCCTTTACGGGAATTCTTTCCGCCCGCCCGTTGCGGCTGCTCATCGGCCTGCTCCTCGTCGCCACCTGGTCGACGGCAGCTCCGGCAGTCCAGGTCCCTGGCGGCTCCACGGGTGGAGGAACGGCGGTCACTGCCATGACGCAACAGGACAGCGCGGCCAGCACGATCAACAATACAAGCGATCCCGCGCGCCGCAGGACGAGCGGCGAATGGATCGGCGAACGCGAGTCGAGCGCGCGGACCCGGCCGCGAGTCTGGGTGCACCTGCTCGGACTCGCAGCGAAAAGCCCGGCCAAGGATGACGGCGGCTGGGCGCCGCTCCCGGACGGCGAGCCTGCCGGCATGGCGAAGGGGCAGGAAGTGCGCTTCGAGCTACGCCGCGATGCAGGCGTCCTGAGCTTCGCCGGGGAGTTCAACGGCAGCGGCCCCGGCGCCAAGGGACGCGGATCTTTCGTCTTTACCGGCGACCCCCGTTACGTGCTCGAGATGGAGCGGCTGGGCTATCGCGTGGACAGTGGGCAGGAGCTGCTGGAGCTGGCATGGCGTGACGTGTCGCCGGATTTCGTCCGCGATCTGCAAGCGCTCGGCTATCGCGACCTCACCCGCGATCAGCTGCTCGACTTGCGCGCCCGCGGCCTGACCGCCGACAAGATCCGGGAGCTCGACGCCTTGGGCTACCGGGGCCTGCCGGCAGCCCGCCTTGTCGAGTTCGGCATGTTCGACGTAACGCCGGCTTTCATCAACGAGCTGGCCGCCCTCGGCTACCAGGGCTTGTCCGCCCAGGAGCTGGTGGATTGCCGCATCCAGGGCGTGGGCGCACAGTTCATCCGTGACCTCGACGGCCTTGGCTACCGGGGCTTGCCCGCCGCGAAGCTGATCGAGCTCCGCATCCAAGGAATCGATGCCGCGTTCATCCGCGATCTCCAGGGTCGCGGCTATCGCGACCTCTCTCCCAACGAGCTGATCGAGGTCCGGACCACGGGCTCTCTCTCGCCCGCGCGCGCCAGGCGGTAAGACCGTTCCGGCGGTAATGCCTGGGAGGACCCCGTCCGGCTTTGGCGCCCAGAGGTGGGCGCATGGCGATGCGGGCCACCCGATGGAGACGGAGATGGCACCAAGTGATGACGACGGCCTGGTGGAGACCGGATACCTCGGAGAACAGGGCCGGCTGCCGCTGGTGATCCGGCCGCGCGCTCCGCTGGGCGATCTTGCGGCATGGACGCTGGACCATCAGCGCTGGATCGAGGACCAGCTCCTGGCATACGGTGCCTTGCTTTTCCGCGATTTTCCGGTCTCCGGCGTCGAGGCCTTCGAGGCCTTCGCCGAGGCGCTCTGCCCCGACCTCTACGGCGAATACGAGGACCTGCCGCGCGAAGGCGGCGGCAACAAGGTCTACAAGTCGACTCCTTACCCCGCGGATAAGCCCATCCTCTTCCATAACGAGAGCGCGCACATGCACCGCTTTCCTACGCGACAGTTCTTCCATTGCGTGCAACCGGCCCGCGCGGGAGGCGAGACTCCGATCGTCGATTGCCGCGAGATCTACCGCCGCCTCGATCCCGCGGTCATCGAAGAGTTCACGCGCAAGCGGCTGATGTACGTGCGGAACTTCATCGACGGCTTCGATGTCAACTGGCGGGACTTCTTCCGTACCGAGGACCCGCACGAGGTGGAGCGCTACTGCGTCGATCATGGCATCGAGCTCGAGTGGCGCGGCAAGAGCGGCCTGCAGACGCGACAGCTGGCACCGGCCGTGGCGCGCCATGTAAAGACCGCGGAACCCGTGTTCTTCAACCAGATCCAGCTGCATCACTCGGCCTGCCTGGAGCCCGAGTTGCGCGAGGCCCTGCTGACCGCGCTCGGCAAGAACAACCTACCGCGCAGCGTCTGCTTCGGCGACGGCTCGCCGATCGACGAAGATCTCGTTGAGGAGATCACCGACCTCTACTGGCGATCGTCGGCCGCTTTCTCGTGGCAGGCAGGCGACACCTTGATGGTGGACAACATGCTCTGCGCGCACGCCCGGAACCCGTTCAGCGGGCCGCGCAAGATCGTGGTGGCCATGGGCGCGATCGTGCAGGCGGCCGACGTTTCGTGAGCCGGCTCACCTCGCCGGCGCGAGAAACCGCTCGATCAGCGCCATCGTCTCCTCGGGCTCTTCGATGAACGGAAAATGGCCGCTGTGCTCGAGCACGGCCACCTTGACGCGGCGCGCGCCCACTCTCGCCGCCAGCGCGTCCTCCACCGGCACGACCTGGTCATGTCGGCCCGCCAGCAACAGCACCGGCATCCGCAGCGCTGCCAGCCCTGGCCTGAGATCGAGTTTCGCCAGCTCTCCGCCCAGCTTGAAATCCGCGTCGTCGCCGGCGATGGCGTAATAAACCCGCGGGTTCACCGCCAGCGCCGCCGCCCCTTCCACCTCGCGGCGATAAAAATAGAAACCCGCCGGAACCTCGTAGACCGCCTGGTGGGCAGGCGAGCTCGAACGCGCTCCTGCCGCACGCAACCGCTGAATGTGGCTCCATACCGCGGGCAGCTCATCCCGGATGCGCCGGTTGCAAGCGTCGATGCTTCTCTGCCAGGCGGCGCCGCTCAAGGGCGCATCGGCAAGGATCAGCTTGTCGACCGCCTGCGGGAAGCGGAGCGCATAGGCCAGGGCCACCGTGCCGCCATAAGAATGGCCGAAGAGGCTGAGCGCGGTCAGGCCCAGGGCCTTGCGCAGGCCCTCGATGTCCGCGACGTCGCGGCTGAGGGAGTAGGTCACCGCGTTGCTCGAGCGGCCGCGGCCGGCGGCGTCGAAGTAAATGACGCGATTCCTGACGGCAAGTCGTGAAAAGTACGGGTGAAAATAATCTTGCGCCATTCCCGGGCCGCCGGGGATCAGCAGCAGCGGCGGTCCCTTACCCTCGCTCTCGACCCACAGCTTGGCTCCGCTTTCAACCGTTACGAAAGTGCCCGCCGCGCGGTTCGCGGCGTTCCACCCCGCGGCGAACCGCGGACCGGCGGCCAGGGCCGAGGCCAAGACGCCGGCCAGGATCGCAGTCGACCGCGCTCGCGCGCGCAGCTTGCCGGTCATGACCTCAATATCTCATTTCTGGTGCTGGCAGCATAGAACGGGATGCGGCCCGCAATGCGGCGCGCATCTCTGCATACGGGTCACGGGTATGCACTGTACTTTTATAAACGTTGGTACTGTCGAACGCAAATCCTACTTGTCTTCGAAGCTTAAGCACGCTAGAGTGAGGGCTTCTTCACTCCCGGCTTCGATCGGGATTACTGGTGGAGAAGTACGTCTACTGGTGGAGAAGTACGTCTTGGGATCAGCGGGGGAATCCAGGCGCCGCGACGCCCATACAGGCCAAAAGAGAACGGTGCGGAGTGGCTGTTCGTGACCGGCCGGCCCAGGGTCCGGCGCGGCGCCTGCCGTGCGCGCCATCCCGCCGCCGCGCTCGAGCAGGCGGCGAGCAGCCTGGCGGCGGCAGATGACGCTTCGGCGGCGGCGGGCCCTCTCCCGGCACCCCGGGCCGAGGCCGTCCGCCGGGCCGCGGCGCAGGTGCTGGGGCGGCCGGCGGCGGCGCTGCCCTGGGACCAACCGCTGGGCCGCTTCGGGCTGGACTCGCTGGGCGCGTTCGAGCTGGCCGCCCAGATCGAGTCCGCTCTCGGCTGCCGGGTGCCGCAGCCCGAGCTGTTGGCGGAGAAGACCCTCGCCGCGCTGCTCGACGAGCTGGCCGCCGCGCCCGGGAACGACCCGGGCGCCGCCGGCGGCGCCTCGCCCGCCGGCGGACCAGGCGCTGCCGCGAGCGCGGCGGCGGCGCTTTCCTACGGGCAACAGGCGCTCTGGTACCTCCGCCAATTGACGCCGGCAAGCGGCGCCTATCACCTCGCCGCCGCCGCCCGGATCCGCGGCGACCTCGATGCCGCGCGGCTGGCGGCCGCCTTCCACATTCTGATCGACCGTCACCCTGCCCTGCGCACGATTTTTTCGCCGCAAGCGGAAGGGCCCGTGCAGCAGGTGCTGGATGGCAACCCGCTCGCCTGGGCCGAATGGGCGGCGGAGACATGGCCCGCCGAAGAGCTCGCGGCACGCCTCGCCCAGGAGGCCGCAAAGCCTTTCGCGCTCGAGAGTGAGCCGCCGGTGCGGGTGCGCCTGATCCGGCGGGGCGGCTCCGAGCACGTCCTGCTGCTGGTTCTCCACCATATCGCTGCCGACTTCTGGTCGCTGGCGGTGCTCGCCGACGAGCTCGGCCGGCTTTATGGCTCTCTGCGAGCCGGTCCGGGTGCCGCGCGGGCCGCGCTCGGCCCGCCGCCGCCACCACCCGCCGAGCATGCACGGCGTGAGCGCGAGCGCCTGGCAAGCCCCGAGGGCGAACGGCTGTGGCACTACTGGCACGAGCAGCTCGCCGGCGTGCCGCAGCGGCTGGACCTGCCGACGGATCGCCCGCGGCCGCCCGTGCGGCGCTGCCGCGGCGGCCGCATCCGCTCGGCCCTCACGCCGGCGGCGACGGCTGGCTTGCTGGCCCTGGGCCGCAGCTTGGAGGCGACTTCCTTTACCGCGCTGCTCGCCTGCTTCGCGTCGCTCTTGCATCGCGTCGCGGCGCAAGACGATTTGCTTCTGGGTGTGCCGGCGATCGGGCGCGAGTCGACCGCCTTAGCCGGCGCGGTGGGCTACTACGTCTCTGCTCTCGCCGTCCGCTCGCGATCCGGAGCTGGAGCGTTCTCCCGCTGCCTGACCGACCTGCGCCAGACCCTGCTCGCGGCCCTGGCGCATCAAGGCTATCCGTTGCCGCTGCTCGCCGAGCGGCTGCAGCCGGTGCGCGACCCCGGCCGCACGACCCTGTTCCAGGCGATGCTGGTGCTCTACCAGACCCCTGTCTTCGCCCCCGCGGGCATCGCCGGCTTCGCCATGGGCGAAGCGAGCGCGCGGGTCCAGCTCGGCGAGCTGGCGCTCGAATGCATGCCCCTGCCGGCGCAGACTTCGCAGCTCGATCTGACCTTGTGCGCCGCGCTGCTCGGCGACCAGCTGGTCCTCACGCTGGAGTACGATTCCGACCTCTTCGACGCGGTGACCGCGCGGCGTCTGCTGGCGCATCTCGAAACCCTCGCCGCGGCTGCCGCCGCAGAGCCCGGCCGGCCCGCGGAGCTGCTGCCTCTCCTTGGCGACGGCGAGATCCATCAGCTGGTACGGGAGTGGAACGCCACGTGGAGCGGCGAGCGTCGCGACCTCTGCCTCCACCAGCTGGTGGCGCGCCAAGCGGCGCGGACACCGCAGGCACCGGCCGTCGTCTGCGGCTCTGACCGCCTGACCTACCACGACCTGGACGCCAGTGCCGAGCGCCTGGCCCGCCATCTCCGGGGCTTCGGCGTCGGACCGGAGACGCGCGCCGCGCTGTTCGCCGAGCGTTCGCTCGAGCTGGTGATCGGCTTGCTTGCCGTGCTCAAGGCCGGCGGCGCTTACGTGCCGCTCGATCCGGAGTACCCGCCGGCCCGCGTGGCGCTGATGCTCGCCAGCTCGCGGCCGCTGATCGTCCTCGTGCCGGCGCGGCTGCGGCGCCAGCTGCCGCCCTGCCCGGGAGCGAGGCTGGTCGAGCTCGAAGGCCGCTGGTGGGAACGCGCCGACCCCCCCCTCCCCCCCTTGCCTGCCGGCCCGGCTGGTCCGGGCAACCTCGCCTACCTGCTCTACACCTCGGGATCGAGCGGGCTGCCGAAGCCCGTCGCCGTCGAGCACCGCAGCGCCGCCGCGCTGTGCGCATGGGCCGGCAAGGCGTTCACGCCGGCGGAGCTCTCCGGAGTGCTCGCCGCGACGTCGATCTGCTTCGATCTCTCGGTTTTCGAGCTCTTCGCACCGCTCACCCAGGGTGGGACGGCGATCCTGGTGCGCAACGTCCTCGCCCTGGTCGAGCCGGCTGCGCTGCCCGCTTCGCCGCCGGTGAGTCTCGTCAACACGGTGCCCTCGGCGATGGCCGAGCTGCTGCGGGCCGGCGCGCTGCCGGCCTCGGCGAGCACCGTCGCGCTGGCGGGCGAAGCCCTGCACGGCGCACTGGTCAGGGAGATCTACCGCGGCTCCGCCGTCCGCCGGGTCCTCAACCTCTACGGACCCTCCGAGGACACCACCTACTCGACCGGCGCGGGCCTGACCGCGGACGAGCAGCGCCCGGCGATCGGGCGGCCGCTGCACGACCGCGCGGCCCTCGTCCTCGACGCCAGCCTGCGGCCGGTGCCGATCGGCGTGGCCGGCGAGCTCTTCGTCACCGGCGCCGGTCTGGCGCGAGGATACTTCGAGCGGCCGGCGGAGACGGCGCAGCGCTTCCTGCCCGATCCGGTGACCGGCGCGCCAGGCAACCGCCTGTACCGCACCGGCGACCTGGCGCTCCTGCTGCCTGACGGCCGCATCGAGTTCCTGGGCCGGGCCGACTCCCAGGTCAAGCTGCACGGCTTCCGGATCGAGCTTGGTGAGATCGACGCCCGGCTCGCCGAGCATCCCCAGGTGAGCGAAGCCGCGACCATCTTGGGAGCGGGTGCCGGCGGCCCCCGGCTCATCGCCTACCTGGCGCCCCGCCACCCCGGCGTCGTGCCGCCAGCCGCCGGCCTGGATGCCTTCCTGCGTTCAAGGCTGCCCGACCAGCTCGTGCCATCCTCCTTCGTCGTCCTCGACGCCCTGCCCAGGACACCGGGCGGCAAGCTCGACCGCCGCCGCCTGCCGGCGCCGGACGGACCGGAGGTGGGGAGCACGGCGCCGCGCTCGCCGGTCGAGGAGATCCTGGCGGCGCTCTGGTGCCAGACGCTGGGACTGGACCGCGTCGGCATCCACGACGACTTCTTCGCGCTGGGCGGGCACTCGCTGCTCGCTGCGCGGCTCGTCGCCAAGGTGCGCCACACGCTGGGAGACCACCTGCCCATGTCGGCGGTGCTGGAATCGCCGACGGTGGCGCGCCTGGCCGCACGCCTGGTCAGCCGGCAGGCGGACCGCGTGGCTGCCGCCGCGCCGGGCGGCCTGCCCCGGCCGGCCCTGCCGCCGCTCTCCGCGGCACAGCGGCGCCTGTGGTTCCTCGATCGCCTGGCGCCGGGTCGCGCGGTCTACAACCTGCCCTACGCGGTGCACCTGCACGGCGCCGTCGAGGCGCCGCTGCTCGCGCGTGCCCTCGACGAGATCCGGCGCCGCCACGAGAGCCTGCGCACGAGTTTCGGCGAGACGGCGGGGCAGCCATGGCAACGCATCGCGCCGCCCGCCCGGGAGGCGTTGCCGCTCGTGGACCTCGCCGCGGTCGCGGCGCCCGAGCGGCAAGCCCGGGCCCTGGCGCAGGCCGCGGCCGGCCGCGCTTTCGACCTCGCACAGGGGCCGCTGCTGCGTTGCCTCCTGCTGCGCCGATCCCGCGAGGATCACCTCCTCTTCGTCATGGTGCATCACGCGGTGGCCGACGCCCGGTCGATCGAGATCCTGCTCGACGAGCTGGCCGCGCTCTACGGCGCGTTCGCGGCCCGCCGGGCGTCGCCGTTGCCCGAGCCGCCGATACAGTATGCGGACTACGCCTGCCGGGAGCCCGGGAGCCTCGGGCCGGGGCCGAGCGCCGCCCAGTGCGGCTACTGGGCACGACGCCTGGCGGGAGCGCCGGCTCTCGACCTGCCTGCCGACCGGCCGCGGCCGCCGCGTTGGGAGCCGTGCGGCGCGGTCGCCCGCGGCGAGGTGTCCGCCGCGGCATGGTCCGGCCTGCGCCGGCTCGGCCGCCGCGGCGGCGCGACGCCGTTCATGGTCATGCTCGCCGCCTGGACGGCGTTGCTGCATCGTCTGACGGGCGCCGAGGACATGGTGGTGGGCGCGCCGATCATGGTGCGCGAACGGTTGGAGCTCGAGCTTGCAATCGGCCTCTTCGTCAACACCCTGGCGCTGCGCATCGCAGCTCGCTCCGAGCAGACGGGCGAGGAGCTGCTGGCCGAAACGCGGCAGAGTTGTCTCGAAGCCTATGCCCATCGCGACCTGCCATTCGACATCGTGGTGGAAGCGGTTCGGCCTGGACGCCGGCTCAGCCACAACCCGCTGTTCGACGTCATGCTGGCGGCCGCGCCGCAGCCCGAGGAGCGGCGCGCGGCCGGGCTGGCGGTCGCGGCGGAGATGCTGCCGACCGGCAGCGCCAGGCTGGACCTCACCCTGTTCGCCGGCGAGCGCGCCGAAGCCATGGACCTCGCTCTCGAGTTCGATCGCGGCCGGTTCGACGGCGCGACCGCCGCGCGCCTGCTGCGGCAGCTCGAGAGCCTGGCGGCGGCCATGGCCGCTACACCTGGGGCGCCGCTGGCGGATTTGCCGCTGCTCGCCGCGGGCCAACGCCATCAGCTGATCTTCGAATGGAGCGACGGCGCCGGCGGCGGGCCGGCGAACGGCTGCCTGCACGACCTCGTCGAGGCGCAGGCACGGCGTACTCCGGCGGCGCCGGCGGTGATCTCGGCCGCGGGCTCCTTGACCTATGGCGAACTCGACTGCCAGGCGGCGGCGCTCGCCCTCCGGCTGCGCTCGCTGGGGGTCGGCCCCGAGGTGCGGGTCGGCGTGTTCCTGCCGCGCACGCCGGCGATGGTGGTGGCGATCCTCGGCGTGTTGAAGGCGGGCGGCGCCTACCTGCCCCTGGATCCGAGCTATCCGGAGCCGCGCCTGCTTTTCACACTGGCTGACGCCGGCGCGCGCCTGGTCGTGACCTGCGACGAGCTCGCCGGCCGGCTGCCGGCCGCGGACGTGATCGCGGTCCCGGTCGCCACCGCGGGCTCCGCCGGCGGCGTCCAGGACGACCGCCCGGCGGTCCCGCCGGCCATGGCTCGCGCGTGTCCCGAGAACCTCGCCTACGTCATCTATACCTCGGGCTCGACGGGCCGGCCCAAGGGTGTCGCCATTTGCCATCGCAGCGCCGCCGCCCTGGTGGCCTGGGCGCTCGAGACCTTCTCTGCCGAGGAGTGCGCGGCGGTGCTCGGCTCGACGTCGATCTGCTTCGACCTCTCGGTCTTCGAGCTGTTCGTGCCGCTCGCCCGCGGCGGCCGGGTGGTGCTGGTGCGGGACGCCCTGGAGCTGCCGTCGCCGCCGGCGCCGGCGACCTTGGTCAACACGGTCCCCTCGGTGCTCGCCGAGGTCTTGCGCGAGGGCGGGCTGCCGTCTTCGGTGCGGACCGTGTGCTTGGCCGGCGAAGCGCTGCACGCCAGCCTCGTGGCGCGCCTCGAACGCCAGGCTGGGAGCCGCCGCATTCTCAACCTCTACGGTCCTTCGGAGGATACGACCTATTCGACCTGGGCCGAGCTGGCGAGCCCGGCGGCGGCACCGCCGCCCATCGGCAGACCCCTGCCCGGGACCTCCGCGCTGGTGCTCGACGGCCGGCTTCAGCCGGTGCCTCCGGGCATCGCCGGCGAGCTCTACCTGGGAGGCGCCGGCCTGGCGCGCGGCTACCTGGGACGGCCGGAGCTCACCGCCGAGCGCTTCCTACCCTCGCCGTTCGGCGGCGAGGCCGGAGCGCGCCTCTACCGTACGGGCGATCTCGCCCGCCACCGGCCGGACGGCGTCCTCGAATTCGCCGGCCGCGGCGATCGGCAGATCAAGGTCCGCGGCTTCCGCATCGAGCCGGCGGAGATCGAGGCGGCGCTCCTTGCCCACCCGGACGTCCGCCAGGCCGCGGTGGTGGCGCGCGCCGAGCGCGCCGGCGAGCTCAGGCTGGTGGCCTACGTGGTGGGCGGCGGGGCGGCGCCGCCGGCGCCGGCCGAGCTGCGGGCTTTCCTGCGGCGGCGGCTCCCGGAGGCGTTCATCCCCGCCGCCTTCATGCCGCTCGCCGCTCTGCCCACCACGCCCAACGGCAAGCTGGACCGCGGCGCCCTGCCGCCGCTGCCGGCGGCCCTCGCGCCGCCGGCCGGCCGCGACCGCCCGCCGGCCGGCCCCGTCGAGGAGGTGCTGGCCGCGATCTGGAGAGAGGTCCTCGGCGCTGATCCGCTCGGCCCCGACGACGACTTCTTCGAGCTCGGCGGCCACTCGCTGCTCGCGGCCCGGATGCTCGCTCGCGTCCATGCCGCCTGCGGCGTCGCCCTGCCGCTGCGCAGCGTCTTCGAATCCCCGACGCGCGCCGGCCTGGCGGAGCGCATCGCGGAGCTGCGGAGCACCGGCCCGCCGCCGCGAGAGCCGCTGGTGGGTGGCGCCGGCGACGGCCCCACCCCGCTCTCCTCGGCCCAGCGGCGGCTCTGGTTCCTCGCCGAGCTCGAGCCCGAGAGCCCTGCCTATCACATTGCCGGCGCGGCGCGGCTGGCGGGCGCTGTGCGGGAGCCGGCCCTGGCGGCAGCGCTCGCCACCGTCGTCCGCCGGCAGGCGATGCTGCGCACCGTTTTCCTGCCTGGCGAGAGCGGGCCGGTGCAGCGCATCGTGGACGGCGTCCGCGTCGCTCTGCCCGCCGTCGACCTGCGGCGCCTGCCCGCGTGGCGCCGCGCCGCCGAGGCGGCCCGGCTGTCGCGCGGCGTCGCCCGCCGCCGCTTCGACCTGACCGTGGGACCGCCGGCCCGCATGGCCCTGGTGCGGATCGCCGAGGAGGAGCACATCCTGCTCGCGACGATCCATCACATTGCCGCCGACGGTTGGTCGCTGTCGATCCTGTGGCACGAGCTGGCGACCTGCTACCAGGCCTGTCTCGACCAGGCCGCGCCGACCCTGCCGGAGCTGCCGGTCAGCTATGCCGACTACGCCCGCTGGCAGCAGCGGCAGCTCGAGGGGGAAGGCGCGCGCCGCGATCTCGCCTACTGGACGCGCCAGCTCGGCGGCAGCCTGCCCGTGATGGAGCTGCCGGCCGACCGGCCGCGGCCGCTGGTGCGCGGCGATGCCGGCCGCCGCCGCGCCTTCGCCATGCCCGGCCGGCTGGCGGCGGACCTTGGGGCCGCCGCCGGCCGGCATGCCGTCTCGCCGTTCATGATCCTGCTCGCCGCGTTCATGTGCCTGTTGCGCCAATCCGCGCGCGAGGAGGACCTGCTCGTCGGCACTCCCGTGGCCAACCGGGGACACCTCGAGACCGAGGACCTGGTCGGCTGCTTCGTCAACACGCTGGTGCTGCGCGCCCGGCTTGCCGGCGATCTCACCTTCGTCGAGCTGCTGGCGCAGGTGCGGGAGGTGACGCTCTCCGCCTTCGATCATCAAGCGCTCCCGTTCGAGCGCCTGGTCGAGGAGCTGCGGCCCGGCCGCGACCTCGGCCATACGGCGCTGTTCCAGGTGTTGTTCGTGCTGCAGAGCGCGCCGCGTGCAGCCGCGACCCTCCCCGGGCTGGCGCTGGTCGAGGAGGAGGCGGATACCGGGACCGCCAAGTTCGACCTGACGCTGGCCTTCGAGCCGCGAGCGAGCGGGCCGGTCGCCATCTTCGAGTACGCCAGCGGTCTCTTCGACGCCGCCACGATCGTCCGCCTGGCCGGACACTTCACCAGCCTGCTGCTCGACGCGCTGGCGCGGCCCGGCTGCCGGTGCGCCGAGCTGCGCCGGCTTGGAGCCGCCGAGCGTCACCAGGTCCTGCTCGCATGGAACGACACTCGGACCGAGGCGCCGCCTCAGCTCCTGCACGAGCTCTTCACGTTGCAGGCGGAGCGCACGCCGGACGCAGTGGCCGTCGCCGGCGCCGGCCTCTGCCTCACCTATGGCGAGCTCGCAGCGCGGTCGGATCGGCTCGCTCGGCAGCTGCCGGCGCCCGCGGTGGGACCGGACGCGGTGGTCGGCATCTGCAGCGAGCGCTCGCCCGCGACCATCATCGGTCTGCTCGGCATCCTGAAGGCCGGCGCCGCCTACCTGCCGCTGGATCCCGACCTGCCCCCGCTGCGCCTCGCCCAGATGGCTGCCGAAGCCCGCTCGCCGGTGGTGTTGACCGAGGAGCGGCTGCTGCCGGTCCTGCCACCGGGCTTGCCCGCGATTTGCCTCGACCGCGACCACGGCGCCGAGCGCCTGCCGGTTGCCGGCGACCGGCGCGTCGCCGCACAGCCTGACAACCTGGCATACGTGATCTACACCTCGGGCTCGACCGGCCGGCCGAAGGGAGCTATGAATACCCACCGCGCGATCTCGAACCGCTTGCGGTGGATGCAGTCCGCCTACGGCCTGACGCCTGCCGACGCCGTCTTGCAGAAGACCCCTTATGGCTTCGATGTCTCGGTCTGGGAGGTCTTCTGGCCCCTGATGGTCGGAGCTCGCCTGGTGCAGGCGGCGCCCCAAGGGCATCGCGACGCCGGCTACCTGCAGCAGCTGGCCGCCCGCGAACGGCCCACGACCGCGCACTTCGTCCCGCCGATGCTGCAGGCTTTCCTCGAGGCGGCCGAGCCGCCGGCGCCGGCGCCGGCCTTGCTGCGCCTCGTGGTGTGCAGCGGCGAGGCCTTGCCGCCGGGCCTCGCGCAGCGCTGCCATGACGAGCTGGGCTGCCGCGTCGAGAACCTCTACGGCCCGACGGAGGCGGCGGTCGACGTCACCGCCTGGCGCTGCCGGCCGCGGCAGGCAGGGGCGTCGCTACCGATCGGGCGAGCGATCGACAACGTCCGCATCCGGCTTCTCGACGACGGCGGCCGCCCCGTGCCGATCGGCGTGCCCGGCGAGCTGCACATCGGCGGCGTCGCCCTGGCGCGCGGCTATCTCGCCAGGCCCGACCTCACCGCCGAGAGGTTCGTGCCTGACGCCTGCGGCTCCGAGGCCGGGGCGCGGCTGTACCGCACCGGCGACCTGGCGCGGTACCGGCCGGACGGCGCCATCGAGTTCCTGGGCAGGCTCGACCACCAGGTCAAGATCCGCGGCGTCCGGATCGAGCCGCAAGAGGTCGAGGCGGCGCTGCTCGAGCGCGACGACGTGCGTGCCGCCGCCGTCGTTGCCGGCGACGCAGCGACCGGCGGCTGCCGGCTGATCGCCTACGTGGTGCCCGCCGCCGCCCCGGGTCCCACCGCCGCCGCGCTGCGCGCTGCCCTGCGCGAGCGCTTGCCGGAGCCGATGCTGCCTGCTGCCTTCGTCACCCTGGACGAGCTTCCCTTGGGACCGAACGGCAAACTCGACCGGCGGGCCCTGCCACCGCCTGGGCAGCAGCCATCCGGAGCGGCTGCCACGGCTCCGCGCACGGCGATCGAAGCGCACCTCGCGGCGATCTGGGCCGAGCTGCTGGGCGTCGATGCGATCGGGGTCGAAGACAACTTCTTCGAGCTCGGCGGCCATTCCCTGCTCGCCAGTCAGCTGCTGTCGCGCATCAGGGACCGCTTCCACGTCCGCCTGCCGCTGCGGGAGGTCTTCGCCGCTCCCTCCGTCGGCGAGCTTGCCCGCGTCGTGGCGCAGCGCCTCGTCGAGCTCGCCGGCACGGAGACCGCCGAGCAGCTGCTGGCCGAGGTGGAGATCGGGACGCAAACGGCGAGCCCTGCCGCCGGGAGCCAGGCCGGATGACCGACCTGGCGCAGCGCCTCTCGGCGCTCCAGCCCGAGCAGCTGCAGCGCTTCCTCGAGCAGCTGTCCCGGCGCGGCCAACCCGAGCCCGGGGAGCATCCGATCCGCCGGCGGCCGCGGGATGGCGCCGGCATGGAGCTCTCCTTCGGCCAGGAGCGGATCTGGTTCCTCGACCAGATCGAGCCCGGCACCCCGGTCTACAACATGGTGGCGGCGCTCGACCTGCGCGGCGAGCTTGGCGTGCCGGCGCTCGCGGCGGCCCTGCGCGAGGTCGTACGGCGGCACGAGTCGTTGCGCACGACCTTCGCGGCGGCCGGCGGCAAACCCTGCCAGGTGGTCGCTCCCGCACCGCACCTGCACCTGCCGTGTCTCGACCTGGCGGCGTTGTCGCCGTCGGCACGGCGGGCCGAGCTGCGCCGCCTGCACGGTCTCTCGACCCATCTCCGTTTCGCGCTCGGCCGCGGCCCCCTGCTGTCCACCTGGCTGGTGCGCGAGGGCAAGCGGCAGCACGCGCTGCTGATCGCCATGCACCACATCATCTCCGACGGCTGGTCGATCGCCGTCCTGGTGCGGGAGGTGTCGTCGCTCTATGCGTCCTTCGTCGCCGGCCGGCCGTCGCCGCTCGCGGATCTCGAGGTCCAGTATCCGGATTTCGCCGCGTGGCAGCGCGAATGGCTGCGCGGCGAGACGGTCGAGCGCCTGGCCGCCGTCTGGCGCGAGCAGCTGGCCGGTGTGGCGGTGCTGGACCTGCCCACCGACAGGCCGCGGCCGGCGGTGCAAAGCCACCGCGGCGCCAATCGCCATTTCGAGCTCTCGGCGGAGCTTTCCCAGGCGCTCAGCCAGGTGGCGGCGCGCGAGCACGCCACCCTCTTCATGGTCCTGCTCGCGGCCTTCGACGCCCTGCTCCACCGCTACAGCGGCCAGGACGACCTCTGCGTCGGCACCTACGTCGCCAACCGCAACCGCAGCCAGATCGAAGGTCTCATCGGTTTTTTCGTCAACAACCTGGCCCTGCGGGTGCGCCTGCGCCCCGACGACAGCTGGCTGGCGCTGCTGGCGCGGGTCCGCGAGACCGCGACGGTCGCCTTTGCCAACCAGGACCTGCCGTTCGAGGCGCTGCTCGACGCGCTGCAGCCGGCGCGCAGCCTCCGCCATACCCCGATCTTCCAGGTGATGCTCGTATTGCACAACGTCCCGCCGTTGCGCTTCGAGTTGCCCGGTCTGGCGATTCGCCGCACCAAGCTCGGAGCGGATTGGGCGAATTTCGACCTGACCTTGGCGATCGAGGAAGCGGCAGGCAGGCTCGCTGCACGTTTGGAATATGCCGCCGACCTTTTCGAGGCGGCGACCGCGGCGCGGCTGGCCGCGCATTTCGCCGCGCTGCTCGGCGGCCTTGCGGCCGATCCGGGGAGGCGCTTCGCCGAAGTGCCGCTGCTCTCCCCGCCGGAGCGCCAGCAACTGCTGGTCGAGGGTCCGGGCCGGGGCGCTCCCTGGCCCGCGGCCGGGTCGGTTCAGCAGCTCTTCGGCGCGGCGGCGGCGGCTCACTCCGCCGCGGTGGCGGCGGTCGCCGGCGGCCGGCATCTCACCTTCGGCGAGCTCGACGCCAGGTCCGCGGGCCTGGCGCGGCGCCTGGCGGCCAGCGGCGTCGCGCCGGACTCCGTCGTGGGGCTGTGCGTCGAACCTGGCGCCGACCTGCTGGTGGGCTTGCTCGCCATCCTGCGCGCCGGCGGCGCCTTGCTGCCGCTCGATCCCGCCAATCCGCGCGAACGGCTGCGCTTCATGCTCGACGATGCCCGGGCCGAGCTGGTGGTCACCCAGCGGCGCCTGGCGGCCGTCGTTCCGGCGGTGGCGCCGCTGTGCTTGGTGGATGCCGACCAGGGGCCGGGCGGGACGGGAAAGCCGGCGGCGCGCGCGGCGGCAGCTCTGTCGGCCGATCACCTGGCCTACGTCATCTACACCTCGGGAAGCACCGGCCGGCCGAAGGGGGTGGCGGTGAGCCACCGCAACCTGGTGCCGATGATGCTCTGGAGCCTCGACTACTTCGGCCTCGGCGCACATACCCGCGTGCTGCAGAACCTGTCCTACTGCTTCGACTTCGGCGTCTTCGAGCTCCTCACCACGCTGCTGGCGGGCGGCACCCTGTGCTTCGTCGACGGGCCGCGCGGAGACTTCGAGCGCCACGCCAGGGCAATCGCCGAGTGGCGCCTCAACACGGTGCACACCACCCCCTCGTTCGGCCGCGAGCTCGCGGGCGCCGGGGCCAGCCTGGACAGTCTCGAGATCGTGCACCTGGGCGGCGAGGCACTGACCCGCGCCGCGGTGCAACGGCTCGCCGCGGCGGTCGGGCCGCGCTGCCGGATCTGGAACGGCTACGGCCCGACCGAGGTGACGATCAACAGCTCCATCCACGAGGTCGACCGCGGCGCCCGCGGCGACCCCGCGGCCGCGGTGCCCATCGGCCGGGCCACGGCCAACAACGAGATCTACCTCCTGGATCGCCAGGGCCAACCGGTGCCGCTGGCGGTGCCGGCGGAGCTCTGCGTCGGCGGCGACGGCGTCGCTCGCGGCTATGTCGGCCACCCCTCGCTCACCGCCGAGCGGTTCGTCCCCGACGCCTTCGGCGGCAGGCCAGGGATGCGGCTCTATCGGACCGGCGATCTCGTTCGCTACCTGCCCTTAGGCGAGATCGAGTTCCTGGGACGCATCGACCAGCAGGTGAAGGTCCGCGGTCACCGCATCGAGCTCGGAGAGATCGAGGCGGTGCTGCGCAGCCATCCGGCAGTGGCCGCGGCAGCCGTCGCCTTGCGCCGCGACGCCGCCGGCGGCCAACGCCTCGTCGCCTACGTGGCGGCCGGCGATGGCGTGCCGGCGGCAGCCGAGCTGCGCGGTCTGGCGGAACGCAGCCTGCCGCCGTACATGGTGCCGGCGGTGTTCGTGTTCCTGAGCTCCCTGCCGCTGACCGCCACGGGGAAGCTGGACCGCCAGGCGCTGCCGGAGCCGGAGCCATGGCAGCGCGAGGGGTCGCCGGCGTTCGTGGCCCCGCGCACCCCCGTCGAAGAGGTGCTGGCGGGGATCTGGAGCGAGGTCCTGGGCGCCGAGCGCGTCGGCGTTCACGACGGCTTCTTCGAGCTCGGCGGACACTCGCTGCTGGCCACCCAGATCGTCAGCCGGGTGCGCGACGCGTTGGAGGTGGAGCTGCCGCTGCACCGTTTCTTCGAGGCCCTGACGGTCGCCGAGCAGGCGCTGCAGGTCGAAGCGGCACGACAGCCCGAGGTGCCACCGATCCCGCCGGCGCCGCGGCAAGGGCCGCTGCCGCTCTCCTTCGCCCAGGAGCGGATCTGGTTCCTCGACCAACTCGATCCCGAGCAGGTCGCCTACAACATCCCGCGCGCGCTGCGCCTCACCGGCAGCATCGACGTCGCCAGGCTCGCCGCGGCCTACGGCGAGCTCATCCGGCGCCACGAGGTGCTGCGCACCACCTTCCCGGCGGTCGGGGGCCGGCCGATCCAATGCATCCAGCCGCCCAGCCCCTTCCTGGTGCCGCTCGTCGACCTGCGCCGGCTGCCGGCCGGGCAGCGCCAGGCCGCGGTGGCGGCGTGTCTCGCGGCCGAGGGGCGGCGCCGCTTCGACCTGGCCCGCGACCGCCTGTTGCGGGCGGCGCTGCTGCGGGTTGCCGACGCCGAGCACCTGCTGGTCCAGACCGAGCACCACATGGTGCATGACGGCTGGGCGCTCGGCGTGATGCTGCGCGACCTGCTGGAGATCTACGGCGCCTCCGTCGCCGGGCAGGTGCCGATCCTGGCGCCGCTCGCGGTGCAATACGCCGACTTTGCGGTCTGGCAGCGCAGCTGGCTCACCGGCGACGTCCTCGCGCGGCAGCTCGCCTTCTGGCGCGACCGCCTGGCAGGCGCGCCGCCGCTGCTGGCCCTGCCCGCCGACCGCCCGCGTCCGCCGGTGCAGAGCTTTCGCGGCGCCGAGCGCGTCGAGCAGCTGGCCAGCCCCTTGGCTGAAGCCCTGCGCCTGCTCGGGCGCCGGCAGGGAGCGACCCTGTTCATGGTCATGCTGGCCGGTTTCGCCGCGCTGCTCGAGAGGTGGAGCGGCGAGCAGGACCTGGTGATCGGCTCCGGCGTCGCCAACCGCCGCCGCCCGGAGACCGAGGGACTGCTGGGGATGATGATCAATACCCTGGCCCTCCGCCTGGACCTTGCCGGCGATCCGACCTTCGCCGAGATCCTGGTGCGGGTGCGCGCCACCGCGCTTGCCGCATACCGCCACCAGGACCTGCCCTTCGACCGCCTGGTGCGAGAGTTGAAGCCGCAGCGCAGCTCGAGCTACTCGCCGCTCATCCAGGTGCTCTTCGCCTTCAACGACGCCCCGACGCCGGAGCTGGCCGTGCCCGGCCTCGCCATCGAGGAGCTGGTCACCCACAACCGGTCGACGAAGTTCGACCTGCTGCTGATCGCGTCGCCGCATGCGGAACAGCGCGCGACGGCCCGCGCGCGCAGCGGCGCCTCGGGGATCAACCTCGCCCTCGAGCACAGCCTGGACCTCTTCGATCCTGCCACCATGGCGCGCCTGCTCGGCCACTACCGCAGGCTGCTGGCCGCCGCGGCCGCCGATCCCTCGCGGCGCCTTTCGCGGCTGCCGCTGCTCGCGGCGGCGGAGACCCAACAGCTGCTTCGCGAGTGGAGCGCCGCGGCCGCACCGCGGCGAGCGTGGCGCTCGCCGCTCGAGCCGCTCGCCGAGGTCGCGGCCCTGCACGCGGATGCCGTCGCGCTGGTCGCCCCCGGCGGGCAGCTGACGTACGGCGAGCTGCTGGTGCGGTCGGCGCGGCTGGCAGCGGAGCTTCGCCGGCTGGGGGTCCGCACGGACAGCAGGGTGGCGGTCGCGCTCGACCGCTCCGCGGAGCTGATCGTCAGCTTGCTCGCCATCCTCGCCGCCGGCGGCGCCTACCTGCCGCTCGACCCCGGAGCGCCGCCGGAGAGGCTGGCCTTCATGCTGGCCGACGCCGGCGTCGACCTGGTGCTGACCCGCGGCGCCGCCGCCGCGTCGCTGCCCGAGACCCCCCGCCTCCGCCGCCTCGACCCATGCTTGGCGCCGGCGGCCGCCGCCGAGGGAGGACAGGCCCGCGGGGAGGCATCATGGGACGGCCGGGTCGGACGGGACGATCTTGCCTACGTGATCTACACCTCCGGCTCCACGGGCAGGCCCAAGGGCGTGATGATCCCCCACCGCGGCCTGGCGACCTCGATCGAGGCCGTGGTGCAGGGCTTCGGCCTCGGTCCCGGCGACCGCGTCCTGCAGCTCGCCGCGTGCACGTTCGACGCCTCGCTGCTCGAGATCCTGGGGGCGCTCGACGCGGGCGCGACGCTCTGCCTGGCGAACCGGGACGCGGGGCCCGACCTGGCGGCGATGCTGCGCGACCTCGCGATCACCCATCTCGTCATCCCGCCGTCCGTGATGGCCGTGGTGCCCGAGACCGACCTGCCGGGCCTCGCGGCGATCATTTTCGTGGGCGAGGCGCTGCCTCCCCTGATGGTGGCGCGGTGGGGGAAGGGCAGGAGTATTTTCAACGCCTACGGCCCTACCGAGGTGACCATCTGGGCAACCATGGCGCGCTGCCGGCCTGATGACACCCAGCCGGCGATCGGCACTCCCATTCCAGGCCCCCGCCTCTACGTGCTGGACCGGCGCTTCGAGCTGGCGGCGCCCGGTGCCCCGGGCGAGCTCGTGATCGGTGGCGCCGGACTGGCGCGCGCCTATCTTGGCCGGCCGGGGCTGACCGCGGCGCGGTTCGTGCCCGACCCGCTGAGCGGCGAAGCCGGCGCCCGGCTCTATCGCAGCGGCGACCTGGTGCGTCATCTGCCGAATGGCAACCTGCTTTTCCTCGGCCGCACCGACCACCAGACCAAGGTGCACGGCGTCCGCATCGAGCCCCGCGAGGTCGAGGCGGCGCTGGCCGAGCATCCGCTGGTGCGCGAGGCCGCGGTGATCACCCTGGGCAAGGACGGGGAACGGCATCTCGCGGCCTGCGTGGTCGCGGCCGCCGGCCCGGCGCCGGACGCCGCCGCGCTGCGCGCCTTCCTGCTCGCCAAGCTGCCGGCGCCCCTCGTGCCGGCCACGTTCCACCTGCTCGCGGCGCTGCCCCTGAGCCGCCATGGCAAGGTCGATCGGCAAGCCCTCCTGCTGGCGGTGGCGGAGCAGGCGACGCCGGCCCCCGCCAGCGCCGCGCCGCTGACCGAGGTCGAAGCGGCGCTGGCCGCGATCTGGCAGGAGGTGCTGGCGATCGACCGCATCGGCGCCGCAGACGACTTCTTCACGCTCGGCGGGCACTCGCTGCTGGCGACGCAGGTGGTCTCGCGCCTGCGCTCGGACCTCGGGGTCGAGGTGCCCATGCGCTGGCTGTACGATGCGCCGCGCCTCGACCAACTCGCACGGCGCGTGGAGGAGCGGTTGCTGGCACAGGTCGAGCCGGACCGGCTGGACCGCGCGCTGCGCGACCTCGCGGCGCTCTCCGACGAGGACGTCGACGCCCTGCTGGCGGACGGCGGGCCGCAGCTCGGCGGGCCGCCGCCATGAGCGAGAGCTTGCAGCAGATCGCGAGCATCTCCGCCGGGAGACGCCGGCTGCTCTTGCGCCGCCTCGGGCTCCAGCCCGCCGCCGCCGGCGACCGGCTGCCCGGCATCCCGCGCACGGCGCGCGACGGCGACCTGCCCTTGTCGTTTGCGCAACAGCGCCTCTGGTTCCTCCACCAGCTGGCGCCGTTGGCGCCGGTCTACAACGTTCCGTTCCGGGTGCTCTTCAGCGGCCCGCTCGCGCCGGCGCTCGTCGCACGCGCGATGCGGGAGATCGTGCGGCGCCACCAGGCTCTGCGCACCAGCTTCGCGGTGAGCGGCGAACGGCCCATCCAGGTGGCCGCCGCCGCCGTCGTCGTCGCCGCGCCGATGATCGACCTCGGCGCGCTGCCACCCGCGGCGCGCGCCGCCGAGTCCTCGCGGCTGGCGGCGCAAGAGGCGCGGCGGCCGTTCGACCTCGAGCGCGCGCCGCTGCTGCGCATCACACTGGTGCGGCACCAGGCCGCCGAGCACCTCGCCTTGATCACCATGCATCACCTGGTGAGCGACGGCTGGTCGATGGGCCTGCTGGTCGGGGAGTTCGCCGCGCTCTACGGCGCCTGGACCGCCGGAGAGACGCCGCGCCTGCCGGACCTCCCCATCCAGTACGCCGACTATGCCGGCTGGCAGCGGCGTCTCCTCGCTGGCGAGGCGCTCGCCGAGCGGCTCGCCTTCTGGCGGGCGCAGCTCGCCGGGGTCCCCCAGGCGCTCGAGCTGCCGGCCGATCGGCCTCGCCCGGCCTCGCCCAGCCTGCGCGGCGCGGTCGTCGCCTGCGCTCTGCCGCCGCGGCTCACGGCGTCGCTGGCAGCCCTCGGCCGCGGCGGCGGCGCCAGCCTGTTCGCCGTCCTGTGCGCGGCGTTCGGCGCGCTGCTCGCCCGCTACACGGGCCAGGAGGACCTCGTCGTCGGCACGGCGGTCGCCAATCGCGACCGGGTCGAAGTCGAGCGGTTGATCGGGTTCTTCGTCAACATGCTCGCGCTGCGCCTCGATTGTGCCGGCAACCCTCCCTTCGTCGAGCTGCTGGCGCGGGTGCGAGAGGTGGTGCTGAACGCCCAGGCGCACCAGGACTTGCCGTTCGAGAAAGTGGTCGAGGCCCTGGCGCCGGAGCGCGCCCTCGGCCGGACGCCGCTGGTGCAGGTCGCGCTGGCACTGCAAAACGCCCCCGGCCGCCCGCTGGCGCTGTCCGGCCTCGCCGTGACGCCGCTCGACTCGTCGACCGGCACTGCGAAGCTCGACCTGACGCTCGGGCTGCGCGAGATGCCGGATGGCGGCCTTGCCGGCGGTCTCGAGTACGCGACGGACCTCTTCGACCGCACCACCGTCTGCCGGCTGGCGCAACACCTCGAGACCCTGCTGTCGGGCGTGGTCGAAGCGCCCGCGGCAGCGCTCTCCGACCTGCCGCTGCTCCCCGCATGGGAGCGCTGCCAGCTCCTGGCGGAGTGGAACGACACCGCCCGCGACTACCCGGGGCACCGCTGCCTGCACCAGCACTTCGCTGCGCAAGCGCGGCGCTGGCCGCACCGGGTGGCGGTGACCTGCGATGGCCGCAACCTGACCTACGGCGAGCTCGACCGGCGCGCCAATCAGCTGGCGCACCGCCTGCGGCGCCTGGGAGCGGGACCGGAGGTGACGGTGGCGCTCGCAGTCGAGCGGTCCCTCGAGCTGGTGGTGGGCCTCGTCGGCGTGCTGGCGAGCGGCGCCGCCTACGTGCCGCTGGCCCCGAGCTTCCCGCGGCAGCGCATCGAGCTCATCCTGGCCGAGACCGGGGCGCCGGTGCTGATCACCCAGGAGCACCGCCGGCAGGAGCTGCCGCCGGGCCTCGCCGAGCGCGGCGTCGAGGTGCTCTGCCTCGACAGCGGGTGGCGGGAGCTGGCCGGCGAGAGCGGCGCCGGCGTCGACGCCGGCACGAGCCCCGACAACCTGGCTTACGTCATGTACACCTCCGGCTCGACAGGGGAGCCGAAGGGAGTCGGCCTGACCCATCGCGCCGTGGTGCGCCTGGTCGCCGACCCGCGATGCGCCGGCTCTTGCCCCGAAGATGCATGGCTGCACCTGGCGTCGCTGGCCTTCGACGCCTCGACGCTCGAGATCTGGACGCCCCTGCTCGCCGGCGCCCGGCTCGTCCTCTTCGCCCCGCGCCTGCCTGATCTGCACGCTGTCGGCCAGACCCTCGACCGTCATCACGTCACCTCGATGCTGCTGACCACCAGCCTGTTCCATCAATTTGCCGAAGGCGACCTCGGCGCCTTCCGCGGCCTGCGCCGGTTGCTGGTCGGCGGCGAAGCTCTGTCGGCGGCGCATGCGCTGCGGGCGGCGCAGGAGCTGCCGGCCACCACGCTCCTGAACTGCTACGGGCCCACCGAGGGCGCCGTGATCGCCACCTGCTTCCCGGTCTCCGCCACCGACCGGGCGGCGGCGCCGAACGCCTCGGTGCTCATCGGCAGGCCCATTGCCAACAGCATCGTCCAGCTCCGGGACCGCGACGGGCAGGCGGTGCCGATCGGCGTGCCCGGCGAGCTGTCGATCGGCGGTGACGGGCTGGCCCGCGGCTACTTCGGGCGCCCCGCCCTGACCGCGGAGCGCTTCGTCCCCGATCCTCGAGCCGCGGGGCGGCACGAGCCCGGCGCCCGTCTCTATCGCACCGGCGATCTCGCGCGCTGGCTGGCCGGCGGCAACCTCGAGTTCCTCGCCCGCATCGACCAGCAGGTGAAGCTCCGCGGCTTCCGCGTCGAGCCGTGCGAGATCGAGGCGGCGCTCCGGGAGCACCCGGCGGTGCGGGAGGCGGCGGTGGTGGCGCAGCAGTGGCCGGCAGGCTCTCGCGACCGCCGGCTGGTGGCCTACGTGGTGGCGCGGGATGGGCTGGCGCCCGCCGCCGCCGAGCTGCGTGCGCATCTGCGCGGGCGGCTGCCGGAGTACATGGTGCCGGCGGCGTTCGTGGGCTTGCCGGTCCTGCCGCTGACCGCGTTCGGCAAGCTGGACCGGCGCGCGCTGCCCACGCCGGAGACCGTGCGCGCGGCAGAGGCGGTCGGGCCGCGGACGCCGCTCGAAGAGGTGCTGGCGACGATCTGGTGCGACCTCCTCGGCCTCGAGCGGCTGAGCGTCGACGACGATTTCTTCGCGCTCGGGGGCCACTCGCTCTTGGCGACCCAGGTCACGTCGCGGCTGCGGGCGGCGCTGGGAGTGGAGGTGAGCCTGCAGGCGCTGTTCGAATCGCCGACCGTGGGCGGGCTGGCGCGGCGGATCGAGGCGCAGAGCGGCACCGCGCACCGCCAGCCGCCGCCGCTCGCGCCGGTGCCCCGCGGCCCGCGGCTGCCGCTGTCGTTCGCCCAGCAGCGGCTCTGGTTCCTCGACCAGTTGCAGCCGGGCAACCCGGTCTACAACCTGCCGCTCGCGCTGCAGGTGGACGGCAGGCTCCGGCCGGAGCCGATCGCCGCCGCGCTGGCGGCGGTGATCGCTCGCCACGAGGGACTGCGCACGGTCTTCATGGCGGTGGACGGACAGCCGGAGCAACGCATCCGGGCGGCCGCCCCGGCGCCGCTGCCGCTCGTCGACCTGGCGGCCTTGCCGGCAGCGGCGCGCCGGGCCGAAGCGGCGCGCCTCACCCACGCCGAGGCGATCGCCGGCTTCGCGCTCGAGCGCGGACCCCTGGTGCGCTCGCGGCTGCTGCGCCTCGCCGCCGCCGAGCACAGGGTGCTGGTGACGATGCACCACGCGGTCAGCGACGGCTGGTCGTTGCAGGTCTTCATCCGCGAGGTCCTGGCCGGCTATCGCTCGGCAGTGACCGGCGTGCCGGCAAAGCTGCCGCGGCTCCCGCTGCAATATGCCGACTACGCTGCCTGGCAGCGGCAGTGGCTGAGCGGCGACGTGCTGGCGGCGGAAATCGCGCACTGGCGCCGGCAGCTGTCGGGCTTGGAGCCGGTGCTGGAGCTGCCCACGGACCGGCCGCGGCCGCCGGTGCGCGGCTTTGCCGGGGCGCAGCGAGAGGCGCCGCTGCCGCCGCCCCTGGCGCGGCAGGTGATCGAGCTGGCGCGGCGGCAGACGATGACGCCTTTCATGGTGCTGCTCGGCGCTTTCGCGGCGCTCCTGGGACGCCTGGCGGGACAGCTCGACGTGGCCGTCGGCGTGCCGATCGCCGGCCGCAACCGGGTCGAGATCGAGGGCTTGATCGGCTTCTTCGTCAATACCCTGGTGCTGCGCACCGATCTTGCCGGCGGTCCGGGCCTTCTCCGGCTGCTTGCCCGGGTCCGGGCGGCGACGCTCGACGCCTATGCCCACCAGGACCTGCCTTTCGAGCGCGTGGTCGAAGAGCTGGCGCCGGAGCGGGGCGGCAGCCATGCCCCGCTGGTGCAGGTGAGCTTCGCCTTCCAGCAGGCGCCGCCGCCGCTCGACCCCGTGGCCGGCCTGGCGTTCACGGCGCTGCCGGTCCCAACCGGAACGGCCAAGTTCGATCTGACGCTCTCCTTGGTCCAGGCGCCGGAAGGCGCGGTTTCAGGGGAGGAGCTGGCAGCCTGGTGGGCTTATGCCACCGACCTGTTCGACGGGGCGACGATCGGCCGTTTCGCCGGGTATCTCGCCGCCTGGCTCGCGGCGGCAATCCGCCAGCCGGAGCGCGATTTCCGGGAGCTGCCGCTGCTCGCGGCGCCGGAGCGTCACCAGCTGCTGGTGGAGGCAGGCCCCATCGCGCCCTTCGCTCTCGACCGCTCGTTCGTCGAGCTGCTGGCCGCCCAGACGCTGCGTGCGCCCGAGGCCGTGGCGGCCGCCTGCGGCGCCGTGCACATGAGCTACGCCGGCCTCGAGCGGGCCGCCGCGCGGTTGGCTCGCCGGCTGGCGCGGCATGGGGTGGGCCCCGAAAAGCTGGTGGCGGTCCTCGGCCGGCGCGGCGTCGAGCACCTGGCCGGCATGCTGGCCATCTGGCAGGCCGGCGGCGTCTATCTCCCCCTCGACCCGCTGCAGCCGCAGGTCCGCCTGGTCGGGATCCTCGCCGCGAGCGGCGCCGTCGCGGTCCTGGTCACCGCCGAGGCGCGAGCGATCGCCGCACGGGCCGTGGCGGCGCTGCCCGGGGATCGGCCGGCGCTGCTGGACGCCGAGCCGCAGCCCGGCGAGATGCCCGCGGGCGGCGGGCACCGGCCGGCGGAGCCACCGGCGAGCGGATCCATGCCGGCGCCGGCCGCCCTCGCCTACGTGCTCTACACCTCCGGCTCCACCGGCGTCCCCAAGGGCGCGATGATCGACCATCGCGGCCTGCTCAACCACCTGCTGGTGATGATCGAGGCGCTCGGGTTGACCGCCGCGGACGTGGTCGCGCAGACGGCCGCCGCCACCTTCGATATCTCGATCTGGCAGTTCGTCAATGCCCTGGTGGTGGGAGGCCGGGTGGAGATCCTGGCCGACGAGGTGGCGCACGACCCCTCCCGCCTGTTCGCCGCCGCCGCGGCGACCGGCGTCACCATCTTGCAGATCGTGCCGTCGCTGCTGCGCCAGCTCCTTGCCGAGCTGGAGGAGAGCCCGCACCGCCGTCCCCTGGCCGGCCTGCGCTGGCTGCTTCCTACCGGCGAAGCGCTGCCTCCGGACTACTGCCGGCGCTGGCTGGCGCTCTATCCCGAGGTGCCGCTGCTCAACGCCTACGGGCCCACGGAATGCGCGGACGACGTCTCCCTGCATCCCATCGCGCGGCCGCCGGCGGACGGCGCTGCGTCCACGCCGATCGGCCGGCCGGTGCCGAACCTGTGGCTGCACGTCGTCGACGCCGGGCTCGCGCCGGCGCCCTCGGGCGTCACCGGCGAGCTGGCGATCGGCGGCTTCGGCGTCGGCCGCGGCTACCTCGGGCAGCCCGACCGCACCGCCGAGCTCTTCGTTCCCGATCCCTTCGCGGAGCAACCCGGCGCCCGGCTCTTCCGCACCGGCGACCTGGCGCGCCGGCTGGCGGACGGCAATCTCGACTTCCTCGGGCGGCGCGATCACCTGGTCAAGGTGCGGGGCTTCCGCATCGAGCTGGGAGAGATCGAGGCGGCGCTGCGCGCCCACGCCGCCGTCGAGAGCTGCGCGGTGGCGGCGTGGCCCCAGGGTAACGGCGACCGCGCGCTGGCTGCCTACGTGGTGCTGCGCCCAGGGTCGGCGGCCGGCGCGCCCGAGCTGCTGGCGGCGCTCGCCGAGCGGCTGCCCGGCTACATGGTCCCTGCCGCGGTCCTCTTCCTCCCCGCCCTTCCCCTCTCGGCCAACGGCAAAGTGGACCGCCGGGCGCTGCCACCGCCGGCCTGGCCGCCGGCAGCCGCCGCGAGCCGCCCGCGCACGCCGCACGAGGAGATCCTCGCCGCGATCTGGTCGGCCCTGCTCGAGCGCGAATGCGTCGGCACCGGCGAGAGCTTCTTCTCGATCGGCGGGCATTCGCTGCTCGCCATCCGCCTGGTGTCCAAGGTGCGCCAGGCGTTCGGGGTGGAGCTGCCGTTGCGGCGCCTGTTCGATGCCCCGACCATCGCCGAGCTTGCGACCGAGATCGCGAACCTGCAGGGGCGGCGCGGCGGCGCGGCGCGGCCCCCGGTGACGCCGGCCGCGCGCGGCGGCGAGCTGCCGCCGTCGTTCGCGCAACAGCGGCAATGGCTGATGGCCCAGCTCGACGCCGACGGCTCCGTGCACCATCTGCCGCTCGCCCTGCAGGCTGCCGGTCCGCTGCGGCCGGAGGTCTTTGCGCGCACGCTCGCCGCGGTCGTGGCCCGTCACGAGTCGCTGCGCACCAGCTTCCCGCTGCGCGACGGCCTACCGGTGCAGGCGATCGCGCCCGCCGCCGCGCCGCCGCTGCCGCTCGTCGACCTCGGCGCGCTCGGCGAGGCACGCCGCGACGGCGCGGCGCGGCGCCTCGCGGCCACGCTGCGCCGCACGCCGTTCGACCTCGAGCGGGGACCGCTATTGCGCATGGCGCTGCTGCGCCTGCAACCGTGCCGGCACATCTTCGTCATGGTGGCCCACCACCTGATCGTCGACGGCTGGTCGCTGGCGATCCTGGCGCAGGAGACCACGGTCCTCTACCGGGCCTTCGCGGCCGGAGAGCCCGATCCGCTGCCGCCGGCACCGTTGCAATATGCCGACTACTCGGCCTGGGAAAGCCGGTGGCTCTCCGCCGCGGCGATCGCCCCGGACGTCGCCTACTGGCGCGAGCAACTGGCCGGCGCGCCCGCGCTGCGGCTGCCGCTGGCGCGGCCGCGCGGGGCGGCGCGCACCACTCGCGGCGCCAGCGTCGCGTTGCAGCTGCCGCCGGGGCTGGCGGGCAGCCTCATGGCGCTCGGCGCGCGGCGGCACGCGACCCTCTTCATGATCCTGGTCGCGGCTTTCCAGGCGCTGCTCTGCCGGCTCGCGGAGCAGGAGGACGTCGTCATCGGCGCGCCGGTCGCCGGCCGCAGCCGGGCGGAGCTCGAAGGCATCGTCGGCTACTTCATCAACGCGCTGCCGCTGCGTACGCGGCTCGACGGCAACCCGAGCTGGAGCGAGATGCTCGGCCGCGTCCGGGAGACCGTGCTCGGCGCCTATGCCCACCAGGACGTCCCTTTCGAGAGGCTCGTCCAGGAGCTGTTGCCGCGGCGCCACGGCAATCTGCACCCCTTTTTCCAAACCGTATTGAACTTCTACAACGGCCCCACCACCGCGGCCTCGCTCGACGGCCTCGCCTGGAGCTACGTCGAGCTGCCGGGAATCGCCGCGAAGTACGACCTGACCCTCTACCTATCGCAAGAAGGCGACCTGTTGTTCGGCTCGCTCGCGTACAACGCCGACCTGTTCGAGGCGGCGACGGCGACGCGGATGGTGCGGAGCCTCGAAGCCGTCCTGGGCGCCGCCACCGGCGACGCGGAGCGCCTGCTGAGCGAGCTGCCGATCCTTACCGCCGCCGAGAGACAGGAGCAGACCATGGACAGGGCGCGACCCGATGCCGCGAAGCTCGACCAGCTGATGAGCAGCCAGCGCAAGCCCGTGGCTGCTGCCCGGCAGCTCGTCACCACCCGTTTCGCCGACGCCGGAAGGAAACAGCCGCTGGTCGTCGAGCCGGTCACCCCGGACGTCGATCTCGTCGGCTGGGCGCAGGCGAGCCGTGAGCTCATCGAGGATTCCCTGCTCGCCCACGGCGCGGTCCTGCTGCGCGGCTTCCACCTCTCGGTCGAGGAGTTCCGGCGCTTCGCCGCCGTTGTCGCGCCCGGACTGGTCAACTACATCGAGGGATCGTCGCCGCGCATACGGGTCGGCGAGAAGGTTTACACCTCGACCGAATATCCGCCCGAGCTCACGGTGTCGATGCACAACGAGCTGTCGTACGCCCACAGGTGGCCGCGCAAGATCCTCTTTTTCTGCGTCACGCCGCCGCAACAGGGCGGCGAGACCCCGATTGCCGACAGCCGGGAGGTGTTCAACCTGATCGCGCCCGAGGTCCGCGAACGCTTCCTCGCCAAGGGTGTCCGCTACGTGCGCAACCTGCGCAGCGGCAGCGGCGCCGGGCTGTCCTGGGAGAGCGTCTTCGAGACCGACGACCGCGCCTTCGTCGAGTCGTACTGCCGCGAGGGCAAGATCGACTTCCGCTGGCAGGCGGACGGCGGCCTGTGGACCAGCCAGGTGCGGCCGGCTGCCATCACCCATCCCGGCACCGGCGAATGGGTGTGGTTCAACCAGGTGCACCAGTTCCACCCCTCGAACCTGGGAGATGAGGGCGCCAAGGCGCTGCTGGCGCTGCACCGCGAAGAAGACCTGCCGATCTTCGCCACCTACGGCGACGGCACGCCGCTCGAAGACGAAGCGCTGGCAGCGGTGCGCTCGGCGTACCAGCAGGCGACGATCGCGTCGCCGTGGCAGGAGCATGACGTGCTGCTCCTGGACAACATGCTGATGGCGCACGGCCGAAACCCGTTCAGCGGACCGCGCCGCATCGTCGTGGCGATGGGAGACACCGTCGAGCTGGCAGCTCTCGCTCCGGCGGCTGACCGATGAGGCCGGTCCGATGAACGAGAGCACGCCGGCGGCCGCCGCCGCCGGCTTCCGCCTGTCGCCGCAGCAGCGGGCGCTGTGGTTGCCGGAGGCCGGCTGCCAGGCCCTGCGCGGGAGGTGCCTGGTGGCCGTCGAGGGGCCTCTCGACGCCGGCCTGCTGCGGCAGGTGGTGCTCGACGTCTGCGGGCAGGCGGAGATCCTGCGCACCAGCTTCCCGCGCCTCGCCGGCATGAAGCATGCCGTGCAGGTGATCGCCGAGCAGGCCGCGCCCCGGTGGGACGAGCTCGACCTGCGGCACGCCGGCGCGGCCGAGCAGCCGCACCTCGTCGCGCAGCTGTTCGATCTCGAGGCGGCGGCGGCATTCGATCTCGAGCGCGGACCGCTGGCGCGCTTCACTCTCATCGCCCGCGGGCGCGACCGCCACGACCTGCTGTGCACGCTGTCGGCGCTCTGCGCCGATTCCCGCACCCTCGGCAACCTGGCCGCGGCGCTCGCCGCCGGCTATGCCGCCCGGCTCGAAGGCCGGCAGCCGCCGCCGCCGGCCGTGCAATACGCCGATTTCGCGGAGTGGCGAAACCAGCTGCTGACCGCCGAGGACGAGGAGGCGGCGGCGGGCAGGGCGCACTGGCACCGCCTGGCGGCGGCTCCCGAGGGCGTGCTGCCCGTGCGCCGCGGCGCCACGGCATCGGGGTTCGACGCCGCCGCGCTCGGCTGGCTGCTCGAGCCGCGGACCGCACGCCTGGTGGAGCAGCGGGCGGCGGACGGTGATACCGCGAGCTTCCTGCTCGCCTGCTGGCAGGTCGTGCTGGCCGCCTTCTCGGGCCAGCGGGACTTCCTCGTCGCGCTGTCGGTGGACGGACGCCGCTTCGAGCAGCTGCACGGCAGCCTTGGGCCCTATTCCCAGCCTGTGCCGGTGCGCTGCGAGGTGCGGGCGGAGCTGCCCTTCGCAGCGCTGGTGCGCGAGGCGGCGACCGCCGTGAATGCGGCCGGCCGGCACCAGGAATACTTCGAGCCCGAGAACCTGCGGGCCGGCTGGAGCTGGCGGTTGGCCGGCTTCGAGCTCGACGACCGCGGCCGCGGTCCCTTCGCCGCGGGGCCGCTGCGGTTCACCGTCGAGCGGCAGCGGAGCGTCGGCGCCGCGAGCGTGCTGAAGCTCTGCTGCCGGCCGCGGGGCGACGCCCTGGACCTGCTGCTGATCTACGACCGCGCGGCGCTGGGGGCGGCGGGCGTGGCGCAGCTGGGCGACAGCCTGCAGTCCGTGGTGCGGGCCGCCGCCGGCGATCCCGGGCAGACGGTCGGCATGCTGCCGCTCCTCGGGCCTGCCGCGCGCCATCGGACCCTTTTCGAGTGCAACGACACCGGCGGCCCGCAGGCGGAGCTGGACGCCGGGCCGCTGCCGCTGTTCGAGCGCTCGGCGGCGGCGCGCCCGCATGCCATCGCCCTGTCGTACCGCGACCAGGCGGTCAGCTACGGCGAGCTGAACCGCCGGGCCAACCGGCTGGCGCACCGGCTGCGCGCCATGGGCGTCAACTGCGAGTCGCGGGTGGCCATCTGCCTCGACCGCTCGCCGCAGGCGGCGGTTGCGGTGCTGGCGATCTGGAAGGCGGCAGGGGCTTACGTCGCCATCGATCCCGAGCTGCCGCCGGCGCGTCAGCGGCTGCTCCTGGAGCGCTCCGGCGCCACCGTGCTGCTGGTCGACAGCCATGGCGGCTTCGACGCCTGGAACGGCAGACGGGCGTCGATCGACGAGCCGCTCGCCGCCCAGGCGGAGCCGCCGGATGCCGCGCCGCCGGCCACCGGCTTCGCCGACAGCCTCGCCTACGTGGTCTTCACCTCGGGCTCGACCGGCGGGCCGAAGGGGGTGATGAGCGTCCGGCGCGGGGTCGCCAACTACCTGCGGTATCTCGTCTCGACCTTCCGGCTCGGCGCCGGCGAGCGCATCCTGCAGGTGCCATCGCTGTCCTTCGACGCCGCGGTGCGGGACCTGGTCGGGCCGCTCACCGCCGGCGCCACCGTGCACCTGCTGCCGGCAGCCGACGCCAAGAGCCCGGAGGCCGTCGTGGCCGCCCTGCGCCGGCTGCAGATCGACCGCCTGCTGAGCGCCGTGCCGTCGTGGCTGCGGGCCGTCACCGCGGCAGCCGCGGCGGCGGAGACCGGCGGCAGCGTGCTGCGGCAGATCCTGGTCAGCGGCGAGAGCCTCGACGCCGCCGACTGCCGCGCCGCCCGGCGGGTCTTCGGCGCCGGCCTCGAGGTGGTCAACCAGTACGGGCCGACCGAGTGCACCATGACCTCGAGCTTCCACCGCGCCGCCGCCGCGGAGGGCGAGGCGGTACCGCTCGGGCGCCCGATCCCGCACGCCCGCTTCTACGTGCTGGACGAGGCGATGCGGCCGGTGCCGCCAGGCGTCTTCGGCGAGCTTCACATCGGCGGCGACGGTCTGGCCCGCGGCTACCTCGACGATCCCGCGCTGACCGCCGAGCGCTTCGTCGCCGACCCCTTTTCGGCCTGCGGCGGCGAGCGCCTCTATCGCACCGGCGACCGCGTCCGCTGGTTGCCCGAGCTCGATCTCGAGTTCGGCGGCCGCCTCGACCGCCAGGTCAAGGTGCGCGGCGTTCGGATCGAGCTCGGCGAAGTGGAAGCGGCGCTGCGCACCCACCCGCAGGTGCGGGAGGCCGCCGTCCTGGCCGAGCAGGAGGAGGCGGGGACCCTGCGCCTGGTGGCGTACCTGGTGACCGCGGACGCTCCTCCGGACCACGCCGAGCTGCGGCACTTCCTCGCCGGCCAGTTGCCCGACTCGATGCTGCCCAATGCCTTCCTGCGCCTCGACGCACTGCCGCTGACGCCCAACGGCAAGCTCGACCGGCGTGCCCTGCCGGCCCTCGGCAGGCCGGGCCTGGACGGGCGGCGGCCGCACCGGGCGCCGGCGACGCCGACCCAGGAGATCGTCGTCGGCCTTTGCGCCGAGGTGCTCGGGCAACCGCGCCTGGGCATCGACGACAATTTCTTCGAGCGCGGCGGACATTCGCTGCTCGCCGCGCAGCTGCTCGCCCGCCTCTGCCAGGCGTGCGGCGTCCAGCTGCCCCTGCAGGTGGTGTTCGAGGCGCCGACGCTGGCCGAGCTGGCGGCGCGCATCGATCACGCGCTGCGCGCCGGGGCCCCGCCGCCGCCGCCGATCGCGCCGGCCGCCCGCGACAGGCCGTTGCCGTTGTCGTTCGCGCAGCAGCGGATCTGGGTCCTCTCCCGTCTCGAGCCGGACAGCCCGGGGTACAACATGCCGCTGGCGGTGCGCGTCACCGGCGGCCTCGAGATCGGCGCCCTGCGCCGGACCCTGGACCTGCTGGTGCAGCGCCACGAGGTCCTGCGCACGACCATCGCCGAACGCGACGGCGAACCGGTCCAGCTGGTCGCTGCCGCCTCGCGGGCGGCGTTCGCGCTGATCGATCTCGCGGCTCTGCCGGCGGCGGCGAGGGAGCCGGAGGCGGTCCGCCTGGCGCAGCGCGAGAGCCACGCTCCCTTCGACCTCGCGCGCGGACCGTGGCTCAGGGTGCGGGTGCTGCGCCTCGCCGCCCGCGACCACGCCATGACGCTGACGCTGCATCATGTCGCCGCGGACGACTGGTCGATCGGCGTGCTGGCGCTGGAGGTCGGCGAGATCTATCGCGCCCTGCTCGCCGGCGCCGCGCCGCGGCTCCCCGCCCTGGCCGTGCAGTACGCGGACTTCGCCTCCTGGCAGCGGGAACGGATGCGCGGCGAGGTCCTGGAGCGCCATCTCGCCTACTGGCGCGCGCAGCTCGCCGGCAGCCCGGCGCGGCTTCGCCTGCCGGCGGACCGCCCGCGCCCGGCGACTCAGTCCTACCGCGGCGCGGTCCGCTCCTGCGATCTCCCGGCACCGCTCACCGCGGCAGTGCAGGCGCTCGGCCGGCGCCACGGCGCCACCCTGTTCATGACGCTGCTCGCCGCCTTCGCCGCGCTCTTGGGGCGCTATGCCGCGGAGGAGGACGTCGTCGTCGGCACTCCCGTCGCCGGGCGCAACCGGGTCGAGGTGGAGCCGCTGATCGGCTGCTTCATCAACACCCTGGTGATGCGCGTCGACCTGTCGGCCGATCCTTCCTGCACGGACTTGCTGAAACGGGTGCGCCGCATGACGCTCGCGGCACAGACCCATCAGGAGCTGCCGTTCGAGAGCCTGGTCGCGGAGCTGCGGCCGGACCGCGACCTCGGACACTCGCCGCTGGTGCAGGTCATGCTGACGCTGCTCACGGCGCCGCCGCCCGAGCTGGCCCTGCCCGGTCTTGCCATCGGCGAGATCGCGGTCGAGGATCGGCGGTTGAGCTTCGATCTCGAGCTGCTGCTGCAAGAGGGACGACAGGGGCTGGCCGGCCGGCTGCACTACAACCCGAACCTGTTCGACGGCGTCACCGTCGAGCGCCTGCTCCGCCACTTCGAGCGCTGGCTGGGCCGCCTGGCCGGCGAGCCGGAGCGGCGCCTCTCCGACGTCTGCACGCTGAGCGGAGCCGAGCTCCAGCAGCTGCTGCGCGATTGGAACGACAGCGCCGTCGCGGAGCGGGACGACGACTGCTTCTCCCGGCTGTTCGCGGCGCAGGCGGCGCGGGCGCCCGCCGCCGTGGCCGTCCTCGACGCGGAGCGGCAGACGACCTACGGCGAGCTGGCGGCGGAGAGCCGCCGGTGGGCCTCGCTGCTCGCCGCGGCGGGCGCCCGCCCCGAGACGGTCGTCGCCGTGCTCGTCGAGCGCGGCCGGGAGCTGCTGGCCGCGATGATCGGCATCTTCGAGGTGGGCGGCGTCTACCTGCCCCTCGACATGCAGCAACCGCCGGCGCGCCTGGCGCATCTGCTGGCGGCGAGCGGCGCGGCGATGGTGCTCGCCGGCGAGCCGGCCGCGGCCGGCCTGGGTGCCGCGCTCGCGGCGCTGCCGGAAGACCGGCGGCCCAGGGTCCTATGGCTTGGCGACCCGCGCCGCCGGCAGCCGCGGCAGGGCCGCCCGCAGGACGCCCAGCGGCCTGCCGGCCTGGCGTACCTCCTCTATACCTCGGGCTCGAGCGGCCTCCCCAAGGGAGCCATGGTCGAGCACCGCGGCATGCTCAACCACCTGCTGGCCAAGATCCGCGACCTGGCACTGACCGGCCGCGACGTGGTCGCTCAGACCTCGCCGGTCACCTTCGACGTTTCGATCTGGCAGTTCCTCGCCGCGCTCCTGGTCGGAGGGAGGGTCTGGATCCCCGCCGGCGAGTCAATGCTCGACCCGCGCCAGCTGCTCGGGGATGTCGACCGCGCCGGCGTCACGGTCCTCGAGGTGGTGCCCTCGCAGCTGCGGTCTCTCCTTGCCGCCGTCGCCGCCGCGCCGGCGCCGCCGCCGCTCGGCGCCCTCCGCTGGCTGATCGCCACCGGCGAAGCGCTGCCGGCCGAGGTCTGCCGCTCCTGGTGGCGGCTCTATCCGGCCGTCTCGCTGCTCAATGCCTACGGCCCCACGGAATGCTCGGACGACGTGGCGCACCATCCCGCGCGGCCGGACGAGATCGCGGCGGCCGCCGCCGGCGTACCCATCGGCCGTCCGGTCGCGAACCTGCGGCTCTACGTGCTGGACCGCTGGCTGCAACCGGTGCCCATCGGCGCGCGCGGCGAGATCTGCGCCGGCGGCACCGGCGTCGGGCGGGGCTACCTCGCCGACCCCGCGCGCACCGCGGAGGCCTTCGTCCCCGATCCCTTCGCCGACCGCCCGGGCTGCCGCCTCTACCGCACCGGCGACTCCGGCCGCCTGCTGCCTGGCGGCGCCATCGACTTCCTCGGCCGCATCGACCATCAGGTCAAGGTGCGGGGCGTCCGCATCGAGCTGCGGGAGATCGAGGTCGCGCTGGCAGGCCATCCCGCGGTCGGCCAGTGCGCAGTGCTGGCCAGCGAGGAGGCGGCCGGCGACGCCCGGCTGGTGGCCTACGTCGTGGCCGGCCCGCCGGGACTGCCGCCGCCCGCCGAGCTGCGGCACTTCCTGGCCGAACGGTTGCCCGCGGCGCTGGTGCCCAGCGTCTTCGTCGCTCTCGACAGCCTGCCGCTCACGCCGCATGGCAAGGTGGACCGCCAGGCCCTCCCGTCCCCCGCCTCCCCCGGCAGCGGCGGGGCGCCGTACGACGAACGCCCCCTGTCGCCGGCCGAAGAGCTGCTGATCGGGTACTACGGGGAGCTGTTGGGAAACGCCGCGGTGACGCGGCACGACGACTTCTTCGCGCTCGGCGGTCATTCGCTGCTGGCCATGCAGCTCATCTCGCGGGTGCGCGGCGCGTGTGGCGTCGAGCTGCCGCTGCGCGAGCTGTTCGACCATTCGACCCCGGCCGCCCTGGCGGTGCGCGTCGATGGCTATCTTGCCGGCGGCGGCCAGCCCGCACCGCCTGCCCTGGTGCCGGTCCCCCGGGACGCGCCGCTCGCGCTCTCCTTCGCACAGCAGCGCCTCTGGTTCCTCTCCCAGCTGGACCCCGACAGCCCGGCCTACAACGTCCCGCACGCCCTGCTCCTCGAGGGGGAGCTCGACGCCGCGATCCTCCACCGGGCCCTGGTCGAGATCGTGCGCCGCCACGAGTCGCTGCGCACCACCTTCAGCGCGGAGGACGGCGCGCCGCGCCAGCGGATCGCCGCCGCGCGAGCGGTCGATCTGCCCCGGCTCGACCTCGCCGGCCTGCCGGCCGCGGCCAGGCAGCGGGAGCTGTCGCGGCTGGCGGCTGCCGATGCCTTGACGCCCTTCGACCTGGGGCGCGGTCCGCTGGCGCGCGTCAGCCTGGTGGCGCTCGCGCCGCGCCGGCACGTGGTGCTGAGCTGCATGCACCACATCGTCTCCGACGGCTGGTCGCTCGAGATCCTGTGGCGGGAGATGGCGCTCCTCTATGCGGCGCACCGCCGCGGCGAGCCCTCGCCGCTGCCGCCGCTGCCGATCCAGTACGCGGATTTCGCGCACTGGCAGCGGCGCTGGCTGCGGGGCGACGTGCTCGACGCCCAGCTCGGCTTCTGGCGCCGCTACCTGGCCAGGGCGCCGCACCAGTTGCCGCTGCCGACCGACCGTCCGCGCCGCGCGCTGGCCGGCGAGCCGAGCGCCGGCGAGCATCGGTTCCGGCTGCCGGCGGAGCTTGGGGCCGCCATGCGCCGCCAGGGCAGCGAGCTCGGCGTGACCCCCTTCATGACCCTGCTGAGCGCCTTCATGGCGCTCCTCTGGCGCGCAACGGCGCAGGACGACCTCTGCATCGGATCGCCGGTGGCGGGACGCAACCGTCTGGAGACCGAAGGGCTGATCGGTTTCTTCGTCAACACGCTGGTGTTGCGCGGCGACCTGGCGGGCGACCCGACGTGGCGCACCTTGCTCGGGCGGGTGCGCGAGGCAGCGCTGCAGGCCCATGCCCATCAGGATCTGCCGTTCGAGCGGCTGGTCGAGGAGCTGGCGCCCGAGCGCGGCCTCGGCCGGACCCCGCTGGTGCAGGCCGTCTTCGTGCTGCAGCACGCGGCGCGGCGCGCTCCGGCGCTGCCGGGGCTCGAGGTGGGCGAGCCCGCCGTGGCCGAGATCCGGCGGCCGGCCAAGTTCGATCTCCTGCTCGCCGTGGGCGAGGACGGCGACCGTTTCGCCTGCAGCCTCACCTTTTCCCGCGCGCTGTTCGACGCCGCGACGGTCCGCGGTCTCGCGCGGCGCCTCGCCGCGTTGCTCGCGGCGGCGGCCGCCAGCGCCGATCAGCCGCTGGCGACCCTGGCGCTGCTCGCCGCGACCGAGCGCCGGCAGCTGCTGCGCACGGCCGCCCGCGGCCTCGCATCGGAGCCGGGAGGCGAGCTGCACCGCCGCTTCACGGCGCAGGCGGAGCGTTCGCCGGAGGCGGTGGCGCTGGTCGGCGACGGGCTGCGGCTCACGTATCGCGAGCTCGACCGCCGCGCCAACCGCCTCGGCCGGCTGCTCGCCGGCATGGGGATCGGGCCCGAGTCGCTGGTCGGCCTGTGCGTGGAGCGCTCGCCGGACATGATCGTGGCCATCCTCGGCATCCTCAAGGCCGGAGCTGCCTACGTGCCGCTCGATCCCATCCACCCGCCGGAACGGCTGGCCGCGATCGTCGAGGACAGCGCCGTGGCGGTGGTGCTCAGCGAGCGCGCCCTGCGCGAACGGCTGTCCGCAGCGGCGCGAGTGCTGCTGCTCGACGAGCTGGGCCCGGCGCTGGCGCGGCAGGCGCCGACCGATCCGTGCGCGCCCACGGTCCCCGACCATGCTGCCTACGTGATCCACACCTCCGGCTCGACCGGCCGGCCCAAGGGCGTGGTGGTGAGCCATGCCGGCGCCACCCGGCTGTTCACCGCCACGCAAGACGACTTCGGCTTCGATGCGCGGGACGTCTGGACCCTGTTTCATTCCTACTCGTTCGACTTCTCGGTGTGGGAGATCTGGGGGGCACTGCTGCACGGCGGCGCCCTGGTCGTCGTGCCGCAGGCCGTCAGCCAGTCGCCGCACGCCTTCCATGACCTCTTGCGCCGGGAGCGGGTGAGCGTGCTCAACCAGACGCCAGCCGCTTTCCGCCAGCTTGCCGCGGTGCTCCCGGAGGCCCCGGACCTGGCCCTGCGCCTGGTGATCTTCGGCGGCGAGATGCTCGATCTCGAGATCCTGCGGCCCTGGTTCCGCCGCTTCGCCGGCGGCGGTCCGCGGCTGGTCAACATGTTCGGCATCACCGAGACCACGGTGCACGTCACCGCCCGCACGCTCACCGCCCGCGACCTCGACGAGACCGCCGGCAGCGTCCTCGGCGGGCCGATCGCCGACCTGTGGATCGTGGCGCTCGACCGCGCCGGACAGCCGGTGCCGGACGGGATCGCCGGGGAGCTCCACGTCGGCGGCCCGGGGCTGGCCCGCGGTTACCTCGGGCGGCCGGACCTCACCGCCGCCCGCTTCGTGCCCGACGGCTTGCGCCGCGATCCCGGCGCACGGCTGTACCGCAGCGGCGACCTGGTCCGCCGCGGCGGCGGCGAGCTGCGGTACCTCGGACGCATCGACCAGCAGGTGAAGATCCGCGGCTTCCGCGTCGAGCTCGGCGAGATCGAGAGCGCGCTCACCGCCCATCCCGGAGTGGCGGCCGCGGCCTGTCTGTGCGACACCGGCGCCTACGGCGACCAGCGCCTCGCGGCGTACGTGGTGGCCGCCACCGCGGCGCCGGGCGAGCGCGAGCTGCGCCGCTGGCTGCGCGGCCGGCTGCCGGAGCACATGGTGCCGGAGTCCATCGTCTGGCTCGACACGCTGCCGCTGACCGCCCACGGCAAGCTCGACCGCCGCGCCTTGGCCAACGCGCTGCCGCGCCAGCGCCCGGACGCCGGCTGGCTGCCGCCCCGCACGCTGGCCGAGGAGACGCTGGCGCGAATGTGGGCCGACGTCCTGGGCCTCGACAGGATCGGTATCGAGAGCAGCTTCTTCGAGCTCGGCGGGCACTCGCTCAGCGCCACCCGCCTGCTCGCGCGGCTGCGGCATGCCCTGGGAGTGGAGCTGTCGCTGCGCGAGCTGTTCGCGATGCCGAGTGTTGCCGCCATCGCGCCCCTGGTCGAAGCCCGCTTGCGCGGCGGGCAGGCGCCGTCCGCCAGCCTCTCGCGGCGGCCCGGCGGCGGGAAGGCACCGCTTTCCTTCCCCCAGGAGCGCCACTGGCTGCTCTCCCGGATCGCACCGGAAAGCCCGGCCTACAACGTCTCCAAGGCGCTGCGCCTGCGCGGCAGGCTCGACGTCCGCGCCCTGGCGGCAAGCCTCGACGCCATCGTCAGCCGCCACGAGGTGCTGCGCACCACCTTCGAGCTGGCCGGCGAAACGCCGGTGCAGGTCATCGCGGCAGCGGCGCCGCGGCCCCTGCCGTTCGTCGAGCTGCGGGGCCTGGCGCCGGCGCGCCGCGAGGCGGCGATGCTCCGCCTGGCCGAGAGCGATGCGCTGCGGCCGTTCGCGCTCGACCGCGGACCGCTGCTGCGCGTCGCGCTGGTGCGCCTGGACGCCGGCGAGCACGTCCTCCTGCTCTGCGCCCATCACATCGTCTGCGACGCCTGGTCGGTGAGCCTGCTCGCCGAGGAGCTCGGCACCTTCTACGCGGCGGCAACGGCAGGACTCCCGCCTGCGCTGCCGGAGCTGCCGATCCAGTATGCGGATTTCGCCCTCTGGCAGCGCGGCATGCTCGCCGACGGCACGCTGGCGGCGCAGCTCGAGTATTGGCGGCAACGCCTCTCGGGGGTGCAGCCATTGCTCGAGCTGCCGGCGGACCGGCCGCGGCCGGCGGCGGCGAGCCACCGCACCGCCGCTTGCACCGTGGCGCTGGCGCCCGACCTGGTGCGGCGGCTCGATCTGCTGAGCCGCGCCGAAGGCTGCACGCTCTACATGGTCCTGCTCGCCGGCTTCAAGGCCTTGCTCGCGGCCTATGCCGGGATCGAGGACGTCGTCGTCGGCAGCGGTATCGCCAACCGCACCCGTGTCGAGACCGAGCGCTCGATCGGCTGCTTCGCCAACCTGCTGGCGCTGCGCACCGACCTCTCGGGTGATCCGACCCTGCGCCAGCTGCTGGCGCGGGTCCGCGACACCGCGCTCGCCGCCCATGCGCACCAGGACCTGCCGTTCCAGACCCTCCTCGCGGCGCTGCAGCTCGAGCGCGATCCCAGCTACCCGCCGCTGAGCCAGGTGCTCTTCGAGCTTCACAACACGCCGCCGGCAAGCCTCTCCCTCGCGGGGCTCGAGGTCAGCGCCGTCGCACCGGATCGCGGCGCCGGCGATTTCGATCTCGCCTTGTTCGTCGAGGAGACCGCCGGCCGGCTGGTGGCGTCCCTGCACTACAACGTCGATCTCTTCCTCGAAGCCACGGCCGGCCGGCTGCTCGGAAGCTACGAGCGGCTGCTGGCGCAGGCGGCCCGCGACCCGGACCTGGCGCTCAGCCGGCTGGCCGCGCCGGTGAGGAGCGAGGCGCCCGGCGCCCACGGGCTGGCGGCGCTGTTCACCGGCGATCTCGAAGCGCCGGCGGCCGAAACGTCGCCAGGCCTCGCCGCGGGCGAGGCAGCTGGATAGGGACGAGGCCCGGCGGCATGGATCTTGGCATCATGTTCTTCTCGACCCTGCACGAGAGCGCTTGTCGCGACCGCTACCGGCTGCTGCTCGAGACGGCGCGGTTCGCCGATCGCGAGGGCTTCCGCTGCGTCTGGACGCCGGAGCGTCACGGGCACCCGTTCGGCGGCCTGTTCCCGAATCCGTCGGTGACCAGCGCCGCCCTGGCGATGGTCACCGACCGGCTGCAGCTGCGCGCCGGCAGCCTCATCTCGCCGCTGCACCAGCCGCTGCGCATCGCCGAAGAGTGGTCGGTGGTGGACAACCTGTCGCGGGGCCGGGTGGCGATCTCCTTCGGCTCCGGCTGGAACGCCGACGATTTCGTCTTCTTCCCGGAGCGCTACGCCGAGCGCCAGCGGGTGATGTACGACCAGCTCGCGCAGGTCCGGAGCCTCTGGCGGGGGGAATCGCTGCGGCAGCCCAACGGCGCCGGCAAGCAGATCTCCGTCACCCTCTTCCCTCGCCCGGTGCAGCCGGAGCTGCCCGTCTGGATCACCTCCTCCGGCAACCCCGCCACCTTCGTGGGCGCCGGCGCGGCGGGGGCGAACCTGCTGACCCACCTGATCGGTCAGGACCTGGAGGCGGTCGCGGCCAAGATCGACCTCTACCGGGAGGCCCGCCGCGAGCACGGCTTCGCCGGCGGCACGGTGTCGATGATGCTGCACACCTTCGTCGGCAACGACCGCGAGGCGCTGCGCAGCAAGGTGCGGGGGCCCTTCCGCGAGTACCTGCGCACCGCCGTCAGCCTCGAGCAGCTGGCCGCCGCCGGCGGCGGCGCGATCAGCGGCGGGCACCGGGTCGATCCCCACGACATCCCCCGCGATGTCCTCGAGGACCTGCTCGACGTCACCTGCGAGCGCTATCTCCAAGGCGCGTCGCTGATCGGCACGCCCGCGGAATGCGCGACGATGATCGATCGGCTGGCCGCCATCGGCGTCGACGAGATCGCCTGCCTGATCGACTTCCTCCCCGACCGGCAGGCGATCGAGGAAAGCCTCGTGCTGCTGGCGGAGCTGCGTGCGGCGGTGGCCGGCGCCGCGCCCGCCGGGCTGCAGGCGGCGTCGTTTTCGGGCGACCTCGAGGGCTGAGCCGGATGCGAGCTCGACGGCCAGGCAACCCATGTGCGGACTGATCGGCATCTTCGACCTCCACGGCCGCCTGCCGGTAGACCGGGAGGTGCTGCGGTCCATGACCGAGGCGCTGGTGCACCGCGGTCCCGACGCGGTGGGCTACTTCGTCGACGAACGGGTCGGCCTCGGTCTCCGGCGGCTGTCCATCATCGACCTCGTCACCGGCGATCAGCCGCTCACCAACGAGGACGAGAGCCTGGTGCTGGTCTGCAACGGCGAGATCTTCAACTACCGGGAGCTGCGCGCGGATCTCCTGGCCAGGGGGCACGTCCTGCGCACCAACGGCGACCTCGAGGTGCTGGTCCACCTCTACGAGGAGCGCGGCGAGCAGTTCCTGTCGGCGCTCAACGGCCAGTTCGCCCTGGCGCTCTACGATCGCCGCCGCCGGCGGCTGCTGCTGGCCCGCGACCACTTCGGCATCGCGCCGCTGCACTACACCGTCGCCGGCGGCGTGTTGATCTTCGCTTCCGAGATCAAGGCCATCCTGCGGCATCCGCTGGTCGAGCGGCGGGTCAACCTCAGCGGCCTCGACCAGATCCTGTCCTTTCCCGGCCTGGTCAGCCCGACCACCATGTTCCGCGACGTCCACAGCCTGCCGGGCGGACACTACCTGACCGCGCACGACGGCGTGGTCAAGACCACCGAATACTGGGACCTCGACTACCCACGGCTCGACGAAGCGCCAAGCGAGCTGCCCGAAAGCCATTACGTGGAGGCGCTGCGCGAGCGGTTGGCGCGCGCCGTCGGCTACCGCCTGCAGGCCGACGTGCCGGTCGGGCTCTACCTGAGCGGCGGCATGGACTCGTCGCTGGTGGCGGCGCTGGCGGACCGGCTGGCGCCCTCCCCTCCCCGCCACACGTTCTCGATCACCTTCGCCGACCGGCAGATCTGCGAAGCGACCTTCCAGCGGCTGATGGCCGCCAGGATCGGCTCGGTGCATCACGAGATCCACTTCGATTGGCGGCAGATCGCGGAGCGGCTCGGCACGATGATCTACCAGTGCGAATGCCCGCTCAAGGAGACGTTCAACACCTGCTCGCTGGCGCTCTCCGAGGCGGCGCGCGCGGCGGGCGTCAAGGTGGTGCTCGCCGGGGAGGGAGCGGACGAGCTCTTCGCCGGCTACGTCGGCTACCGCTTCGATCGGCTCGGCGGCAGGCGCGCCGCGCCGGATCCCCTGGACGCGCTGCTGGAAGAGGAGCTCCGCGAGCGCCTGTGGGGCGACCGCACGCTCTTCTACGAGCAGGACCAGACGGCGGTTCTGGAGATCAAGCAGGACCTCTACTCCGAGGCGGTGAACCGGCTCTTCCCCGACTTCGACTGCCTGCAGCTCCCCCTGGTCGACAAGCGGCGCTTGCAGGGCAGGCACCCGCTCCATCAGCGGTCCTACCTGGACGTCAAGCTCAGGCTGGGGGAGCACCTCCTCTCCGAGCACGGCGACCGGATGGTGATGGCGAACTCGGTCGAGGGGCGCTATCCCTTCCTCGACGTCAGCGTCGTCGATCTCGTCCGTGTCATGCCGCCGGACCTCAAACTCAAAGGCTTCGTCGAGAAATACGTCCTCAAGCGCATCGCCGGCGAGCTGGTGCCGGCGTCCATCGTCGAGCGCGAGAAGTTCGGCTTCCGGGCCCCGGGCAGCCCGTACCTGCTGCAGCAGGACCTCGAGTGGGTGGGAGACCTGCTGTCGCCGGCGCGGATCCGGCGGCAGGGCTACTTCAACCCGCGGACGGTCGAGCACCTCAAGGCGCGATATTCGAGCCCCGGATTCACCCTGCACCCTCATCTCGACACCGACCTGCTGATGGTGGTGCTCACCTTCAACCTGTTCTGCGACCGGTTCGGCATGCCGGACCTTGGCGCTTGAGGCATCCGGCGGAGGCAACCAGGTGACCCGCGACTACGTGCACGAGATCTACCGGCGCATGGCGGCGCTCGCTCCGGACCGCACCGCGATCGAGCAGGGGGGAGAGGGCGTCTCGTATGCCGCTCTCGACTCGTTCTCCGATCGGCTGGCCGCCCGCCTGCTCGGCGACGGCGCCGAGCCGGGCTCGCTGGTCGGCATCGTCGCGGCGACGGCCGAGGAGACGATCGCCGCCATGCTGGCAACCCTCAAAGCCGGCTGCGCCTTCGTGCCGCTCGATTGGACGCTGCCCGCGGAGCGCCTCGCGACGATGATCGACCTGGTCGAGCTGCGCCGCCTGCTCGTCGCGCCGCGGCTGCGCGCCGCGGCCGGCGCGCTGCTCGGGGGCCGCGGCTGCCGGCTCCTCGCACTGGCCCGGGGCGACGGCGCGGCCGGCGCGCCCCCGGTTGTGGCCGTCGACGGCGACGCCATCGCGTACGTGTACTTCACGTCCGGCTCGACCGGCACGCCCAAGCCGATCGCCGGCCGCCTCAAGGCGATCGATCACTTCATCCGCTGGGAGATCGACACCTTCGCGCTCGAGTCGAGCTGCCGCGTCAGCCAGCTCACCATGTCCTCCTTCGACGCCTTCTTGCGCGACGCCTTCGCGCCGCTCTGCTGCGGCGGCACCGTCTGCGCGCCGCCGGACCGCGATCTCGTCCTCGAGCCGCCGCGGCTGCTCGACTGGATCGGCGGCGAGCAGCTCACCCTCGTCCACTGTGCGCCGTCGTTGCTGCGCACCTTTCTCGACGCGGGCCTGACCGCCGAGCGCGCTCCGGCCCTGCGCTTCGTCCTCTGCGCGGGCGAGCCGCTGCTGCCCAACGACGTGCGGCGCTGGTACGAGGCGTTCGGCGAGCGGGCCCGCCTGGCGAACCTCTACGGGCCCAGCGAGACGACCATGACCAAGCTCTGCCACCTGGTGACCGCCGACGACGCCGCCCGCCGGTCGGTGCCAATCGGTAAGCCGATACGGGGCGCCCAGGCCATCGCCATCGACGAGAGCGGCGCCCCCTGCCCGGCGGGAAGGCCCGGCGAGATCTACATCCGCACGCCCTACCGCACGCTGGGGTACTACCGTCAGCCCGAGCTCACGCAAACCGTCTTCGTGCCGAACCCGCTGAGCGGCGATCCCACGGACGTCGTCTACCGCACCGGCGACCTTGGCCGCATGCTGGCCGACGGCAGCTTCGAGTTCCTCGGGCGCCGGGACCACCAGGTCAAGATCCGCGGCCTCAGGGTCGAGCTCGGCGAGATCGAGGAGCGGCTGCGCCGGCATCCGGCCGTCGCCGACGCCGTCGTGGTGGGACGCGACGACGTGAGCGGCAACAAGTTCCTCTGCGGCTACTTCGTGGCGCGGCAAAGCGTCGACGCCGAGGCGTTGCGCGAGCACCTGGCTGCCGCGCTCCCGGCCTGGATGCTGCCTTCGCAGTTGGTCCAGCTCGCGGAGCTGCCCCGTACGCCCACCGGCAAGGTGGACCGGCGGGCCCTTCCCGTCCCCACCGTCATCACGGCAGGCAAGCTGGTGCCGCCGCGGACCGCGGTCGAGGAGCGGTTGGCGGATCTGTTCTGCCAGCTCCTGCGCCTCGACCGGGTCAGCATCGAGGACAGCTTCTTCGCGCTCGGCGGGCACTCCCTGCTGGCCACCCAGCTGCTGGTGCGGGTGCGCGCCGCCTGGAACGTCGAGGTGCCCCTGCGCGATCTCTTCCGCGCGCCGACGGTCGCCGCCCTGGCCCTCTGCATCACCAACCTGCAGGCCCGGCAACAGCGGCAGGAAGAGGTGTCGGACCTGCTGCGCGAGATCGCATCGTTGTCGGAAGAGGAGATCGACGCGGCGCTGCTCGAGGAGCGCCGGGCAGGACCGGCGCCGGGCGACTCGCCGCGCTGAGGCCCCGTCATCATGTCCAGTCTGCTCACCGAGCTCGCGGGTCTGTCCCCCAAGCAGCGTAGCCTCTTCGAGCTGCGCCTGCATCGCCTGCAGCGGGGAGGCCCGCCGCGGCAGGTGCAGCCGCGCCCGCCGGAGCTGCGGGAGATCCCGCTCTCGTTCGCCCAGGAGCGGCTCTGGCTGCTCGACCGCATCGCGCCCGCCGATCCCGCCTACGTCGTGCAGCTCGCGCTGAGCGTGGAGGGTCCGTTGGATCTCGCGGCGCTGGCGGGCGCCCTGCGCGAGCTGGCGCGGCGGCACGAGATCCTCCGCACCACCTATCACGAGCTCGACGGCCGGCCGGTGCAGCGGATCGGCCACCTCCCATGCGTGCCCATCCTGCTGGTGGACGTGGGCGGTGGCGCCGGCCGCCGCGGGGAGGTGGAACGGCTGGTGAGCCGCGACGGTTTGCGGCCGTTCGACCTGGCGCGCGGTCCGGTGCTGCGAGCCACGCTGCTGCGCCTGGACGGCGCCGAGCACGTGCTGTCGCTGACCATGCACCACATCGTCAACGACGGCTGGTCGACCGCCATCCTGTACCGGGAGCTGGTGACCCTTTACCGCGCCTTCGCGGCCGCGGCACCCTCGCCGCTGCCCGAGCTCGCGGTGCAGTATGCCGATTACGCGATCTGGCAGCGCCGCCGCCTGCAGGGCGAGCGGCTGGCCGGCGAGCTGGCATACTGGCGGCGCCAGCTCGATGGCGCTCCGCCCCTGCTGGAGCTGCCGTCGGACCGGCCGCGGCCGCCGCGGCCGAGCTCCCGCGGCCGCACCCGCAACGTCCTGCTGCCGCCCGCGCTCGGGCGGGCTCTCGAACAGTTGGGCGCCGGCCAGGGGGCCACGCTCTACATGGTGCTGCTGACGGCCTGGCGCACCCTGCTCGCCAGGTACAGCGGGCAGGAGGACGTCTGCATCGGCATGCCGATCGCGGAGCGCGATTGCCTCGAGGCCGAAGCGCTCATCGGCTTCTTCGTCAACACCCTGGTGATCCGTACCCGCGGCGTCGGCGGCCTCTCGTTCCGGCAGGCGCTGGCCGCGGTGCGCGAGGTCGTCCTCGACGCCCTCGTCCACCGCGCCCTGCCTTTCGAGAAGCTGGTATCGGAGCTGCGGCTCGACCGCAACGTGCCGCACTCGCTGCTGTTCCAGGCGATGCTGGTCCTGCACAATGCGCCGCGGGCGCAGGCGGAGAGCGGCAGTCTGCGGCTGCGGCCCTTGCCGGTCCCTTCGGCCACCACCAAGTACGACCTGTCGCTGGCCCTGGACGAATCCGCCTCCGGCCGGCTCGGCGGGATCCTCGAGTACAGCCTGGACCTGTTCGACGGCGCCACCGTGGAGCGGATGAACCGGCATCTCGCCTGCCTGCTCGCCGCCCTCGCCGCGGACCCGGACCGGCCGCTCCGCGACCTGGCGCTGTGGACCGCGGCGGAGCGCCACCAGGTGCTGCACGAGTGGAACGACAGCCGCGTGGCAGGCCAGCGCGGCCGGCTGCTGCACGGGCTGGTCGGGCGGCAGGCCGCGGCGTCCCCCGACGCCGTCGCCGTCGTGACCGAGCGCGACGCCCTCACCTATCGGCAGCTCGGCCGGCAGGCGCGCCGCCTGGCGGGCCGCCTGCGGCGGGCGGGTGCGGGCCCCGAGCAGGTGATCGGCGTCTGTCTGGAGAGGTCGCCGGCGATGGTCGTCGCGCTGCTCGGCGTGCTCGAGGCCGGCGCGGCCTATCTACCCCTCGATCCCGACCTGCCGCGCCAGCGGCTCGCGGCGATGATCGGCGACGCCGGCGTGCGGCTGGTGGTGACCGGCGGCGCATCGCGCGGCTGCCTGGCGGGAGCCGCCGTCGTGCAGGTGGAGCTCGGCGACGGCAGGCCGGCGACCGGTCAGGAGCCCGCGGCGGATGCCGAGGAGGCGCCCGATCCGGACGCCGCGATGGCGGCCGATCCGGACGCCCTGGCCTACGTGATCTTCACCTCGGGCTCGACCGGCAGGCCGAAGGCGGCGATGAACACGCACCGCGCCATCTGCAACCGGCTGCTGTGGATGCAGGCGCAGTACCGCCTGACACCGCGCGACCGCGTGCTGCAGAAGACGCCGCTGAGCTTCGACGTCTCGGTGTGGGAGCTCTTCTGGCCGCTGCTGACAGGGGCCGCGCTGGTGCTGGCGCGCCCCGGCGGGCAGCGCGAGCCCGCCTACCTGGCGGCGCTCATCGCCTGCCAGGCCGTCACCGTCGTCCACTTCGTGCCGTCGATGCTGCAGGCCTTCCTGCCCGAGCCCGGCACCGTCCGGCGCGGCAGCTTGCGCCTGGTCGTGTGCAGCGGCGAAGCGCTGCCGGGCGAGCTGGTGAACCGGTTCTTCGCCCGCTTCGACTGCTCCCTGCACAACCTCTATGGCCCCACCGAGGCCGCGGTGGACGTCACCGCCGAGCGCTGTGACCCGGACCGCCCGGCCGCCGCGCCGCCGCTCGGCCGGCCGATCTGGAACCTCCGCCTCTACGTCCTCGACGGCGAAGGGCGGGCGCTCCCGATCGGCCTGCCCGGCGAGCTGCACATCGCCGGCACCGGCCTGGCCCGCGGTTACCTGGCGCGTCCCGACCTGAGCGCCGAACGTTTTGTCCCCGACCCGTTCTCGGGCGAGCCCGGGGCGCGGCTCTACCGGACCGGCGACCGGGCGCGCCACCTGCCCGACGGACGCCTCGAGTTCCTCGGCCGCCTCGACGCCCAGCTCAAGGTCCGCGGCTTCCGCGTCGAGCCGGGAGAGATCGAGGCGGCGCTGCGCCGGCATCCCGCGGTCCTGGATGCGGTCGTGGTCGCCGACGCCAGGCCGGGGAGCGGACGCCTGGTGGCGTACGTCGTGCCGGCACCTCCCGCCGCGCCGGCGGCGGACGAGATCCGTTCGCGCCTGCGCGCGGTGCTGCCGGACTACATGGTGCCGGCGCTCTTCGTCTTCCTGCCGACGCTGCCGCAGACCGCCAGCGGCAAGATCGACCGGCGGGCCCTGCCGCCGGTCGAGGCCGGCCCCGCCGGGGAGGCCATCCCGCCGCGCACGCTCGAGCAGGAGCTGCTGCTCGCGATCTGGAGCGAGGTCCTGGGTGCCACGGGGATCGGTATCGGCGACAGTTTCGTCGAGCTCGGCGGCCACTCCCTGTCCGCGATCCAGGCGCTGTCGCGAGTCCGCGACACCTTCCGGGTGGAGCTGTCCTTGCGCGACCTGTTCGACGCGCCGACCGTCGAGCGCTTTGCCGAGGTCGTGGCGCAGGCGCGCCGCGGCGAGACGCCCGACCAGCCCCCGCCCTTGCAGCCGGGACCGCGCCCGCCCAAGGTGCCGCTCTCCTTCGCCCAGCAGCGGCTCTGGATCCTGGACCGGCTCGAGCCCGGCAACCCGGCCTACAACCTCGGCGAAGCGTTCCGGATCGCGGGTGAGCCCGCGCTCGAGGTCCTGAAGCTCACCCTGTCGGAGATGGTCCGCCGCCACGAAGCCCTGAGGACCACCTTCGCGGTGGTCGACGGCGGGCCCGTGCAGGTGGTCGCGCCGCCGCCGGCAGTGCCATTGCCGCTGATCGATCTGTCCGCCCTGCCCGCCGGCGCCGCGGACGGCGTGGCGCGGCGGCTGCTCGCGGGCCAGCTCGGCCGCAGCTTCGACCTGGCCCGCGGGCCGCTGCTGCGCGCCCTGCTGCTGCGCCTGGCGCGGCGCGATCACGTCGCCTTTTTGGCCGCTCATCACTGCGTGGCGGACGGCTGGTCTCTCGCCCTGTTGAGCCAGGAGATGGGGAGCCTCTACGACGCCTTCTCGGCGCAACGCCCGCTGCCGTTGCCGGAGCCGCCCTTGCAGTACGCGGATTTCGCGCTGTGGCAACGCTCCTGGCTCGCCGGCCCGGTGCTGCAACGGGAGACGGATTACTGGCGCCGGCAGCTCGCCGGCGCTCCGCCGCTGTTGCTGCTGCCGACCGATCGGCCGCGGCCGCCGGTGCAGCGCTTCCGCGGCGCGACCGTCCCGCGCGTGCTGCCGGCCACCCTGAGCGAGGCGCTGCGGCGGTTCGCCAGGCAGAGCGGCGTGACCCCTTTCATCCTGATGCTGACGGCCTTTGCGACGCTGCTGCACCGCTCCAGCGGGGAGGACGACCTGAGCCTCGGCGTGCCCACGGCCGGCCGCAACCGGCGCGAGCTCGAAGGCCTGATCGGCTTCCTGGTCAACACCCTGGTGGTGCGCGCCGACCTCGGCGGCGATCCGGCGTTCGCCGCCCTGCTGGCGCGCATCCGCGAAACCGTGCTGGAAGCGCACGGTCACCAGGACCTGCCGTTCGAGAAGCTGGTCGAGGAGCTGCGGCCCGAACGGAGCCTGGGCCACTCGCCGCTGTTCCAGGTCATGCTGGTGTTCCAGGACCTGCCGCGCCGCGTGCCGCGGCTGGCCCAGCTCGAGCTGCGGCCGTTCCGGTTCGAGGACGGCATGTCGAAGTTCGACCTGACGCTGGTCGTCGACGCGCCGCCGGCGGCCGGCGCCGAGATACCGGCGGCAGCCTATGGCGGGGCGCTCGAGTACAACGCCGATCTCTTCGACCGCACCACGGTCGAACGCCTGTGGGAGCGCTTCGAGACCCTCCTCCACGGCATCGTCGCGGCGCCCGGACAGGCGCTGTCCGCGCTGCCGCTGCTGCCGGCCGCGGAGAGCCAGGCGGTGCTGCGCGAGCACAACGATACGCGGACCGCCGCCGGCGCCGGTGACGTCTGCCGGCGTTTCGAGGAGCAGGCGGCGCTGGTCCCCGACGCGGTCGCGGTCGAGACGGCGGGCGGGTCCCTGACCTACGGCGCGCTCAACCGGCTCGCCAACCGCCTGGCGCGCCGCCTGCGGCGGCTCGGCGTCGGCCCGGAAACGAGGGTCGGCTTCTGCATGGAGCGCGACCCGGCCATGGTGGCCGGTCTCCTCGGGGTGCTCAAGGCGGGAGGCTGCTACGTGCCGCTCGATCCCGCCCAGCCCCGCGCGCGGCTGCTCGCGATGCTCGAGGACTCGCGGCCCGTCCTGCTGCTGACCGAGCGCCGCTGCCGCGACCTGCTGCCGGCGGCGCCGCCGGCGTTCTGCCTCGACGCCGAGCTCGCGGCGCTGGCGGCCGAGAGCGCCGACGATCTCGTGGACGGGCCGTTGCCGGCGCAGCTCGCCTACGTCATCCACACCTCCGGCTCGAGCGGCCGGCCCAAGGGCGTGCAGGTCGCGCACGGGGCGCTCGCCAACTTCCTCGCCTCGATGCTTCAGCGTCCGGGGTTGTCGCGCCGCGACCGCCTGCTGGCGGTGACTCCCTTGTCGTTCGACATCGCCGGCCTGGAGATCTATCTGCCGCTCGTCGCCGGCGCCCGCCTGGTGCTCGTGGAGCGGACCGCCGCCGCCGACGGCCGGCTGCTCCTCACCCGCCTGGCCGACCACGGCGCCAGCGTGATGCAGGCCACCGGCGCGACCTGGCGGCTGTTGCTCGAGGCCGGCTGGCAAGGCGGCGGCCCGGCGGCGTGGTGTGGCGGCGAAGCCCTGCCGCGCAGCCTGGCCGACTCGCTGTGCCAGCGGGCCCCCGGCGTCTGGAACCTGTACGGACCGACCGAGACGACGATCTGGTCGTCGCTGCACCCGGTCGCCCCGAGCGAGGCGGCGGTCCAGCCCATCGGCAGGCCGATCGCCAATACCACGCTGGTGCTCGCCGACCGCCACCTGCAACCGGTGGCGTTGGGGGTGCCCGGCGAGATCTGCATCGGGGGCGACGGCCTGGCCCGCGGTTACCTCGACGCGCCGGCGATGTCCGCCGACCGGTTCGTGCCCGATCCCTGGGCCGGGGTCCCCGGGGCCCGCCTGTACCGCACCGGAGACCTGGCGCGCCGCCTGCCCGGCGGCGAGGTCGAGTACCTGGGCCGCCTCGACCGGCAGGTCAAGATCCGCGGCTTCCGCATCGAGTTGGGAGAGGTGGAGGCGGCGCTCATGGGCAGCGGCGCGTTCGCGGCGGCCGCCGCCGAGCTGCGCACCGATCGCGCCGGGGAGCGCCGCCTGGTGGCCTACCTGGTGCCGGGCCCGGCCGCGGTGCCGGCCGTCGAGGAGCTGCGCCGGCACCTCGCCGCCGTCCTGCCCGACTACATGCTGCCGTCGGCCCTGGTGGTGCTCGCCGCCCTGCCGCTGACCGCCAACGGCAAGCTCGACCGGCGCGCGCTGCCGCCGCCCGAGTGGGACCGGGACGCGGCGGCTCCGGCCGTCGCGCCGCGCACCCGCATCGAGGTGGTGCTGGCAGCGCTGTGGGCCGAGGTGCTGGCGGTCCAGCGGGTCGGGGTGAACGACAACTTCTTCGCCCTGGGAGGCCATTCGCTGCTGGCCACCCGGCTGGGCTTCGCGGTGCAGCAGGCCCTGGGCGTCGAAATCCAGCTGCGCACCCTCTTCGAGGCGCCCACCGTGGCGGCGCTGGCGCCGATCGTGGCCCGCCTCGAGCTGCAGCGCGGCGGCGAGCCGGCGCGCCCCCCGTTGCCCCAGGTCGTGCCCAATCCCGGCGACCGCCATCTCCCGTTCCCGCTCACCGACGTGCAGCAGGCCTACTGGCTGGGCCGCAGCGACGCCTTCGACCTCGGCCAGGTCGCGTCGCACAACTATTCCGAGCTGGACCTCCCCGGCCTCGACGTCGGACGTTTCGAGGCGGCATTCAACCGGCTCATCGCACGCCACGACATGCTGCGCGCGGTGGTGTTGCCGGATGGGCGCCAGCAGGTGCTGACGAGCGCCCCGCCTTACCGGATCGAGGTGCTGGAGCTCGGGGACCTCGAGCCCGCGGCGGCAGCGGCGCAGCTCTCGGCGTTGCGCCGGCGCATGTCGCACCAGGTGCTGCCCGCCGGCCGCTGGCCGCTCTTCGAGCTCAGGGCCGCGCGGCTGCGGGGCGCCGTGGTGCGCCTGCATTTCAGCCTCGATTACCTGGTTGCCGACGCCTGGAGCAGCGGCATCCTGCGCCGCGAGCTCGGCGTGCTCTATGCCGATCCCCAGGCACCGTTGCCGGCGCTCGAGCTGTCGTTCCGCGACTGCGTGCTGGGCGAGCTCGCCTGGCGGGAGAGCGAGGCATACCACCGCGCCTGGGACTACTGGCAAGGCCGCCTCGCCGACCTGCCGCCGGCCCCGGAGCTGCCGTTCGCCCGCGACGCCTCGACCGGGCCCGCCCGCTTCACCCGCCACGAGGCCCGCCTCGAACCGGAGCGCTGGCAGCGGCTGCGGGCGCGCGCCGCCCAGGCCGGGATCACCGCCTCCGGGGCCCTGCTGGCCGCTTTCGCCGCCGTGCTGCGCATTTTCAGCAAGAGCCCGCGGTTCACCATCAACCTGACGCTGTTCAACCGTCTGCCGCTCCATCCGCAGGTCGACGCCGTGGTGGGCGACTTCACGTCGCTGACCCTGCTGGCGGCGGAGGACCCCGGCGCGGCGAGCTTCGAGGTCCAGGCGCGCGCTCTGCAAGCGCAGCTCTGGCGAGACCTCGACGCGCAGCAGGTCAACGGCGTGCAGCTGCTGCGCGAGCTCAGCCGCGGGGCCGCCCCGGGCCGCCGCACGCTGATGCCGGTGGTGTTCACCAGCACCCTGGACCTCGATACCCTCGGGCCGCAGGACGCGAAGCAGGAAGCCCTGACGAGCGCCGGCGAGTTCGTCTACGGCATCACCCAGACGCCGCAGGTGCACCTCGACCACCAGGTCGCGGAGATCGCCGGCGCGCTGGTCTTCAACTGGGACGCGATCGACGAGGTCTTCCCGCCCGGCCTGGTCGATGCCATGTTCGCGGCCTATTGCCGGCTGCTCGCTCGCCTGGCGGACGAGCCGGACAGCTGGCTCGAGCCGCCGCACGAGCTCGCCGGCGGGCTGCTGCCCGCCGCCGCGGTCGCGGACGGCAGCGGGGCGCCGGCGGCTCCGCTCTCCACGGCCACGCTCCACGGGCTCTTCGAGCGGCAGGCGGCCTTGGACGGCCGGCGGCCGGCGGTGATCGCCAGCTCGCGCCAGCTCGACTACGGCACGCTCGATCGGCTGGCCAACGCGCTGGCTCACCGGCTGTGCGCGCTGGGCGCGGGGCGCGGCCGCCTGGTGGCAGTGGCCATGGAGAAGGGCTGGGAGCAGGTGGTCGCGGTCCTCGGGGTGCTCAAGGCCGGGGCCGCCTACCTGCCGATCGATCCGGACCTTCCCGGCGAGCGCTGCCGCGGCCTGCTGGCGCAGGGCGAGGTCCGGATCGCCGTCACCCAGCCCTGGGTGGACGCCCGGCTCGACTGGCCGCCGGACATCGCGCGCCTGTGCGTCGCCGGCGATGCCGAGGCGGCGCACCCGCCGGCCGTGGACCACGACCACGAGGCCATCGCCTACGTGATCTTCACCTCGGGATCGACCGGCCTGCCCAAGGGAGTGGTGATCGATCACCGCGGCGCGGTCAACACCGTGCTCGACGTCAACGAACGCTTCGCGGTCGGCCCCGACGACCGCATCCTGGCGCTGTCGTCGCTGAGCTTCGACCTGTCGGTCTACGACGTCTTCGGCACGCTGGCCGCCGGCGGAGCGATCGTCGTGCCCGCCGCCGGCCGCGACCCGGCGAGCTGGGCCGAGGCCATCGCGCGCTGGCAGGTGACCGTCTGGAACTCGGTGCCGGCCCTGGCCGCGATGCTGGTGGAGCACGCCGGCGGCAGGGCGCTCCCGCTCGCCTCCCTGCGCCTCGCGCTGCTGTCGGGGGACTGGATCCCGGTGACCCTGCCGGACCGCATCCGCGCCCTGGCCCCGGCGGCCCGCGTGGTGGGCCTCGGCGGCGCCACCGAGGCATCGATCTGGTCGGTCCTCTATCCCGTCGAGCGCGTCGATCCCGGCTGGACGAGCATCCCCTATGGCAGGCCGATGCTGAACCAGCGGCTGTACGTGCTCGATTCCCTGCTGGAGCCGCGCCCGCCGTGGGTGCCGGGCGATCTGTACATCGGCGGCATCGGCCTCGCGCGCGGCTACTGGCGCGACGACGAGCGGACGCGCGCGAGCTTCGTCGAGCATCCGCGGACCGGCGAGCGCCTCTACCGCACCGGCGACCTCGGACGCTGGCTGCCTGGCGGCGACATCGAGTTCCTCGGGCGTGAGGACACGCAGGTGAAGGTCCAGGGATATCGCATCGAGCTTGGCGAGATCGAGGCCGCCCTGGAACGGTTGCCCGAGGTTCGCTCGGCGGCGGCGGCGGCCGTCGGTCCCGACCGCTTCGACCGCCGGCTGGTGGCCTACGTGGTGCCGCGCTCCGACTCGCCAGCCGCCGGCGCCGCCCCGGATGCCGGCCTTGCCCCGGCAGCCGGCGAAACCCCGGATGCCGCCGCCCTGGCCGCGGCGGGCGCCCCGCCGCCAGGCGACCCGCCGGCGGCGACGCCGCCCGAGATCGCCGGGCTCGAACGCCAGCTGCCGCCCTCGCCCGGCCTGCGCCGCTTCGACCGGCGCCGCACGCGGCGCGATCTCGGCGCCCAGCCGCTGCCGCGGGCGCGGCTCGGGGACCTGCTGTCCTGTCTCTCGCAAGCCCAGATGGAGTCGTTCGCCCTGCCCAAGTACCTCTATCCCTCGGCCGGCAACCTCTATCCGGTGCAGGCCTACCTCGGCGTCCGTCCCGGCCGCGTGGCGGACGTCGGCGCCGGGTTCTACTACTACCACCCCAAGCGGCACCGCCTCTGCCTGCTCGGCGCCGGGTGGCACCTCGACCGCGGCGCCTACGCGGCAGTGAACCGCGGCGTCTTCGACCTCGCCGCCTGCGCGCTGTTCCTGGTGGCGCGTCTCGACGCCATCGCTCCCGTCTATGGCGATCTGGCCCGCGACTTCTGCCTGCTCGAGGCCGGCTACATGGGCGAGCTGCTCATGGAGACGGCGGCCGCCGCCGGCGTCGGCCTCTGCCCGATCGGCGACCTCGACTTCCGCCAGGTCGCCCCGCTGCTCGACCTCGACGGCAGCGCCATCCTGGTCCACAGCTTCCTGGCGGGACCCCTCGCCGCGACGGCGGCGGGCGGACCGGCGCCGAGCGGGGCGCTGGCCGCTGCCGGCCCCGACGCGCCGGCGGGCGCGGTCCACACCACGGCCGCCGGCGCCGGCACGGGGCGGCCGGAACCGCCGCCGGCCGCGCCGCTGACGGCGCTCGCGGCGCTCGAGCTGAAGCTGAGCGAGCCGGGACTGCGGCGGGACACCGCGGACCGGCCGGCCGTCGAATGGGATGCGCCGGCGCCGTCCGCCGAGCGGCTGCAGCGCTACGCCGCGCGGCGCAGCTGGCGCGAGTTCTCGTCCGCGCCCGCCTCCCGCGGCCAGCTCGGCGGCCTGCTGGAGGCCCTGGCCCAGGTGCATGCCGCCAACGAAGCGGCGCGCTACCGCTATCCCTCGGCAGGCGGCCTCTACGCCGTCCGCACCTATCTCCACGTCAAGGCGGACCGGGTCGCCGGCCTGGCGGCGGGGAGTTACCAGTACGACCCGCACCGCCATCGCCTGGCGCCGGTCGAGCCGGGAGCGGCCCTCGACCGCGGCGCGCATGCAGCGGTCAACCAGCCGATCTTCGACCAGGCGGCCTTCTCCATCTTCCTGGTCGCCGGCGGCGACGGCGCGGCCAACCCCTACGGCAGCCTGGCACGGGATTTCTTCCTGCTCGAGGCGGGCTACATGGGGCAGCTGCTGATGACCGTCGCCCTTGACGCCGGGCTCGGGCTGTGCCCCATCGGCGCGGTGGACGCGGCGGCCGTTGCCGCGCTCTGCGGGCTGGCGCCGGAGCAGGCCGTCCTGCACAGCCTGCTCGGCGGCCCGCTGCCGGGCGCGGGCGCTCTCGCCGCCGCGCCGGCAGCCGCGCGGGCCGCCTTCGCGGAGCGGGTGCGTGACCGGCTGCGGCAGCAGCTCCCCGAGTACATGGTGCCGGCGAGCGTGGTGGTGCTCGACGCGCTGCCGCTCAGCGCCAACGGCAAGATCGACCGGCGGTCGCTGCCGGAGCCGGGCCACGCCGCGCCGCCCGCCCTGGCGCCGTTCGTGGCCCCGGACAGCGATCGCGAGCGCCTCATCGCCGAGATCTGGCGCCAGGAGCTGCAGCTCCCGCGCGTGGGCATCCACGACAACTTCTTCGAGCTGGGGGGCAACTCGCTGCACATGGTGCGCGCCCACGCCCGCCTGGAGGCGACTCTCGGCCGCGAGCTCCGCATCACCGATCTCTTCAAGCACCCCACGATCAGCGCCCTGGCGGCGCACCTCGGCGACACGGCACCGGCCGGCCCGGCTTTCGGTGCCCTGCGCGAGCAGGCCGACAGGCAGCGGCGGGAGCTCGAACGCCGGCGCCAGCTCCGCCGCGACCGGAGCCGGGATGACTAGCCTGCCGCCGCGCTCGCTGGATGGCGTCGCCATCATCGGCATGGCCGGGCGCTTCCCCGGCGCTGGCGACCTGGCGGCCTTCTGGCACAACCTCTGCGACGGCGTCGAGTCGATCTCGTTCTTCACCGACGCGGAGCTGCGGGCGGCCGGCGTGCCGCCGCAGGTCCTGGCACTGCCGAGCTACGTCAAGGCGGCGCCGGTGCTGGCGGACGTCGACCGCTTCGACGCCGCCTTCTTCGGCATCAGCCCGCGCGATGCGGCGCTCGCCGACCCGCAGCAGCGCCTGTTCCTCGAGTGTGCCTGGGCGGCCTTCGAGGATGCCGGCTACGATCCCCGGCGCTGCCGCGGCCCGGTCGGGGTCTTCGCCGGGGCGCGCCTCGACAGCTACCTGCTCGCCAACCTGTGGCCCAACCTCGCCGCGCTCGCGGACCTCGACCCGCTGCAGGTGCTGATCGGCAACGACAAGGACTACCTGGCGACCCAGGTCTCCTACCGCCTGGACCTGCGCGGTCCCAGCATCGGGGTGCAGACCGCCTGCTCCACCTCGCTGGTGGCGGTGTCGCTGGCCTGCCAAAGCCTGCTCCTCTATCAGTCGGACCTGGCGCTCGCCGGCGGCGTCTCGGTGCGGGTGCCCCAGACCGAAGGCTATTTCCACGCCGCGGGCGGGATCCTCTCCTCGGACGGTCACTGCCGGGCGTTCGACGCCGCCGCCGACGGCACCCTGTTCGGCAGCGGCGTGGGCGCCGTGGTGCTCAAGCGCCTGGACGAGGCCCAGGCGGACGGCGACCACGTCTACGCCGCCATCAAGGGGGTGGCGGTCAACAACGACGGCGCGCAGAAGGTCGGCTACACCGCGCCGGGGCCGCGCGGCCAGGCGGAGGTGATCGCCATGGCGCAGGCGGCCGCGGGCGTGTCCCCGCGCGACGTCACCTTCGTCGAGGCCCACGGCACCGGCACCGCCCTGGGCGATCCGGTCGAGGTCGATGCGCTCGCGGAGGTCTTCCGCGCCGGCACGTCGGAGAAGGGCTTCTGCGCGCTGGGCGCGGTGAAGACCAACGTCGGCCACCTCGACACCGCCGCCGGCATCGCCGGCCTCCTCAAGGCCGCCCTGGCGCTGCGCCACCGCCGCATCCCGCCCACCCTGCACTTCACCCGGCCCAACCCGCGCATCGACTTCGCCGGCGGCCCCTTCTACGTCAACACCCGGCTGCGCGACTGGGAGACCGACCGCCTGCCGCGCCGCGCCGGCGTCAGCTCGTTCGGCATCGGCGGCACCAACGCTCACGCCGTGCTCGAGGAAGCGCCGGCGCCCTCGCCTTCTCCCGCCGGCCGGCGCTGGCAGCTGCTGCCGCTCTCGGCGCAGAGCGAGGAGGCGTTGGCCGCGATGAGCCGGCGGCTGGCCGCGCGCCTGGGCGAGCAGCCCGACCTGGACCTCGCCGACGCCGCCTTCACCCTGCAGGAGGGGCGGCGGCGCTTCGCCCATCGCCAGGCGCTGGTATGCGACGGCCTCGAAGATGCGGCGGCGGCCCTGTCGGGCGCGGACCCGCGGCGCCTCCTGCGACAGGTCGAGGAGCGCGAGGCGCGCCCGGTGGTGTTCCTCTTTCCGGGTCAGGGGGCGCAGTACGCCGGCATGGGAGCTGGGCTCTACCGCGAGCTGGCGGTCTTCCGCGACGAGATCGACCGCTGCTCCGGGCTGCTCGGGCCGCACCTCGAGATCGACCTGCGGGCGCTGCTGGTGCCGGTGTCCGGAGGCGAGGAGCGGGCGCGGCAGCTGCTGGCTCGCACCGCCTTCGCCCAGCCGGCGCTGTTCGCCGTCGAGTACGCCCTCGCCAGGCTGTGGATGTCCTGGGGCTTGCAGCCGGTGGCCCTGGCCGGCCACAGCGTCGGCGAGTACGTCGCCGCCTGCCTGGCCGGCACCTTCTCCCTGGCCGATGCCCTGCTGCTGGTGGCCGAGCGCGGACGCCTGATGCAGGAGATGCCGGAAGGGGCGATGCTCGCCGTGCCGCTGCCCGCCGACGAGCTGGCGCGCCGCCTGCCGGACGGGGTGGCCGTCGCCGCCTTGAACGCGCCGCGGCTGACCGTGGTGGCCGGCCCGCCCGCGGCGATCGAGGAGCTGCGCACGGCCTTGGAGGCGGCCGGAGTGCGCTGCCGGCGGCTGCGCACCGACCGCGCCTTCCACTCGCCGGCGGTCGAGCCGCTGCTCGGTCCCTTCGCCGCGCGCCTCGAAGCCCTGGAGCGGCGGCCGCCGCGCCTGCCGTTTCTGTCCAACCTCACGGGCGGCTGGATCAGCGCCGCGGCAGCCGCCGATCCGGCCTACTGGGTGCGCCACCTGCGCCAGCCGGTGCGCTTCGGCGACAACCTCGCGGAGCTGCTGCGCGAGCCCGACCGGTTGCTGCTCGAGATCGGCCCCGGCAGGACGCTGGCCACGCTCGCCAAGCGCCATCCGGGCTTCGGCCCCCGCCACGCCGCGCTGGCCTGCATGCCTGCCGCCGACGAGCCGCGACCGGAGGTGCCCTTCCTGCTTGGCGCCCTGGGCCGCGCCTGGACGTGCGGCGTGACGGTGGATTGGCGGGCGGTGCACGGCGGCGAGCGGCGGCGGCGCGTGCCGCTGCCCACCTACCCCTTCGCCCGCGAGCGCCACTGGCTGGAGCCGCCGGCCGCGGCCGGCCTGGCAGCCGCGACGGCGGCGGCCGCGGCGCGCACCCGGCCGCTCGCCGAGTGCTTCCGGCTGCCGGTCTGGCAGCAATCGATGGCCCCGGCGCCCGAGGCGGGGTGGTGGCAGGGCCGGCGCTGGCTGGTGCTCGGCGAGAGCGGCGGCCTCGCCGGCCTGCTGGGCGAGCGCCTGGCCGGCCGCGGCGAGGCGGTCGTCACGGTCGAGCCGGGGGCCGGCTTCGCCCGCCTCGGAGACGGCCGCTACCGCATCGACCCGTGGCGCGAAGCGGACCATGCGGCGCTGTTCCGCGCGCTCGGCGAAGCGGGAGAAGAGCCCGCCGAGATCGTCTGCGCCTGGACGCTCGGGCTGCCGGAGCAGCCGGAGCAGCCGGAGGCCGTCGCCGTCTCCAATGGCGCCGGCGACCTCGGGTTCGCGAGCCTGCTGCACCTCGCCCGCGCCCTGGGAGCGGCGGCCCGCGGGGCCGCGGAGCTACGCCTCCACGTGCTTGCCACCGGCCTGGCAGGCATCGCCGCGGACGACGCGCCAGAGCCGCTGCGGGCGACCCTGCTGGGCCCGGCGCGGGTCATCCCGCAGGAGTATCCCGGAATCGCGTGCCGGGTGATCGACGTGGCGCCGCCGCGGCCATGGGAGAGCGCCGCGGCGCTGGTCGACTGCCTGCTCGACGAGCTGGCGAGCGGGGCGGCGGAGCCGCTGGTGGCCTATCGCGGCACCACGCGCTGGGTGCGCGTTTTCGCGCCGCTGCGGCTCGAGGCCCGCGACGGGCTGCCGGCCTGCTTGCAGGCCGAGGGCGTCTGCCTGATCACCGGCGGTCTCGGTGGCATCGGCCTCGCCCTGGCGCACCGTCTCGCCGCGGCGGCGCGATCGCGGCTCGTCCTGCTGGGCCGCTCGCCGCTGCCGCCGCGCGAGGAGTGGCAGGGCTGGCTCGCCGCCCACGGCGAAGCCGATCCTGCCAGCCGCAAGATCCGCGGCGTCCTCGCGCTGGAAGGGCTCGGCTCGGAGGTCATGACGGTCGCCGCCGACGTGGCCGACCGCGGGGAGCTGAGCGCCGCGCTGGCGCTGGCGCGCACGCGCTTCGGGCGCATCCAGGGGGTCATCCACGCCGCCGGCGTGCCTGGCGGCGGCATCCTCCAGCGCAGGACGGCGGCGGCGGTCGAGGCGGTGCTCGCACCCAAGGTCGCCGGCGCCCTCCTGCTCGACGAGCTGCTGGCCGAGGACCGCCCCGATTTCTTCGTCCTCTGCTCGTCGACGGTGGCATTCGACGGCGGCGCCGGGCAGGCGGATTACTGCGCCGCCAACGCCTTCCTCGACGCCTTTGCCCACTGGCGGCGCCGCCGCGGCCTGCCGGCGATCGCGATCAATTGGGGCGAGTGGGAGGACGTCGGCATGGCCGCCGCGGCCCGTGCCGGCGCCGCCAGGGACGCCGGGGACGCCGCGCGCACCGGGACCGCCGCGCCCATGGCCGCGCCCCAGGCGCCGCGCCTCCATCCGCTCCTCGCGCGCCGGGCGGCGAGCGGCGGCGGCCGCGAGGTCTACGCCGCGCGGCTCGACGCTCGCAGCGATTGGGTGCTCGCCGAGCACCGGCTGGCCGGCGAGCCGGTGCTCCCCGGCACCGCCTACCTGGAGCTGGCGCGCGCCGCCCTCGCCGCCAGCGCCGAGCTGGCCGGGCGCCCACCGATCGCCGCGGTCGAGCTGCGCGACGTCTACTTCATCGCTCCGCTGCGGGTGCCGGAGGGCGGTACGGCGGAGGTGAGCGTGCTGCTCGAGGAGGAGGAGGCCGGCGAGCTCGCCTGGAGCGTGCGCAGCGGCGGCGCCGGCGCGCCCGAGCAGCAGCACGCGATGGGGCGGATCCGCGCGCTGAAGCCGTGGGCGCGGGAGCGGCGCCATCTCGGGGAGCTGCTTCAGCGCTGCGGCACCACGGCGACGGCGCCGCCCGCTTTCGGCGGCGGCCCGGTCTGGTGGGGCCCGCGCTGGCAGAGCCTCCGGCACCTCTACCTGGGCGATGGCGAAGGGCTCGCACTGCTCGAGCTGCCGGCGGGCTTCGCCGCCGAGACCGCGGAGCTCGCGCTCCATCCGGCCCTGCTCGACGTCGCCACCGGCTGCTGCATCGCCTTGATCGGCGAGGAGGGGCTGCACCTGCCCTTCTCCTATGGCCGCCTGCGGCTGCAAGGCAGCCTGCCGGCCCGCCTCTACAGCCATTTCGTCCGCCGCGAGGGGGCGGCAGCGGGAAGGGCCTCGGGAGTCGCGATCTTCGACGTCACCCTGCTGGACGAGAGCGGTACCGAGGTGGCGCGGATCGACGAGTTCGCGCTCCGGCGCTCCGGCCTGCCGCCACCGGCCGCTGCCGGGCGAGAGACGACGGCGGGCGTCGCGCCGCCGCCGCGTGCGGAGCACAGCGTCGTGGCAAGCGCACGGGCACCCGGGCTCCGGCCGGCCGAAGGGACCGAGGCGCTGCTGCGCGTGCTGGCGCGGGTGACCGCCGCGCAGGTGGTGGTCTCGCGCCTCTCACCGGCGGCCGCGACAGCGGCCGGCGGCGCGGAGATCCCGGCCCCGGCGCCCGCCGCCGCGGACGGCGAAGGCGCGGGCGCCGCGGCGTCCGCCGCGCCGGCGCCTCACCGCCGCGGCGTCCATACCGCCTACGTCCCGCCGCGCAACGAGATGGAGCGCGCCATCGCGGAGACCTGGGCGCAGATGCTCGGCTTCGAGCGCATTGGCATCCACGACGATTTCTTCGAGCTGGGGGGCCATTCGGTGCTCGCCCTGCAGCTCGTCGCCCGCCTGCGCGAGAGCTTCGGCGTCGAGCTGCCGCTCGACGTCCTCTTCGAGGCTGCCACGGTGGCACAGCTCGCCGAGCAGATCCTCCGCCGGCTCGGCGAGGGGACCGCCGCCCTCGACCTGGGCGCCGCGCTCGACGAAATCGCCGGACTCTCCGACGACGAGGTGAGCAGTCTGCTGGCCGCCCAGACCCGGGAGGAGGAATGAGCCCGCAGCCATGGTGAATCCCAGCGAACGGATCAAGGAGCTCTCGCCGGACAGGCTCAAGCTGCTGGCGCGCCGGCTGCGCAAGGCCGAGCCGCGGCCCGACCGGCTGGAGGTGGTGCCGGCGCCGCAAGACCGCCACCTGCCCTTCCCGCTGACCGACGTGCAGCAGGCCTACTGGGTGGGCCGCACCGAGCTCTTCGACCTCGGCGGCGTGGCCTCGCACGCCTACGTCGAGTACGACATGGGCGAGATGGACGTGGCGCGCCTCGACAGCGCCCTGCAACGGGTCGTCGAGCGGCACGAGATGCTGCGCGCGATCGTGACCGCGGATGGCACCCAGCGGATCCTCGCGCAGGTGCCTCCCTTCCGGGCCGGGGTCCTCGACCTGCGCGAGCAGCAGGCGGCGCCGGCCGAGCAGGCGCTCGCGGCGCTGCGCGGCCGCATGTCGCACCAGGTGATGCCCGCGGACACCTGGCCGCTGTTCGAAGTCCACGTCACGCTCCTGCCCGGCCGGCGCTCGCTGCTCCACCTGAGCTTCGACATCCTGATCGGCGACATCTGGAGCTTCCAGGTGCTGCGCCGGGACCTCGAGCGCTTCTACCTCGATCCCGCGCTCGAGCTGCCGCCGCTCGAGCTGTCGTTTCGCGACTATGTCCTGGCCCAGGTCGCCTTCGAGCGGTCTCCCGCCTTCCAGCGCTCCCTTGCCTACTGGCGCCAGCGCCTCCCCGACCTGCCGCCGGCTCCCGAGCTGCCGCTGGCGCGCGACCCGGCCCGGCTCGGCCGGCCCCGCTTCCGGCGCCGCCGCGCGATGCTCGAGCCTGCCGCCTGGCGCCGCCTCAAGCAGCGCGCCGCGCCGCGCGGGCTGACTCCTTCCGGCCTGCTGCTCGCCGCCTACGGCGAGGTGCTGCTCGCCTGGAGCAAGTCGCCGCGGTTCACCATCAACGTCACGACCTTCAACCGGCTGCCCGTCCATCCGCAGGTCGGCGAGGTGGTCGGGGACTTCACCTCCCTGACCCTGGTGGAGGTCGACGCCCGGCGCGGCGCGAGCTTCGAGGCCCGCGCAGGGGCTCTTCAGGCGCAGCTCTGGCGCGACCTCGAGCACGGTCAGGTGAGCGCCGTGCGCCTGCAGCGCGAGCTCGCCCACGCCACGGGCGGCCGTCCCAAAGGCGCCCTGATGCCGGTGGTCTTCACCAGCGTCCTCTTCGGCGAGCCGGGAGAGCAGGACGACGGCGATGGCGAAGGCGACGGCCCCGCGCGGCGGGAGGGCGCGCTCGGCGAGCGGAGCATCCGGTCCGAGGAGGGCATCTCGCAGACGCCGCAGGTCTGGCTCGACCACCAGGTCGGCGAGGACGGCGGCGCCCTCTCCTACAACTGGGACGCCGTCGAGGACCTGTTCCCGGCCGGTCTGCTCGACGACATGTTTGCCGCCTACGCGGACCTGCTCGCGCGGCTCGCGGGCAACGACGGCGCCTGGGCCGCGGACCTGCCGGTTCTTCTGCCCGCGGCGCAATGCGAGGTCAGAGCGCGGCTCAACGCCACCGCGGCGCCGCGCGACGCCCTGCTCTTGCAGACGTTGTTCGAGCGGCAGGCGGCGCTCGCGCCCGAGCGCCCGGCGGTGATCGCGCCGGCGCGGACGCTGTGCTACGGCGAGCTCGAGCGGATCTCGAACCGGCTCGCGTGGCGCCTGCGCGAGCGCGGGGCGCGGCCCAACGCGCTGATCGCGGTGGTGATGGAGAAAGGCTGGGAGCAGGTGGCGGCGGTGCTCGCGGTCCTCAAGGCCGGCGCCGCCTATCTGCCGATCGATCCCGGGCTGCCGCCGGAGCGCCGGAACCACCTGCTCGCCCATGGCGAGGCGGCGGTGGCGCTCACCCAGGGCCGCCTCGCGGACAGCCTGGAGTGGCCGGCCGGCGTCGAGCGGCTCGCGATCGACCGCGAGGAGGCGGCGGCGGGAGAGTCCGCCGCGCCGCCCTTGGCGCAGGCGCCGGCCGACCTCGCCTACACCATCTTCACCTCCGGCTCGACCGGTCTGCCCAAGGGAGTCATGATCGACCACCGGGGCGCGGTCAACACCATCCTCGACGTCAACCGGCGCTTCGCGGTCACCGCCGAAGACCGCGTTCTCGGCCTCTCCTCGCTCAGCTTCGACCTCTCGGTGTACGACGTCTTCGGCACGCTCGCGGCGGGAGGCGCCCTGGTCTTGCCGGAGCCGGAGGCGGCGCGCAATCCGGCGCGCTGGGCACAGCTCGTCGCCGCTCACCGGGTGACGCTGTGGAACTCGGTGCCGGCACTGATGGAGGTCCTGGTCGAGCACGCCGAGGGGGGAGGCGGCTCCCGGCTTGCGTCGCTGCGGCTGGTCCTGCTTTCGGGAGACTGGGTGCCGGTCGGCCTGCCGGACCGCATCCGGGCGCTGGTGCCGCCGGCGCGGGTGGTGAGCCTGGGGGGCGCCACCGAAGCTTCGATCTGGTCGATCCTCCACCCCATCGGCGAGGTGGACCCCGCCACCCCGAGCATCCCCTACGGCCGGCCGATGGAGAACCAGACGTTCCACGTGCTCGGAGCGCGCCTCGAGCCGCGGCCCGTGTGGGTGCCGGGGGAGCTCTACATCGGCGGCATCGGCCTGGCGGCCGGCTATTGGCGCGACCCGGACAGGACGGCCGCCAGCTTCATCACCCATCCCGGCAGCGGCGAGCGCCTGTACCGCACCGGGGACCTCGGGCGCTACCTGCCGAGCGGCGACATCGAGTTCCTCGGGCGCGAGGACATGCAGGTCAAGGTGCAGGGGCACCGGATCGAGCTCGGGGAGATCGAGGCGGCGCTCGAGCGCCATCCCGCGCTGCGCACCGCCGCCGTGGTGGCGCTCGGCGACCCGCGCGGGCATCGCCGCCTGGTGGCCTGCGTGGTGCCTCGCCAGCCGGCCCCGGCGGCGCCCGGGGCCGCGCCGCCCCAAGCAACGGTTGCGCCGCCTTGGCCTGCCGGCTCCGCCGGGTCTGCCGACCCCGCCGGGCCGGTCCCCCTGGCGCGCCTCGGGGAGCTGCTCGGGTGTCTGCGGCAGGCGCGGCTCGAGGGCTTCGCGCTGCCCAAGTACCTCTATCCTTCGGCCGGCAACCTCTATCCGGTGCAGATCCATCTCGCGGCGCCGCCGCGGAGCGTCGACGGGCTACCGGCCGGGACCTACTATTACCATCCACGGGAAGGCCGGCTGGCGCGTCTCGCCGGCTGGGACGAGACGCTGGCGGCGCTCTGTCCGGCCGGGGGCGGCTTCCTGGTCCTGCTGGTCGCGCAGCTCGACGCCATGCGGCCGGTCTACGGCGACCTGGGCCCCGAGCTCTCGCTGCTGGAGGCGGGCTACCTCGTCCACCTGCTGCGCACGGCGGCGGCCGCCGCCGGGCTCACCCTGGTGCCCCTGCCGGCGCTCGACCTCGGGCCCTGGCGCCGGCATTTCGCGCTCGACGCCGGCCACCTCTTCCTGCTGGCGCTGGCCGCCGGCGCCGCGCCGGCACCAGCCGCCCCGGCCGGCGGCGCGCCGGCGCGCCGGCCGCCGATCCTCGCGCCGGGCATGGCGCCAGCCGCGACGCCGGAGCTGGGCGCCGAAGAAGCGCTGCTGTGGAAGCTCGGCGAGCCGGGGCTGCGCGCTCTCGGCCCGGAGACCCCGCGATTCGACCCGGCGAGCGCATCCTTGGACGAGGCGCGCCGCCGCCTTTACGCTCGCCGGCGGACCCACCGCGAGCTCTCGCCGCGGCCGCTGCCGAGCGCCGACCTCGGCGCCTGGCTGGCGGCGAGCCGGACCCGCCTGCTCGGTCTCTCGGTCCCCGGCGCCGGCCCCGGCGAGGCGCCGCCTCGCCTCGAAATGCTGCTGGCGGTCAAGCCAGACCGGCTGGCCGGCCTCGAGGCGGGCGTCTACCGGCTCGGCTCCGGCGAGGGCGGGCCCGAGCTGCTGCTGGCCGGGGACCCCCTGGACGCGGAGCTGCACGTGCCGGCGAACCGGGCGGTCTTCGCGCAGGCGGCCTTCTCTCTGCTGCTCTTCGCCGCTCCCCCGCGGGAGGACGCCGCGGCGGACGCCGGCGCTCCCGGCTGGCGCGACCTCGCCGCCCTCGAGGCCGGTGCCCTGGGCCAGGCGTTGATGGAGACCGCACCCGCGGCCGGCATCGGCCTCTGTCCGATCGGCGCGATGGACGCCGCCTCCCTGCGGCGCCGCCTCGGACCGGTGCTGGACCGGGAGCTGGTGCTCGTGCACAGCTTCCTCGGCGGCGCCCTGCCCGACGGCGACGCCCTGGCCGGCGGCAGCGCCGGCGCGGGCGAGCTGGCGGCCGAGGTGCGCGGCTATCTCGCCGCGCGGCTGCCCGAGTACATGGTGCCCGCGAGCGTCGTGACGCTCGACCGCCTGCCGCTCAGCGCGAACGGCAAGGTGGACCGCAAGGCGCTGGCCGACCAGCTGCGGGCGCCCGAGGCGGCGCCGCACTCGGTCTACGTGGCGCCGCGCACCGAGCCCGAGCGGCTGGTGGTGGCGGTGTGGAGCGAGGTCCTCGGCATCGAGCGGATCGGGCTTGACGACAACTTCTTCGCTCTCGGCGGCCATTCGGTGGAGGTGGTGCGGGTGCACCGCCGGCTACAGGAGCAGCTCGGCGCCGAGCTGCCGATCACCAGGCTCTTCTCCAATCCGACGCCGCGCTTCCTCGCCTCCATACTGGCCCCCGGCGAGCAGCCGGGTGCGGCGTTGCAGGCGGACCGGGCCCGCGCCCAGGAGCGGCGCGCGGCGCGGCGGCGGCGGCGCGGCGAGGAGGCGGGAGGCGGCGAGGGCGCCCCGCCGGCAGGAGGCGGCGATGAGTAGCCGGACGGACGGCAGCCAGCCGGCCGATGCGGTAGCCATCATCGGGCTCGCCTGCCGTCTGCCCCAGGCGGCCGACCCGGAGGCCTTCTGGGACAACCTCGAGCGCGGCGTGGAAAGCATACTGCCGCTCACCGGCGAGGAGCTGCAGGAGGCGGGGGTGGACGACGCCACCGCCGCCGACCCGCTCTACGTCAGGGCGGCCTCCTGGGTCGACGACATCGAGCTGTTCGACGCCCCCTTCTTCGGCGTCAGCCCGCGCGAGGCCGAGATCCTCGACCCCCAGCAGCGGGTCTTCCTGGAATGCGCCTGGGAGGCGTTCGAGAACGCGGGCTACGATCCCCGCGCCTTCGCCGGCCGCATCGGCGTCTATGCCGGCGCGCGCATCAGCGACTACTTCCTCTATCACCTGTCGTCGAACCCCGAGCTGCTTGCCGCGACGGGTCACCTCCCGACCCTGTTCGCCAACGACAAGGACTACCTGGCGACCTTCGTATCCTACCGGCTCGACCTGCGCGGTCCCAGCATGACGGTGCAGACCGCCTGCTCGTCGGCGCTGGTCGGCGTCCACCTGGCCTGCGAGAGCCTCCTCAACGGCGAGTGCGACATGGCGCTGGCGGGTGGGATCTCCCTGCGGCTGCCCCAGAAAGCGGGCTACCTGTACCAGGAGGCGGGCATCCTCTCGCCCGACGGCCACAACCGCTCCTTCGACGCGCGGGCGCGCGGGACGGTGTTCGGCAACGGGGCGGGAGCGGTGGTGCTCAAGCGGCTCGACCGGGCGCTCGCCGACCGCGACACCATCCAAGCCGTCGTCCTTGGCTCCGCGGTCAACAACGACGGCGGCCGCAAGCTCGGCTTCTCGGCGCCGAGCGAGGACGGCCAGGCGGCGGTCGTCGCCGAGGCGCTGGAGGTCGCCGGCGTGGACCCGGCCACGGTCGGTTACGTCGAGGCCCACGGCAGCGCCACCGCGCTCGGCGACCCGATCGAGATGGCTGCGCTCGCCCGCGCCTTCGCCGGCCGCGGCGCCGGCGGCGGGCGGTGTGCGGTGGGCTCGGTCAAGAGCAACCTCGGACACCTCGAGGCGGCGGCGGGCATCGCCGGTCTCCTCAAGACGGCGCTCATGCTGCGCCACGGCACCCTGGTGCCCAGCGTCGGCTTCGAGCGGCTCAACCCGGAGATCGCGCGCCACCTGGGCCCCTTCGAGATCGCCACCGCCGCGCGGCCCTGGCCCAGCGACGGATCGCCGCGCCGCGCCGGGGTCAACTCCTTTGGCCTGGGCGGCACCAACGCGCACGTCGTCCTCGAGGAGGCGCCGGCGGCCGTCTCCGCGCCCTCGTCGCGGCCGGCGCACCTGCTGCTGCTGGCCGCGCGCTCGGCGGGCGCGCTGCACGCCGCCGGCGAGCGGCTGCGCCTGCACCTCGAGCGCCACCAGGAGATCGAGCTGGCCGACGCCGCCTACACCACCCAGGTGGGGCGCGCACCCTTCGCCCATCGCCAGGCGGTGCTCGCCGAAACCACCGCCGCCGCCGCTCGCCGCCTGGCGACCGGCGATCCGGCGCGGGTCTGGACCGGGGTCGCCGCAGCCGCGGAGCCGCCTGTCGCCTTCATGTTTCCGGGTCTCGGCGAGCACTACCCCGGGATGGCCGCCGCGCTGTACCGCGGCGAGGAGGTCTTCCGCAGGAATTTCGACCGCTGCGCCGAGCTGCTGCATCCGGTCCTCGGCGCCGATCTCGGCGGCCTGCTCTACCCGCCGCGCCGCGACGGCGAGGAGGCGGCCGCTGCCGCGGGCGGGCTCGACCTGCGCCGGCTGCTGCGGCGCGACGGCGCCGAGGACGACCCGGCCTGGCACGAGCTGCGCCGCACGGCGATCGCGCAGCCGGCCCTCTTCGCCGTCGAGTACGCCCTGGCGCAGCTATGGATCTCCTGGGGCATCCGCCCCGCGGCGCTCATCGGCTACAGCCTGGGCGAGTACGTGGCGGCGTGCCTGGCCGGGATCCTGCCGCTCGCGGACGCCCTGGCCATCGTCGGGCTGCGCGCGCGCCTGATCGAGGAGCTCCCGGCCGGCCGGATGCTTGCGGTGCCGCTGGCCGAGACCGCGCTCGCGCCGCTGCTCGGCCCGGACCTGTCGATGGCCGCCCTCAACGGTCCCGAGGATTGCGTGGTGGCGGGACCGCCGGCGGCGGTCGGGGAGCTGGCCGGCCGGCTGGCCGCGCGGGAGGTGGCCTCGCTCGAGCTGCCGACCACCCACGCCTTCCACTCGTCGATGCTGCGCGGCGCGGTGCCCGCGCTCACCGCGGCGGCGGCCCTGGCGAAGACCGGAGCGCCGGCCATCCCGTGCGTCTCCAATCTCACCGGCAGCTGGTTCGGCGAGCAGGAAGCCCGGGATCCCGCTTACTGGGGACGCCACATGTGCGAGACGGTGCGCTTCGGCGCCGGCCTCGACCTGCTGCTCGCCGACCCCGAGAGCATCCTGCTCGAGGTCGGCCCCGGCCAGGCCCTGGCCACCCTCGCCCGCCGCTCCCCGCGGCGAGGCGAGCGCCAGCTGGTGTTGACCAGCCTGCGCCACCGCGACGACCGCCAGCCGGACGCGCACGCCACCCTGGCGGCCCTCGGCCGCCTATGGGTGGCCGGCGCGGCGGTCGATTGGGGCGCCTACCACGGCGCGGAGCGCCGCCGGCGCGTGCCGCTGCCGACCTATCCCTTCGAGCGCCAGCGCTACTGGGTGGCGCCGCGGCGGGGCGCCGCCGTCACCGCGGCGACGGCGTCCGCCCCCGTCGCTGCCGGCGGCGCAGCCACGGCAGCGGGTGCGGCCCCGGCGGCGGATGTGGGGGCGCTGCCCGCCGTCCCGGCGTTCCATGCTCCGCTCTGGCGCCAGACCCTGCCCCCTGCCGCCCCGGCGGCGGACCCGGCGCCGGGGCCCTGGCTGCTGCTGGGCGGCGGCCCCGGCCTGCCGGAGACGCTGGCCCGGGTGCTGCGGCGCGAGGGTAGAGAGGTCGTGGTGGCGGCAGCCGGGCCGGAATTCGCGCGTCCGGCTCCCGGGCACTACGTCATCGCCCCGGAACGCGTCGAGGACTATGTCGAGCTGCTCGCCGCCCTCGACGCGACCTGCGGCCCGCCCGCCATGGTGGTGGACCTCTGGCCGCTGGCGCCGCCACCGGCGGCCGATCCGCTGGCCGACGTCCACGTCGGCCTGCTGGGCCTGGTGAGGTTGGGGCAGGCGATCGGGGCCAGCGGCCGCGAGGCGCCGCTGCGCCTGGGCGTGCTGGCGGAAGGCCTGGCCGACGTGAGCGGCAGGGACCGGCTGCGGCCGCTGCTCGCGACCCTGCTCGGGGCCTGCCGCACGCTGCCGCAGGAGTACCGGCAGGTGCGCTGCCGGGTGATCGACCTCGACCGCGAAGACCTCGCGGCGGCGGGCGCCGCCGGCGAGCGCCTGGCCGAGACGGTGGCCGCCGAGCTGGCCGGGCCGGGCCGCGAGCGGCTGGTCGGCCTGCGCGGCGGACGCCGGTGGGTGCCGGTCTTCTCGCCGCTCGAGCTGCCCGAGCCGGTCCCGGCGCTGCCCGGCGGCGCGGTGCTGATCACCGGCGGTCTCGGGGCTCTCGGACTGCTGCTCGCCGAGAGCCTGGCGGACCTGCCCGGCGCGCGGCTCGTCCTGCTGGGGCGCTCCGCGCTGCCCGAGCGCGGCGAGTGGGAGGGCCTGGTGGCGCGGGCGGCGGCCGCCGGCGCCCATGGCGCTCGGGGAGCCCACGCGGCAGGCGGCGCCGACCTCGAGCTGGTGCGCAAGCTGCGCCGGCTGCTCGCTCTCGAGGCGCAGGGCGCCGAGGTGGCGGTGGTGGCCGCCGACGTCGCCGACGAGGCGCAGGTGCGGGCGGCGCTCGCCCAGGCGCACCGGCGCTGCGGCGAGATCCGCGGCGTGATCCACGCCGCCGGGATCGCCGGCGGCGGGCTGATCCAGCTGCAGACGCCGCAGCGCATCGCCGCCACCCTGGCGCCGAAGGTGGAGGGCGCACGAGTGCTCGACCGCCTGCTGGGCGACACGCTCGATTTCTTCGTGCTCTTCTCCTCGACGCTGGCGACCCTGGGGGGCGCCGGCCAGGCCGCCTACGCCGCGGCCAACTGCTTCCTCGAGGCGTTCGCCCAGGAGCGCTCGCGGCGCACCCGCGGCCGCACGGTGGCGATCGCCTGGGACCGCTGGCTCGAGGAAGGCATGGGGGCCTTCGCGGGGGACGCCGCGACGGCCCAGGCCGAGGTCCCCTCGGGGCTGCTGTCGCATGAAGGGGTGGCGGCCTTCTGGCGGGCGCTGGCCGGGACGTCCACGCAGGTGGTGGTCTCCCGGCAGGACTTCCAGACCGCGGTCGAGGAGGAGCGCAGCCCCTTTAGCGTGCTCGACCTCGAGCAGGCGATGGCGGGGCTCGCTCCACCGCTCGCCGTCTACCCGCGGCCGGCCCTGCAGACTCCCTATCTCGCGCCGCGCGACGCCCTGGAGGAGCGGCTGGCGGCCCTCTTCCGCGAGCTGCTGGGGCTCGAGCAGGTGGGTGTGGACGACAATTTCTTCGAGCTGGGCGGCGACTCGCTGCGCGGCATCCAGCTCGCGGCCCGAGCGCGCAAGGCAGGGCTCGAGCTGGCGACCTACCTGCTGTTCCAGCATCCCACGATCGCCAAGCTGGCGGCCCACCTCGGGCAGCGGGCGCCCGCCGCCGCAGCCGCGGAGAGTGCGGCAGCGGCGGCGGTTCCCGCCGGGTCCGCCTTCCCACTCGCCGGTCTGAGCACGACCGACCTCGACGACCTGCTCGCGGCGTTCCCCGCGGAGGAGTGAGATGGCCAGGGCATCCAACGTCGAGGACATCTATCCGCTTTCGCCGCTGCAGCAGGGCCTGCTGTTTCATCACCTGTACGCCCCGGCGTCGCGCGCCTATCTCGAGCAGCTCGATCTCCGCCTCGCCGGCGAGCTCGCCGTCGATCCCGCGGTCCTCGGGCGCGCCCTGCGGCTGGTGGTCGCGACGCACCCGGCGCTGCGCACCGTCTTCGCCTGGAAGCGCCGGGAGCGTCCGCTGCAGCTGGTGCTGCGGCGGATCGAGGTCCCGGTGCGCGTCGTCGACGCCCTCGACCTGGGCCACGCGCTCGCCGCCGAGCGCGAGCGCGCCTTCGATCTGACGCGCCCGCCGTTGCTGCGCGCGACCCTGGTGCGCCTGCCGCGCCCGGCCGGCGCCCAGGACACCCACCTCGTGCTCACCTACCATCACATGCTGCTCGACGGCTGGTCGCTGCGCCGGGTGTTCGCGGACCTCTTTGCCGCCTATGCGGCGCTCGCCGCCGGCCGGCAGCCGCGGCTCACCCGGCCGCGCCCCTTCCGCGACTACGTCGACTGGCTGCAACGCCAGGACCTCGCCGCCGCCGAGGCGTTCTGGCGGCGCGAGCTGGCCGGCCTGCGCGCGCCCACGGCGCTGCTCGTGGACCGCGCCCCGGACGCCGATTCCGGCGCCACGGAACGGATCGCCGAGCGCCGCATCGCGGTGCCGCCGGCCGCCGCCTTGGCGGTGCGGGCGTTCGCGCGGCGCCAGCACCTCACCTTCAACAGCGTGGCGATTGCCGCCTGGGCCCTGCTCCTCGGGCGCTACAGCGGCGAGCGGGAGGTGCTCTTCGGCTGCGTGGTCAGCGGCCGCCCCGACGCCCTCGCCGGCGTCGAGGAGATGGTGGGCCTGTTCATCAACAGCCTGCCGGTGCGGGTGCCGCTCGCCGCGGGCGCGATGCTGGGCCGCTGGCTGGCCGAGCTGCAGGCGCGCCTCTTCGAGAGCCGCCGCCACGAGCACGCGCCGCTCGCCCAGATCCAGCGCTGGAGCGAGCTGCCGCCCGGGCGGCCCATGTTCGACAGCCTGCTCGACGTCGAAAGCTACGGCGGCCAGGCCGGCGCCGGCGAGGAAGGCCAGGGGATCGCCCACATCGACAGCTTCGAGCGCACGCACCACGCGCTCACCCTGGACGTCCAGGTCGAGCCCGCGCTCTCGCTGCGCATCCTCTACGACCAGCGCCGCTTCGACGCCGTCACGGTGGAGCGCACGCTGCAGCGCTTCGCGGTGCTGCTGGCGGAGATGGCGCGGGGGGGGGAGCGGCCGCTCGACAGCCTGCAGCCGGCGACCGCGGCGGAGATCCAGATGCTGCTGGTCGAGCCCGCGGCGGCCATCGCGGCCGCGGCGGCGCCGCCGCGCTGCCTGCACGGCTGGTTCGAGCAGCGGGCGGCACGGACGCCCGCGGCCGTGGCGGTGGTCTTCGACGGCGTCGAGCTCACCTATGGCGACCTCAATCGCCAGGCCAACCAGCTGGCCCATCACCTCGTCGAGCAGGGCGTGGGACCGGAGGTCCTGGTGGGGGTCTGCCTCGAGCGCGAGTGGCGCCTGCCGATCGCTCTGCTGGCGGTGCTCAAGGCCGGCGGCGCCTACGTGCCGCTCGATCCCGCCTATCCGGACGAACGCATCGCCTTCATCCTCGGCGACGCGGGAGCGCCGCTGCTGCTGACCTGGAGCGGGGCGGCGGGGCGCTGGCCCGGGCTCGCCACCCGCCGCCTGGTGCTCGAGGAGCTTCAGCCGGCGCTGGCCGGCCAGCCCGCCGGCGATCCGCATTGCCCGGTCACGCCGCAGAACCTGGCTTACGTGATCTACACCTCGGGCACCACGGGACGGCCCAAGGGGGTGATGGTCAGCCATGGCAACGTCGCGCGCCTGTTCACCGCCACCGAGCCCTGGTTCGGCTTCGGTGCGGACGGCGTCGTGACGTGGTTCCACTCCTTCTCCTTCGACTTCTCGGTCTGGGAGATGTGGGCGGCGCTGCTCTACGGCGGGCGCCTGGTCGGGGTGCCGCTGTGGGCGAGCCGCTCGCCCGAGGCGCTCTACCGCCTGCTGGCCGAGCAGGGCGTCACCTTGCTCAGCCAGACTCCCTCGGCTTTCCGCCAGCTCCTCCGCTACGAGGAGACCGCCGGGACGGATGCCCGGTTGCGGCTGCGCCACGTGGTCTTCGGCGGCGAGGCGCTCGAGCCGCGCAGCCTGGCGCCCTGGTTCCGCCACCACCCGGCGGCGGCGCCCTCGCTCGTCAACATGTACGGCATCACCGAGACCACCGTGCACGTCACCTACCGGCCGCTGACGCCGGACGACCTGGCGGGCGCCGCGAGCCCGCTCGGCGTGCCCATCCCGGACCTCCGGCTCGTGCTGCTGGACGGCGAGGGCAGGCTGGCGCCGCTGGGCGTGCCGGGCGAGATCGCGGTGTCCGGCCCCGGCCTGGCGCGAGGCTACCTCGGGCAGCCGGCGCTGACCGCGGAGAGGTTCACGCCGGACGCGTTCTCGGGCGAGCCGGGGAGCCGCCTCTACCGTTCCGGCGACCTGGCGCGCCACCGCGACGGCGGCGACCTCGACTACCTCGGGCGCCAGGACCACCAGGTCAAGGTGCGCGGCTTCCGCATCGAGCCGGGCGAGGTGGAGGCGGCCCTCGCGCGCCATCCGGGGATCGGCGAGTCGGTGGTGGTGGCGCGAGAGAGCGCCGCCCTGGCGGGCGAGAAGCGCCTGGTCGCCTACTGCGTGCCCCGTCCGGGCGCGGCGCTCGCCCTCGCGGAGGTGCAGGCCTTCCTCGCCACGAGCCTTCCCGACCACATGATCCCCGGCGCCATGGTGGTGCTCGACGCCCTGCCGCTGACCGCGAGCGGCAAGCTGGACCGTGCGGCGCTGCCCCTGCCCGAGGCCGCACGGCCCGCCGCCGCGCCGGGTCACGTTCCCCCGGCGACGGCGGCCGAGGCGGAGCTGGCCGCGATCTGGGGCCGGGTGCTCGCGGTCGCGCGGGTGGGGATCGACGACGACTTCTTCGCGCTGGGCGGCGATTCGATCCTGAGCATCCAGGTGCTGATGCAGGCGCGCGAGCGGGGACTCGAGCTGTCGCTGCAGCAGCTGTTCCGCCACCCCACCGTCCGCGCGCTGGCGCGCCAGCTGACCGCGGCGGGCGACGCCGCGCCCGGCGCCGAGGGGGCCGCCGCCGGCGCCTGGGGACCGTTCGCCCTGGTCGCGCCGGGCGATCGGGAGCTCATGCCCGAGGGCGTCGAGGACGCCTATCCGCTCGCCCGGCTCCAGGCCGGCATGCTGTTCCACGGCCGGCTCGATCCCGCCTCGGCCGTCTATCACAACGTCAGCACCCTCAGGCTCCGCGCGCCCTGCGACGTCGCGCTGCTGCGGGCCGCGGTGGCCGCGCTCGTCGCCCGGCACCCGGCGCTGCGCACCGCCTTCGACCTGGAGCGCTTCGGCGAACCGCTGCAGCTGGTCTACGCCCGAGCGGACGTGGAGCTGGCGGTCGACGACCTGCGCCATCTCGAGCGGGCGCGGATCGACTCCACGCTGCGCGCCGCGCTCGCGGCCGAGCAGGGCCGGCCGTTTGCCGCGGCGCAACCGGGCCTGCTCCGCTTCCGCGTCCACCGGCTCGACGACGAGACGATGCAGCTGACGCTGGTCGAGCACCACGCCATCCTCGACGGCTGGAGCGTGGCGACGATGCTGACCGAGCTGTTCCAGATCTATGCCGCGTCGCTCGGCAGCGGCCCGCCGCCCGGCCCGCCGCCCGCCGCGTCCTACGCCGAGTTCGTGGCGCTCGAGCAAGAGCAATTGCAGTCCCCGGCGGCGCGTGCGCACTGGACCCGCAAGCTGCTGGCCGCCGGCGGCGGCGAGCTTCCCCGCCTGCCCGGCGGCGGCGCCTCGGGGAGGCAACGGACGCGCGGCGTGCCCATCGCCCCGGCCCTGCTCGACGACCTGACGCGCCTCGCCCGGCTGGCCGGCACACCGCTCAAGAGCGTGTTCCTGGCCGCGCATCTGCGCGTTCTCGGTCTCTTCACCGGGCAGGCGGAGGTGACGACCGGCCTGGTGGTGAACGGACGCCCGGAAACCGCCGACGGCGGGCGCGTGCTCGGGCTGTTCCTCAACACGCTGCCGCTCTGCGTCAGCCTGCCCGCGGCGTGCAGCTGGCGCGAGCTCGTCGCGCTCGCCTTCGCGGCGGAATGCGAGATGCTGCCGTTCCGGCGGTTCCCGCTGGCGGAGCTGCAGCGCGTGATGAATCGTGGACCGCTGTTTACGACCATCGTCAACTTCATCCGCTTCCACGTCTACGAGCGGATCCACGAGCCGGGCGGAATCGAGATCCTGGAAGGGACCTTCGTCGAGGCGACGGAGTTCGCGCTGGCGGCCAACTTCCGGCTCACTCCGGCCGGCGACGCCGGCGAGCTGAGCCTGGACTACGACGGCGGCGTGCTGTCGGGTGCGCAGGCCGAGGCCCTGGCCGGCGGCTACGCGCGGGTGCTCGCGGCCATGGCCGCGGCGCCCGAGGGCTGGCTCGACAGCCGGCAGCTGCTGGCCGCGGCGGAACGGCAGCTGCTCTTGCGCGAGCTCAACGACACGCATGCGGCCGCCGCCGGCGGCGAGGACCTCCACGAGCGGATCGCCGCCCAGGCACGCCGGGTCCCCGGGCGCGTCGCCCTGGTCTGCGGCGGCGAGCGGCTGACTTACCGCGAGCTGCAGCGGCGGGCCAGCAGCCTGGCCGGGACCTTGCGCGATCTCGGAGTCGGGCCCGAGACGCGGGTGGGCCTCTACCTCGATCGCTCGCCGGAGCTGGTGGTGGCGCTGCTCGCGGTGCTGGCGGCCGGCGGCGCCTACGTGCCGCTCGACGCCGGCGATCCGCGGCCACGGCTCGCCATGATCGTCGAGGATTCGCAGCCGGCGCTGATCCTGTCGCGCCGGGCGATGGCGGACGGGCTGCCGCCGCACTCGGCGGCGGTCGTCACCCTCGACCCGCCGCCCGCGGCGCGGCGCGGCCGCCGGCGGCGCGGCCGGCGACGGGCGCTCGCCGGCCAGCTCGCCTATGTGCTGTTCACCTCGGGGTCCACCGGACGGCCCAAGGGCGTGCAGGTCTCCCATGGCGCACTGCTCAACTTCCTGCAATCGATGCGGCGGCGGCCGGGCCTTGGACAGGACGATCGCCTGCTGGCCGTCACCACGCTGTCGTTCGACATCGCGGGTCTCGAGATCCTGCTGCCGCTGCTGGTCGGCGGAACGGTCGTGCTGGCGACGCGCGACGAAGCCGCTGACGGCGGCCTGCTCCGGCGCCGGTTGCGAGAGTCGGCGGCGACCGCGATGCAGGCGACGCCGGCGACGTGGCGGCTGCTGCTCGACGCGGCATGGCAAGGGGGCGCGGATTTCAAGGTGCTGTGCGGCGGCGAGGCCTGGCCGCCGGACCTGGCGGCGGAGCTGTGCGCCACAGCCGCCTCGGTGTGGAACCTCTACGGCCCCACCGAGACGACGATCTGGTCGGCGGTGGGCCGCATCGCGGCGCCGGCGCAGCCAGGCCCGGTGGCGATCGGGGAGCCGATCGCCAACACCCGCCTGTACGTAACGGATCGCCGGTGCGAGCTGGTGCCGCCGCTGGTCACGGGAGAGCTGTCGATCGGCGGCGCAGGCCTGGCGCGCGGCTACCTCGGCCAGCCCGATCTGACTGCCGAGCGCTTCGTGCCCGACCCGTGGAGCGGCGAGCCGGGCGCCCGCCTCTACCGCACCGGCGACCTGGTGCGGCGGCTGCCGCGCGCCGGCATCGAGTTCGTCGGCCGCCTGGACCAGCAGATCAAGGTGCGCGGGTTCCGCATCGAGCCCGGCGAGATCGAGGCGGCGCTTGCCACCCATCCGGCGGTGCGCCGGGCGGTGGTGGAGCTGCGCCCGGCCCCGACGGGAGAGCCGCGGCTGACGGCCTACCTGGTTGCCGGCCCGGGCGCGGCCCCGGGCACGGACGAATTGCGCGCCTGGTTGCGGCAGCGGCTGCCGGAGCACCTGGTGCCCGCCGTTTTCGTGCGGCTCGACCGCCTGCCGCTGACCCCCAACGGCAAGCTCGACCGCCGCGCCCTGCCCGCACCCGAGATCCGGGAGCGGCACGCCCCGCGGCCGCCGCTCGACCCGGTCGTGGAGGTGCTCTCCCGCCTCTGGGCCGAGGCGCTCGGGATCGACCCGATGCAGGTCGGCCCCGGCGACAGCTTCTTCGCGCTGGGCGGCCACTCGCTGATCGCCTCACGGCTGCTGGCGCGGGTAGGCCGGGCCTTCGGCGTGGAGCTGACGCTGCGCGAGCTGTTCGCGGCGCCGACGCCCGCCGGCCTGGCCGCGGCCATCCGGCATGCGGCGGCGGACCGGCCGCCGTTGCCGCCGATCACGGCAGCGGCGCCCGGCGAGCCGCCGGCGCTCTCCTTCGCCCAGGAGCGCCTCTGGGTCCTGGACCAGATCCAGCCCGGCAACCCCGCCTACAACCTGCGGCTGGCGGTCCGCATCGACGGCGCGCTCGCCGCCGGCTTCCTCGAGCGCGCCCTGCGTGCCGTCGTCGATCGGCACGCGGTGCTGCGCAGCGGCTTCCCGGCGGTGGCCGGCACGGCGTCCCTGCGGATCGCGGCGCCGCCGCCGTCGGTGCTCACGATCGTGGACCTCGCCGGCTTGCCCCGGAGGGAGGAAACGGTCGCCCGCCTGCTGCGGCACGAAGCAAGCCGGGCCTTCGACCTGGCGCGCGCTCCCCTGATGCGCGCGGTGCTCCTGCGCACCGGCGCCGCAGAGCACCTGCTGATGCTGGCGGTGCACCATATCGTCGCCGACGAGTGGTCCCTGGGCCTGTGGCTCGACGAGTGGATCACGCTCTACGACGCGCTGCGGGCCGGGCGCCCGAGCCCGCTGCCGCCCCTGCCGTACCAATACCACGACTTCGCGGCCTGGCAGCGCCGGGTCCTCGGCGGACCGGTCCTCGAGAGCCAGCTCGCCTACTGGCGCGAGGCATTGGCCGGGGCCCCGCCGCTGCTCGCCCTGCCGACCGACAGGCCGCGCTCGTCGCGGCGCAGCTACCGCGGCGCCTGGCGCCCGTTCGCGCTGCCGGCCGCGGTCAGCGGCGGGCTCAGGTCACTCGCCAGCCGCCGCGACAGCACCCTGTTCATGGTGCTGCTCGCCGCCTTCCAGACGCTGCTGGGGCGGCATGCCGGCACCGACGACGTGATCGTCGGCTCGCCGGTGTCCGGCCGCCGTACGGTCGAGCTCGAAAGCCTCATCGGCCTGTTCGTCAACGCCCTGGTGCTGCGCGCCCGGCTGCGCCTCGAAGAGAGCTTCGAGGCGCTGCTGGCACAGCTCCGCGAGACGGTGCTCGCGGCGCATGCCCACCAGGATGCACCGTTCGAACGGCTGGTCGAAGACCTGCAGCCGGACCGCAGCCTGCAGCACTCGCCGCTGTTCCAGGTGATGCTGGTGCCCCAGGCGCAGGCGCCGGTGAGCACGCCTGCCGTGGACCTGGAGCTCAGCCTGCTGCCCCCGCCGGGCGGCAGCGCCAAGTTCGATCTCAACCTCTACGTGACCGAGGGCAGCGAGCAGATCCGCGGTTTTGCCGAGCACAGCACCGACCTCTTCGACGTCGTCACCATCGACCGCTGGCTCGGCCACCTGTGCAACCTGCTCGCCGCGGCCGCCGCCGACCCGGCGCGCAGCCTTGCCGCGCTGCCGCTGCTGGGCGCGGCGGAGCGCCACCAGCTGCTGGTCGAGTGGAATGCCACCACCGGCGCGGCGGAGCCCGACGCCTGCCTGCACGAGCTCTTCTCTCGCCAGGCGGCGCGGACGCCGGCGAACCTCGCGGTGGCGGCGGGCGGCGAGCGGCTGACCTATGGCGAGCTCGACCGGCTCTCCGACCTGTGGGCCCGGCGCTTGCGGGACATGGGTGCGCGTCCCGACCGCGTCATCGCCTTGTATTGCGAGCGCTCCTGCCACCTGCTGGTCGGCATCTGGGCGATCCTCAAGGCGGGGGCCGCCTACCTGCCGCTCGACCAGACCCTGCCGCGCGATCGGCTGGCCTACATGCTGGCCGACGCCGGCGTGATCCTGGTGCTCACGCAGCGCAGCCTGGTGGCGGGGCTGCCGGAGCGTCCGCCGGCGATCGTCCTGCTCGACGGCGAAGCGCCGGAGCCGAACGCTGAAGCGCCGACCGGCCGCGACGTCGCGGCGCTGCCCGACAACCTGGTCTACGTCATCTACACCTCGGGTTCCACCGGCCGGCCCAAGGGCGTCATGGTGCCGCATCGCGGGGTCGTCAACTACATCGTCTGGTGCCTCGATCCGTTCCGGGTCGCGGACGGCTGGGGAGCTCCCGTGCAGTCGGCGATCGGGTTCGATCTCACGGTCACCAGTCTCTTCCTCCCCCTGGTGGTCGGGGGGGCCGTCAGGCTCCTGCCCGACGAGCGCGGCGGCGAGGAGCTGGCCGCGGCGCTGCTCGGCGACGAGGTCTACTGCCTGCTCAAGATCACGCCGCTCCACCTCGACCTGCTCGCCCTCCGGCTCGCGCCCGAGCAGCTGGCCGGCAAGGCCGGCTGCCTGGTGGTGGCCGGAGAGGCCCTGACCGTCGGCGAAGGGCTGGTGCGGTGGCGGCAGAACGCGCCGGCGACCCGGATCATCAACGAGTACGGCCCCACCGAGACCAGCGTCGGCTGCACCGTCTACGAGGTGCCGGCGGACCTGCCGGTCGGCAGCGTGGCGCCGATCGGCCGCGCCATCGGCGGCGTGCAGCTCTACGTCATCGACCGCCAGTTGCGGCCGGTGCCTGCCGGAGTGGCGGGAGAGCTGCTGATCGGCGGCTTGGGGCTGGCCCGCGGCTATCTCGGGCGCCCCGACAGCACCGCCGAGCGCTTCGTCCCCAATCCCTTCGGCGATACGCCGGGCGCGCGCCTCTACCGCAGCGGCGACCTCGTGCGCGCACTGTCCGACGGCAACGTGGCCTTCCTGGGGCGCCTCGACCATCAGACCAAGCTCCGCGGCTTCCGCATCGAGCTCGGAGAGATCGAGGCGGCGCTCTGCCGGCATCCCGGCGTGGTCGCCGCGGTGGTGATGGTGCGCGAGTCGGAGAAAGGCAAGCGCCTGGTTGCCTATGTCGTCCCGGGCCGCCGGCCGGAACCGTCCGCGGCGGAGCTGCGCGCCTTCCTGGCGCCGAGCCTGCCCGACTACATGCTCCCGGCGGCGTTCGTCGCCATGAGCGAGCTGCCGTTGACGCGCAACGGCAAGGTCGACCGCGCCGCGCTGCCGCTTCCCGACGCCGGGCGCCATGAGCCGGAAGAGCAGCTGGCCCGGCCCGGCTCCGCCACCGAGCAGGTCCTGGCGCAGGTCTTCGCCGACCTGCTCGGAGTCGAGCGCGTCGGCATCCATGAGAGCTTCTTCCACCTGGGTGGCGACTCGATCGCCGCCATCTTGATGGTCGGCAGGGCCGGCAAGCTGGGCGTCAGGATCACTCCCCAGCAGGTCTTCACCTACCCCACGGTGGCACAGCTGGCGGCGGTGGCCGAGGTGACGGAGCCGGCCGCCCAGCTGCCCGCGGCACCGGCGGCGGTCACCGGCGAGGTCCCGCTCACTCCCATCCAGCGCTGGTTCTTCGAGCTCGAGCTGCCGGTGCGCCACCACTTCAACCAGGCCCTCCTGTTCGATCTGTCCGCCGCTCTCGAGCCGGCCTCCGTCAAGGCGGCGGTCGAGTCGGTGCTGGCCCACCATGACGCCCTGCGGCTGCGGTTCGCGCGGCAGACCGGGCAATGGCGGCAGCGGTACGCGCCAGCCGGAGCGCCCGCCGCCGTCCGGCTCGACCTCTCGGCGCTGCCGCCGGGGCCGCGGCAGGGCGCCGCGGCCGCCGCGGCGGCTGCGCTGCAGCGCAGCCTTCATCTCGGCCGTGGGCCGCTCGGGCGCGCCGCACTGCTCGAGCTCGCACCGGAGCGGCGGCAGCTGTTGCTCGTCATGCACCACCTGGTCGTCGACGGCGTGTCCTGGCGAGTGTTGATCGAGGATCTCGAGACCGCGTACCGGCAGCTCGCGAGCGGCGCGGCGGTGAAGCTGCCGGACAAGACCAGCTCGTTCAAGGAGTGGGCCGAGGGTCTGCAGCGCCACGCGCGCTCCCCGGAGCTGCTCGCCGAGCTGGCGTACTGGCTGGCTGCGGTGCCCGCGGCACCCGGCCGCCTGCCGGTGGACGACCCCGGGGGCCGCGACGACCTTGCCGCGGACCGTCCGGTCGCCGCCGTCCTCGACGCGGCGCGGACCGCGACCCTGCTCGGGGAATGCCCCGCCGCCTACCGGGCTCGCATCCACGAGCTGCTGCTGGCCGCGCTGGCCTGGACGGTGGGGCGTTGGGCGGGTCTCGACGGCGTGCTGATCGATGTCGAGAGCCATGGCCGGGAAGAGATCGCGGCGGGCCTCGATCTGTCGCGCACGGTCGGTTGGTTCACCGCGAAGTATCCCTTGTGGGTCGGCCTCGCCGGGGCAGGCCGGCCGCTCGCGGCGCTGCGCCCGGTCAAGCAGGCGTTGCGCGCCGTCCCTCGCCACGGCATCGGCTTCGGCCTGCTGCATTACCTCAGCCCGGTCAAGGAGGCCCAGACGGCGATCCGCGCGCTGCCGCACGCGGACCTGGCCTGGAACTACCTGGGGCAGCTCGGCGACGCCGCCCCTGAAGGGGCCGGCGCTGCCGAGGAGGCTCCCTGGCGGGTCGCCGCAGGATCGAGCGGCGAGGCGCGCGCCAGGCGAGGGCAGCGCCCGCAGCGGCTCACCGTCGATTGCTGGGTGAGCCGGGGACGGCTCCACTGCGAATGGAGCTACTGCCCGGGCCTCCACCGGCGGCAGACCATCGCCGGCGTGGCCGCGGCCTTCCTGGACGCGCTGGGCGAGCTGACCGCAGGCCAGGCCGAGGGGGAGGCCCACTGGCTGGTGCCTTCCGATTTCCGGCTGGCGCGGATCGACGAGCAGCAGCTGGCGGCGCTCGGCGCGGCGCTCGCCGCCGCCGAGCGGCGGGCGGGCCGCGACGTCGCCGGCCTCGCCGGCGTCGAGGACGTCTATCCGTTGTCGCCGCTGCAAGAGGTCTTCCTGACGCATGCGCTCTCGGCTCCGGGGTCGGGTGCGGGATTCGAGCAAGCCAGCTTCCTGCTCGCCGGCCCTCTCGACGACGCCGCGTTCGCGGCTGCCTGGCGCCGCGTCGTCGAGCGGCACGGGGTGCTGCGCACCGCCTTCGTCGCGGATGGCATCGAGCGGCCGCTGCAGGTGGTGCGCCGCAGGGCCGAGCTGCCGATCGCCATGCTCGACTGGCGGGAGGTGCCGGCGGCGGAACACCCGCAACGGCTGCAGGCTTTGCTTGCCGCCGATCGGCAACGGGGGTTCGACTGCACGGCTGCGCCGCTGCTGCGGGTGGCGCTGGTGCGGACGGCGGCGCTGTCGCACGTTTGCGTGGTGAGCCACCACCACCTGATCCTCGACGGCTGGTGCCAGCCCCTGATGCTCGGCGAGGTGCTGGCGCTCTACCAGGACTTCCGGCGCGGCGCGCCCGAGGCGCAGCCGCGCAGCCGTCCCTTCTCCGACTACATCGCGTGGCTGCTCGATCGCGATCCGGCCGCCGCGGAAACCTATTGGCGCGAGAGGCTCCGCGGCATGTCCCGCCCGACTCCGGTACGGCTGCCGCCAGCCGCGGCGGAGGCCGGCGGCGGCAGTCCGGAGCCCGCGATGAGCGACCTGCACTTGCCGCCCGCGGCGTCGGACGCGGTGCAGAGCTTGGCGCGCCGCCAGGGCGTCACCCTGAGCACGCTGGTGCACGCGGCATGGGGCCTCGTGCTCGGCCGCTACGCGGGCTGCTCCGACGTCCTTTTCGGCACCACGGTCTCCGGCAGGCCGGCGGAGCTGGCAGGCGTCGAGTCCATGCTCGGCATGTTCGTCAACAACCTGCCGCTGCGGCTGCGGTTTTCGGCCGACGAGAGCGTCGACGCCTGGCTCCACGACATCCAGGGCGAGCTGGTGAGCATGCGGGAGCACGAGCACCAGCCGCTGGCGCAGATCCAGGCGTGGAGCGAGATGCCGCCGCGGTATCGCCTCTTCGAGACCCTGGTCGTCTACCAGAACTACCCGATGGACAGCGGCCCGGCGCCGGCCGGCGCCGGCGACCTGCGCATCGCGATCCAGGGAGAGCGGCTGGAGACCGGGTACCCGCTGACTCTCGTCGCCGACGCGTCCCAGGGATTGCGCTTGCGGCTCTACTTCCCGGCGGAGCGCTTCGACGCCGCGGCGGCCGCCGGCCTGCTGCGCCACCTCTCGACCGTCCTGGGCGGCTTGGGCGACGCCGGGGCGCGCACGCCCCGGGATCTCCCCCTGTTCACCGTGGCCGAGCGCCGCCAGCTGGCGGCGGCGACCGCGGCGGCCGCCGCCGTGGCCGGGCCGGAGACCCTCCACGGCCTCTTCGGCGCCCGCGTCGAGCGCGACCCGGGGGCGGTGGCCATCCGGCACGGCGCAATGGCGCTCTCGCATGGCGAGCTGGACCGGCGGGCGAACCGGCTGGCACGGCATCTGCGCGCGCGCGGCGTCGGTCCCGAGGTGTGCGTCGGCCTGTTGCTGCCGCCGGGCATCGATCGCCTGGTCTCCTCGCTGGCCGTGCTCAAGGCCGGCGGCGCCTTCATGGTGCTCGGCGGGTCGATGCCGCCGCCCGCAGCCGCGGCGCCCCGGCTGGTCGTCATGGGCGGGCGGGGCAACGGCGGCGCGCCGGACATCGAGGTCGTGGGGCTGGCGGACGACGCGGCGGAGATCGCCGGCGCGAGCGGCGAGGACCTCGGACTGGCGGTTCATGCCGACAGCCTGGCCTGCCGCGTCGCCTGCGAGGTCGCAGGCGACGCGGTCGCCGTCGATCTGCCGCACCGGGTGCTGGTCGCCCGGTGCCAGGGGCTCCGCGAGCGCGGTTCGGTCGCCGCCGGGGAAGCGCTGGCCGTGAGCGCCGCGCTCGAGGCGTTCCCCGAGCTGGTCGCGCTCAGCCTGGCGGCGAGCATCGTCGTGCCCGGGGGGTCGCCCGCCGCCGAGGCGGCGCCGCCGGCGAACGCGACGGCGCTGCTTGGCAACGCGCGCGAGCTGGCCTGGCGGCTCGCCGCTGGCGGCCTCGGCGAGCTGCGCACGCTGGTGGTCAGCGGCGAGCCGCCCGCGCGCGGCCTGGTGGAGGCGATCGCGCGGGCCGGCGCTTCCCTATCGCTCATCGGTTCGGGGTCGGGCGCGGACAGCTCCTGGTGGCTGCCCACACCGCCCGGGGCGATGCCGGCCGGGGTGATGCCGGCCGCCCCACCGCACGCCGGTGCCGGCGTCATGCCGTGGCACGGGGATCTCGAGCCGGTACCGGCCGGCGCCATCGGCGAGCTCTGTCTGCGCGAGCCGCTGCCGCGAGGCTTCGCCGGCCAGCCCGAGCTGACTGCCGAGCGCCTGGTTCCTGACCCATCGGGGGGGCGTCCAGGGGGCCGGCTTTTGCGGACGCGGGAGCTGGCGCGCTGGCTTCCCGGCGGCGGCATCGAGCTGTTGGGGCCCCGCGATGGGTCTCCGTCCGGCCGCCTTGGGCCCTACCAGGCCGGCGAGATCGGGGCGGCCTTGCGGCGGCATCCGGCGGTCCGTTGGGCGCGCGTCGAGCCCAACGGCGACGGCCACCTGGTGGCATCGATGTTACTGGACGGCGAGCGCGCGGCGGGGATCGCGGATGTCCGGGCCTTCCTGCGGCAGCGCCTGCCGGGGATGGGTGCGACGCTGGCGCTCGCGGCCCTGGACGGGCTCGCCGCGGCGACGGCCGAGGGCGCTCCGGCCGACGATCTCTCGTCCGCTCCACGCAATCCGCTCGAGCTCGAGCTGGTGCGCACCTGGGAAGAGCTCTTCGGGCTGCGGCCGATCGGGATCCGGCATGACTTCTTCGCGCTCGGCGGGCACTCCCTGCTGGCGGTGCGCTTGATGGCCGAGATCCGCCGCCGGTTCGGACGCGACCTTTCACCGGCGCTGCTGGTCGAAGCCTCGACGATCGAGAAGCTGGCAAGGGTCTTGCGCGGCAGGACGGCGCCGGTCTGTGAGCTGCCGCTCGTGGCCTTGCAGCCCCACGGCTCGAGACCTCCCCTGTTCTGCGTCCATCCTTCCGGCGGCGGCGTCCTCTGCTATGTCGATCTGGCGTATCACCTCGGCGCCGACCAGCCGCTGTACGGCCTGGAGGCGCCCGGCTGGAGCGACGGCGGCGAGCCCCTCGACAGCGTTGGCGAGATGGCCAGCCGCTACCTCGCCGCGGTCCGCCGCATGCGGCCGCAGGGTCCTTACTGCCTGGCGGGCTGGTCCTTCGGCGGGCTCGTGGCGCACGAGATGGCCCGCCACCTCTGCTTGCAGGGCGAAGAGGTCGCGACCCTGGCGCTCTTCGACACCGCCACCGGCGGCCCCGATCCCGGCGGCGAGCCGGACGACGCCCAGCTCCTGAGCAACCTGATCGAGGACGCGGTTCCGATCTCGGTCGAGGAGCTGCGGCGCCTGGGAGGGCTCGACGAGCAGCTTCGCCACGTGATCGATCTCGCGCAACGCGAGCGCCTGCTGCCGGATGACTTCGACGCCGGGCGCGTGCGCCGCCTGGTCGAGGTGGACAGGGGCACTCATCGCGCGGCAAGCCGCTTCACGCCACAACCCTATCCGGGACCGCTGACGCTCTTCCGCGCCGCGGAGGCGGTGGGCCGGCTGCGCGAGCTCGTGTTACGGGATCCGGTGATGGGCTGGGGGTCCCTCGCCGGCCGCGTCGAGGTTCAGGTGGTGCCCGGGCGCCATGATCTGCTGGTGCGGCGGCCCTGGGTGGAAGTCCTCGCCGCCAGGCTGGGCGAGCTCCTCGCGGCGAGCTGCTGAAGATCGGCTCGCGATGCAAGAGGCCCGGGCCCAGTACTAGTCGATGCGCAAAGCGACGGCGGGGTTTGCCCTCGCCGCCCGCCGCGCCGGGAGGTAGGAGGCGAGCAGGGAGGCCGCGACCATCAGGGCGGCGATGCCGGCGAAGGTCACCCGATCGGTCGGGCTGATCCCGTGCACCAGCGAGGCCATGAAGCGTGACAACGCCGCTGCGCCGGCGAGGCCGACGAGCACGCCGGCCAGCGCCAGGGACATCGCCTCGGCGACGATCTGCTTGAGCACCACGCCGCGCCGGGCGCCAAGGGCCATGCGGATGCCGATCTCCCTGGTGCGCTGCGCCACCGAGTACGAGATGACCCCATAGACGCCGATCAGCCCGAGCATCAGCGCCACCAGCGCGAAGATCCCGAGCAATGCGGTGAGCAGGCGCTCCCTGGAAATCGAGCTCGCCAGGCGCTCGTCCAGGGTGGTGATGTTGGAGACAGGCAGGTCCGGGTCGAGCGTATGCACGTCGCGGCGGACCGCGGCCGCCAGCTGAGCGGGGGCCATCTGGCTGCGCACGACGATGCTCATCCCGGTCGGCGCCGACTGCAGCATATGGATGTAAGCCTGCGGGCTCGGCTCGGCGGCAAGCCCATGCGCTCGGACATCGCCCACGACGCCCAGGACCGTGATCCATGGCGCCCGCGGATTCGGCGGGCCCAATTGGATCCTCTTGCCCAGCGGGTCCTGGCCGGGCCAAAGGCGGTCGCGCAGGGTCTGGTTGATGACCACCACCAGCGGCGCCCGCGTGGTGTCGTCCGGCGAGAAGCTTCTCCCGGCGCGCAGCGGAATGCCCATGGCCGAGAAGTAGCCGGAGGTCACCACCCGGGCGTCCGTCGACGGCGCGGGGGTCCCCGGCGGCGTGGGCTGCCCCTCGACCCTGATCTCGGCGCTGGCGCCGCCGTCGCTCAGCGGCAGGTAGTTGATGCCGCCGACCGCAGCCACCCCGGGAAGCGTCGCCAGCTTGTCGACGAGATCCGTGAAGAACTGGGCCTTCTGCTGCGAGGTGGAGTACTTGGTGCCGGGCAGCAGGGCTTCGAACGTCAGCACGCGGTGAGGATTGAAGCCGGGCTTGACGGCCCGCAGATAAACGAAGCTTTGGAGCAGCAGCCCCGCACCCACCAGCAGGATGATCGCCAGCGACAGCTCCACCACCACGAGGAGGCTGCGGAGCCTCGCTCCGGCGCCGCCGGTGGCGCCCCTGGCACCCTCCTTGAGCGCCTCGTTGACGTCGGTGCGCACGGTCTGCAAGGCCGGCAGGACGCCGAACAGGAAAGCGGTCAACAGCGACAGCCCGAGCGTGAAGACGACGACCGTGCCGTCGATCCCTATCTCCCGGGCGCGCGGGAGGTTTGGCGGCGCGACGCTCGCGAACGCGTGGACACCCAACGCCGCCAGCGCCAGGCCCAGGCAGCCCGCGAGCAGGGCGAACGTCGCGCTCTCGACGAAGAGCCCGCGCACGACGCGGCCCCGGGCGGCTCCCAGCGCTACGCGCAGCGCGACCTGCCGTTGCTGCCGGACAGCGCGCAGGGAAAGGAGGTTCGCCACGTTGGCGCAGGCAATCAGCAGCACGAAGGCCACCACCCCGAGCAGGATCGCCAGCGTCGGGCGCACTCCCCCCACCACGGTCTCCTGCAGCGGGGCCAGGTCGAAGCCGCGGCCGGCATTGCTCTGCGGATACTCCCTGGCGAGCCGGCCGCCGATCGCCGCCACCTCCCCCCGCGCGCGGACGACGGTGGCCGACGGCTTCAGGCGGCCCACCGCGCGCAGGAAGTATTGCGACCGCAGCTCCAGGCGGTCGCTCACGTAGGACAGCGGCAGGTAGACGTCCGTCTGCGGGCTCAGGTAGGTGAAGCTGGCGGGCATGACGCCGATCACCGTGAAGCTGTCGCCATCGAGCGACAGAGCGCGGCCGAGGACACCCGGGTCGCCGCCGAAGCGGCGCTGCCAGAACCCATGGCTGAGGATGACCTCGCGCCGGCCGCCCGGCAGGTCGTTGCTGGCGGCAAAGCCGCGGCCCAAAAGGGGCGCCACTCCCAGCACCCTGAAGAGGTTGGCCGTCGTCACCTCGGTGGCCAGCTTCTCGGGCTCGGCGACGCCGGTGAGGTTGACGCTCCAATAAGGGGTCGCGGCGCCGATCTGCTCGAAGCTTTGGCTCTGCTTCGCGAGGTCGAAGTAGTCCGGCGGCGAGAGGTCGTTGCGGTCGGTGCTCGATTGCGACTCGGCGCCCCAGATCGCCACCAGGCGCTCGGGCCGCTCGTAGGGGAGCGGGTGGAGGAGGATGGCGTTGACGATGCTGAAAATGGCGGAATTGGCGCCGATCGCGAAAGCCAGCGGCAGGATGACGAGCAGGGCGAAGCCGGGGTTTTTGGCCAAGCGCCGAAGGGCAGTCCGCAGGTCGAGCACCAGACCAGCCATCGGGGGTGCCTCCTAGCCTTGTCGCAGGGCGGGCTCCAGCAGCTCGCTCGGCGGTAAATCATATTGTAGTTTGCCATAGTCCAGGCGGATGACGCGGTCCGCAAGGTGATAGTAACGGTCGTCATGACTGATCACGAAGAGGGTCTTGCCGCGTGCCTTGAGGTTCATCAACAGGTGGGTATAAAAGATCTCTTTGAAGTGGGGATCCTGGTCGGCGGCCCACTCGTCGAAGAGGTAGATGGGCCGGTCCTCGAGGTAGGCGGTGAGGAGCGCCAGCCGCTTGCGCTGACCTTGCGAAAGGTCGGTGGTCGAGATGTTCCGCTCCTCGATCCGCACCTTGCGATCCAGCTGCAGCTGCTCGAGGTATTCTGCCGCCCGCTGTCCGAGGTCGGCGCCATCCAGGCCCAGGAGGCGCTTGAAAAGATGGAAGTCGGTGAAGACCACCGAGAACATCTGGCGGTACAGATCGCGGTTCTGATCGGTGATCGGCATCCCGTCGAGCCGCAGCTCCCCCTTCTCCGGTGCGTAAAGGCCCAGCAGCAGCTTCGCCAGCGTGGTCTTGCCGCTGCCGTTGCCGCCCACCAGGAACACCAGCTCGCCGGACCTGAAAGCCAGGTCCAGCGGTCCCAGCGCGAACGTCTCGGCGTCCCTCTCGCCCTGGTAGCGATGTTCGACCCCGATCAGCTCGAGCCGGTTCCAGTTGGCGGGGGCCGCCGCGGCCGCCGGCGCCGGCGCCTCGGTCGAGCTCTGCAGCAGCGACAGGCCCAGCCGCTCGATCTTCTCCACGGCCACGCTGGCGCGCCCAAGGTTGGGAAGCATGTAAAGGAGCAGCTGCAAGGGAGTCATCATGTAAAGGATCGTCAACGTGTATCCCGCCAAGACCGCCAGCTTGCCGCCGGCCCAGCCGCGCGTGAACAGCACGATGCCGATGATGACGAAGAACAGCACCTGGCCCCACGAATTCGCGGCGTCGTAGGTGGTGTTGCCCGCGACGTTGTGGCGCCTGAGGGCCTCCGCCGTGGGCTCCAGCAGGCCGGAGAGGAACTCGCGCCGGCGCCGGCCGTGGATCTTCAGCTCCTTGGTGCCCTGGGTTACGCCGCGCAGGTGCTCGAACATGTCGTCCCAGGCCTCGCGCTCGCGGCGGAAGTGTCGCTGGGCGTAAAGGACCGGGACCTGGTAGGTGGCGACGCCGACGACCACGGCGGCCACCACCAGCAACAGCAGCCGCGGCGAGAGGTACCCCAGGTAGGCGAGGCAGCCCGCGACCAGGGTCAAGTTCATCACCAGCTGCGGGATGTTGGCGATGCCGCTGACGATGCTGCCCACGTCCTCGGTGATGGTCGCCAGCAGGCGCGGCGGGCCGATCTGCTCGAGCTGCCGGAGCGGGGCGGCGAGGATGCGGCCGCAGAGGTCGATGCGCAGCTGCTTGAGCGCGCGGTTGGTCAATCGCACCAGCAGGAAGTTGGAGAGGAACCGCGTCACCGGCAGCGCCACGCAGAGCCCGACGAATACCCAGCCCAGGTAAGGGCGCGGCGCGGCGCTCGACAACAAGCTGTTGATCACCGCGATGAAGGCGGCACTGGCGGCGCCGCTCAGGATACCCGTGACCACCACCAGGACGATCGCGCTGCGTGAATACCTGACCCCTTGCATGCACCGCACAAGGAATGACATCAATCTGAAAAGGGCGCTCATCAAGGCCTCTCCTGGGCGGACCGCGACGCCCACGGACCGCGGGGCGCCAAGGGCCGCAGCCGCGGACTCGCGGATCGCGGCTGGGCCCCTGCGGATTCAGGGGCTGCTATCATAGCACAGGCGACATCGCGTAGGCGCGAAAACGTCGCGACTCTGTGAGCGGCTTCGACGCGTGAGCAACGGTCGAGCGCTCCACGATCTCAGCGAGGCGGCGGCCGTGGATGCGTCAGCGCGGGACTTCGACAGGTTCATGAGGCTCTTGGACGGGGAGCTCGAGCCGCTCCGCTTCCAGGCCCGTGACCTGCTGCGCCGCTACGGCGAGGCTTACGCGCAGGATGCGGTCTTCATCTTGGAGAAGCTCGACCGGTTCGCGCGCCTGGACGGCGAAGATCTCGAGACGGCCTTGCGCTGCTACGCCCGCTACCTCGAGCAGGTCGTCGTCGAGCGGCGGCGCTACCATGACCGGACGGGGAGGTATGGCAAATCCGAGCCGGAGCTGGAAGCCCTGTGGAATGACCCGCCGCGCCAGCGGCTCTACCTCTACACCCTGACCCTGAGCACGGTCTTCAATCGCTCCCGTTACGAGCTGCTGCGCGACTTCCGGGAGGTGCTCGAAGAGTTCCCGCCGCGCCGCGGCGCGATCCTCGAGATCGGGGCCGGCAACTGCCTCAACGCCAGCCTGGCGAGCGCCTACGGCACGGTCGCCGCTTTCGAGAAGAACGGGTTGAGCGAGGCTTGGCGGCGACTTCTCGACCCATGCGGTAAAATCGACCTGCGCATCGATCATTATGATTTCGCGGAGCCGCCACGATATGACTTGGTGGTCATGATCGAAATCCTCGAGCACGTCAAGGATCCATCGTCATGGCTGCGAGGCGCCCATAACGTGCTCAAGCAGTCGGGGCTGGCCTATGTGACCTTCGCGATCAGGATGCCGCAGGAGGATCACCTCTTCGAGTTCACCACCGTCGGCGAATGTCGCGAGATGATAAGCCGCTCCGCTTTCCACCTTTGGCACGAGCAGTGCCTGATCGACACCTACTACCCATTCGAGGAAGAAGAGCGCTGGCCGCTTGCCGACGATGAAGCGCAGGCGGTCGTCTACTGCTGCCTGGTGGGCAAGGACCGGCCGCCCATGATCGATGGCCAGTGGCGCCGCTACACCGGGAAAATCGATGGGTAGATCACGGTGCGCCGCCGCGGCCCGGGCTCGGAAGAGGCTCGATATCATCCCGGGCTGGCAGATTCGATCCATCGCCCGTGAGTCATGTAGTAGGAACGTGTAAACTGGGGAACCGGCGTCGGTGACCGGCGCAGGGGAATGGCCGTGAAACGGATGGAGCCCTACCCCGGCAGGGTTTGTGGCGACATCGCTAGGAGCCGTGATGATCGAGAACCGGCAGTTGCGAATCAAGCGTTCACAGGTGTTGGTGCCCGACGGCATTCCGGAGGCCGTGGAGAGGGCCGCGAACCACCGCGCCTTGCGCTGGTACGTGGGCCAGATCGGCGCCGACGAAGTGGTGGTCGAGGCGACGGTCGACAGCGAGGAGATCGGCGACCTCGGTGCCGGCGTCGCGAACCGGCACTTCCCGGGCAAGGCCGTCGCGGTGAGCATCATCCCCACCGGCGTCGGCTGCAGCATCGGGGGCTACGCGGGTGACGCCGCGCCGGCCTCCCGGTTGCTGGCCTCGACGGTCGACTACCTGGTCACCAACCCGAACGCGGTCAACGCCTCCGACTTCATCCAGGTGGAAGGCAATACGCTCTACACCGAGGGCTACTGCATCGACCTCTTCTGCCGGGGGCTGGTTGACCTCCATGTTCCGGTCGCCAACCGGGTCGGCGTCGTGGTCGAGCGGGCGTGCGATGCGAACCTCGACCAGGTCTTCAACGTGATCAACGCGGTGCGGGCGGTTCACGGCATCGACATCGCGCACTGCGTGGTGACCGACCGCCCCATCGGCAGCCGCTGCCGGCGCAACCAGACCGGCGGATACGTCGGCACGGTCGACCATCCGGAGATATTGACCGAAGCCTGCCGGCGTCTGCTCGAGCGTGGCGCCGAGGCCGTGGCGGTGACCACCAACGTGCAGGACCTGCCGGTCGAAGACTACGCCCGCCACTTCGCGGGACAGATCCCGAACCCCGTGGGCGGCGTCGAGGCGATCATCTCGCACCTGGTCGTGGACCGCTTCAGGGTGCCGGCAGCCCATGCGCCGATGATGACCACGCGCAACCTGCCGCTGAGCGAGGCGGTGGTGGACGCAAGGGGAGCGGGCGAGATGGCGTCGTTGAGCGGGCTCGCCTGCATCCTGGTCGGCCTGGCGCGGGCGCCCCAGATCGCGCTCCGCCCCGGCCGCCTCGTCCGGGACAGCGTCAACATCAACAACCTCCTGGCCGTGGTGGCGCCAGCGAGCTGCTTGGGAGGCATTCCCACCCTTTTCGCCGACCGCGCCCGCGTGCCGACGATCGCGGTGCGAGGCAACCGGAGCATCCTGGACGTCACGGCCGGGCGCCTCGGCTTGCGGCACGTCGTCGAGGTCGCAAATTATGCGGAGGCAGCGGGGATCCTGCTGGCACTGCGGCTGGGAATCAGCCTGGAGGCGCTGGGCCGGCCCCTCGCCACCCTGCGCCACACGGTGGCCAGCGAAAGGGAAGCGCTGCCCGACGCGGCTGGCGTCGTCGACGAAGCTGCTCTGCCGCTCGCCCTGCAGGTCGCGCAGGGGCCGTCACCGGTGAGAGTCCCCTTGGACACGGCCGGCGAGGTCGAGATCCGCTAGGCAGGTGGTGACGAGGCTGCGGACGCCTCGCGCGATCGATCCGCTGCCAGCCGGTCGTGGCAACGCGCGCGACCCCGGCGGAGCCGTGCGGCGCTACGGCGCTACGGAGGTTCGCGCCGGGGCGGGGCGCTCGGCGGCGCCGTTGGCGAGCCGCCCGCCTGGCGGTCCGTAAAGACGATCACCGCGGCCTCCCACGGCGCCTCGGCCGGGCCCGAGGAACCTCCGGCGTCGGCCGCGTCCGAGCCTCGCCTGCGGACGTCGAGCAGAGCGTCGCCGCCGAGCGTGCGCGCCCTTCGCTTGAGCGCCGTGATGGCGTCCCGCTCCGTCAACGACGCCGGGGCGTGGACCATGCCGAGCTGCTTGTACGGGCGGTCCACGTTGCCGGTGGTGACGACCCTGAGGAGGTCCGGACTGGGCTCCGAGCGGTCCAGGGGCGCTCCAGCCTTGGATTGCGTGACGTGATGAAGCTGGTAGGCACAGCCCGCCAGGCTCAGCACGCAAAAGACGAACGGCAAGGCGCGACCCGGCAGTCTGCCAAGAGGCATGCGCTCCTCCATGGACGATGCAGAGGAGTATGGCCCGCCGCCCGCCCGGGCGCAAGCCGATCGCCGGCTCGGACCCCGGCGCGCCACCGGGAGCGGGATGGCGGAGCAGGGCGACAGCAGACCATGATGGCCAGAGGCTGCAGGCGGCCGTGGGGCTCGTCAGCCTGGCCGCTCGGTCGGGCTCTTGGGGCCGGGTCCCGGGAGGGCTGGCGGCTCGCCGCCCGCGGCCGCGGCCGCGAGCAGCTGGTCGACGGTCGGATGGCGGTAGATGACCTGGGCCTGGTTCTGGAAGAGGCCGCCGGTGTCGGCGGTCGGACCGTAGGTCGAGAACAGCTCGTGGCCGAGGAGGCGCAGGTAGGCGGTGAGCTGGCCGCGATGGTGGGCGGTGTGAGCGATCCGGCGGACCAGGACCCAGGCGCGCGAGCGTTCGACGTCGAAAAAGCGCGTCGCCTCCTCGAACCAGGCCTCGGGCCTGGCGGCGAGCTGCAGCAGCCGGCGCTCCGAGGCGCCGGCGTACCGGCGCAGGAAGGCGAGGCGGGTTTCCTCCGGCGGCAGGGGCGGCTCGCCGAGATCGATGCCCAGCATGGTGCGCATCCAGAGGTCCTCGCCCGCGCACTGGTGGACCATGTGCTCGCGGGGCGTCCGCGCGCGCGGCTCGGGCCGGAAGGAGAGCTCGCCGTCGGCGAAGTGCGACCAGACGCTCAGCGTCTTGATGCGCTCGGTGGCGTAGGTCTCGACCAGGAAGTCGTAACGTCCCGTCCCTGTCACCCGTTCCTCCTGCCCCTCTCCTCCCCCGCTCTGCCCTGCTCCCCGCTCTGCCCCGCTCCTGCTCCGACCGCGCTCCTGTCTCGCTCCGATCCCACCCCTGCCCGCTCCTGAGCGCTCCCGCCCCGCGACTCTATCGCTGCTCGAGCACCTTGCCGAGATGGCCGGAGGTCAGGCGGTGGAGAGCCGGATGGTCGCGCAACAGCGTCTCTTCGCGGCGGGGGCCGGTCGAGACCATCGTCACCGGGGCCTCCAGCTCCTGCTCGATGAAGTCGATGTAGTCGCGGGCGGCGGGCGGCAGGTCTGCCTCTTCGAGCACGCCGGCGGTCGGCCGCTTCCACCCCTTGAAGGTGCGGAGCACCGGCTCGGCGGTTTCGAGGCCGTGGCGGTCGGGAGGCAGGTCGCGCATCACCTTGCCGCCGAGACGGTAGCCCACGCAGACCGGGATCTCGTCGAAGGCATCGAGGACGTCGAGCTTGGTCAGGGCCACGGTGTCGATGCCGTTGAGCAGCTGGGCGTAGCGGGCGACGACCGTGTCGAGCCAGCCGCAGCGCCGCGGCCGGCCGGTGACGGTGCCGAACTCGTTGCCGCGCTGGCGCAGGAAGTCGCCGCGGGCGTCCGTCAGCTCGCACGGGAAGGGACCGCCGCCGACGCGGGTGGTGTAGGCCTTGAGCACGCCGATGGCGCCGTCGATGCTGGTCGGCGGCACGCCGGTGCCGGTGCAGGCGCCGCCGGCGGTCGAGTTGGAGCTGGTGACGTACGGATAGGTGCCGTGGTCGAGGTCCAGCAGGGTCCCCTGGGCGCCCTCGAACAGCAGCGAGCGGCCGCCGGCGATCCAGGCGTTGAGCAACTGCTCGGTGTCACGCAGATGCGGCGCGAGGCGCTCGGCCCAGGCGCGGCACTGCTCGACGCCGACGTCGGCTCCCAGCGCGGCCAGCGGCTGGGCGCCGAGCGAGGCCAGCTCCATCTCGGCACGCTGCCGCAGGATCCCAAGCAGGTCCGCGAGGTCCGGCGCCGTCAGGTCGCAGGTGCGCAGGCCGTAGCGCGACGCCTTGCTGGCATAGGCGGGGCCGATGCCGCGCGAGGTGGTGCCGATGCGATTGCCGCCCCTGGCCTCCTCGCGCGCCCGGTCCAGGGCGGCGTGCAGAGGAAACAGCACGTGCGCCCGGTTGGAGACGAAGAGGCGGTCCGCGAAGTCCACCCCGGATGCCGCCAGCTGGCCCAGCTCCTCGAGGAAGGCGTCGGGCGCGATCACCATGCCGTTGCCCATGAAACAGGCCATGCCGGCGTGCAGGATGCCCGAGGGGATCAGCCGCAGCGAGAAGTGGCGGTCGCGGAACTTGACCGTGTGGCCGGCGTTGTGGCCGCCCTGGTAGCGGACGACGCCGTCGAAGGCCGGGCAGAGGAGATCGACGATCTTCCCCTTGCCCTCATCCCCCCACTGCATCCCCACGATGATGACGTTGGCCATGGAGCTCTCTTCCCGGAGGCGGTGCGCGCGAGCGGAAGACTTGTGTCCCGCTAGCCCACTCCGATTGGCGGGAGCAGGTCCCCCACCCCAAGACACATTGAGATCGCGGAGGTATCGACAGGAGAGGGCACCCCACGTCCTGCGCGCAGCCGGGGCGCGACAGTAGCAGATGGTGGGACGCTCGGCAAGAAGATGCTAGCATGGATCAGCGCGCCGGAAGGCCAGCCTTTTGCAGATCCTCCTCCGCTCCGCCAACATCGTCCTGCCGCTGGCATACCTGCTGGTGGCGGTAGCCTACGGCTTCGTCTTTTTCGCCGCCGAGGCGCGGGCGCAGCGCGCCGCGGCGCCGGCGTTGCGCGCGGTCATCCTGCTGCACCTGGCCTACCTGCTGGGCCTGGCCGCCCACTGGCGGCAGTTCCCGGCGGCCACGGAGTCGCAGGCCCTGTCGCTGGTCGCGTTCGCGGTGGCGGTGGTCTATGCGTTCGTCGAATGGCACGGCCGCGAGCGCAGCACCGGCTTCTGGCTGGTGGCCCTGGTCTTCTTCTTCCAGCTGCTGGCGTCGGTCCTGGCGCGCCCCGAGACACCCGACCGGGCGATCTTCCATGATCCGATCTTCGCCGTCCACGTGTCGCTGGCGCTGCTCGGGTACGCGGCCTTCGCGGTGGCGGCGGCCTACGCCTTCCTGTTCTTGCAGCTCTACCGCGACCTCAAGGCAGGCCGCTTCTCCACCTTCTACGGCAGGCTGCCGCCGCTGGCCGTGCTCGAGCGGATGATGCTGGTGGCCCTGATCGCCGGGTTCGTGTCGCTCACCGGCGCGGTGGTGACCGGCGCCTTCTGGGCGCAAAGGCTCTATCCGAGCGACTGGCTCCACGACCCGAAGATCCTGGCCACCGTGATCACCTGGGCCATCTACGGGCTGGCGCTGGTGCTGCGCCGGCTGCGCCGCTGGCAGGGACGCCAGACCGCCCTGGCCAGCCTGGCCGGCCTGGCCACCATCCTGTTCTCGCTGGTGGCGGTGAACCTCTTCTTCAGCGGCTTCCACGCCTTCCTGTAGATCCATGGCCGACGCACCCGACCCCGCCGCCGCGAACGGCCCGTCAGCTCCCGGCGGCCCGTCTCGCACCGCTGCCGGCGGTCCCAGCCTCCTGCTGCTTGGCATCGACTTCCACACCGTGCCGATCGAGCTGCGCGAGCGCGTGGCCCTCGGCCAGGAGGAGGCCGAGAAGACGCTGGTGCACCTGCTGGCACGCTCCGCGATCGCCGAGGCGATGCTGCTATCGACGTGCAACCGCACGGAGGTGCTGCTGCAGCCGCGCGACGAGGAGGAGGCCTACCGTGCCGCCCTCCAGCTGGTATTCCTGGCCCGGGCGCCGGAGATCGAGCGGCCCGGCCTGCTCTACGTCAAGCGCGACCACGGCGCCGCCCGCCACCTGCTCGGCGTCGCCTGCGGGCTCGAATCGATGGTGCTGGGCGAGCCCGAGATCCTTGGCCAGGTCAAGCAGGCGGCGGCCCTGGCCGAGGCCGTCGGGGCGGCCGGGCCGGTGCTGCGCCAGCTGCAGCGCAGCGCGCTGGTGGCGGGGCGGCGCGCGCGCCAGGAAACGGCGATCGCGGCCGGCGCGGTGTCGCTCGGCTACGCGGTGATCGAGCTGGCGCGCAACATCTTCCGCGACCTGGACGACTGCCGCGTGCTGCTGATCGGGGCCGGCGAGATCTCGCGGGCGGTGGCGCGCAACCTTGCCGAGCGCGGCGCCCGCCAGCTGACCGTCGCCAACCGCTCGCCCGAACGGGCCCGCCAGTTCCAGGAGCTGTTCCCGACGGCGGCGGCGCTGCCGTTTGCCGAGCGGCTCGCCGCGATCCGCGACGCCGACATGGTGATCGCCTCGACGGGCGCCGACGAACCGGTGCTGACGCGGCGGCAGCTCGCCGAGGCGATGGGCGCCCGGCCCAGCCGCGCGCTGCTCGTCGTCGACCTGGGCGTGCCGCGCAACGTCGATCCCGAGGCGGGGCGGATCGAAAACGTCTTCCTGCACTCGCTCGACTCGCTGGATCACCTGATCCAGCGCAACCTCAAGCGGCGCAAGGAGGAGATGCCGCGGGTCCACGAGATCCTCGACCAGGAGGTAGCCCACTTCTACGGCTGGTACCGCGGGATGCAGGCCGAGCCGCTGATCGCGTCGCTGCAGAAGCAGGCCGAGCGCATCCGCCGCCAGGAGCTTGCCGAGGCCCTCCACCACTTCCCCGCCGCCTCGCACGCGCACCTCGACCGCCTCACCCGCTCGCTGGTGCGCAAGATCCTGCATCACCCCAGCAACCGCCTGCGCGGTCGCGGCGGGCCGGAGCACCTGCCGCGCCTCGACCTGGTCAGGGAGCTGTTCCGCCTGGACGACGCCGATGGGTCCGCAGCCGCCGCCGCCGCCGGCGAGATCGCCGCTGCAAGCGCCGATGAGTCCCCTGAGGCCACCGCGTACCCGGAAGATCGCGCCGGGTCCGCGGCCGCGGAGCCGAACGCGAAGCCTGAAGCCGAGTAGGGCGCCGCGGCGGGTCCGAAAAATCGATCATGGGCGCCAGCGGCGGCAGCGGCAACGAAGGCGCCGGCGGCGGCAGCAGCGCCGGCGGCGCTCCGCTGCGCCTCGGCACGCGCGGCAGCGCCCTCGCCCTGGCGCAGTCCGGCCAGGTGGCGCAGGCGCTTGAGGCGGCACACCCGGGGTTGCGGGTCGAGCTGGTGCCGATCGTGACGCGGGGCGACCGGCTGGCCGGCGACCTGGCGGCCTTCGGCGGCAAGGGGCTGTTCACGGCGGAGCTCGAGCGCGGCCTGCTCGACGGCTCGCTCGACCTCGCCGTCCACAGCCTGAAGGACCTGCCGGTGGCCCTGCCGGCGGGGCTCGCCATCGCCGCCTTCCCGCGCCGCGCCGATCCGCGCGACGTGCTGGTGAGCACCCTTGCGGACAGCCTGGACGGCCTGCCGGCGGGATCGGTCGTGCTCACCGGCTCGCTGCGCCGGCGCGCGCAGATCCTGCTGCGGCGCCCCGAGCTGCTGGTTGCGGGCCTGCGCGGCAACGTCGATACCCGGCTGCGCCGCTGGCGGGAGACCGGCGCCGGCGCCGTGGTGCTGGCGGGAGCGGGCCTGGCACGGCTGGGCCTCCTGCCGGCGGCGGACCTGCCGGCCCATCCGCTCGCGCCCGAGGTGATGCTGCCCGCTCCGGGACAGGGGACGCTGGCGCTCGAGGTGCGCCGCGGCGGGCGCGCCGAGGCGCTCTGCGCCGCTCTCGACGACGCCGGCACCGCGGCGACGGCGGACGCCGAGCGGCGGGTGGTGGCCGCCTTCGGCGGCGACTGCACGCTGCCGCTGGCCGCCTGGGCGCGCTGGGAGCGCCCGGCGGGCCCGGGCCCGGAACCCGATGCGGAGCGGGCAGAGTCCAAGGCCCGCCGTCACCCGCCGCAGGCCCAAGACGCGGCGGAGGGCGGGCGCGCCGCGCTGCTGCGCCTCACCGCCCTCCTCGCCACGCCCGACGGGCGGCACGCGGCGCGCGGCGAGGCGGCCGGCGACGACCCCGAGTCGGTGGCCGCCGCCTGCATCGCGGCGCTGCTTCGCGACGGCGCCGGCGAGGTGCTGGCCCGGGTGCGGCAGGAGAGCCTGGCGTGAGCGCGGGCGCGCCGCCTGCAGGAGAGCCGTGCGCGAGCGCGCCGCTGGCCGGCGTGCGGGTGGTGGTGACGCGCGCCGGCAGCCAGGCGGCCGGTCTGGCGGCCGGTCTGGCCGCCGCCGGCGCCACGGTCGAGCCGCTGCCGCTGCTCGAGGTGGTGCCGCCCGCCGATCCGGCGCCGCTGGCGCGCGCCGCCGCGGAGCTGCCGCTCTACGACTGGGTGGTCTTCACCTCGACGAACGCGGTCCATGCCCTGCTGCCGCAGGCGCCGCCGGCCGGGCTGCCGCCCCGGTTGCGGGTCGCCGCCGTCGGCGCGGCCACGGCGGCGGCGCTGCGCGGCCTGGGCATCGAGCCGTCGCTGGTGACGGCCGCGGGACACCAGAGCGCCAGCGGCTTGCTCGCCGCCCTCCTGCAACGCCTCGACTGCGGGCAGCGCGTGCTCCTGCCCCAGGCCGGCGACGCTCTCCCCACCTTGCGGGACGGTTTGCTCGGCGCCGGCATCTCCGCCGTCTCGGTGGCCGCCTACGCAAAGCGCCTGCCGGAGGCGGCGCGGCACCGCGCCGCCCAGCTGTTCGGCGGCCGGCCCATCGGCTGGGTGACCTTCACCAGTCCAAGCATCGTCCGCCACTTCCGCACTCTTTTCGGCGGTGACTGGCCGCGCCGCCGCGCCGAGCTGCGGGCGGCGTCGCTCGGAGCGGTGACCACCGCCGAGCTGCGGCGGCACGGCGTCGAACCGGCAGCCGAGGCCGCGAACCCGACCGACGCGGAGCTGGCCGCCGCGGTGACGGCAGCCGTCGCCGCCGCGGGACACTAGGGACGCACCTGCAACCAGGCGAGGGCCGCGTCGAGAACCGGGTCGCGGTGCTCGCGGTAGACGGCGTCGAGGGTGGCCTCGGTCCACGGGATGCGGTGGTCGGGGATGACGCCGCCGCGGCCGGCGGCGTCGCCGTCGATCTGGATGCGGCCGTCGGGGCCGAGGGACTGGCCGATGGGAACGACCATCGCCAGGCCGCCGGGGAGGCGGATGAGGCGCTGGCCGATGGCGAAGAAACCGGCGGTGCCGGCGAAACCGAAGACCGCGACTCCCGGGCGTCCGCGCAGGGCGAGGGCAAATCCCTCTCCGGAGCTCGCCGTGTACCCGTCGATCAACACCGCCACCCGGCCCGGGAAATGCGGCGCCATGGGGACGACCCGGACCGTGTAGGCAGGGGCCGGCAGGAAGCGGCCGGCGGCGGGGCTGAAGACGCCGGGGATCTCGTAGACGCTCGCCGCCTCGACGAGGCAGCCGACGGCGCGCGGGACCATGACGTCGAGGCCGCCGCCGTTGCCGCGGACGTCCAGGACGATGCCGGCGGCACGGCGGTCGAGGAAGCTCGAGACGGCGCTCCGCACCTGGCCCCTTGGATCGACCTGGCGCAGCGTCGGCAGCTCGTACTTGATCCGGATGTAGCCGGCCCCCGCGGCCAGCCAGCGCCATTCGACGGCGCCCCCGGCGAAGGCCTCGCGGAGGTTGTAGGCGATCGGCCCGTCCTCGGGCGGTTCCTCCGGGGCCGCCCCGGGCGCCTTGTGCTGCGCTGCCGGCCGCGGCGCGGCCGCCGTCAGGCGCAGGGTCGTAAGCGTCCGGGTCGGCGCGGCCATGCGGCCCGTCCCCGGGGTCGAGCCGCCGGCGGCGGACGCACCGGCGGCGCGAGGCCGATAGGCGACCGCGGCGATGGCGCCGACCGGGGCCCGCACCAGGAACCGCAGCTGCTCGGCCCGGCGCGCCTCCGCCGTCGATGGCGGCCAGGCCGCCCACAGCACCGGCGCCGCCGCCAGCGCCTCGCCCGCGGGCTTGCCGTTCCAGGTCAGGATCTCCGCGCCGTAGGGCATTCCCGCCCGCGCGGCGGCGCCGCCCGGCGAGACCGCGGCCGCCACGACCCGGCCGTCGGCGAGCTGCGCCAGGCGCAGGCCGAAGTCGCCGCCGGTTACCCGGCCGGCCAGGCCATGGTCGTCGCCGGCGAGCCCGACGTGGCCGTCGGCGAGGCTCCAGGCGAATTCCCGCAAGGCCACGTAATACGCCGCGGCGTCGCGGCGTGCCGCGGCGGCGGCGATGCGCGGCGCGGTGGCGGCGCAGCGCGCCCGCCAGTCGATGCCCTTCCAGGCGGTGAAGGGATAGCGGGCGGCGAGGTCGGCGCAGAGGGCCGCGAAGGCGTCGGGCCAGCTGCGGGCCGAGAGGTCGAGAGCGCGCGCCTGGCGGCGCAGGTCCGGCGGCACGGTGGCGGCGTTGCGCAGGGCGTGCAGCTCGACGAGGCGAACCACCGACAGGGCGAGCAGCACGAGCCCGGCGGCGCCGGCGGCGCGCGCCGCGGCGCCGTCGTGCGTGCCGGCGCGCGCGGTGCGACGCCGCCGCGGGAGGCTCAGGGCGAGGAGGATCGCCGCCGCCAGGTAGCCCGGCAACGACAGCAGGACGACGAAAGCGCTGCCGCGCAGCGCCAGCCAACCGTGCCAGAGGGCCAGGGCCACCGCCAGCAGCGGCAGGAGCCCGAGCGCCCGCCGGGCACCGCCGCGGTCGTCGCCGGCCCTGCCGCCAGCCAGGACCTCACGCAGCAAGCCGGCCGCCAGCAGCAACGCCGCCGCCCAGCCGACCGCGTTCAGCATGGCCCTGGCGTCACCAGTTCATGAGGTCGATCGCGTGCGGCAGCATCTTGCGCCACGTCGGCCAGTCGTGCGGCATGTCGTGTCCCCACATGTCGAGCTGGTGGGGAATGCCCTTCGAATGCAACAGGTCGGCAAGGCGCCGCGAGGCATCGGGAGCTTCGTAGGCGCCCTGGCCGGTCATGACGAGCAGCTTGCACGCGGTGCGCAGCAGGTGCAGGGAGTTGCCTTCGAGGCCGGGCAGGTACCAGGCCGGGTTGTTGTAGTAGACGTTGTCGTCGCTATAGCCATGGAGGTAGTCGGGCGCCAGGTCGTAGAAGCCGCTCATCGCGATCAGGCTGTCGAACAGCTCCGGGCGGCGAAAGACGGTGTTCGCGGCGTGGAAGGCGCCGAAGCTGGCGCCGGAGGCGCCGATGCGGATGTCCGCCGTCCGGCAGGCGTTGCGGATGTAGGGGACCACCTCCTCCTCGACGTAGCGCTGGTAGAGCGCTTGCCGCCGCGCCTGCTCGGCGACCGGCAGGCCGCGGTCCATCCATGCCTGGCTGTTGATGCTGTTGATCGAGAACACCCGCACCCGGCCGTCGCGGATGGCGGGCTCGATGGCCTGGATCAGGAAGAACCGCTCGTTCTCGAGGAAGTCCGCCGCGGCGGTCGGGAACAGCAGCAGCGGATGGCCCCAGTGGCCGTAGGTGACGATCGGCATCGGCTGGCCGAGGATGGGGCTGGTCCAGCCGTCGATGGCGCGAGCGGTGGTCGGATCGAGATACTGCAGGTCCATGTGCGATTCTCCTCCGCAGGCGGTCCGGCGGGTGCGACAAGCAAGGAGTGTCGCGACAGGCGACAATCGGAGCCGCGACCGAATCCGCCCCGAGACGGCTCGAGGACGCGACGGTCGGCGCCCCGCAAATGGCGTCGCAGGGCTTCCGACACTTCCTACGGGTCGAAGGGTGAGGATAGCGCGCCCGTCCGCCCCCATCAAGGCGCACGCGGCTCGCTCCGCTCTCTCCACTCCTCCCTCGCTCTCGCACCGTGGCGGATGGTACCCTCGGCCCATCCCTTCGGAGCGCCTGGGCAGGCTTGGCAAGAAGCCGGCCCGGCGAGAGGCCAGAAAGGCAGGTGTCGTATGAACCAGGGAAGAGGGTGCGTGGGAATGGGCGTTTACCTCGCGGCGGCGCTGGCCGGCGCGCTGGCTCCCGCTGCCGGTCGGGCCGAGGTGGTGGCGCTCGCGGCGGAGCGCCTGATCGAGGTGCGGAGCGGGCGCGTCGTGCACGACGCGGTGGTGGTCGTGGACGGCGAGCGCATCGTGGCCGCGGGGCCCCGGACCGCGGTGACCGTCCCCGCGGGCGCGCACGTCGTGGAGCTCGGCAACCGCACGCTGCTGCCGGGATTGTTCGACATGCACGTGCACCTCTCGTCGGCCAGCACGCGGCCCAAGAAGTTCGCGCAGTTCTTCTTCGACAGCGCGGTCGACTCCGCCCTGCGGGCGGCCGACAATGCGCGCGCCACCCTGGCCGTGGGATTCACCAGCGTGCGGTCGGCGGGAGACAACGACTACATCGACGTGGCCCTCGAAAAAGCCATCGACGAGGGGTTCGCCGTCGGGCCGCGGATCGTTCCCGCCGGCTACCAGATCAGCATGACCGGCGGCCACGGCGACGACACCGGCTTCCCGCCCGGCGTCTTCGAGCACGGGCCGGAGCAGGGGATCGCCGACGGCCCGGAGCTGCTGCTGCGGGCCGTGCGCTACCAGATCAAGCACGGCGCCCGCGTGATCAAGCTCATGGTCACCGGCGGCGTCGGCGGCTTCGAGCGGGCGCTCGACGTGCAGCAGTTCTCGGAGGAGGAGATGCGCACCGTGGTTGAGGAGGCGCGGCGCAACCGGGTGAAGGTGCTGGCGCACGCCGAGGCCCTGGCCGGGACGCTCGCCGCCCTGCGCGCCGGCGTGGACTCGATCGAGCACGGCTCGCAGCTCGACGACGAGGCGATCCGGCTGATGAAGGAGAAGGGCACCTACCTGGTGCCGACGCCGCTCGTCGGCGTGGAGCACAACACCCCTGACGACCCCGAGCTGATGCAGTCCAAGGGCCGGGAGGAAAGGCGCCGGGCCGCGGAAAGCCTGCGCAAGGCCATCCGTGCCGGCGTCAAGATCGCCTACGGCACCGACGCCGGCGCGATGGCCCACGGCCACAACGCGCGCCAGTTCGCGCTGCTGGTCGAGGCCGGCATGTCGCCGCTCGACGCCATCCGCTCCGCGACGCTGGCCGCCGCCGACCTGCTGGGAGTGTCCGACCGCGGCACCCTCGAACCGGGCCAGCTCGCCGACGTGGTGGCGGTTCCCGGCGATCCGCTGGCGGACATCCATGCCATGGAGCGCGTGGATTTCGTGATGAAGGGCGGCGTCGTCTTCCGCGGCGTCCCCGGGGCGGCCGGCGCCGCACCGCACTAAGTACTGCCTTCCGGAAATGCGGTGTCACACCGAGGCCGCCGAGCCGCCGTCCCAGCAAGGCGCGCGACTGAGGCATAGCCAAAGCCTATGCCGCAGGGAGCGGAACGAAGCTGGGGCGGATGGATCGGCGGCCGAATGTCAGCGTATTTCCGGAAGTCAGTACTGAGGGACGGACCCAAACGATTGGCTCGGGGCCTCTACAGACGGCGGCGGCTACTGAGATTCTGCCGGGCCCCAGCCGCCGCCGCCCGGGGTCTCCAGGAGAAGACGGTCGCCCGCCACCACCTCGACGCCGGCGACCGACGGCAGGTCCAGCACCTCCCCGGTGGCGCGGTGGAGGCGCTGCCGCCCCGCCTGGCCGGGTCCGCCGCCGGCGGCGCCGTAGGGGACCTCGACACGGTGCTGGGTGAGCAGCGACAGCGACATCGGCGCGAGGAAGGTCAGCTCGCGCACCACGCCGTCGCCGCCGGGATGGCGCCCGGCGCCGCCCGAGCCCGGACGCAGGGCGAAGCGATCCAGGCGCACCGGGTAGCGGTGCTCGAGCACCTCGGGGTCGGTGATGCGGGTATTGGTCATGTGGGTGTGCACCGCGCTCGCGCCGGCGGCGTCCGGGCTGGCGCCGGCGCCGCCGCAGACGGTCTCGTAGAAACCGAAGCGCTCGTTGCCGAACAGCACGTTGTTCATCGTCCCCTGGCTGCAGGCGGCCAGGCCCAGCGCCTTGAGAAGAGTGTCGACCAGGCGCTGGCTGGTCTCGACGTTGCCGCCGACCACCGCCGGCGCCTGCCACGGGTCCTCCGGGAAGGGCGGGTCGAGCATGCCGGGAGGCACGCGGATGTCGATCGGACGCAACAGGCCCTCGTTGAGCGGCAGCGGCTCGGCGACCAGGAGGCGCAGCACGTAGAGCACGGCGCTGCGCACCACCGCCGGCGGCGCGTTGAGATTGCCCGGATGGACGCCGCCGGAGCCGGCGAAGTCGATCCGCGCACCGGCCGGACCGAGCTCGATGCGCACCGCGATCGGCGAGCCGTCGTCGAGCCGCTCGACGGCCGACATGGGCTCGCGCGGCAACCGGGCGAGCGCCGCGCGCAGCCGCGCTTCGGCGCGCCGCTTGAGCGCCTCCATGTAGAACGCGACGGTGGACCGGCCGTCGCCGCCCGGCATCCCCTCCGTCGGCCCACCGCCGGCCGCGGGGGCGGCGGCGAGGGCGAGGGCGCGCAGCGCCGCGGCGCCGCTGTGGTTGGCGGCGGCGGCGGCGCGCAGATCGGCGAGGTTCTCCTCGACCGCGCGCGTCGGGAAGGGCCCGTCCAGCAGCAGGCGCCGCAACTCCGCCCAGCGCGCCTCGCCGCGGCGCGCCAGGTAGGTAGGCGGGATGACGACCCCTTCCTCGGCCAGGCAGCGCGCGCCGGGCGGCATGGACCCCGGACGCATGCCGCCGATCTCGGCGTGATGGGCGCGGCTCGCCACGTAGCCGACGAGCGGCGGCGGCTCGCCGGCGCCGGCGGCGAGGTCCCCGAAGACCGGGGTGATCACCGTGACGTCGGGCAGGTGGGAGCCGCCGAAGCCGGGGTGGTTGGTGATCGCCACGTCCCCCGGTTCGAGCGGCAGCGCGGCCGCGGTCAGCCGCACGCAGAGACCCAGGGCGCCCAGGTGCACCGGGATGTGAGGGGCGTTGACCACCAGCTCGCCGGCGGCGTCGAGCACGGCACACGAGAAGTCGAGCCGCTCCTTGACGTTGGTCGAGACGGCGGTGCGCTGCAGCCGCTCGCCCATCTGCCGTGCGATGGCCGCGAAGCGATGGGTGAACAGCTCGAGCTGGACGGCGGCGGCGGCGGGCAGGGGGGGCATTTCAGGGCTCCGACCGGTCGCCCCGGCCAGCCAGGTCGAAGCCGCTGCGGCGCGGCCACCGTGCCATCATGGCGATCAACGCGGCGAGGCAGATCACCAGGCCGTAGAACAGCGCCTTGCCGCTCTGCGCGATCACCGCACCCAGCGCGGCCGCCGCCGCCAGCATGCCGAAGCTGACCCCGGTGGCCCACGAGTAGGCACGCAGCCGCGACGCCTCCGGGTCGCCCCTCGGGTCGCCACTCGCCTCGTCATTCGGCTCGTCGCCCGGCTCGTCACTCAACTCGCCACTCGGCTCGTCACTCAGCTCGCCACTCGGCTCGTCGCCCGGTGCGCCGTCCGTCTGGGCAGGGAGCGGTGGGCGCAAGATCCTGCGGTGCACGGCCGACGCGAGCAGCACCAGCAGCATGGCCCCGATGGCGATCAGGAAGGAATCGGCCGGCGGCGACGCCATCAGGCTGCCTTCGGCGGCGCGTCCCGCCGCCCAGCCGATGGTCCCGGCCGTCACCAGCACCGCGGCCGCCAGCACGGCGCAGACCGAGCCCAGGGTGCGCAGGCGCCGCTCGATCCGGTCGTCGTCGCCGCTTCGAGGGTGCCCGCCATCGCCATGCCTATCGCGACGGGCGGCACCGGCGCCGCCCGCTGCACCGTCCTCGGGCGGAGATCCTGGATCGTTCCGCGGCATGCCGGCATCAAGTATAGGGGTCGCCGGGACCGGGACCAGGACCGGGAGGGCCGGCGGGCGGCCGCCGGAGCACCAGGGCGGCGGCCTCGTCGCGGCGGCAGGTCCAGCCTTCCTCGACCACCGTGGCGGTGTGGGCCTCCAGCACCAGGGCCGGACCGGAGAAAACGGCTCCCGCCGCGAGCGCCGCCCGCTCGTAGGCCGGCACCTCGCGCCAGCGGCCGCCGACGAAGGCCCGCTGCCGGGCGGCCTCCGGCAAGCCCCTGCCGTCGGGAGCCTCGACTCCAGGAGCCTCGACCGCCGCCGGCGAGCCGCCAGCGGACCACTCCGCGCCGCTCGACGACGCCACCACCCGCAGGGACTCGACCTCGATCGCCCTGCCTTCGGGCTCGTAGCCATAGACCTCGCGGTAGGCGGCGGCGAACGCCGGGGCCAGGGCTGCCGCGCCCCGGTAGTCCACCGGCAGGGTCGATTCCTGCCCGGCGAAGCGCAGGGCCACGATCCGGCGGCGCACCTCGACCTCGGCCGGCGGCACTCCTTCCGCGGCCACCGCGGCCGCCGCCTCCCGTCCCAGCTCCGCGCACCAGCCGTCGAGCTGCCCGGCGACGGCGGCGAGGGGCGAGAGCACCTGGCGCTGCGCGAAGCGCTCGACAACCGCCGCTCCCAACCCCAGCGCCGACAGCAGGCCGGCGTCGGCGGGCACCAGCACCGTGTCCATGCCGAGCAGCGCCGCAACCGCACAGGCGTGCTGCGCCCCGGCGCCGCCGAACGCCACCAGCGCGTAGTCCGCCGGGTCGTAGCCGCGCCGCAGCGAGATGCCGCGGATGGCCTCGGCCATGCGCTCGTCGGCGATGGCCAGCAGCCCGGCCAGCAGCTCCTCGCGCCGGTCCGGCGCCGCCGGCTCCCCCGCCGCCGGCGCGAGCGCCTGGACGAGCGCCGCGGCCGCCTGTTCGGCGGCGCCGGGGTCGAGCGGGATCTCGAAGCGCTCGGGAGCCAGCCGGCCGAGCAACAGGTTGACATCGGTCAGGGTGAGCGGCCCGCCGGCGCCGTAGCAGGCCGGGCCGGGGCGGGCGCCGGCGCTCTCGGGACCGACCAGCAGGCGGCCGCCGCGGTAGGCGCAGATCGAGCCGCCTCCCGCCGCGACGCTCTCGATGGCGAGCGCCGGCGCCACCAGGTGGGCGTCGCCGACCCGGTGCTCGAACAGGTACTCGAAATCGCCGTCGAAGCGCGCCACGTCGGTCGAGGTGCCCCCCATGTCGAAGGCGATGACTCGCCGGAACCCGGAGCGCCCGCCGGAGCGCGCCGCCCCCACCACCCCGCCTGCCGGCCCCGAGAGCAGGCTGTCCTTGGCGCGGAAGGCGGCGGCCCGCACCAGCCCGCCGGCGCTGGTCATGACGTGGAGGGCGCCGTCCGGCAGCGCCGCGGCGACCGCCGCGAGATAGCCGGCGAGAACGGGAGCGAGATAGGCGTCCACCACCGCCGTCTCGGCCCGCGGCAGCAGCTTGATCAACGGCGCCAGGTCCGCCGACAGCGCCACGTGCTCGAAGCCCAGGCCGCGCAGGAAAGCCCCCAGCTCGCGCTCGTGGCGAGGGTTGCGGTAGCTGTGCAGCAGCGCGACCGCGGCGCAGCGCACGCCCGCCGCGAGCAGCTCGCCGGCCGGCCCGCGCAGCGGCGAGAGGTCGAGCGGCGCGATCGCCGTGCCGTCGGCGGCGAGCCGCTCGTCCACCTCCACCACCGCGCGGTAGAGCGGCGCCGGCCGCACGATGGCCAGCGCGAACAGCTCCGGCCGCTGCTGCGTGCCGATGCGCAGCAGGTCGGCGAAGCCGCGGGTGATGAACAGGGCGACCGGCGCCCCTTTGCGCTCGAGCAGGGCGTTGGTGCCGCGGGTGGTGGCGAGGCGCATGGCGAGCGGCGGCAGCGGCAGCCCGGGCGGCGTGCCGGTGAGCAGGCGGGCCGCCAGGACCGGCGCCTCCTCGGCAGCCCGCAGCTCCACCGCGGCGCCGATCAGGTCGCCCGGCGGCAGCGGCCGGTCCAGCTCGAGGGTCGCTCCAAAGGCGCCGCTGGCAAGCACCTGCCACTCCCCGGCGCCGGCCCCGGCGGGACCGAGCAGCCGCAGCGCGCAGCCGGCGAAGAAGCCGGCCGGGAGAGCGCCGCCGCCGGCGCCCCCCAGCGGCGCCAATCGCACCGCGGCCTCGCCCAGGCGGGCCGCGATGCGGGTGCGCAGGGCGGCGGTGGACAGCACCTTCGCCCGCCGCACCCGCCCCTCGGGGTCCACGGCCAGGCAATCGGTGAACGTGCCGCCGGTATCGACCGCCAGCCGCCACCGGCCGCGCCCAGCGGATGGGTCATTCACCGATGATCTTGATCAGCACGCGCTTGTCGCGGCGGCCGTCGAACTCGCCGTAGAAGATCTGCTCCCACGGTCCGAAGTCGAGCCGGCCGCGGGTGATCGCCACCACCACCTCGCGTCCCATCACCTGCCGCTTGTGATGGGCGTCGGCGTTGTCCTCGCCGGTGCGGTTGTGGCGGTAGCGTTCCGGGCTGGGATCGAAGGGCGCCAGCTGCTCGAGCCAGCGCTTGTAGTCCTGGTGCAGGCCCGGCTCGTCGTCGTTGATGAAGACGCTGGCGGTGATGTGCATGGCGTTGACCAGGCAGAGACCCTCCGCCACTCCGCTCTCGGCCACGGCCTTTTCCACGTCGGCGGTGATGTTGACGAAGGCCATGCGCGCCTGGACGTGCATGGTGAGGGTCCGGGTGAAGCTCTTCACGCCGCGGTCCCGGGGGGCGGCGCCGCGGGCGCGGCCGGCGGGGCGCCAGGCGCCAGGGGCGTTGCCGCCGGCCTCGCGGCCGAGCCCGCCGCCGCGTTCGGGGCCGGTCTCGCTCCGGGGCTCGCCGCCGCGGCGGCAGGCGAGCTCGCCTCCGGGCCGGACGGCCGGGCGCCTGGCGGCGTCGGAGGGGGCGACGCCGGGCTCGCCGCGCTGGCGGCCTCCTGGCCTGCCACGGCGCGCGGTTTGGCCGCCGGCGGCGCCGCCTTGCGGCTCAGCTTCTCGCCGAGCTGTGCCGCCAGCCGCTGCACGCGCTCGTTGCCGCTGTCGCGGGCCGCGGCCTTGCGCAGCCAGCGCCGCGCCCCGCCGCGGTCGCCGGTCGCGAGCGCCAGCTGCCCCAGCGCGGCCGCGGACTCGGCCTCGGCTCCGGCGAGCCGCTCCGCCTTGCGGTAGAAGCCGCGCGCCTCCTCGGTGCGCCCGTGGCCCAGCGCCACGTCGCCCAAGGCCAGGAAGTTGAACGGGTTGCGGTTGTCGAGCTTGCTCGAGAGCGCCATCAGCTCGTCGCCCTCGCTGCGGCGGCCCGCGGCGTAGAGCAGCGCCGCGAGGTTCTGGTAGGCCGCGACCGCGCCGGGATCGCTCTCGAGAGCCTTGCGGTAGGCGGCTTCGGCTCCCGCGCTGTCGCCGCTCCGGCGCAGCGCCACGCCGTAATTGATCCTGGCGCGCGCCAGGTCCGGGTCGAGGACGATGGCCTTGCGCAGCCAGGTGAGGGCTTCGCCCTCGTTGCCGTTGCGCAGCAGCTCGGCGCCGCGGTTGGAGTAGTAGAGCGCGATGGCGGTCCGGTCGGAGACGCGGTGGAGCTGGCGGTAGTTCGGCGTGGCGATCGGCGTGAACTCGAGGATGCGCAGCATGCTGCCGGCGCCATAGCCGGCGGTGATGTGCCCCGACTCGACCACCAGGTTGCCCTCGCGCTCGAACTTCTCGACGTCGCCGATGTCGAGGTAGAACACGCCGACGCCCAGCTCGCGGGCCATGCCGACGAAGATGCTGGTGAAGCCCAGGCAGTTGGCGCGATGGCTCGCGAACACCTCCTGGGCGGTGCCGGTGGTGCCCGCCTGGTACTGGAGCGCCAGGCCGTCGGTGCCGAGCAACGCGGCGAGCAGGCGCTGCAGGCGCGCCTCGACGTCGAGGTTGTCCGGAACCTGGCGGTGCACCCATTCGCGCATCTCGCCGGTGAGCTGCCAGGGGATGGTGACGGCGCCCGGATCGAGCCCGCGCCCGCGCAGCTCGTGTCGCAGCGCGAGCTCCTCCGAGACCTGCGGCGAAGTGCTGCGGCAGGCGGCGCCGCCCAGCAGACACCAGGCGGCGCAAAGGGCGAGGAGAGCACGCCTCCTGCTCGAGATTCCCTTCATCACCTTATCCGCCGCTCGCGATGCTCGCCGATGCTCGCCGTCGGTCGCCGTGGGTCCGCCGCCGGTCAGGTCGGCCGGGCCGCCGTGCGGCGCAATGGCAGCAGCTTGACGATGAGGATCAGCAGCACCGCGATCAGCACGAGCGCCACGATCGGCAGCGTCACCGCCAGCACCGCCAGCAATGCCGAGCTGCCGCCCTCGACGGTCGCCAGGACCGGGTTGCCGAGACCGCCGGTGCTGATCGAAGACACCTGCCGCGCCACCGTGGTGAGCCCCTGGAACAGCGCCGCCGTGCCGCCGCCGGCCGCCACCGCCAGCGTCCAGCGCAGGAACGGGCCGCAATCGACCAGGGTCGAGGCCATCAGCAGGATGCCGGCGGCAATGGCGGTGGGCGTCGCCAGCGCGTCGAGCAGGTTGTCGACCCACGGGACGTAGTAACCGATGATCTCGACGCCGGTGGCCACCGAGAAGGCGACCAGGGCCGGAGTCGATCCTATCCAGCCGAAGCCGCCGACCACCGGCAGCCCGCCAAAGCGCGCCGCCAGGCCCGCGATCAGCAGCGGCACGAAGACCCGGAAGCCGCAGGCCGCGGCAAGCCCCAGGCCGATCAAGATGCTGGTAAAGAGCTCCACAGGGCGTTCCTGTTCTCCGCGCTCTCGCGGGCCGGGGGCCCGGGCGCGATCTCAAGTGGTCTACCATGCTACAGCAAGCGCCGAGCCAAGTCGTCGCCGGTGAGCCGACGCACCGGCGGCAGGTTTCATGAGCGTGGCGCTGCCCGCGGTTCAAACTCCTGGATCGGATCGCTACGGAAATCTGTATCGGCGGCCGCCGTTTCGGCAGGGGCGGGCCATCGCCGCGGATCGAGGTCGTAGGGGAGCGGCGTCAGCACCTCGAGGCCGGCGGGCCCCAGGTAGCAGAGGTCCTCGAGGCGGACACCGTAGCCCGCGGCCGGGTCGTAGAGGCCCGGCTCCAGCGTGAAGACGTCGCCCTCGGCAAGCACGCCCTCGGCGCCCGCCACCTTGCGGAAGACCGGCAGCTCGTGCAGCTCGTAGCCGATGCCGTGGCCAAGGTTGTGGACGTAGCCGGTGGTCGTGCCCGGATGATTGAGAGGGGTCGGGTACCCCGCCTCCTCGAGCTGGCGGCAGACGGCCTCCTGCAGGTCCCAGCCGCGTGCTCCGGGGACCGCCAGCGACCGCGCCGCGGCCAGCGCCGCCAGCAGCGCGCCATGTGCCCGCGCCACGGCCGCCTTGGGCCCGCCGCGGCACAGAGTGCGCGTGCAGTCCGCAAAGAGCGCCGGCTGGCCGCGCCGAGCGCAGCGGGGAAAGAGGTCGACGATCAGCGGCTCGCCGGCCCGCAGCACCCGCCCGTCGCTGCCCGCCGAATGCGGCACACCGGCCTCGTCGCCGGGGGCCAGGATGTTGCCGCGCGGCTGCTCGACGCCGCGGTCGGCCATCAGCCGCGCCACCGCGGCGCGCAGCCGTCCGACGGTCAGCGGACCGCCGTCGAGCCAGAGCTCGGCGCCGTTCGCCGGCGCCATGGGCGTGGCAGCGGCCAGGCAGGCGGCCACCGCCCGCAGGACGTCCATCGTGGCGGCCGCCGCCTGGCGGATGGCGGTCAGCTCGGCGTCGGTCTTGCGCTTGCGCACCTGGCGGACGAGCTCGTTGCCCGCCACCCACTCCCATCCTCGACCGGCCAGCGCCGCGCCGGCGGCAAAGATCTCCCCCGCCGGCGCCAGGCCGGCCAGGGCCACCCTGCCGGGGGTCACGCCGCTCGCCGCCAGCGCCCGTTCCATGACCCACGCCAGGTGGGCGGCCGGTTCCGGCGCCTCGCCGGCGGCGCGCAGCACCTCGAGCTCCTCGGGCGTGATCAGCGACAGGCCGGTGGCCGCCGCCTCCTCCCGCTCCATGGCGGCCAGGTAGGCCAGGCGCGGCCGGCCGCCGCGCGGCGCCACCAGCAGCGCGGCGCCGAGATGGGCCGGAACCGCGAGGAATGGGGCGAGGTCGGGATCGCTCGCCGACTGCGCCACGACCAGCAGGGCCTTGCAGCCCATCTCGGCGAGCCCGGCGGCGAGCGCCGCCGTTCTCGGATCCGGGGCGTCGGGGGCGCCCGGGGCGCCCGGCCGGTCGGGCTGGGTGGCCACCAGGGTTACAGGTTGCGGCTGATGAAGCTCACGAAGGCCGACTTGGGCAGCGCCCCGATGGTGCGGTCGGCCATCTGGCCGTCCTTGAAGAGGATGAAGGTGGGAATGCTCGAGACCTGGAACTTGAAGGCGAGGTCCTGGTTCTCGTCGACGTTGAGCTTGGCGATGCGCACCTTGCCGTCGAGCTCCTCGGCGATCTCCTCGAGGACCGGCGCCACCATCCGGCAGGGACCGCACCAGGGCGCCCAAAAATCCACCAGCACCGGCGTCTGCGACTTCAAGACGTCGCTCTCGAAACTCTGCTCGCTGACCGTCACGACCTTATCGCTGGACATTGGCTTTCGCTCTCCGTTGGCTGCTCGCGGGTTGCCGGGGGCCGTTCCGCCACCCGGCGCCGGGGCCGGAACCGCCCGGACCAGGCAGGGATCGCCGGGCCGCCGGCATCCGCCATCTATAACCGGGCCGGCGGGACCTCTTGTTCCAACCGCCGGCGGCTGAAGTATTCGCGGGTCGCCTCGACGTCGCGGCCAATCTGGGCCGACAGGTCCATCACCGTCGGGAAGATCCGCTCTTCGCGCAAACGCTTGTAAAAAGACAGCTCGACGCGCTGGCCATAGACGTCGGCCTTGAAGTCGAGGATATGGCTTTCGACCACCCGCTGGTAGTTCTCGTAGACCGTCGGCCGGGTGCCGATGTTGGTGGCGCAATCGAAGCTGGCGGGGAAGCTGGGCAGCAGCACCCGGCTGGCGTAGACGCCGTCCGCGGGCAGCAGCTTGTGCTCGGCCGCCACGTTGATGGTGGGCCAGCCGAGGCGCTGGCCCATGCGATCGCCGCGCACCACGGTGCCGGTGATCGAGAACGGGTGGCCCAGCATCTCCGCGGCCTCCTCCACCTGCCCCTGCGCGATGGCGCGGCGGATGCGGGTGCTCGAGACGCGCTCCCCGTGAAGCATGACCTCCGGAACCCCGTTGGCCGCGAAGCCCAGCTCCTCGCCGGCGCCGCGCAGCAGCTCGAGAGTGCCCTCGCGGCGATGGCCGAAACAGAAGCTCTCGCCGACGTAGACCTCGCGCGCCGCCAGCTTCGCCCCCAAGAACTCGCGCACAAACTGACCTGCCGGGGTGCGGGCGAATTCGCGGGTGAACCGCACCACCAGCGCGACGGCGATCCCGGCTTCGGCGAGCAAGCGCTCTTTCTGCGCCGGAGTGGTGATGGGGAGCGGCGCCTGCTCCGGGCGCAGCACCGAGAGCGGGTGGGGATCGAAGGTGACCACGACCGCGGCGGCCCGCAGCTCGCGGGCCCGCGCCACCACGACGTCGAGAATGGCGCGCTGGCCGCGGTGGACGCCATCGAAGTTGCCGATGGCGACCACGCAGCCGCGCGGCAGGTCGCTGCTTTCGTAGGCGTCATGGACCACCAGCATGGCGTTCGGCGAGCCGCGGCGAGGGGCCGGGATGGCGGCAGGCGGCGGCGGGCCCTCAGGCCGGGAGCGGCGCGGCCGGCGCCGGGTGGAGGCCGTCCCTCGCCCCGGCGGCTGCCGCGGACGTCGCCGGTGCCGGCCGCGCCGCCGGCGATGAGACCACCCTGCCCACGAGATCGGAGGCGTAGGCGGCGGTGATCTCCACCGTCGCCAGGGCCGGCTGCCGGCCGAGCGGGTCGCCGGCGGCGGCAACGGCGCCGGGCTCGACGTCGTTGATCAGCACCTGGCCGTCGATCTCCGGCGCCATGCCCTGGAGGCGTGCGGCCAGCAGGTGCTCGGTCTCGGCGCTCGGCCCCTCGATCAGCGCCTCGAGGCGCCGCCCGACCAGCCGCCGGCGAGCGGCCAGGGCGATCGGCCTCTGCGCCGCGAGCAGCTGCCGCAGGCGGCGGCGGGCGACCTGGCGGGGGACGCGGCCGCCGAGGACCGCCGCCGGCGTGCCGGGCTCGGGGCTGAAGGCGAAGGCGCCGAGATGGTCGAAGCGGGCGCGCTCGACGAAGCCGAGCAGGTCGCTGAAATGCTCTTCGGTCTCGCCGGGGAAGCCGACGATGAAGGTCGAGCGCAGCGCGACATCCGGCACCAGCTCGCGGGCCCGCTCGAGCAGCCGAAGGTAGCGGCTGGCGTCGCCGCCCCGCCGCATCGCCCTGAGCATCTCGCCATGGCTGTGCTGCAGCGGCATGTCGAGGTAGGAGCAGAAGCGCGGCTCGCCGCCCATCAGGCGCAGGAGGTCCTCGTCGAGGGTCGTCGGGTAGGCGTAGAGGAAGCGGATCCAGGGGATCGAGGTGGCCCCGAGCAGCGCTTCGACCAGCCTCAATAACCCATGCCGGCGCAGGCCCAGGTCCTCGCCGTAGCGGGTGGTGTCCTGGGCGATCAGGTTCAGCTCCAGGATGCCCGCCGCCGCGAGCTGCCGCGCCTCGGCCACCAGGCTGTCGATGGTGCGGCTGCGGAAGCGCCCGCGCCAGAGCGGGATGGCGCAGAAGGTGCACGGATTGTTGCAGCCTTCGGCGACCTTCAGGTAGGCGTGGCCGCGGGTGGTGAGCAGGCGGGGCGCGGTGTGGTCGAACACCAGGTGCGACGGCGCGGGCAGCGGCGGACCGCCCCCCAGCTCCACCAGGCGGCCCACGTCGCGCAGCTGGTCGAGGCCGACGAAGCCGTCGATCTCCGGGATCTCCCGGGCCAGCTCGTCGCCGTAGCGGTTGACCATGCAGCCGGCCACCAGCACCCGCTCGACGCCCTGGCCCTTCCGCGCGACCACCTCGAGGATGGCGTCGATCGACTCCTGCTTGGCCTCGTCGATGAAGGCGCAGGTGTTGACGACCACCGTCTCGGCCTCGGCCAGGTCGTTCACCACCTCGTAGCCGCGCCGCGCCAGCTCGCCCAGCATGATCTCGCTGTCAACCAGGTTCTTGGGACAGCCGAGGCTGATCATGCCCACGCGGGGGCGGCGGTCTGCGGCCATGAGCGGGACAGTCTAGCAGAAGGCCGCGACCTCCCCGGCCGGCCAGAGGGTCACCGCGATCGCCCGGGCAACCTCCGTTCGTATCTGCGCCTCGCTGCGCTCGGCTGCTCGGCACCGGCGTTGTGCCGGCCGCGGTGCGTCATCGCCGCCCGAAGCGGCGCTCCAGATCGGAATCGGTCATCTGCAGGACGATCGGACGGCCGTGCGGACAGGCATACGGCTGCTCGGCGGCGAACAGCTCCGACATCAGCGCTTCCATCTCGGGCGGCGACAGCGGATGGTGCATCTTGACCGCGGCCTTGCAGGCGAGGCTCGCGGCCAGGGCGTCGAGCACGCGCGGGGCGAGATCCCCTGCCGCCGGGCTGTCGCCGCCGGCGCCGTCCGCCAGCGCGGCGAGCAGCCCCTCGGCCTCGCCGGCCGACAGCACGGCGGGCACGGCGGTGAGCGCCAGCGTCTGGCCGGAGAGGGCGGCGAGGCCGAAGCCGCAGCCTTCCAGGGCAGGGGCCAGCTCGAGCAGGCGCAGGCGCTCGGCCGGGCCGAGCTCGAGCAGGCACGGCGTCAGCAGCGCCTGCGAGGGCGGGCTGGCGGCGGCGAGCGACCGCCGCAGCCGCTCGTACAGGATGCGCTCGTGCGCGACGTGCTGGTCGACGAGGTACAGGCCGTCCGGGCCTTCGAGCAGGATGAGCGTGCCCTTGTACTGGCCAAGCAGGCGAAACGGCCGCACCTCGCCGCGGCGGCCCGAGAGCGGTATGACGGCACGCTCCGGCGGCGCATAGGTGGCCGTCGCCAGCCGGCCCGCCGGCGGCGGCCCCGCGGCCATCCCGGCGGCGAGGGCCGGCCCCTCGGCGACGTCGGACGGCGGGCCGCCGCGCCCTTGCCAGGCGAAAACCGCCGGCGCCGGCAGGCCGCCGAGCCCCTGCCAGGCGAAGGGCACCTCCGGCGCCGAGCCGGCCGGCCGGCGCAACGGCGCCGCCACCTCGCCGCGGGCCCGCGCCAGGGCGGCGTGCAGCGCCGCCGCCACGCGGTCGAGCAGGCGCGGATCGCGGAACCGCACCTCCGCCTTCTGGGGATGGACGTTGACATCGACCTCCTCGGGCGGCAGGTCGAGGAACAGGAAGAGAGCCGGGTGGTCGTCGCTCTTCCATTCCTCGCGCACGGCACGGTAAAAGGTGGCGAGCACCGCCCGGTCGCGCAGCAGGCGGCGGTTGACGAAGACGAACTGGCGGCGGCCGCGGGCCGTCTCCGGCGTGCCCACCAGGCCGCCGATCCGCTCGTGGGCCAGGTGCCGGCCCGCGCCGCCGCCTTCGCCCGCCGCCGCCACCTCGCCGGCTGCGCCCGCATCGCCGAGATCGTTGAGCTCGCCGAGATCGCCGATCGTCACGAGCCTTGCCGCGAGCTCGCCGCCGAACAGCTGGGAGACGCGCTGGCGCAGACCGTCGCCGTCCGCTCCGGCCCCTGCCGGCAGCAGGTCGAGCAGCGCCCGGCCCTCGTGGAGCACGCGCCAGCGCACGTCGGGGCGCGCCAGGGCGTAGCCCTGCACCATCTCGACCGCCCGCCGCAGCTCGGTTTCCGGGGACTTCAGGAACTTGCGCCGCGCCGGCACGTTGAAGAACAGCGAGCGCACGTCCAGGGTGGTGCCGCGCGGCCGCGCCAGCGGCTCGGCCACCCTCACCCGCCCGCCTTCGATCAACACGCGATGGCCGTCGCCGGGCCGCTCGGCGGTGATCAGCTCGACCCGCGCCACCGAGGCGATGGCGGCCAGCGCCTCGCCGCGGAAGCCGAGCGTGCCGACCCGCTCGAGGTCGGCGAAGCTCGCGATCTTGCTGGTGGCGTGACGGTCGAAGGCGAGCAGCGCGTCGTCGGCGCCCATGCCGCAGCCGTCGTCGACGACGGCGATGCGCCCCTTGCCGCCGGCTTCGAGCAGCACCTCGACCTCGCGCGCGCCGGCGTCGAGGGCGTTCTCGATCAGCTCCTTGACCACCGACGCGGGCCGCTCCACCACCTCGCCGGCGGCGATCTGGCTCACCAGCGGATCGGGCAGCAAATGGATCGTGGCCATGAGCTTCATTCTAGTTGTGGTGGCCTGCGGCGCCCATGCCTGCCCCCTCCCCTTCGCTTCGGCGATCGGTTTCGGCTTACCCCACGCTGGCCTCCACTCTGCCATCAACAAGTCACTGCCAGTTGACTGGCGCGTCACCGGGCAGCGGCGCCGCTGTCACCCCGGCTTCTTAGGGTGTCGAGGTACGGGCATTTGTGCCCGAACCAGACACTAAAGGCTCCGGGATTTCCCGGGAAAGGCAGGGAGATCATGACGCTCCAAAAAGCGGCAGCGATGGTTGGTCTGTGGGCCGCGACGTTCGCCGGCACCGTTTCCGCCGCCGAAGGGCCCGCCCCGAGGCAGGTACCCCATCTGGACCACGTGTTTTTCATCGCCATGGAAAACCACGCGTACGAGCAGATCGTCGACAACCCCAGCGCGGTGTTCATCAACAACCTGGCCAAGGCCGCCAATATCGCCACGAACTATTACGCGATCGGCCACCCCAGCTCGACCAACTACCTGGAAGTCGTGGGCGGGTCGAACTTCGGCGTGCGCTCGGACAACGCACCGGATTGGCACAACGCCGGCTGCACCCCGAACCTCGCGACCGGCGCGGTCACCACCGACAACCCGGCGAGCCCGAAGGTCTGCCCGATCGCGGGCTTCGGCACCGACGCGGAGACGCCGGCCGTGGACACGACCAACGAGACCCAGGGCTCTCCCGGCGAGAACGACATCGACGGCGTGACGTCCATCCCGGCCGCCTCCGACATCGTCGGCAAGTCGATCGCGGACCAGCTGGTCGCCGCCCGCCTCAGCTGGAAGACCTACCAGGAGAGCCTGCCGCTCAGCGGCGCCGACAACGTGACCTACAGCGACGGCTTCTTCACCGACACCACGTTCTTCCCGGGCTTCAACCTCGCGTCGAGCGACTTCGTGCTGCTCTATGCCGCCAAGCACAACCCCTTCGTCTACTTCAAGAGCGTGCAGGAGGGCGCGAGCCCGAACCACGGCCTCGCCAACGTGGTCGGCTTCGACGGTCCTGCCGGCCTGTATGCCGACCTGCGCAGCGGGCGGGTGCCGAGCTTCTCGTTCATCGTGCCGAACCAGTGCAACGATCAGCATGGACGCAGCAACGCGGGCAACACCTGCGCCTTCGACCCGAGCTCGAACGGCACGCAGACCGGTCTCAATCCGGCGCTCATCTACCGCGGCGACGTCACCCTGCAGCGGCTGGTGGAGGCGATCTGGGCCTCTCCGGCGTGGAAGGTCGGCGACAACGCCATCGTCGTGTGGTGGGACGAGAACGACTACAGCCTGGCGCCCAACGTCAACAAGGTGCTGGTGATCGTGGACACCAACTATGGCAAGCACGGCGTGCAGAGCCCGGTCCTCTACAACCACTTCTCCCTGCTCAAGACGATCGAAGCGGGCTTTGGGCTGCCCTGCCTGAATCACGCCTGCGACGGCGACGTCGCGGTGATGTCCGATCTCTTCGGCCGGTAGCGTAAAGCAGTCTCGCGCTCTGGCGGGGCGAGACATCCCCTCTCAGCCATTCCGCCGCCGGCGCCGATCATCGGCGCCGGCCCTCTTGCCCTTCAGGCTTCAGGCCATCCGGGTTGCCATGCAGATCGATAGGCACTACGATCTGCATGAGCCTCGGAGGCGATGATGCGGACGACCCTCAATCTGGACGACGGCGCGATCGAGCAGGCCATGACGGTCTCGCCAGGCAAGACCCGTACGGCGGTCATCAATGAAGCTCTGCGCGAGTATGCGCGGCGGCGGCGCCTGGAAGGGTACCGATCCTTGCGCGGCAAGTTCCATTGGGAAGGCAACCTGGACGAGCTGCGCCAGCGGCGGCCGGCGCGGCAGTGAGGGTCTTGATCGACAGCTCGGCCTGGATCGAATTCCTGAACGGGAGTCGAACGCAGACCGCCGACCAGGTTACGCAGCTGCTGGGCGACGAGCCGGAGATCTGCACTTGCGGGCTGGTGGTTACGGAAGTCCTGCAAGGGCTGCGCAGAGAATCCGGGTATCCCAGTGTCGTCGAGCTCTTTGCCGATCTGACGTTCCTGGAAGCCGCCGGACTTGCCACCTATATCCGTGCTGCCGATGTGTACCGCGAGCTGCGGCGTCGTGGAATTACGGTGAGCTCGACAATCGACTGCTTGATCGCCATTCTCGCCGAGGAACACGCTTGCGAGGTCCTGGCGCGGGACCGGGATCTCGAGACCATCCTCGGCAGTGGGCTCCTGAAGACCTCTCTCTACAGCGCCACGAGCTGAAAACCCCGAGATCGACGACAGCTCGTCGCCGGCAGCGGAGTCAGAGCGGCAACAGCCGGTAGGCCGGGTGGCGCAGGTCCTCGCCCCTCCGGGCCACGATCAGGGTGTTGCCCCAGGCGCGGCGCCACAGGGGCACGGTGCGCAGCAGGCGCCGCACCAGCGCGCGAGGGCCGGTGGGATCGGGTCTGTGCGGCAGGGTGCGCTGCTCGAGGACGTCGAGGCCGGCGGCGCGGAGGAAGCGGGCCAGCTGGTGGGATTGCGCGACGTGAACGGCGTCGGCGTCCGGGACGTAGCCCTCGGTGAGCACGCGCGGGTTGCGGACGCGGTCGAAGCGGTGGCGGCCGTCGAGCGACGACAGCAGCTGGCGGCCGAGGCGCCGCAGCGCAACCTCCAACCGCCGGCTCGGCTGCAGGCTGGGCGGCATCTCGTAGGGCAGGTCCCAGGCCGACCCGACAAGCAGCAGGAGCCCGCCCGGCCGCAGCACCCGCGCGGCCTCGAGCAGCGTGCGGCCGGGATCGTGGAAATGCTCCAGGGCGTAGGTCGAGAGCACGGCGTCGAAGCTCCCGGAGGCAAACGGCAGGTTCTCGCCGTCGCCGCGCACGCGCCAGCCCGGGCGCCCCAGCTCCGCCGCCATGACCAGCGCCGCGGTCGAGACGTCGAACCCGGCGTAGCGGCAGCCTGGCGGCAGCCACAGGGCGTTCTCGCACGAGCCGCACCCCAGATCGAGCACGCGTTCGCCGCCGAGCAGGTGGCCGAGCAGGACGCGGCGCTCGGGGGACGCCTCGCGGTTGGCGGCGGCGGCTTGGGCGTAGTACTCGCGGCAGCTGCTCCAGAAGGCATCGAGCCGCCGCTTGTCGTCCTCGCTCACCCCGTCAGTCTACCGCCGCCGCGTCCTCCGGGCCGGGGTGGCGCGGCGGCGGCCGGCCGTGGCCTTGGCGACCCTGCCGGCCGCCGCCTTCCGGGGACGCCCGGCGGCCGCCTTCCCAGCACGGCCGGCCACTCTCGCGGCACGGCCGGTGGTCGCGCTCGCTTCCCCGGAGGGGGCGGCTTTCGCCACGCGGCCGGCGGCTGATCTTGCCGTCCGGCGGTTTGCTGCTTTCGTCGTTCTGCCGGTTGCCGCTTTTCTCGTCCGGCCAGTCGCTGCCTTCGCGGTACGGCCAGTCGCTGCCTTGGCCGTCCGGCCGCTCGCCGCCTTCGCCGGCCTGCCCGTTGCCGCCTTCGCCGGCCTGCGCGTTGCGGCCTTGGCTGCCCTGCCGGTCGCCGTCTTCGCCGTCCCGCCGCTCGCCGCCTTCGCCGGTCTGCCGGATGCCGCCTTCGCCCTACGGCCGCCGGCCGCCCGCGAGGTTCTGCCGCCGGCCGCGGAACCGGCGTTGCGGGCCGCCGACCGGCCGCGCACCGCGGCGCCGCGGCTCTTTACCGGCGCCGCCGCCGGACGCCGGGACGCGGTGGACCGTGGGGATGCGGCCTTGCCGGCGGCTGCCGCGGAGCGCCGGCCCGCCACGCCGGCGCGCGCCGCCGAACGCCCGCCCGACCTGGCCGATTCGTCGGTTTGGCGCGCAGCTGCGGCCGCCGGCTTGCGCACGGGTGCCGCTGCCGGTTTGCGCACGGGTGCCGCAGGTTTGGGGACACCCGCTGCCGCCGCACCTCTTCTCGGAGCTGCGGCGCCGGCACTTGCCCTTGCCTTCCCGGCCGCCGCTGCCTGCGGTTGGCTCGCGGCCGCGGCCGCCGCCTCGCTCCGGAGCGCCAGGACGGCGCGCGCCGCGGCCAGCCTGGCGACCGGCACGCGGTAGGGCGAGCAGGAGACGTAGTCGAGGCCGACCCGCTCGAAGAAATCGATCGAGTCGGGATCGCCGCCATGCTCGCCGCAGACCCCCAGGTGGAGGCCGGGGCGGGCGTGACGGCCGCGCTCGCAGGCCAGCCGCACCAGCTGACCGACTCCCTCGTCGTCGAGGCGCGCGAACGGGTCGTAGGGCAGCACGCCCGACTCGAGGTACTGCGGCAGGAAGCGGCCGATGTCGTCGCGCGAGTAGCCGTAGGTCATCTGGGTGAGGTCGTTGGTGCCGAAGGAGAAGAAGTCGGCGTGGGCCGCGATCCGGTCGGCGATCAACGCCGCCCGCGGCACTTCGATCATGGTGCCGATGGCGATCGGCAGGCGCATCTTTTCCTCCGCCAGCACCCGCTCGACGGTGGCCGCGATGCGCTGGCGCAGCCGGATCATCTCCTGCTCGGCGCCCACCAGCGGCACCATGATCTCGGCCTCGACGTGGTCGCCCGCGCGGGTCCGCGCGCAGGCGGCGCGGGTGATCGCCTCGACCTGCATCTCGTAGATCTCGGGCGCGGTCATGCCGAGGCGGCAGCCGCGGTGGCCGAGCATGGGATTGGCCTCGGCGAGCGCCGCCGCCCGCGCCGCCACCTTGGCGGCCGGCACCCCCATCTGCTTGGCCAGGCTGGCCAAGGCCTTCTCGCCGTGCGGCAGGAACTCGTGCAGCGGCGGGTCGAGCAGGCGCACCGTCACCGGCAGGCCGGAGAGGGCGGCGAAGATGCCCTCGAAGTCCTTCTGCTGCATGGGCAGCAGGTGCGCCAGCGCCTCGGCGCGGTCGGGATCGTTGTCGGCGAGGATCATCCGGCGCACCCAGGGGATGCGGTCCTCCTCGAAGAACATGTGCTCGGTGCGGCACAGGCCGATGCCCTCGGCCCCCAGGGCGCGCGAGACCCTGGCATCGGCCGGCGTGTCGGCATTGGCGCGCACCCGCATGCGGCGCAGCTCGTCGGCCCAGACCAGGACCTTGAGGAAGGTGGCGACCGCCGGCGAGGCGGCGGCATCCGCCGCGTCCGCCGCGGCCTTCCGGTCCAGCTGCGCTCCGGAGGCGGCCGTGCCCACCAGGGTCCGCAGCACCTGCGACGGGCTGGTGGCGAGGCCGCCGGCGATCACCTCGCCGGTGGTGCCGTCGATCGAGATCTCGTCTCCCTCGTGCAGCACGTGGTTGCCCGCCCGCACCACCCCTTCGCGCTCGTCCACGTCGAGGTCGCCGGCGCCGACCAGGCAGGGCTTGCCCATGCCGCGCGCCACCACGGCGGCGTGCGAGGTCATGCCGCCGCGCGAGGTGAGGATGCCGGCGGCGGCGTGCATGCCGACGATGTCTTCCGGCGAGGTCTCGGCGCGCACCAGGATGACCGGCCCCTGCGCGGCGAGCTCGGCGGCGCGGTCCGCCGACAGCACCAGGCGGCCTGACGCGGCGCCCGGGCCGGCGGGCAGCCCGTGGGCCAGCAGCCGCCCCTCGGCCACCGCCTTGGCCTTCTCTTGCAGATCGAACTCGGGCGCGAGCACCTGCACCAGGTCCTGCGGCTTGACCCGCGACACCGCCTCCTGCGGCGCGATGATCCCCTCGGCCACCAGCTCGGCGGCGATGCGCACGGCGGCGGGGCCGGTGCGCTTGCCGCCGCGCGTCTGCAGCATGTACAGGCGGTCGTGCTGGATGGTGAACTCGACGTCCTGCATGTCGCGGTAGTGGCGCTCGAGGCGGGCGCAGACCTCGCGCAGCTCGCGGTCGGCTTGCGGAAAGTCCTCGGCCAGCCCGCGGCCGCCGCCCAGCCCGACGATCGGCTGCGGCGTGCGAATGCCGGCCACCACGTCCTCGCCCTGGGCGTTGACCAGGTACTCGCCGTAGACGCGCGCTTCGCCGGTGGCAGGGTTGCGGGTGAACGCCACGCCGGTCGCGCAGTCGTTGCCGCGGTTGCCGAACACCATCGCCTGCACGTTGACGGCGGTGCCCAGGCGGTCGGAGATGCCGTTGAGGCGCCGGTACTCGCGCGCGCGGCGGTTGTTCCAGCTCGCGAACACCGCGCCGATGGCGCCCGCCAGCTGCTCGCGCGGCTCCTCCGGGAAGGGGCGTCCATGCTCGGCGATGAGGCCCTTGAAACGGTCGGCGACCGCGCGCAGGGCGGCGGGCGGCAGCTCGTTGTCGCTGGCGGCGCCGTGCTCGGCGCGCGCCGCGGCGAGGATCTCCTCGAACGCCGCGTGCTCGACTTCCAGCACCACGTCGCCGTACATGGTGAGCAGCCGCCGCCACGCGTCGAGCACGAAGCGGGCGTCGGCGCCGCGCTCGATCCAGGCATCGACGAGCTTCTGGGTCAGCCCGAGATTGAGGACCGTGTCCATCATCCCCGGCATCGACATGGGCGCGCCGGACCGCACCGACACCAGCAGCGGGTTGGCGGCGTCGCCGAAGCGCTGGCCGGTCCGCGCCTCGAGCTGCCGCATGTGCTCGTCGAGCTCGCGCTCGAGACCCGGCGGATAGCTGCCGTCGTGTTCCTGGAACCAGGTGCAGACCTCGGTGGTGAGAGTGAAGCCAGGCGGCACCGGGATGCCGAGCCGGCTCATCTCCGCGAGCCCCGCCCCCTTGCCTCCGAGAAGTGCCTTCTGATCGCCCCTGCCGTCCGCGGTGCCGCCGCCGAAGGCATAGATGTGCTTGGCTGCCATGCAACCTCCAATCTCGTAGGGCGCGAGCATAACCGATCGAGGTGGCGGAAAACCTCGCGCGGGCGAACGCTGGGGAGAGGGCACGCCCCTCCCCCTTCCCGTCGAAAGGATCTGGGACTGCTTAGTTTCCGGCGGGCTCGGGACCGCCGGCGCGGGCCCGGTGCTCGGCGCGGTCGACGACCACCTCGGTCAGCCGGGCGGTGCGGCTGACGGTGCGCAGGATGGCCTGCAACAGGGCGATGCGGCTGGCGCGCACGCGCTCGTCGGGATCCATCACCAGCACCTCGACGAAGAAGCGGTCGAGCACCGGCGCCAGCTCGGCGATGCGGCGCAGGGCGCGCTCGTAGTCGCCGGCCCCTGCCGCCGCCTCGACCTCGGCGCGCAGGCCGGCGAAGGCCGCCGCCAGGTCGCGCTCGGCCGGCGGCGCCGTCGCGAGGCGCTCGGGCTCGAGCGTCTGCTCGGGCACATCCTTGACGATGTTGGCGATGCGCTTCGCCGCCAGCACCACCGACAGGAAATCCGCCTCGCCGCGCACCCGGTGGATGGCGTCGACGCGGGCGCGCAGGTCCGGCAGGTTGGCGGCGCCGGCCGCGAGCGCCGCCTCGATCTCGTCGTAGGCATAGCCGTAGAGCCCCAGCACGTAGCGGATACGGTCGTCGAGGAACGGCCGCAGGCTCGCCCAGACCGCCGCGGCATCACGGTCCAGGCGGCCGCCGTAGAGCGCCGCGGCCGCCGCCGTCAGGCTCATGAAGTCCACCGCCATGCCGCCCTCGATGGCGATGCGCACCGCCCCCTGCGCGGCGCGGCGCAGACCCAGCGGGTCCTTGCTCCCGGTCGGCACCAGGCCGCTGCCGAACATGCCCACCAGCGTGTCGAAGCGGTCGGCCAGGCCGGCCACCAGGCCGGCGCGGCCGCGCGGCAGGCGGTCCTCCGCGGAGGCCGGCAGGTACTGGTCGTAGATCGCCTGCCAGACCGCCTCGGGGTGCCCCTCTCGGCGGGCGTAGAGACCGCCCATCACCCCCTGCAGCGAGGTGAACTCCTTGACCATCTCGGTGGCCAGGTCCGCCTTGAGCAGGCGCGCCGCCGCGACCGCCGCCGGCGCCGCCTCGTGCCAGCCGAGCACATGGCACAACGTCTCGGCCAGCGCCGCCAGGCGCGCGGTCTTCTCGGCGTAGCTGCCCAGGCGCTCGTGGAAGGCCAGCCGCGCCAGCTGCCCGGCGCGGCGCTCGAGTCCGGCCGCGACGTCCTCGCCGTAGAAGAAGCGCGCGTCGGCCAGCCGCGCCGCCACCACCCATTCGTTGCCCGCGCGGGTGCGTCCGGCCGGGTCGTCGGGCCGGTCCATCACCGTCAGGAAGTACGGCAGCAGCCGGGCGGCGTCCGGCGGCCCGTCCGCCGACACCACGGTCAGGGCGCTCTGGTGGTCGCGCAGGCTGGTCGCCAGCACCTCCTCCGGCAGCTCGAGGAACGCGGCATCGAAGGTGCCTTCGACCACCCCGGGGATCTCGCACAGCGCCGCCAGCTTGTCGAGCAGCGGCCCATCCTCGACCAGCCGGCCGCCGAGCGCGGCGGCGCGGGCGTGCATGGCGGCGGCGAGCGCGCCGCGCCGCCGCTTGGGGTCGACCTCGATGTGACGGGTCGCCAGCTTGCGGCGGTAGTCGCCGCCGCCACGCACCTTGAGCGGCCGCGGCGACAGCAGCGGGTGGCCGATCGTGGAATCGCCGGCGGCGACGCCGAAGAGCTCGAACGGCACCACTTCGCCGTCGAGCAGCGACACCACGCCGTGCACCGGCCGCACCCACGGCCCCTCGCCGGCTCCCCAGCGCATCGTCTTGGGCCAGGAGATCGCGGCCAGGATGCGCGGCACCAGCTCGGCGAGCACCTCGGCAGCCGAGCGGCCGGCAGTGCGCCGGGCGGCGGCCAGGTACTCGCCCTTTTCGGTCGCCACGCGCAGCAGCTGCTCCGGCTCGACGCCGCAGCGGCGGGCGAAGCCGAGCAGCGCCGGGGTCGGCGCACCGTCGCTGCCATAGGCGGCGCGCACCGGCGGCCCCATGACCTGCTCCTCGCGGTCGGGCTCGCGCGCCGGCACGCCGCTGAGGCGCACCACCAGGCGGCGCGGCGTGAAGCCGGTCTCGATCTCGTGCGGTCCAAGGCCGCGCGCCATCAGCTCCTCGAAGAGGCGGGTGGCCAGCTCGCGGACGCCGGCCGCCAGCATGCGCGCCGGGATCTCCTCGCTGCGCACCTCCAGCAGGTACTCACCGCGCGCCATGCGGCACCTCCGGTGCGGGCGGGGCGGCAGGAGTCGCATTTGCTTTATGCGGCACGGTGGCAGTCCAGCCTGGGCCGGCCGCACCAGCCGGGCCGGGCTGAGAAAGGAGGGGGAAGCCGAGGCGCTTGCGGCTTTCGAGGTACGCCTTGGCGCAGGCGACGGCGAGGTCGCGCACCCGCTTCATCAGGCCGACGCGCTCGGTGACCGAGACCGCGCCGCGGGCGTCCAGGATGTTGAACAGGTGCGAGCACTTGAGGGCGCATTCGTAGGCGGGCAGCACCAAGCCGGCCTCCAGGCAGCGCTGCGCTTCGCGCTCCATGCCGTCGAACTGCTGCTGGGCGAAGGCGACGTCGGCGACCTCGAAGTAGTAGCGGGACAGCTCGACCTCTTCCTGGTGGCGCACCTGGCCGTAGGCCAGGCCGTCCACCCACGCCACCTCGTAGATGCTGCGCGCCAGGCCGAGGAACATAGTGAGCCGTTCGAGGCCGTAGGTGATCTCGGCGCTGATGGGCCGCAGCTCGAGGCCGCCGGCCTGCTGGAAATAGGTGAACTGGGTGATCTCCATGCCGTCGAGCATGACCTGCCAGCCGACCCCCCAGGCGCCCAGGGTCGGCGCTTCCCAGTTGTCCTCCTCGAAACGCAGGTCGTGCACCGCCAGGTCCAGCCCGATCGCCTGCAGGCTGCGGACGTACAGGCCCTGCACGTCGGCCGGGGCCGGCTTGAGGATCACCTGGAACTGCAGGTGCTTGCCCAACCGGAAGGGATTGTCGCCGTAGCGGCCGTCGGCGGGGCGGCGCGAGGGCTGGACGTAGGCCACGCGCCACGGCTCGGGACCGAGCACCCGCAGGAAGGTGTCAGGGTGCATGGTGCCGGCGCCCACCTCGAGATCGAGGGGCTGCTGCAGCACGCAGCCGTGGCGCGCCCAGAATTCCGAAAGCCGCAGGATGAGGTCCTGAAGTGTCTGCATGCTCCACCTCTCCGGGCCGCCGTGCGGCCCGCCTCCACGAATGCACGGGAATTTCGGGCCGTCAGAGCGCCGCGCGCGTGCGCTGGATGACCTCGTAGCTGCGCAGCTCACGCTGCAGGAAGTGCCGCCGGACGCGCGCGCAGAGCTCCTCGACCTGGCGCAGGGCCCTTGCCGCGGGCGCCGGCCGGCCGGCCTGGGCCAGGGTGGAGCGCCCGATCCGCCGCAACAGCTCGAGCGTCTCGGCATTGACCGCCAGGCCGGCCGTGCCGCCGGCGCAACCGGTGCACAGCAAGGTCTCGCCGTGCGGCGGCAGCACCGCCTTGGCGGCCAGCGGCGCGCCGCAGCGCGGGCAGGCGTCCGGCGCCGGGAAGATGCCGCCAAGACGCAGCATCCAGCACTCGAAGTAGCGCGCCGCAACGTCCTGGTCCGCCCCGTCGAGCAGCGCCTGAAGGGTCGAGTCGAGGAGCCGGAAAAGCAGGTCGGAGCTCTCGTCCTCCTGCGCGAACTCGAGCATGTGATCGGCGAGATAGGTGCCGAGCAGGATGCCTTCGAGGTCGGCGTGCAGGCGATGGACCGGCCGCACCAGCTCGACCGACGAGATGCGCACCAGGTCGCGCCCGTCCTTCTCGAACCAGGTGATCTGCACCTTGGCGAGCGGCTGCAGCTGGCCGGCGAAACGGCTGTGCCGGGCCCGCGCGGACCGCGCCACGCCGCTCTTCTTGCCGCGCTCGCGGGTGAGGAAGGTGACGATGCGGTCGCGTTCCGCGAGGTCGCGGACGTCGAGCAGCAGGGCTTCGGAAGTGTGCAGGCGCACGCTCAATGCTAACACGCCTCCGAGGCCCACCCCCGGTCCTCTGGACGGGCACGGTCGCCCGGCTTGGCGACCCATCGGCTCGATGAGGGGACGTGCCGAGATCGAGGTTTCTTGCCTCGCCTCTTGGCGTCGCCAAGCCGGGCGACCGTGCCCGTCGGACCTCCCCCTTCTCCGGCAACCATCTCTCGAGCTGGCCTCTACCGGCCGCGGGCGGAATCAGGTCCTGGTCCAGCCCTCTTCGCCGAAGAGCGGCATGGCGGCGGCTTCGGGGTGCTCCAAATCGGCCGCCAGGACCGCGATGCCCAGCGGTCCTCGGTAGAGGCTGTGAGGCGACGGCTCCTCCCGTGCATGGCGGGACGCGGTGGCGGCGCGGTCGGCCAGGATGCGGGCGCGCGCCAGCCATTCTTCGCCGGCGCCTTGCCGGTTGAGCGCCAGCAGCGCATAAGCCCTTCCCGCCAGGCCGCAGCAGAGGCTCTGGACCTGGTCGGCCGACTCCCAGGCGTGCCAGCCGGCGGCGACGGCGAGCTGCTCCCAGCGGCGGCCGCTCGCGCTGGCGCCGCGCGCGGCACCGGCCGGGTCGATCGCGGCCGCCATTCGCGCCGCCAGCGCCCACAGGTGCACCATCCCGGCGCTGCCGTTGCACCAGCCGGCCATCCAGCGGGCGGCAGCCGGGGCGCCGCGGCCATGCGCTTCCGCCAGCGGCTGGGCATGCCAGCGCCAGCGGGCGCCGCGCCCCCAGCTCTCCGCCCGGCCGGCCAGCTCCGCAAGACGGCAGGCGACGCCGGCGGGCACCGGCCGGCCCGCCGCCAGGCACCACCGCAGGGTGGCATAGAGGTACCCGGCCCAGCCATGCGCCATGCCGAGATTGGCCAGCTCCTGGCATTCGGCGATCGGCGGCAGCTCGTCGATCTCGCGCCAGAGGCCGGCCATCAGCTCGTCGGCGAGCCCCGGCAGGTCCGCGGCCAGCGCGCCCGCGGTGCCGCCGCCCGGGGCGTCGCCCATGACGTCGCGGAGCAAGGCACAGCCGAGCAAAAGCCCCGAGCGGCCGAGCGCGAGGTCGGGGTTCGGACAGGGCTGGCGCGCCGCGGCCACGAAGCCGGCGGCAGCTCGCGCGGCGCCGGCGCGGTCGTCCAGCGCGTTGGCGATCAGGGCTTCGGTGCAGCGCAGACCCGGGGCGGCGTGGAAGAGCGACGCGCGGCCGACGGTCTCCACGGTGATGTCGAGGGCCGGGTTGTAGAACGCCGCCGAGGCTGCCGGCTGGCCGCCGGTTGCTGAGGCAGCCAGCTGATCGCCGGTTGCTTTGGCAGCCGGCCGGCCGCCGGTTGCGCTGGCAGCCGGCTGACCGCCGCTTGCTACGGCAGCCGGCTGGCCGCCGGCTTCGGCGGCGGCCGCCGCCCGGGCCGACCAGAGATCGGCCTGCGACAGCAGCTCGCCGTCCTCGCGCGCCAACGCGATGCGATAAAGGGCGAGCGCGATGCCGGCAGCGCCGAGCTGCACCGACGCCAAAGGCGGCTCCGGCAGCCCGTTCTGCCACAGCGCGCCGCCAGGCCGTACCCGCGCCAGCATCTCGGTCAGCAGCTCCGCGGCCGGGCCGGCCCGGCGCATCGCGGCGCTGAGCGACGGGACGTCGCCCGGCTCAGCCGCCCCGGCCGGCGACACAGCCACCGCCCCCGGCACCACCGCCGCCGGATTCGGCGGCGCGGCCGCGTCGGGGACGGCGTCGAGCGCGTCCGCCAGCGCGTCGAGCGACGCGAACCGATCCTCCGGGACCTTGGCGAGCGCCCTGCCGAGCACCTCCTCGAGCTCGGGCCACGCGGCCATGCCACGCTCGGCGAAGGGGCGCGGCGCGCCGGTGGCGATCTGGCCCAGCATCGTCTCGCGCTCCAGCGAGAAGTCGAGGTAATGCGCGCCGGCGGCAAGCAGATAGAGCAGGGCTGCCACGGCGTACTGCTCCCCCGCGGCGGTGGCTGCCGGCGGCGGCCGCCCCTCGCGGACCGCCGCCGCGTACTCGGGCTCGAAGTAGAAGGCGACGCCGCCGCGGGCGGCCGGCGGCAGTGCGGCGGGCGCGCCCCGCCAGGCAGCGAGCCCGAAGTCGATCAGCCGGACGACGCCGCCGGCCGCCACCAGGACGTTCCTGGGATGGACGTCACAGTGGAGCACGCCTTGCCGGTGCAGCCAGGCGTAGGCACGCGCGACGTCCCGGCAGAGCGCGAGGATCGCCGCGCGCCCCGTCTCGCCGTCCCCGCCAAGCTCGCGCGCCTCGCCGGCGGCCCTCGCGGCGTCGATTCCCGAGCACCACTCGAGCAGCAGGAAGCGCCGCTCTCCGAAGCTGCCCGCGCCAAGCAGCCGCGGCGCCACGCCGCCCTCCCCCCCGCGCGCGGCGGCGCCGGAGGGCTCGCGCCGGCTGGCCCGGGCGAGGTGAGCCAGCACCGCGGCCTCGCGGTCGAGCCTCGCCGCGATGCCGGCGCCCAGTGCCTCACGGCGGCGCTCGATCTTGAGTGCCGCCTCCCTGCCCGCCGCGCCGGTACGGACCTGGTAGACCTCGGTATCCTCGAGGACCTGCAGGCAACACTGCACCGTACAGCCCGCGAGGCGCTCGCCCTCCGTGCAGGAGGCTGCGATGCCGCCGGCGTCGGCGCCTGCCGCCGGCACCAGGAAGCCCTCGCGCACCAGGCGCGACAGCAGCGGGTAGGCCGCTTCCAGGGTGGCGTCGGGATCGGCGCCGCTGGCCCGGCTGTGGCGGATCACCGCCTCCACGACCGTGGCGGGCGCGGCGAACTCGCGCAGCAGCTCGGCGGCGGCGGCGCCGACCAGCCGGGACGGCGTGCGCAGGCGAGGGCGCGTGATCGCCACGTCGCCGTCCTGCCAGCCCAGCTGCCGCCGCGCCGCCGCGGACAGCTCCGCCACCGGCACCAGCAGGACGTCGGCGGGCAGCACCAGGGGCCCGGAGAGGGTGGTCAGCGCCAAGCCTGCTCTCCCTGCCCCTGCCAGAGACCGCCGCCGGGCGTCCAGGAATCGGTGTCGATGCCCTCGAGGCGCAGCCGCTCGAGCGCGAAGCGCCAGGGCTCCATGGCGTCTCCGCCTGCCGCATCCGCCGTCGCGGCCTCGCCCATCGCAGCCTCACCCGCCGTGGCCTCGCCCGCCGCGGCGGCCGCCCCGGAGATCAACGCCCTTGCCAGCCGGTGGGTCAGCCACAGCCGCCAGCTCATCCGGCCGTCGCCGGCGAACGGCCCGAAGCCGTCCTCGTTGGGCGGATCGACTCCCCACGACAGCAGGCCGCCGGTGGCGATCTCGGAGGTGAACGGTACGCCATGCGCGGCCACGCCGGCCAGGCGCTCCGCCAGCGCAGCGGCCGCCTGGGCGAGGCGCTCGAAGGTGGTGAAGTAGGCGACGATCTTGTCGGGCCGCAGCAGGCCCCCGGCGGTTGCGCCCACCTTGAAGCCGGGCGAGCCCACCGCCGCGAAGCCGTCGAGGACCGTCGCGAAGAGGTTCGGCAGGGCCTCGGGCGCCGGGCTGACGTAGAGCTTGTAGGTCACGGCGCCCGCCGCCCCGGCGAGCCTGGGCGCCGCCGGCTGCCAGCGCATCCAGGGCTCGGCGCCGGCCGGCGCCAGCGGGCGCCAATGGCGCTCGAGCAGGTCGCGCGCGGGGCCGCCGGCGGCGATGCCGAGATGACGCCGCACCGCGCCCGGCCCCGAGAGGACCCGCAGCCATCGCGGCGTCAGCGGCAGGCGGTGGTAGCCATAAAGGCGCAGCGACAGGCGGACCGGCTCGACCGCGGGCTGCGTCCGGGCCAGCTCCTGCCCATAGCGCAGCGCCGCCCGTGACAGCTCGGCCAGGCGGCCACAGGCCGCCGTTTCGGTGAATCGGCCGCAGGTCGCCGTTTCGATAGGTCGGCCGCAGGTCGCCGTTTCGGTAGGTCGGCCGCAGGTCGCCGTTTCGGTAGGTCGGCCGCAGGTCGCCGTTTCGGTAGGTCGGCCGCAGGTCGCCGTTTCGGTAGGTCGGCCGGAGACCGCCGCCCCGGCGGCGAAGAGCGCCATCGCCGCCGCCCCCGAAACGAAGGTCCCCGGCTCGCTCTCGATCTCGAGCACTCCGTCCGCCACCAACCGCGCCAGCGCCCGGGCGGCCATGGCGTCGCCAAGCCGCGAGCGCACGTAGGCCGGCAGCGGCCCGGGCCGTGCAAGGGTCAGGAACAGCAGGGCGGTCTCGCGGTCGACGGCCTTCAGGCCCAGCCCTGCGCCGCGGCCGCCCATAGGGGGGCGCAGCACGCCATAGTGGTCGGGATCGCGCTCGAGCCCGGCCAGCAGCCGGCGCTCGCCTGCCTGCAGGCGGTCGAACAGCACGAGCTCCAACGCCGGGTTGGCGCGCAGCGGACGATCAAGGAGAGCCATCGTTTCGCCATTCCATCGCATCCCGGCCCGTCACGCCACCGGAGATGTGTGTTAGCATACCTTCAGGTCCTATTCAAGATTCTCCATCGCGAGTTGGGAATGTCTTCAGCTTCTGCTTTCGACGCGTCTCTGACCGAGGAATTCCTCGGCGCGCTCATCCTGGTCACGCCCGCAGGGGATGTCGTCTCCTGGAACCACGGCGCCGAGGCGCTCTGCGGCTTTGCCAGCGGCGAGGCCCTGGACCGCTCCCTGTTCGATCTCATCATCGCCGCCGACCGCGCCGCCGAGGCCCGCGAGCATCTGCGCAAGGCGCTCGAGACCGGCGCCGCGGCGTTCGAGTCGGAGATCCGCCGCCGCGACGGCTCCGGCCTCTTCGTGACCATCGCGCTCAAGACCATCGCCCCTCCCGGCGCGGCCGGCCAGGACGCCGGCGCGCCCGGCGACGCCGGCGGCCTCCGCGTAGCCGTCAACCTGCGAGACGACAGCAGCCTCCGGGTCCAGCGCCAGTCGCGGATGCTCGAGGCCCGGTTCCGCGGCCTGCTCGAGGCGGCGCCCGACGCCATGGTCATGGTCAACCGCGCCGGCCGCATCGTCCTGGTCAACACCCAGGCCGAGCGGCTGTTCGGCGCCGGCCGCCTCGATCTCCTGGGCATCGCCGTCGAGGAGCTGGTGCCCGAGAGCTTTCGCGAGCACCATCCCGGTCACCGCGCCGCCTACTTCGTCGACCCGCGCCAGCGCCCGATGGGCCGTGATCTCGAGCTGTTCGCCCGCCGCCGCGACGGCACCACCTTTCCCGCCGAGATCAGCCTCTCGCCGCTGGCCACCGAGGAGGGCACGTTCGCCATCGCCGCCATCCGCGACATCAGCGACCGCCGGAAGGTCGAGGCCAAGTTCCGCGGCTTGCTCGAGTCGGCCCCCGACGCCATGGTGATCGTCAATCGCCGCGGCAACATCGAGCTGGTCAACGGCCAGGCCGAGAAGCTGTTCGGCTACAGCCGCGAGGAGCTGCTCGGCAAGCCGGTCGAGCTGCTGGTGCCCGACCGCTTTCGCCCCCAGCATCCGCAGCACCGCGATGGCTTCTTCGCCGACCCGCGGGTGCGCGGCATGGGCATCGGCATGGAGCTCCACGGCCGGCGCAAGGACGGCAGCGAGTTCCCGGTCGAGATCAGCCTCTCGCCGCTCGAGACCGAGGAGGGCGTCCTGGTTTCGAGCGCCATCCGCGACATCACCGAGCGGCGCCGCCTCGAGGAGCTGCGGCGCCGGAGCCTGCAGGAGGCGAGCCGCCTGAAGAGCGAGTTCCTGGCCAACATGTCGCACGAGCTGCGCACGCCGCTCAACGCCATCATCGGCTTTGCCGAGCTGATGCACGACGGCAAGGTGGGTCCGGTGGCGCCCGACCACAAGGAATACCTCGGCGACATCCTCACCAGCTCGCGCCACCTGCTGGGGCTGATCAACGACGTCCTCGACCTCTCCAAGATCGAGGCCGGCAGGATGGAGTTCCTCCCCGAGCCGGTGGATCTCGGCAAGCTCTCTGCCGAGGTGCGCGACATCCTGCGCAGCCTGGCGGCCTCGCGCCGCATCGCCATCTCGCTCGACGTCGATCCCGCCGCCGCCGAGGCGACGATCGACCCTGCCAAGCTCAAGCAGGTGCTCTACAACTATCTCTCCAACGCGCTCAAGTTCACTCCCGAAGACGGGAACGTCGTACTGCGCATCGCGCCGGAGGACGCCCTCAGCTTTCGCATCGAGGTCGAGGATACCGGCATCGGCATCCGCCCCCAGGACCTGGGACGCCTGTTCGTCGAGTTCCAGCAGCTCGACGCCGGCACCGCCAAGAAATACGGCGGCACCGGCCTCGGCCTCGCCCTGACCCGGCGCATCGTCGAGGCGCAGGGCGGCCGGGTCGGCGTCGAGAGCACCCCGGGCAAGGGGAGCCGCTTCTACGCCGTCCTGCCCCGCGCCGGTCATGCCGGGCCGGCCGTCGAGGCCGTCCCGCTGCCGCCGCCGCACCCGGATGCCCCCTGCCTGCTGGTGGTCGAGGACGACGCCCTGGACCGCGCCTGGCTGGTGCGCGAGCTGGCCACCGCCGGCTTTGCCGTCGAGACCGCGGCGACCGGCAGCGAGGCCATCGAGCACTGCCGCCACCGCGCCTTCGCCGCCGTTACGCTCGACCTCCTGCTGCCCGACGCTTCCGGTCTCGAGGTGCTCTCCGCCATCCGCGCCACCGCGGCCAACCGCGCCGTGCCGGTCATCGCCACCACGGTGGTGGCGGAGCCGGTGGCCAGCGGCTGGCCGCTGCACGACTTCTTCACCAAGCCCTTGAAGCGCGAGGACCTCCTGGCCTCGCTGGCGCGGGCCGGCGTCGTCCCGGTGCCGGCGCCGGACCCGCCACCGGACCCGGCACGGCCGGCGACCCCGCCCACCCGGGAGGACGTCCGGTGACCGGCGAGCCGATCCTGATCGTCGACGACAACCCGGCGAACCTCAAGCTCGTCCGCGTGCTGCTCCGCTCCGAAGGCTACGAGGTGCGGGTGGCGGTGGACGCCGAGGAGGCCCTGACGGTGCTCCGCGGCTTCCGGCCGCGCTTGATCCTGATGGACCTGCAGCTGCCGGGCATGGACGGCCTGACGCTGACCCGGCGGCTGAAGGCCGATCCGGCCACCGACGAGATCGCCGTCCTGGCGCTCACCGCTTACGCCATGAAGGGCGACGAGGAGAAGGCCATGCAGGCGGGCTGCGACGGCTACATCACCAAACCCATCGACACCCGCACCCTGCCGCTGGTCGTCGCCCGCTTTCTCGCCGGCCAGGGCCAGGCCGCCGGACCATGAGCGGCCACACCATCTTGATCGTCGAGGACAACCCGATCACCCGCAAGATGATGCGGGTCGCCCTCGAGAGCGAGGGCTACCGCGTCGCCGAGGCCGGCGACGGCGGCGCGGCGCTCGCCGCCGCCGCCGAGCTGCAGCCCGACCTCTGCATCCTCGACTACGTGCTTCCCGACACCGACGGCATGCGGCTGCTCGCGGAGCTGCGCCGCCAGGCCGGCCGCCAGGACATCCCGGCCCTGCTGGTGACCGGCATGATCTCCCGCCTCGGCGACCTGCGGGCCAAGGCCGGCGAGCTCACCGAGTTCCTGCCCAAGCCGATCGAGCCGTCGCGCCTGCTCGCGGTGGTGCGCGCGCACCTCAGCGCGCCCCGGCGCCAGGGCGCCGGCGGCACCGTCCTGGTGGCGGACGAGGACCCGCTCAACCTGAAGCTCGCCGCCCTGCGGCTGGGCCACGAGGGCTACGTCGTCGTGACCGCGGCCGGGGGCGTCGAGGCTCTGCGGAAAGCCCGCGCCGCCCGGCCGGACGCCATCCTCGCCCATGCCGGCATGCCGGCCATGGACGGCTTCACCCTCTGCCGCGAGGTGCGCCGCGACCCCGAGCTCGCGGCGGTGCCGGTGGTCCTGTTCTCCTCCGCCTACCTCGAGGCGGCCGACCGCGAGCTCGCCAGGAAGATGGGCGCCAGCGCCCTGGTGCCCCGCACCGCCGACCTGAGCGCCGCCTCCGAGGCACTGCGCGCGGTGCTGCACGTCGCCGTGGCGACGCCGGCGACGCTGCCCACCGGCGGCGAAGCCGAGCTGGCCGTGCTCTACCGGCAGCGCGTCCAGGCCCAGCTCGAGCGCCAGACGGCGCAGAACCGCGCGCTGCTGCGCGAGGCCGGCATCCAGGCCACCGCGCTGGCGTTGATGCGCAGCCTGACCGAGGTGCTCGGCCAGCCGGCGAACGTGCCCGAGGTGATCGGCGACGTGCTCGTCCAGTGCCTCGACGCCGCCGGGCTCTCGACCGGGCTTCTGTACCTTGCCGAGACGGAGAACCGCTACCGGCTGCAGGCGCACTCCGGGATCGGCGCCGGCATGCGGCAGGCCGCCGAGGACTGTTTCGGCCATCCGGAGCTCATCCGGCAGATCGCCGCCTCCGGGCACCCCACCCCCCTGGCGCCGGCAGGTGCCGGCGCCGACTTCCTCGCCAAGCTGGAACGGTCCTCGGCGCTGGTGGTGCCCTTCGTGGTCATGGGCAAGACCTTCGGAGTGCTGGTGCTGGCGTCGGAGCACCAGGACCTCTCGGACAGCTCGTGGCTGGGCTTCGCCGCCAGCCTCGCCGTGCAATTCTCCCAGACCGTGGCGCTCGGCCAGTCGCTCAATGGCCTGGCGGCCTCCGAGGAGCGTTACCGGGCCCTGATGGAGCAGGCCAACGACGCCATCCTGGTCCTCGACATGGAGCAGCGCATCCTGGAAGCCAACGGGGCCGCGCTGCGCCTGCTCGGCCGGCCGCGTCACGACCTCGTCGGCTGCCACGTCGAGGACTTCATGGCTCCCGAGGAGATGGAGGACGCGCAGCAAAGACGGGAGGTCCTGACGCGAGACAACAGCGTGCAGGTGCGGCTCCGCCGCCTGGTGCACGCCGGCGGCGTGCGGGTCCCGGTCGAGGTGTCCGCCTCGGTGGTGCACATCGGCGACGCCGCCACGATCCTCGTGATCCTCCACGACATCACCGAGCGCCGGCGCCTCGAGGCCCAGTTCCAGCAGGCGCAGCGGATGGAGTCGATCGGCCGCCTGGCGGGCGGCGTCGCCCACGATTTCAACAACCTGCTCACCCTGATCCTCGGCTACGGCAACCTGGTGCTGCAGTCGGTCGCCGACCGGCCGGAGGTGTGCCGCCAGGTCGAGGCGATGATCCGCGCCGGCGAGAGCGCAGCGTCGCTCACCCGCCAGCTGCTCGCCTTCAGCCGCCGCCAGGTGCTGGTCTCGACGGTCATCGACGTCAACGTCCTGGTGCGCCAGCTCGAGCAGATGCTGCGGCGCCTGATCGGCGAGGACATCGCGCTGGTCACCGATCTCGAGCCGCGGCTCGGGCTCATCCGCGCCGACTCCGGCCAGATCGAGCAGGTGCTGATGAACCTGGCGGTCAACGCCCGCGACGCGATGCCGGGCGGCGGCAGGCTGACCCTCTCGACGCGCAATGGTTCCCCGACGCAAGAGACGCCGTCGCCGGCGCCGGCGTCAGAGCCGGCTCCGCCGGCGTCAGGGCCAGCGCCGCCGGCCGCCGCGACCCATGTCCTGCTGCGGGTTGCCGACACCGGCTGCGGCATCGACGGTGCCGTGATGCCGCACCTCTTCGAGCCGTTCTTCACCACCAAGGAAGAGGGCAAGGGTACCGGCCTCGGGTTGGCGACGGTCTACGGCATCGTCCACCAGAGCGGCGGCCAGGTGGAGGTGCAGAGCCGGCCGGGAGAGGGCGCCACGTTCAGCGTCTACCTGCCGCGCACCGATGAACCCCTGACGCCGGACCCTGTCGTCGCCGCCGCCCCGGGCCGCGGCAGCGAAACCGTCCTGGTGGCCGAGGACGAGGAGTCGATCCGGTCGCTGGCGCGCGAGGTCCTCGAGGCGCAGGGTTACGTGGTGCTGCTGGCGGGCAGCGCCGACGAAGCGCTGCAGGTCGCCGAGCGTCACGCCGGCCCGATCCACCTGCTGCTGACCGACGTGATCATGCCGGGCAAGAGCGGCGTCGAGCTGGCGGAGGCCCTGCTCGCCCGCCGGCCCGGCCTGCGCGTGGTCTACATGTCGGGATACGCCGACCGAGCGGTCCAGGCGGACGCGCCCGGCGCGGCCTTTCTGCAGAAGCCCTTCGCTCCCGCCCAGCTGGCCCAGCGGGTGCGCAGTACTCTCGACCGGCGCTAGTGTCCCGCCAGGCGCGGCAGAACCTGGGTTCAGGATCGAGAACTTGGTACTTGCGCGACACCCCGGCGCTCCTCGGGCGATGCCGGCCGCACCGGGCAAGGGGGTGTCTCTTCTTAGTAGTCAGGAATCGAGCGTGGCCCGCACCTTGCTGGCCAGGGCTGCGATCGAGAACGGCTTGTCCAGCAGCTCCGCGTCGGCCGGGAGGCGCTCGTGGAGAGCCAGGCCCCCGGTGGTGAACAGGACCTTGATCCCCAGCCGCAGGCTGCGGATCCGCTCGGCCAGCTCGGGGCCCCTCATTCCGGGCACCTGGATGTCGGTCACCAGGATGTGAATCGGCCCGAGATGGTGGCGGCCGATCTCGAGCGCCTGATCGCCGTCGGCGGCAGCCAGCACCGTGTAGCCATAGGCCTCGAGCGCCAGCCGCGCCAGCAACCGGACACCCTCGTCATCCTCGACCAGCAGAACCGTCTCCACGGCGGGCGCACTCTTTCCGGTACCGGGGCCGGAAGCAGGCTCCCCGATTCTGTCTTGACAGGAGTTTTCCAGCACCAGCCGACTCTATCCGGTGCGCACGACCGGCAACATCGTCGCGCCGCCGAGAACCACGTCGTTGTCCGGCTGACAGCGGCGGGGCGGGCGGAGGGCGAGCTATTCGTCGAAGAGGCGGTGGACGATCGCGTACTGGACCAGGTCGGAGTTCTCGCTCATCCCCATCTTCTCGAGGATGCGCGTGCGGTAGGTGCTCACCGTGGGCACCGACAAGCTCAGCGCTTCGGCGCTGGCGGTCACCGTCTTGCCGGCGGCGAGGAGCCGGAAGACCTGGAACTCCCGGTCGGACAGCAGCTCGTGCGGGGCCCGCCCGGGAGCCAGGGCGATCTCGCCGGCAAGCCTCTCGGCCAGGCTGGGGCTCACGTACCTGCGGCCCGCCAGGACGTTCTTGACCGCCGTGACCAGGTCGGCCGCGGCGGACCGCTTCGCCAGGTAGCCGGACGCCCCGGCGCGCAGCACCCGCACGCCGAACTGCTCCTCGGCATGCATGCTCAGCACCAGGACCGGCAGCCTGGGCCGGGTGTGCCTGAGCTCCTTCAGCACCTCGAGCCCGCTCTTGCCCGGCAGCGAGATGTCGAGGATGACGACGTCCCACTCCCCGGCCTCGACCATGCGCACCGCTTCCTCGCCGCTCGCCGCATCGCCGAAAGCCGCGCCGGCAAGGGCGCCCTCGAGGATCTGCTTGAGACCCTGCCGGACCACCGCGTGATCGTCCACGAGCAGAATCGCGGTCATCGCGGCAGGATCACCTCGACGGTCGTGCCCGCTCCGGGCCTGGAGCGGACCGCCAGGTCGCCTTCCAGCGCGCGGGCCCGCTCGCGCATGCCGACGAGGCCGATGGATCGAGAGTCCCCGATCTTGTGCTCGGGAATGCCGCTGCCATTGTCGACGATCTCGAGGGCCACCCGGCCGGTCTCGGCGATGAGCCGGATGTCGACGGCGGTTGCGCCGGCGTGGCGCGCGACGTTGGTGAGCGCTTCCTGCAGGATGCGGAACAGGGCGGTGGCCTGGTCCGAGCCGAGATCCGCGCCTGCCATCGTCGCGAC